>Ga0136615_10000344_pt1 | contig 21085 bp, 26 predicted proteins | sample AntDrymUQ2882206_2_FD_106647 | JGI IMG/M metagenome (GOLD analysis project Ga0136615, IMG submission 106647) | Polar desert sand microbial communities from Dry Valleys, Antarctica - metaG UQ288 (22.06) | ecosystem: Environmental > Terrestrial > Soil > Desert | place: Antarctica: Dry Valley... | reverse complement strand
GCACGTCGCTTCCGCTCCCTTCGATTCCAGCCCTTGAGAAGCCGGAACCCTAGGCGCGGCGCGGCGTGCGCCCTCAATCAGCCCATCACATCACCCACGGAAACAGCAGGAGCGCCGGAAAAAACCGCCCGACGTAGTCGCGTGTTTCGCCATCGATCGTCACCGCATACTGAGGGAACACCGCGGAAGCGTGAAAAAGGGCCCCATGATGCTTGCGGCAGTCGAGACAGTGACAAATGCCGACCCGGTATGGGAGTCCCGACGCCACAATTCGGACGTTGCCGCACAGGCAACCGCCGGTGAATCGGTCCATGCTGCGTCTCCTCCAAAATCAAGCGGTCGGAATGGATACAACGGTCACTGCCCGGGGCACGACACCTCGGAGGAAGCCGAGATGCACACCCAGCGTACGCGCCGCCGTATCGCACAGGAGCAGCGCTTGACCCCTCCCGCGACGCGGTTGGTCTCGCCCGCGTGAGCTCGGCGCGGATGCGTTGCAGCTCGCCGATGTGGTCGCCCCAGGCCGGCTGCCCGTTGCTGTCGGCCGGTTCTCGCGCCGTGTAGCCCTGTCCACGGGTCAAGGCGTCGCCCTCCGGTGCTCGGCAGCAGCCGACGTCGACCAGGTCCCCGCCGACCTGAGGGCGGTCTCCGGCGTCGAGACGATCCACGATCCGCACGTTGAACCCGCCTGAGCCATCATGGCGGGGATCCCCTGGCGTACGGATGCGATCTGTGGGTTCGGAAGGTCCCGCACACCGTGTACGGGACATTCCGAGGGTCGGGAGGAGCTCGCTACGCGGCCGCGCTCTGGGTTCTCGGTCGAGGCGGTTCAGACACCCGCACGGGTGAACGTCACATGCGTGACTCCGCTGGGCGGGGAGGTGGCCTCGACCTCGTAGTCCTTCTCGAGGCCCTCCAGTCCGTCCCAGAGCCGCACGCCCGGCCGAGCAGGATCGGGACCACCACGATGTGCATGTGGTCGACGAGCCCGGCAGCAAGGAAGTCGCGGATCATGGTGGGACCTCCGCCGATGCGTACGTCCCGGCCGTCCGCGGCCTCACGGGCGGTCTCGAGCGCCTCGGCAGGCGAAGCGTCGATGAAGTGGAACGTCGTGCCGCCCTCCATCTCGATCGAGGGGCGCGGGTGATGGGTGAGGACGAAGACCGGTGTGTGGAACGGCGGGTTGGGACCCCACGCGCCCTTGTACTCCGGGTCCTCGTGCCATCCGGGGTGGCCGAACTTCCCGGCACCCATGATCTCGGCGCCGATCCCCGGGGCGAACAGCCGCAAGAAGGCGTCGTCGACGCCGCCGGTCCCGCCGGGCCGGCCGAGCAGCTCGCGGCCCCAGCGGGTGGCGAACATCCAGTCGTGCAGCCGCTCGCCGGCGTGGCCGAACGGTGCGTCGAGGCTCTGACCTTCGCCAGTGGCGAAACCGTCGAGCGAGACGGAGATGAATTGGACGCGGGCGAGTGACATGGCTGGTGCTCCTTCCCGTAGTGGAGGTCGGTTCTGGTCGGTGGGACGGCAACCGGAGGGTGATCACGGCACGATGAGGTCTGCGGCGAGCGCATGCAGGGCCCGCGACGTCGTCAAGCGGGTGCCGTCGTCGAGCGCGTCCATGGAGGCCCGTTCGACGTCCTGCGGTCTCGATCGAGGGTCAGTCATAGTGGCGCCGGGCGCTGGAGCCGATGCGGGTCACGTCGGGGCCGTAGACGTGGATCGAGATGGCGGTTTCGTCGGCGGTGTTGTGCACGCGGTGGATGTCGCCCGGGGGCGCGAAGCCGCTGACGTCGCCCACGTGGTTCTCGCTGCGGCCGATCACGTTGAGATCGGCGTCGAACAGTTCCTCGTGCTCGACGCCCTGGATGACACCGAACGCGCACCACGTGATGTGATCGTGGATGCGCGTGAGCTGGCCGGGCCGCCACACCAGAGCGACGATCGAAAACGATCCGTCGGGCTCGACGTGCAGCGTGTGGCTGACGTAGCCGTCCGGCGAGCCGAGGCGCTGCTCGTCGGTCAGCACGTCGGGCGTGGGAAGGTGCCGGCGCAGCTGGTCGGCGACAAGCCGTGCGGTCTCGGCCCAATCGGCACGGCTGTCGATGGCGGTGCGGATGGCGGCGACGAGCGGACTCAGCCGGCCGGCGGGGATCTGCGTCGCAGTCATGCGGTCAGTCTGCGCCGGGCCGGCCCATACGTCTAATGCCAACTATCGTGCTGACCCATAGATAGAATTGATGCATGCTCGACGTCAACCGGCTGCGCGTCATCGAACCTCCGAGGCCTCGCCGGCGACGGCGCCATCCTCGTCGGACCCTACGGCGGCGTGCTCGCCGTCCCGCCCGAGCTCCGGCGCTTCCCCGCCACCTGGCAGCACGAACGCGGACGACAACACAACGGCCAGGCGACGCCGCTCTTCGCCGGCAACAGCCACGGACGCATCAGCCAGCCCGCGATCCGCCGCCGCCTCACCGGACTCGACGCTCCCGTCACGCTCTGGGAAGACCCGCCCGACACCACGATCGGCGAGGGCTCGCTCGGAGCCTCTGCCACTTGACCTGCGCGAGCCCTGCCACTCGACCTGCGCCCGACACCATTCGACTAATGCGTGGTACGCCCAGTCAAGCCCCACGCCAGCAGGTGCCAAAAAGGTTGCCTGTTAGCTCACGACGGGAAGACCGAGCGAGCTGAGCAGCGCGCGCAGCCGCGCGGTGATGCCGTACACGGTGCCGGTGAGGATGCCGAGGACGGAGTCCAAGACAACATACGGGCGCCGCCGGTTGTGAAAACGTGAGCGTTCGGTAGATTCCCCGACCAGGGAAGTCGTCTCCAGCAGTCGGCAAATCGGGCTGCCCGCATATTAGAAGAGGAATTCTAGAAGATCTGTGCTATAGTTGGCGGCTATGGTGAAGTGGAGCTTCCTGACCAACCACGCCCACGCCCTGGTCTGCATCGCACGCGACCCCGGAGTGCGTCTGCGTGACATCGCCGCTGCGCTGGACATCACGGAGCGCAGCGCCTACGCCATCGTCTCCGAGCTCGCAGAGGCGGGCTACGTCGTCAAGGAGAAAGAGGGCCGGCGCAACCGCTACCAGATCCAGGGGCACCTGCCACTGCACGGCGCTGTGGGCCACGAGCGAACCATCGGAGAGATACTCGACGTTCTCGTCGAGGCGAGCGGGGCCGACGCGGACCCGCCCGCCAATCAGACCGATGATGCTCCACGTGCGCCGCCCGCCCCGCGGTGGTGGCCCGCGAGTGCGCAGGCATAACGGCGCAGACTGATCCCGCGCGGCGAGCCTGACGCGCACGTCGCCGGGTCCGCGACTAGTACACGTGGCCGCGTGGACTAGCGCGCCACGATGCTCAAGAGCGCGTCGACGACCTCTAGATCGAACTGCGTTCCCGCGTTGTCACGTAGCTCGGCCACGGCCGCCGCCGGCTGCATCGCCGCCCGATATGGCCGCGAGCTCAGCATCGCGTGGTGGGCGTCGCACGCGAGCGTGATCCGGCTCGCGAGGGGAATCTGTTCTCCGCTCAAGCCGTCGGGATAGCCCTTGCCGTCGCAGCGCTCGTGCTCGGCGCGAACCGCTGGCGCCAGATGGGCGAGGGGCTCGATCGACGCGACGATTCCGGCGCCGATGATCGGATGCTCGTGCATGAGCTCCCACTCCGCCTCGTCGAGCGGGCCCGGCTTGCCCAGGATCGCGTCCGGAATCCCGATCTTGCCGACGTCGTGCAGCAGCGCCACCTGCTTGACCTCGGCGACAAAGCTCTGTGGCATGCCCAACTCGCGCGTGACCTGCGCCGCCAGCTCGACGACCGCCTCGCTATGGCGCCCGGTGTAGCTGTCGCGCGCATCCAGGCCGGCGAACAGCGCAGCCAGTGCGATCGCCTCGTTGCGGTGGTTCTGCGCGGCGCGCTCGACCTCGCTGCGCTCCAGCTCGTGCGCGAGCATCCGTCCGAGCACGCGCAGGAACGCCACGTCACGGTCGCGCAGCCACGGCGCCGGCGCATGGCTCGCGCAGCACAGCATCCCGTAGACGCGCCCGTCGCTGAAGCTCACGGGGACACCGACATAGGCCCCGAACTTCGGAACCAGACCGGTGGCACGCCCGTTGCTTCGCACGTCGGCGATGAGGTTCGGTAGACGGCCGTCGATGACGCGCCGGCAGTAGGTGTCGGCGAGCACGATCGCCGTCCCCACCTGCAGTCCGAACGAGCGGGCGTCACCGTACACGCCACGAACGACCTCCTCATCAGCGACCAGGCGGCTGCAGTACGAAAGGTCCATGTCGAGGTGCTCGCGCGCAGCGACCAGCACCCGCCGCATCGACTCCTCGGTATCGGTGACCTCGGGCAGGCCCGCCGGCAGCTCGGCGCGGTCGCCGGCTGCCTGCAGCTCGTCGGCGTTGCGGCACGCCGCGCCGTTCGGGTTCTTGGGCAACGTGACCGCAGTAAAGCAGCAACGACTCGCGCCGACGACGACCGCGATTCAAGTGCACTGCTACGCGCCGTACATTCGCTCGCCGGTGATGACACCTCTTGACAGCGCGAGCCGGTTGCGCTCACTTCCCTCCGTCGGCAGGGCGTCGCGTCCAGATTCAGGGTCGCCAACACCGGGTCCGGACGGTCAGCCTTGCCGACGACGTGGCACGTGTTAGGGTACCCTAATTCGAATGGTCCAGCCGCGCCTGACGCCACCTGCCGGGTCCCCGAGACCAAGGAGCACAAGACATGAGCAGCAACAGCGTGCGCGCCCACCTCCAGGCGATCGCGTCCCGGCTGGGCTTCGCCCGCCGCGACGAGGAGCCCGACCCGCGAGCGAACGCGGCGCAGGCGCCCGCGGCATCCGCCACGGCGCACGAAGCGCAGCGCGAGCGCCAGTCGCCGGACACGCCGGGCTGATGGCGGTCCGCGTCGTGTTTCGCTGCGAGACCTGCAACATCACACCGGACGCCCTGACGCAGCGCGCGCTGGAAGGCCACCTGCGTGATCGCACCTTCGGCGAGTACCGCGATGCGCAGCCCGCGGGCTGGCTCGTCTGGACGGCGGGCGGCCCGCTGGGCTCCAAGCGCTACGCCTGCCCCGCGCACCGCGACGAGCTGACCGCGCAGCTGCGCCGCCACTACGGCACCGTGCGCTGCGGCGTGTTCGACGAGGAGCCCTACACGCCGATCTGGCCCGACGGACTCAACGGCTTCGACGAGCGTGAGCTCGCCGCCCTGCTGCGCGGCGAGGCCGAGGCGCCGCCGCGCGCTGCCGGCGTCTGACGCGAGGGCACCGTGCAGGAGGCGGGCCCGTTCCTCGACGTCGCGCGGCAGCGCCACCCGCCGCTCGACGCGCTGCTGCTCGCGCTCGGCGCGCATTTCCGACCCGTCGACCAGTGGCACGCGCGCGAGCGGCTGGACGACTTCAGCCGCCATCTGTTCGGACTGGATGCGCTGCACGCCGAGGGCCAGGTCGGGTGCGTGCTGCACGCGCTGCGCAACGAGATCGGGCTGCAGCCGGCCGACTGCCACGACCCCGACCACCTGATGCTCGACCGCGTGCTCGATAGCCGCCGCGGGCACCCGCTGCTGCTGACCGTGGTCGCCGTCGAGCTCGCCCGGCGCGCGGGTGTGCGTGCGACCGTGTGCTCCTCGCCGGCGCACTGGTACGCCGCCTTCGGCGAGCAGGACGTCGTCCTCGTCGAGGTCGGCGCGACCGCCTGCTCAGGCGTGCCGCCAGCCCTGGTGCAGCGCCACTGCGCCCACGAGGTCGGCTACCGCGTGCTCAGCCGGCTGTGCCATGCCTACAACGCGCGCGCCCGCGGCCGCGAGGCGGCCCTCGCCGCCGCGCTGCTGCGCGCGATCGGCCCGTACCCCGACCCGTGACGCCCGATCGGCTTCGCCGCCACGCAGGCGGTTCAGGCGATGCCCTGTAGCAGGGCGCCCGCGGCGTATGCGAGCACCGCGGCCAGGCCACCGACCGTCAGCGTCTCGAGCGCCGAGCGCCACCACGCCTGATCGACGAAGCGCGACTTCATGCTGCCCACGACGAGGAAGGCAAGCGCCGTCATCAGCGCGCTCCACGTGAACGCGCCAGCGACGTCGCCGGGGGCTACGGCGTCGTAGACGAAGACCAGCAGCGGTAGGAAGCCGACCAGGAGAAACGCCGCGAGCGTGGCGAGCGCGGCCCGGTACTCGTTGGGCTCGGTCGAGCCGAACCCGAGCTCCTCGCTCATCATCGTGTCGGTCCACAGCTCCGGGTCGGAGGTGATGACCTCGACGACGCGCTCGAGCTCGTCGCCCGCAAATCCCTTGGCCGCGAAGATCTGACGGATCTCCTCGCGCTCACCCTCGGGCACGAGGCGGATGTGCAGTTGCTCCTCCCGCCGCGCCTGCTCGCGTTGCTGGCGCTCGGCCCGCGAGCCGAGAAAGTTGCTGGCCGCCATGCTGAAGCCATCGGCGATGAGGTTCGCGCCGCCGAGGATGATGACGACGGTCTCGTCGAGGTTGGCCCCTGCCACCCGGCGACGACCGCGAACGTGGTGACCGCGCCGTCGACGGCGCCGTAGATGAAGTCGTGCAGGTAGCTGGCGGAGGGCGAGTGCTGGAGGCGACGGCGGACCGCGAACGGCGTGTGCTCGCTCGCGAGCGACTGCGGCTTTAGCCGTGCCGGCATCCGCTCACAGCATGATCGATCCCGCGGCGGCGCCGGTCGCGCCCGTCAGCGCCCCTCGGCGTCTTGTGACAATCTCGCTCGGTGACCGCCGTCATCGAGTCCGAACGCCTGTGCAAGCGCTACGCCAGCGCGCGCGGGATCGACGACCTCAGCCTCACCGTCCAGCAGGGGGACATCTTCGGATTCCTCGGGCCCAACGGCGCCGGCAAGACGACCACGATCCGCACGCTGCTGGACCTGCTGCACCCGACGAGCGGCAGCGCGAGGGTCCTCGGCCTGGACAGCCGCCGCGACAGCCTGGCAATCCGCGCCCGCCTCGGCAACCTGCCGGGTGAGTTCGCCTACGACGAGCGGGTGACCGGACGCGAGCTGCTGGAGTTCTTCGCCGTCGTCGCGGAGCATCGCGACCGCGGCGCGACCATCTTCCTGTCGTCGCATGACCTCGAGGAGGTCGAGCGCATCTGCAACCGCGTCGCGATCATCCGCGAGGGACGCCTGATCGCGGTCGAGGACGTGCAGGAGATGCGCGGCCGCGCGTACCGCGACGTCCGGTGCGCTTCGGCCACGCCGTCGCGCCGACCGAGCTCGCCGGCGTCCCGGGCGTGGAGGAGATCGCCGCCGACGGCACGACGCTGCGCTTCCGCGTGCTCGGCGATCTCGATCCCGTCATCAAGGCGATCGCAGCCCACCAGGTGCTCGACCTTGAGGTCACGCGACCGACGCTCGAGGAGCTCTTCCTGACCTACTACGACGGGCGTGCGTCGTGAACGCCGCCGTCCAGGCCCCCGAACGCGGGCTGACGCCGCGTCGCGCCCCACCGGCCCGGCAGCGGCTGCTGGCGCTCGTGCGGCGCGGCCTGCGCGACAACCGCCGCGCGCCGCTCACGTGGGGCGGCGGCCTGGGTGTGATGACCGCGCTCGTGGCGGCGATCTGGCCGTCGATCGAGGACTCGACGGCGGAGCTCGTCAAGAGCTACCCGGCCGGGCTGAAGGGCGCCTTCGGCATCCAGCAGCTCGACACGATCGAGAAGTTCGTCGACGCCGAGATGCTCAGCCTCGTCGTGCCGCTCACGCTCGCGTTCTTCGCCGTGCGCTGCGCGATTCGCGCGACCGTCGTCGCCGAGGACCGCCGCTACCTCGACACGCTGCTGTCGCAGCCCGTGTCGCGACGCATGCTCGTCGGCGCCTCGTTCCTCGTGACAGGCATCGTGCTCGCGGCGGTCCTCGCCGTCGTCTGGGCCCTGACGTGGGTCGCGGGGGCGACCGCCGGGGGCGGCATCTCGGCGGCCACGCTCGCCGCCGGTCTGGTGAACGTCTGGCCGCTGGCGATGGCGTTCGGCGGCGTGGCCGTGTTCGCCGCGGGCATCTCGCACCGCCCGGTGACCGTCACCGCGATCGCCGCGGGCACGCTCGCGGCGATGTACGTCCTCGACCTCGTCGGCAAGCTGTCAGACGCCGTCGAGCCGTTCCGGGTGCTGTCGGCGTTTCGCTACTACGGCTCCGCGGTCCAGGACGGGCTGGATGCCAGCCACATGATCGTGCTCACGCTCTTCGCGGTGGGACTGGCCGCGGCGGGCGCGCAGCTGTTCGCGCGCCGCGACCTGCTCTGACGCGACGGATCCCGACGGCGGTCGACGGCTGCGGTCGCCACTGCTCTGCCTGCAGGACGGGCAGGGCGTGCTGGCTGATCGCCGGGCTCATTGCGCGGGGACGGCGAACTCGATGTCGACGTGCCCGCCGTCACGTCGCGCGCGCGCGTCGAAGCGCTCGCGCAGCAGCGCGAGCAGCCGGACGTCGGAGGCGCACACCCGCATGAGGAACGTCGCGATGCCCAGCCGCGCGGCGCGCGCACACAGCGCGGTGAGCAGCAGCTCGGGCAGGCCGCGATGCCAGAACGCGTCCTCGACATCGATCCAGAGCACGGCCCGCGGGCCGTAGACGCGCTCGTAGGAGACCTTGCCGGCGATGTGGCCCTCGGCCTGCGCAGTGATCGTCGCGCGCTCGTCGCCGGCGATCGACGCGTCGCGCGCGAGATCGCTCGTCCGCAACGTCACGGCGGTGCCGTCGCGCAGGCGCAGCCGCGCGGCGGCGTCTGCGTCCGGCGCGCCCGGGGTCGCGCTAGACGCGGGCTGTGTCGCGATCGGCATGTGCCAGGTACGGGCCGAGGTGACGCGCGACGATCTTCGTCGGCGGATCCCACGGGCAGACGTCGCTCACCGTCGAGGTGAAGCCGTCCGGGCCGAGCTCGGCCTCGAGGTAGCGCGTGTCGGCGCCGGTCAGCAGCATCGCGCGGACAACCGGCCGCAGCGGCTGGGGCTCGATTGGGGCGCCCGCGCGCACGGCGATCGCCGCGGCGACGGTGTCGGCCTGCTGTGACGCGAGGCCGCCGTGCTTGATTGGGTACGGGGTGATGTCGCCGGCCGCGTAGACGCCGCCGAGGCCGAAGACCGCGCCGGTCTCGTCGACCGCGATGAAGCCGTGCGGATCGGCCGGGACGCCGGTGAGCTGCGTGCCCTCGAGCAGCGGCAGCGCGACAACCCGCTCGGGACGCAGGCGCACGCCGCTGGGCCTGAGCGTCAACTCGCCGTGGGCGAGCTCGGCGAACGACGAGCCGTGAAACGCGATGCCGGCCTCGCGCAGCAGCCTGGAGAGCTCGTGGGAGATGCCCGAGCCGAACAGCGCGAGCGGCGCGCTCTCCGGGCTGACGATCGAGATGTCGACGCGCGCGTTCATGTCGAAGGCCCGCTGGGCGGTCAGCAGCGCCAGTTCGTACAGCGGCAGCGGCCAGAACGCCTGGGCCGGCGCGACGAACGCGATCTCGTTCGTGTAGCCCTCCTCGACATCCTGCACGAGCCCGCGCAGGGTGCCGCCGAGGTTGCGGTCGTCGATCGTGATCGCGCCGTCGAACGCGGGCCGCAGCTGGGTGCCGCTGGCGATGACGAGCGCGTCGTAGCTCAGCCGGTCCCCGGCGCGGGTGATCGCCAGATGCGCATCGGGCTCGACGGCGGCCAGTGCTCCCGTCACGAGCTCGGCGCCGAACTCCTCCGCGATCTGCGCGAGGCCGATGTGCCGCGCCCGCGTGATCGTGAACGGCTCGGCGACCGCCATCGGCCGGTAGCGAAACTCGCGGTCGGGCGCGAGCAGCGTGGTCGCGACGCGGTCACCGGCGAGGGCGCGCAAGGCCATCATGGCCTCCAGCGCCGCCACGCCGCCGCCGGCGATGAGGACGTTGAGGGGATGGGAGTCCGTGTGGGTGCTCATGGCCAGCACGTTACGAATCGCCCGCGCCGCGTTCATCGGACCAAATCCGCGGCCGAGCGCGGGAAAGTACGTATCCGGGGCGGTCCCGGGGTGCCGTTATGGTCTGGCGCGTATGGACACCTCGGCAGCGGGCGACGCACCGATCAGGATCGTCCTCGCCGACGACCACGCGGTCGTCCGCCGCGGACTACAGCTGCTGCTCGACAGCGAGGACGACTTCGAGGTCGTCGCGTCGATCGGCGATGTCGAGGCGACGATCCGCACCACCGGCGGCTACAAGCCCGACGTGCTCGTGCTCGACCTCAACATGCCCGGCGGATCGAGCCTCGACGCGATCCCCGAGATCCTCGCCGCCTCGCCGCAGTCGGCGATCGTCGTCCTGACGATGCAGGACGAGCCGGCCTTCGCGCGCCAGGCGCTCGGCGCCGGCGCGATGGCCTACGTGCTCAAGGAGGCCGCCGACGACGAGCTGGTCACCGCCGTGCGGCGCGCGGCGGCGGGCGAGACCTACCTCAACCCGCAGCTCGGCGCGCGGATGGCCGCCGAGCCGGCCACCCCGAGCGGCCCGCCCGACGACCTGTCGGCGCGCGAGGTCGAGGTCCTTCGCATGATCGCGCTCGGTCATACCAACGCGGAAATCGCCGAGCGGCTGTACCTCTCGATCCGCACGGTGGAAAGCCACCGCGCGCACATCCAGCAGAAGCTGCGCCGCTCCTCACGCGCCGATCTGGTGCGATACGCCCTCGACCACGGGCTCGTCGAGCTCTGACAGCGGCAGGACGGCACGCACGGTCGTGCCCGCGGGCGTCGGCGCGACCGTCAGCTGGCCGCCGCTCAGCTCGACACGCTCGCGCATCCCGGCGAGCCCGAACCCGCTCGCCTTGACGGCCGGATCGAATCCCTTGCCGTCATCGGTGATCTCGACCTCGAGCCGGCCGGCGGCGGAGGTCACCGCGACGCTGACATGTTCGCCGGCGGCATGCTTGGCGACGTTCGTCAGCGCCTCCTGGACGAGCCGGTAGACCGTCGTCTCGAGCTCCTGCGCCAGCCGGCCCTGGCCGCCGGCCAGCGTCACCGCACAGTCGATGACCAGCCCCTCGACCGCCGCCACGCGGCTGACGAGCGCCTCGATGGCGGGCGCGAGGCCGAGCTCGTCGAGCGCCGCCGGTCGCAGGTCGGTGATGATCGCGCGCAGGTTCTCGATCTCGCGCTCGACCTGCCCGACGCCCTCGCGCAGAAGCTCGGCGACCTCTTCGTCCTCGACGCGACGCAGCGCCGAGGCGAGGACGACGCGCAGGGCGCCCAGCCCCTGCAGCGTCTCGTCGTGTAGCTCGCGCGCCCAGCGGCGCCGCTCGGCCTCGGCCGCGTCGATCGAGTGGTGCAGGCGGTCGCGCTGGACCGTCTGCGCCAGCGCGACGGCGGTCGCGCCGCTGGCCGCGAACGCGCGCAGCGTCATCTCGTCCTCCGCCGAGAAGCCCCCCGCATCGGCACCGCGATCGAACGCCGCGAGGACGCCGAGCCCGCGACCGCGATAGACCAGCGGCGCGAGCAGCGCGGTCTTGGCGTCCGTGACGCCGAGCTCGGCGGCGGAGACGCGCAGGTGCGTGCTGACGTCGGTAATGCGCTGCACGGTGCCCGACTCGAGCACCTGCCCGGTCGTCGAGGCGCTGATCGGCACGCGCGCGCCGGTCGCGCGCTGCGTGACGCCGGCGCTCGCGGCGACGACGAGATCGTCCCCCTCGCGCAGCAGGATCACGAGGCTGCGCGCCTCGACGAGCGCGCGGCCCCGCTTGGCGATGAGCTCGAGCACGTGCTCGAGCTCCATCTCGGCACCGACGGCGACGGCGATCGTCCGTGCTGCCTCCAGGCGGCGCGCGGACTGCTCGAGCTCGTCGCGGCGCGCCGCGACGGCCTCGTAGAGGCGGGCGTTGTCGATCGCGATCGCCGCCCAGGCGGCGAGGATCACGACCGACTCCTCATCGACGGCGTCGAACTCGTCGCCGCTCTGCTTCTCGGTGAGGTAGAGGTTGCCCCAGATCTGTCCGCGCACGAGGATCGGAACGCCGAGGAAGGTCGACATCGGTGGATGCCCGGGCGGAAAGCCATAGGACTTGGGGTGCTCGCCGACGGCGGGGATGCGCAGCGGCTGGGGGCTGTCGATCAGCACCCCGAGGATGCCGCGCCCGCGCGGCAGGTCGCCGATCAACCGGTGCGTCTCGGCGTCGACGCCGCGCGTGATGAACCGCTCGAGCTCGCGCCGGTCGCGATCAAGGATCCCGAGCGCGGCGTAGCGCGCGCCCGTGATCTCGCGCGCCGTCTCGAGAACCTGATCGAGTACGGCCTCCGGATCGAGCTGGGAGAGCAAGCTGCGCCCTACGTCGATCAGGCGACGCAGTCGCTCCTCGTCGAGGTGGTCGTCCATGGGTGGCGGCCCCTTGTCCTGGGGAGACCACCGCCCATTCTGGCACGCAGGGCGGCGCGCGTCGCGGGGTCACGAGCCCGGGCGCGCTCGTGACCCGGCGCGGCGCGCGGGTATGGGCGCCTCATGCCGACGCTGGACAGCGCGGGCGGCCACCCCCGACCTTCCCTGCGCCTGCACTCACGACGCCGCCGGCTCCGCATCGGTGTAGAACGCGGTCGTGCGATCGGCCGCCGCGTGCGCCGCGGCCGCGTCGTCGCCGGCGGCCACCGCGGCCTCGGCCCACAGCCGGCTGCTGAGCGTCATGAAGCGCTTGCCCTCGTCCGACGCCGACCAGGCCGTGCTCTCCTGCGGGTCGACGGCCGCGCCCGACGCCAGGTGGGTGGCGAGGCCGAGCAGGCTCAGGTCCCAGCCGACACCGACGGCGCCCGGACCGAACTGGCCCCAGCGCTCGTCGTCCACATGAGCGATGTGCTCGAGCTCGAAACGCGTCTGACCCTCCGGCGTGGGCGCCACGCGCAGCTCGATCCAGCTGACCTCGCCGCCGTACTCCCACGTGGCCGCGAAGCTGTTCGGCGGGTCGCACTCCTGCACCGTCCCGCTCGCGTTGCCCTCCAGCTCGTAGCGGCCGCCGGGGCGCAGGTCGCCGGACACGGGCAGAAACCAGCGCGGGATGCGCTCGGGGTTCGTGCAGGCGTCCCAGACGTCCTCGACCGTCGCGTCGTACGTCTGGCTGACGGTGACGGCGCGAGCTTCGCCCGCTTCGAGCACGCGCGTCCCGACGCGGCGCCGGACGGCGTTGATCTGCCCTTCGACTTCGATCATGTGGTTCTCCTCGGCGGTGATGGTGGTGTGTCGTCGTTGTTGGCGCGCAGGCGACGCTCGCATTTGCCGCGCGCGAGCTCGGTGCCAAGCGCGTCCAGGTGTGGCGTCCAATCGCGGCGGAAGCGCTCGAGCCAGGCGTCGATGTCGCGCAGCGGCTCGTGCTTGACCTCGTACAGGCGCCGGGCGCCGTCGGCTCGCACGCTCGCGAAGCCGCTGTCGCGCAGCACCTTGAGGTGCTGCGACACGCCCGGCTGGGAGATCCCGAACTCCGCACGGATCACAGCGCAGACCGCGCCGGAGGTCATCTCGCCGTCGGCGAGCAGCTCCAGGATCCTGCGGCGTACCGGGTCGCCGAGCACATCGAACGCATGCACCCCATCATAATATCAGCCTGGACTTATATAAGCGCAGAGCGAGCAGTCAGCCGCGGCGGGCGTTGCCGTAGGCGCCGAGGTCCGCGAGGAACGCCAGCACGACGAGGACGACCTCGAAGCCGGTCACGCCGTTCGTGCCGAGCTGCCACATTCCCGCGTAGACGAGCGTCGTCCACGGCAGCAGGAAAAAGCCGATCAGCGGCAGCAGCGCGTTCTCGTAGGCCCGGCTGAGGATGTCGGTCAGCAGCCACACGGCGACGAGCGCCAAGCGTGGCGAGATCAGCGCGAGCAGGACGACCAGGCAACCCACGGGGCCGAACGCTACGCGAGATCGCGCCGCCGCTTGTCGGCCAGCGTCTTTGAGTCCTTCTTCTCGCGCAGCTTCTTGGCGGCCTTGTGCGCCTGCTCGTTGCGTGCCGCGATCTGCCTGGTCAGCTCGTCGAACGCGGCCTTGGACGTCGACTTGCCGGGACCGGGGGCGTTCGTCTTGTCGCTCGCTGGGGTCATGACCGACCCTTTCGAATGGAAACCCGAGCACTCCAGGCTACGCGCTCGGCGCCAACCGGCGGGGCGCCGTGGAGCGCGGGGCGCCCTGGGGTCCCGCGTGCGAGGCCGGTTCAGGTCCGCAGCCGCGGGCGCAGCCGTAGCCGTGGCCGCGGGCGGTTCGGAATCAGGCGGCCGAGCTCGAACGCCCAGACCGCGGGTCCGTCGAGCAGGCCCAGCAGCGCGCCGTCGCGATCGCGTCTCGTTGCGGCGCCCAGGCCCTGCGCGGCGCGCTTGAGGCTCCAGAGGGCGAGGCCCGGCCAGCGCCTGCGCGGCAGCGCCCCCGGCCAGCGCTGGCCGAGCCAGTTGGCGCCGGCGCCGTGACGCGCGCGCTGGGCGAGCATGCGCGCGATCGTCTGGCGGTTGTGGTGCACGACCGCGGCGTCCTGACGGCCCTCGAGCCCCCAGCCCGCGGCGCGGATGCGAAAGCAGAGGTCGGCGTCGCCACCGGAGCGGATCTTCGGCTCGAAGCCCCCGACCTGGACGAAGGGCTCGCGTCGGATCGCGGCGTTGGCCGTCTGCGCGAACGCCCAGCCATCGTGGGCGAGCGTGGTCGCCTGGCTCATCGAGGACTTCAGCCACGCGTAGCGGGGCGCGGGCGCGGCGGTTGTTTCGGGCTCCTCGTCGACAACGGCGCCCGCGAGGACGCCCGTCGTGTCCCGCGGTGGCGTGGCGAAGTAGCGATCGAGCAGGTCCGGCGGCGGGAGGACGTCGGCGTCCAGGAAGACAATCCACGACGCGTTGCCCTGCGCGACCGCGCGGTTACGGGCGTGGTAGGAGGTCTGCCGCTCGCCGGCACCGAGGATGAGGACGTGTTCGTGCGTCGCATCGCTCGCGTCCGGGCGGTTATCGGCGATCGTGACGGTGTCGCCGGCCAGAAGCTTCAGCGCGGCCAGACGCTCAGCCACGCGCTCGAGCTGCTCCTGCGAGCCGCGAAACGGCAGCACGACATCGATTGGAGGGCGCGTCACCGGCTGCAATGTACGACGCGCGCGCGCCGTCGCGCGCGGGTGTTCCTATACTGGCCACCCGTCCTGGGGGCGTAGCTCAGTTGGTTAGAGCGCCGGCCTGTCACGCCGGAGGTCGCGGGTTCGAGTCCCGTCGCTCCCGCTCAGGAACGGCCATCGGCTGGACCCAGCGCCTGGCGCTGACCGGAGACCTCGCCCGCGCAGAGCCCAAGCGCCTGCGCTACCGACCTGGTGCACGTCGCCGGGCGCCTGGCCTTCCACGCCCGCGCCGCGATGCTGCACATCAACTCACGCTGGCCCTGAGCCCGCGAGCTCGTCGACGATCAGGTGCGCGTCAGGATGCGTGCTGCGTGGACGTTGACCGACGCCGAGCTTGCCCGCCAAGCGTTTCGAGCCGCTCGCCTCAGAACTCGACGGTTCGTGGCCCGACGCGGCCGGCTCGCTGCGGGAAGGCATGGCGGACACGCTGACGCTGATGCGCCTCGGGATCAGCGGCCAGCTCGCCAAGACACTGTCCTCGACGAACCCGTGCGAGAGCATGATCGAGATCGTTCGCTACACCCGGTGCAACGTCAAGCGGTGGCAAGCCGGCGACATGCGCAAGCGCTGGACCGCCGCGGGCATGCTCGTCACAGAGCAGCAGTTCCGGCGGATCATCGGCTACCGCGATCGTCGGTCAACGTCCACGCAGCACGCATCCTGACGCGCACCTGATCGCGGGCGCGCTCGGGCAGCAGATCGCAGACAGTCCTCTCCTTGTGACGGTGGCAGCGATGCACGAGCACGTGCTCGCCGAAGACGTCCTTGATCGCGCGGCGCCTTGGCGCCGTCGATGACAAACAGGATCGCCTAGTCGGGATCCAGGCCGCGGTCGACGAGATCGGGCCAGCAACGTCCTGGCGAGCGTCGCGTTCTCTGTCGAGCCTTCCCACAGCCCGAGCGGGACCTTCACGCCCTCGGTCGTGATCCCGAGCGCAACGACATGGGCTCGCCGACTCGTGCGCAACTTGCGCGTCGAGACGCCTGCGAGCATCCGGTCCATCACGGCTCGGTCAACGGGTCCGGTCGGGCGAAGGCCTCGTACGTCGCGACCGGCAGCTCACGCTCGTCGTCGGCCGTGCGCATCCGCGGCCGGCGCGCCGGCACACGTCGGCCACCCAACGTCAACGACCATTCTCATCACCGTGCTGAGGGTTCGGCGATGCGCGTCAGGTCCGGGATTGGTGGGTGGCCTCCCGCCGCGAGGCGCCCGACCTCGGCGTCGAGCCGCTGCACGCCGACGTCTGGGCTGACAGTCGATACGGTTCGGCCATGAGCTCAACAGGCGCACCACGGACTCGGTCCACCATGGCCACGAGCTTGCGCACGCACACCTGCGACGAACTGCGGCTCGAGCATGTTGGGCAGCAAGTGTCGGTGACAGGCTGGCTTCACAATCGACGCGATCTCGGCGGGGTCGCTTTTATCGACCTTAGGGACCACTACGGACTCACCCAGATCGTGACCCGACCGGGTCTGGATCCTGATCCCGCGCGTCTGCCCAAAGAGACGGTGCTGCGGGTGACAGGCGAGGTGGTCGCGCGAGCGTCGGGCACCCTCAATCATGACCTGAACACAGGCGAGATCGAGGTTGCGGCCGACGCGGTGGAGATCTTGGGGCCCGCTGAGCCGCTCCCGTTCAATGTGTTCCCAGAGGAAGACGCACCCGAGGAGACGCGGCTTCGTTACCGGTTCCTCGACCTCCGGCGCTCGCGAATGCACCGGAACGTGATCTTGCGGTCTCACATCATCAGCAGCATCCGAAACCGGATGCAAGCCGAAGGCTTCCTGGATCTCCAGACCCCGACATTGACGGCATCCAGCCCAGAAGGTGCCCGCGACTTCCTTGTGCCGTCACGCGTCCATCCGGGAAAATTCTACGCTCTTCCGCAGGCGCCGCAGCAGTTCAAGCAGCTCTTGATGACGGCGGGCTTCGATCGGTATTTCCAGGTCGCTCCGTGCTACCGCGACGAGGATGCACGCGCTGATCGCTCGCCCGGAGAGTTCTATCAGCTCGACATCGAGATGAGCTTCGCCACTCAGGAAGATGTGTTCAACGTCGTCGAGCATGTGATGCACGGGCTGTTCACGGAATTCCGGCCCGACCGGCCCGTCACGGAAGCGCCCTTCCCACGGATTCCCTACTCGCAGGCGATGGAACTCTATGGTTCCGACAAACCCGACCTTCGCAATCCGCTGCGAATGCGCGATCTCACATCGCTATTCGAGAATGCGGGGATCCGGGCGTTCGCCGACTCCGAGATATCGGGGATGCGCGTTCGCAATGACGTGCCGATCACGCGCTCACAGCTCGACCGTTACGATGCCCGCGCCCGGCAACTCGGAGCAGCTGGCCTAGCCTGGTTCGTGATCAATGATGACGGTACGTTGCGTGGACCTCTTGCGCGCCACCTTGACGAGGCGCTCCAGTCACGACTTGTGTCCGCGCTTGACGCAGAGCCGGGCGACGCTTTGCTGATGATCGCCGCCTCGACGCGGGAGCGTGCGCAGAAACTGATGGGCGCGATGCGGGGCCACGTCGGCGCAGACCTCAAGCTGCTCAGAGACACATACGAATTCTGCTGGGTCGTGGACTTCCCAATGTACGAGCAAGATGAGGAGACAGGAAAGGTCGAGTTCAGCCACAACCCGTTCTCCATGCCCCAGGGCGGCCTGGAAGCACTGAACACGCTTGATCCCCTCGACGTCAAGGCGTGGCAATACGACGTGGTCTGTAACGGCTACGAGCTCTCGTCCGGAGCGGTCCGTAACCACCGTCCAGACATCCTGTATCGCGCGTTCGAGATCGTCGGCTACACGCCCGCCGAAGTTGACGAGCGCTTTGGGGCTCTAGGGCGCGCGTTCAAGCTTGGTGCGCCGCCTCACGCGGGTATTGCCCCCGGCATAGACCGCATTGTGATGCTGCTCGCCGACGAGCCGAACATCCGGGAGGTGATCGCGTTTCCAATGAACCAGCGTGCCGAGGACCTCATGATGGGCGCCCCCGCACCGGCATCCGGAGAGCAATTGCGCGAACTGCACCTTCGTCACGTCAACCTGCCAGAGCCGCCGTCCGCGGGCGTCCCAGAACCGCCGGTCGCGCACCGATGAGATCGCGCGCTTACTATCGGGCACGGCCTCGCGGTCCATCGCCGACGACGATGGCGAGGGCGAACTCTCCGATCCTACAATGAGACTTGAGGACGCCGACGAGCCTTCGCCGGGGTTTCTCGCTGAGAACGCTGGCCGACCGTTGCCGTGGTTCTGGACGTCGGGCGCCTCTGTGGGAGCCGTTTGGACGACCGCACCCACCATGCTCGGTGGGTATGGGCTCGGCGGAGCCTACGGCGAAGGGACCACATGGGTCCGTCGCCGGACCTCGCCCCTCGAAACAGGTGAGGCGGTCGTCGTCATGCCGCTGCACTTCACTCGTTGGCCTGGCGACGTTAGAGACGCATTCGCTCGACACTCACGGGCACATCCGTGACCAACTGCTAAGCATTAGCATCGGCCGTTCCATTGCCAGCGGACTCCGTCGACATCTATGTACTCGGTACGGGCATTTTCTCCACTTTGCACTTCACGACCGAGACGCTGCAGGCGCTACGCGTATGCCGCCACGCGTTCGTTCTTCACGATGACCTGGGCGTCCATGCGCGTATCGCGGCACTCGGGCCCCGGGTCCATGATATGGCGGACCGCTACGACGCCGGTAGGATTCGCCGAGACATCTACGTCGAGATCGCGGCAGAGGTCGTAGCCGCGGCAAGTCAATGCGATGAGCCGGTCGCTCTGGTGGTTCACGGCCATCCACTGTTCCTGGTGTCGGCGACAGAGTACCTACTAGAACTCGCGCGCGGGCGCCAGCTCACGGCGCGGGTCTTGCCGGCAGTATCGTCGTTCGACACGCTACTGGCCGACTTGGAGATTGATCTCGGCTACGGCGTACAGATCTTTGATGCGACTACGCTCCTGGAACACGCCTGGATGCCGAATCCAGAGGTGCCCACGTTGTTGTTCCAGCTCACGACGACGCTGATCGGCGAGGTAGTAACCGAGACAGAGTCTTTGACCATCGAGCCCTTGGTCAAGCACTTGCTTCTAGCCTACCCGTACGACCACAGCTGTTTGGTCCTCCACTCCGCCACTCACGTGCTTGACGTGCCCGGCGTGTACGCGACGCCCCTGGGGGGCTCCCGTCGGATTCGGCCTTGGAGCTTTGGCGGCGACCCACGCTATACCTTCCGGCGACTTGACCCGTTCGCCGGTTGCCATTGCATTCGTCGGTCCGTCATCGCCGCACGATGCACCCGCGAGTGCGGTAGTCACACTTCCGCCAGCTAGACGGGGCGACGTAGCCGCCGCGTGGCGCGAGAGAGGTGCCAACCTGATCCTGCTGCTGGATGGAGTGATGATTTACGACTATCCGCCGTCGCCCCAAGAACTCCTGGACGCACTTGAGGCCGGCGTCGCGGTGTGGGGCGCAGCCAGCCTGGGTGCCCTCCGCGCCGTGGAGCTGCGACCGTTCGGGATGAAAGGCGTTGGGTGGGTGTACGAGCGGTATCTAAACGGTGACATCGAGTCGGACGACGAGGTAGTGGTCACGCTCGACGGCGCCGGGCGGCAAACTAGTGTCGCGCTCGTGTGCGTGCGATTCGGTCTGGACAGACTGATCGAGCGCAATGCGATTAGCAAGCCCGTTGCCACGGCTGTTGTAAGTGCTCTTCGAGACATGCACTTCAGCGTCCGGACTCGCACGGCCGTCATTGATGTCGCAGCGGCCCATGTCTCATCGGCAGCGGCGAGGGCACTTGCGTCACCCCGATACGACATCAAGGCTCTCGACGCAGCCGAAGCGCTCAAGGCATTTCGGCTGAGTGCCCTCCGGCCCCAGCCTGCTCCCAGCGCCGTTTCGGAGCGCCGTGGATCCCCGGTGGTAACTCGCGTGGCCGACACGACTGGCCTCGATCGCGTCGGAATCGCGACCGCATCGTGCATCTGTCCAGGTAGCGGAGACGGCCTCACGGTCTACAGCGGTAAAGGCGAGACCCTCGACGCCGCCAAAACATCGGCACGCTACGAATGTGTGGAACGTATCGCCGCCGTGTGGGACATCGAGCGCGTATGCGAGACAGCTACGCAAGACCTTGAAGCGGGCGGAGTTTTGGTCTTGGCACCTGAATCGTTTACGGAATACCACGGGGAATTCACTGCCGACACGGTGCTGCCCTGGGTGCGAACAGAAACGTTGGCCGACCGCCGCGAATGTTGGGTACCCGCAGACCGTGTGTTCATAGGCCGGCGCCCCTCCGTCGTTCCCGGCGCAGCTGGGAGCTTCACCACTACGAATGGACTGGCTGCCAGCAACGACATCGGCTCCGCGATCTCGCACGCCATCCTTGAGCTCGCAGAGCGCCACGTGATCTCGTGTGTGGAGATTCAGGCCGCTGACCATGCTTGGACTGTCCTCGGGGGCATGGCGGATCGGCTTGGTCTGGACACCGGTGTACTGGCAGATCGGTTCCGCGAGGATGAGGATGCAGCCGCGACGGTTGATCCCGTGACCCTCCCTGAACGTGCCGCACGGCTCTACGCCAAGTTTGCGCTCGCCGGGGTGCCGGTTGTCGTCAAGGCCGTCCCGAACGAACTCGGGATCCCGGTCTATGCAGCCGGTGCTCTCGAGCAGGTGTCTTTCGATTCTTTCCTCGCAGCGGCCGGCTACGCTGCGCGCTTCGACCCCGAGTCTGCTGTCGTGGCTGCTCTCTTGGAACTCGCCCAGTCTCGCGCGACGGATCTTCAAGGCGCGCGGGAGGATGTGGACGAGGTCGAGAAGCGGCGGCTCCTCGCTCCTCCGCGCCACAACTGGCTGCTAACTCGGATTCACGAACTCGGTTCGTTCAGCGCTGATCGTTGAGGTTGGCGGGTCGGATCGCCGGTCTTTGTTGGAGGTTTGTGCTGCTACTGGTGCCTGAGTTGGTGCTGTTTCGCTGT
>Ga0136615_10000343_pt1 | contig 21090 bp, 19 predicted proteins | sample AntDrymUQ2882206_2_FD_106647 | JGI IMG/M metagenome (GOLD analysis project Ga0136615, IMG submission 106647) | Polar desert sand microbial communities from Dry Valleys, Antarctica - metaG UQ288 (22.06) | ecosystem: Environmental > Terrestrial > Soil > Desert | place: Antarctica: Dry Valley... | reverse complement strand
TAAGGCTCGAGACATCGGCCTGGGCCTGCTCGACGGCGATCCGCCGGAACCAGGCGACTGGATCATGGTGCACATGGGCTTCGCACTCGAGCGCATGACCGAGGCTGAAGCTCGCGACGGGCTGGAGGTCCTGACGGCACTGGGTCAGGGGTTCGATGACGGCGAGTTCGGCAACGGATCGTTCGACGCACAGGCCGAGGCCGATGACGACTGGGCCCAGGCTATGGCCGCGGACGAGGCGGCAGCCCTGCCGGCCAGAGGAGGATAAGCATGAACCCGACGCCCCAAGCTCGGGAGACCGCCGCGAAGTCGGCATCATCCACCGTGCCCCCAGCCATGCCGGAGGCTCCCGCCGCGACAGCGCCGCCGTTCAGCGACGCTGATGGCCCGGTCGGCGAGAATCAGGAGCGCCCGTCTGATCACGCTACGCCGGGAACCATCCTCTTCGCACGCTTTGCCTATCCGCCCAACTCGCTGGGCTACTGCGGGCCGAACGACAGCAAGGCCGTGCTGCAGTACACGGCGGCGGGTTACGTCGACGGCGGACTCGCGCAGCTGGCGCGCGGCTTCTCTGGTGCCTGGCCCTATCTGGAGCTCATCGCCGGCGCCAGCGGTATCGGAGATCCACTCGACCGGCGCGTGGTGGAGGCCTACTGGCTGGGCAATCCGCTGCTCGAGCGCATCGACATGGCGCTCTTCGGCAACTCGCTGCTGGAGCGCTTCCGGCGGCGGGCGGGCAGCTCTTGGGGTCACCTGGCCGAGGCCATCCCGGTCGGCGCGGTGCCTCACCACAGCTTCCATGTCTTCGGTATCTATCCGTGGGTCGGGTTGCTGGGCGGCGATCGCGTGGAGACGCCGCTGCACGTGCTCGACCGGTGCCGGATCCGCTGGGGACAGATCGTGTCGGTCGACGGCGACCGGGCGGTGGTCCTCTCGCGACCGCTCACCTGGGACGGGCGGCAGGTCGGTTTGGGCGAGGTCCGCCCAGAGGACGTGACCTGTGCCCTGGATCGGACAGCGCTGGCCGAAGACTTCCGGCCGGGCGACTGGGTGGCGCTCCATTGGGACTGGGTCTGCGATCGATTGAGCCGCCGCCAATTGGCCAATCTGCGGCGCTACACGCTCCACCAACTGGACATCACCAATCGCCGCGTGGCGCACCCCGGACCCGCTGCCGCGCTGGCCTGACCCTAGCGGGCAGCCACCCGAGAAACAGCCCCACCAAGAAAGGAGGCCCGTCCCGACCCTCTCTCGCCGCTTCGCAAGCGTGGAAGCCGGACCGGTCGACCAGATCGCTCCGATGACTTCCGCTTCGCACCTGGAGGAGCGCAATCTAGATGACAGCACTATCTCGACCGAACGCGGCTCGCCGCGTGTCACGGCATCGTTTCCTGGCGACACTGCTCACCATCAGCATCGTGACAGTGGCCTGTAATGCAGCAGCGCCGGGAGGGGCCGTCGGCTCGGCGCCATCGGCCGGCGGTGGTGACGCGGACCCGGCCTCGATCCGCCTCTACACGACGATCTCACAGGACACGGTGGACGCCGTTAACGCGGCATTCGCGACGGCTCACCCCGACATCGCCATCGAGCTCTTTCGCGCTCCGACCGGCGAATTGAACGCCCGCCTCGCTGCCGAGCGGCGCGAGGGCCGCATCCGTGCCGACGTCCTGTGGCTGACCGATCCGCTCTCTATGCAGCCGTACGCGGCCGACGATCTGTTGCGTGCGTGGTCGCCGCCAGCGGCTGAGGCCATCGACGTTGCCTACCGCTCGGACGACTACTGGGGCGCGCGACTGCTGAATATGGTCATCGTCTCCGGCGACGACGTCGACCCGGCCCCGACCGACTGGGACGATCTGGCCGACCCGGCATACCGAGGCGGCGTGGTGCTGCCCGATCCGGGTTTCGCCGGCTCCGCCTTCGGGGCCCTGGGCTACTTCGCGCTCGAAGAGGGCTACGGGGCCGCCCACCTTCAAGCCCTGAGTGACAACGGCGCCGTCCAGGTGCAGGCACCCGACGAGGTCGTGACCGGCGTGGCCGAGGGGCGCTACAAGGTGGGCATGACCCTCGACTACTCCGTTCGCCAGGCCATCGATAGAGGCTCGCCGGTGCGAATGATCTGGCCCGAGTCGGGTGCCATCGCCATGTACAGCCCCATCGCCGTGCTGGCGTCGACCGAAGCCGCTGAATCGGCCGAGACGTTCGTCGACTTCGTGCTCGACGTGGAAGGCCAGCAAGCCATCGCCAGTACGGGTTGGCAGCCCGTCCGGTCGGATGTGGAGGGGCCGCCCGTCGAGGGTCCGCAGGTCACCCCGGACTGGGACGCAGCCGCTGAGCAGCGGGACCAGCTGCTCGAGGAGTATCGCGCGATCTTCGGTGGCTGATCGACGGCGCGGGTCGCCGGCGGGGTCGCGACCGCTGCGTGCGGCGGGTTGGGTGGTGGTCCTCCTCGCGGTCGTCGTCCTGGCGGCCATCCCGCTCGTGGCTCTCGTCGGGGTCGCGTCGGCGGACGGCTGGCGAGGCGTCGTGGACAGCGTCGACGATCGCTCGACGCGGGCAGTGGCCAATACCTTGCTCGTCGCGCTGTTGGTGAGCATGCTGGCCGTGCTGGGGGGCGCGACCGCCGCGTTGGTCACGGAAAGATGGGCCTGGGCCGGTCGTCGCTGGTTGCGACTCGGCATCCTGGTGCCCTTTCTCACGCCGCCGTTCGTGGCCGCGGTAGGTTGGGTGCGAGCCTACGGTCCATCCGGTCTGACCGACGATGCTCTGGGAGTCGGTTGGTCGGGTCTCTACGGGCCTGCCGGCATCGTGGTGGTCCTGGCGGTCCACGCCCTGCCACTGGCGTACGTCGTGGTCGCGGCCGGCCTGGCCACCCGAGCGGAGCCGGACCTGGAGCGCGCCGCTCGCGTGAGCGGCGGATCGTCCCGTCGCGTCCTGTGGACGATCACGCTGCCGCTTCTCAGGCCAGCGCTCATCACCGGCGCGGTGCTCGTCTTCGTCACGTCGGTCAACGCCTTCGGGGTGCCAGCCGTGCTCGGCATCCCGGCCGGCTTCGGGACCGTGACCACGCGCATCTACCAGGACCTGGCCTTCTCCGCCGACCCCGCTGCCTTCAGCCGGGTGATCGCGCTCGCCTGCGTCCTGGTCGTCCTGGCCGTGGTCGCCACGGGAGTCGCGGCGCTCAGTGGTCGTCGTGCGGCGGTGCGGACCGGTGGTCCAGCCGGTCCAGAGATGCCAGCGGTCGGTCGAAGCCGTCTTCCGCTCCTCCTGTTGGGCGCCTATCTCGTGCTGACGACGCTGGTGCCGCTCCTGGCGCTAGTGCTCACGGCCCTGACACGTGCCGTTGGCCTGCCGCCGGTGCCCGCGAACTGGACACTGGCCAACTTCGGTGAGGCCATCGACGCGCGGACTTCGGCGGCACTGATCAACAGCATCGTGTTGGCAGTGGTCGCGGCGACGCTGGCAGTGCTGCTCGGCGCCCTGATCGTCGTGCTGGCTCGGCGGCGCGGCTCGCGACTGCTGCCCGCCATCGCCACCGTCACATTCGCGGTGCCCGGCTCCACGCTCGCCGTGGCCATCCTCCTGGCCTACGGCGGCTGGCTGCGCGACACGCTGTTGCTGATCCTGGTGGCCTATCTCGTCAAGCTCTGGGTATTGGGTCTCCGCCCGCTGGCCAGCTCCGCCGATCGGCTGCCGCCGGAACACCTGTTCGCGGCCCGCACCAGCGGCGCGGGAGCGCTCTCGGCCTTCGTGACCGTGGTGCTGCCCATCTTCCGGCCGGTAGCCGCGGCCGCCTGGCTGCTCGTCTTCATCTTCGCGCTGCACGAGCTGACCATGTCCAGCCTGCTCTACGGCCCCGGCAGCTCCACGCTGGCGGTGGCCGTGCTCAACCTTCAGCAGCTGGGCGATCCGACCGTGACGGCGGCCCTCGCCGTGTTGCTCACGGCACTCGTCCTCGCGGCTGCGATCCCAGTGCTCCTGTTCCGCCGCTCGGCGCTGGAGATCGGGCGCGGATGAGGGAAGGTGCGTCCGTGCCGGGCGGCGAGGGCGCCGGGTCCGTGCCGGCCCTGGAGTGCCGCGACGTCACGCTGTCATACGGTCCGGTGCCGGTAGTGCATGACCTCACGCTGGCGGTCGCCGCGGGCGAGACCGTGGCGCTGCTGGGGCCCTCCGGGTCGGGCAAGAGCTCCCTGCTGTACGCCATCGCGGGCTTCCTTCGACCGCTCTCGGGCTCGATCACCATCGCCGGCCGTGTGGTGAGCGCGCAGCGGGACTGGCTGCCACCGGAGCATCGGTCGATCGGCATGGTCTTCCAGAACTATGCGCTGTGGCCGCACATGACGGCCGTGGAGACGGTGGCCTATCCCTTGCGGCGGGCCGGGATGCCGCGGACGGAGGCCCGGCGAAGAGCCCAAGATCTGCTGGAGAGCTTGGGCATCGGCCGTCTGGCCGAGAGGCGGCCGGCTGAGCTATCCGGCGGCGAGCAGCAGCGCGTCGGGCTCTGCCGGGCACTGGCCAGAGACCCAGAGCTGTACCTCTTCGATGAGCCCACCGCCCATCTCGACAGCGCCCTGCGCGCCGATCTGCAGGAGCACTTGTCCGGCCGGCGGCAGGGCTCGCGCGCCGCGGCGCTCTACGCCACACACGATGTGGCCGAAGCGCTGGCCGTGGCCGACCGGGTGGCTCTCCTGCGCGACGGGCGGATCGTGCAGATCGGGCCGCCCGTGGAGATCTATGAACGGCCGATAGACCTTTGGGCGGCGCGACTCACCGGTGCCGCGTCACTCTTGAGCGTGACGGTAGAGCGCCGGCAGGGGTCGCGTTCGACGGTAGCAGTCGCCGGGGTAAGCTTGGACGTGGCCGTGGACGCTCCTGGCGACGTGATCGGACCCGGCACCAGCCACGGCGACGGCCGCCGCAGCAGCTCGCAAGACGGCCACGGAGGGGCACTCAGCGCCGGCCGCACGGCTCTCGTCCGCCCCGGATGGCTGCGCTTCGGCGGTCCTTTGACGGGTACGGTCCTCGGGGCCTGGTACCGCGGCCCGCACACCGATTACCGGCTGGACACAGCCACCGGCGAAGTGGCCCTGGCCGAAGCTGGTCCGCCTCGCTTCGCCGCTGGCGAGGAGATCTGCTGGAGTTTGGACCGGCTCTGGTTCCTGCCCGAGGTCGCTTCCGAGGCGAGCGCGGCATCCGACTCCGACGCGCCGTAGCTCAGCCGGCCACGTACGGATCACGGCAGCCCGACGCCGGATCACTCGCCGACCGGCGCCATGTGAGCGACGATGACGCCACTATCGTCCCGGAGCTTCGAAGCGGTGCCCAGGCTCGTCGCATACCCTAGCCGAGCATCGAATCGACGCAGCCGGAGGTTCGTCCGCACGACGGCGGGAGAGTCTCACGCTCGGGTGGACCTCCAGGATGCGTCGCGTACGGGGATGTAGCACAGGCGGCGTCCTGCTTCCGGCCGCTCCGACCATCGCCGGCGCAGATCGACGATAGTGGCGCCAGAGAGCGGCACTTCCACGACGCGCCCCCAGGCGCGCCACGACGCGCCACGCGCCACGGGCGGACCGGCCACTCCACCGCCCGTCGCTACAATCGAGCCCGATCCCGTAGAGCGGCAGCCGCGCCAGCAAGCGCCGCGTCCATCGGGTCCGCGCCGCGACCCTCACCAAGGAGTCCCAGCCCATGGCTCGTCCCCTCGTCACCGTCATCGGCGCCGGAAACGTCGGAGCTACCGCCGCGCAGCGGATCGTCGAGGGCAGCATCGCGGACGTGGTGCTGGTCGACATCGTGGAGGGGCTGCCCCAGGGCAAGGCCCTGGACCTGGCCTCGGCGGCGCCGGTGGTCGGCCACGACATGCGCATCACGGGCACCAACGACTATGCCGACACAGCCGGCTCGGACATCATCGTGGTGACCTCCGGCCTGGCGCGTCAGCCGGGCATGAGCCGGGACGACCTGATGGCCAAGAACGCGGGCATCGTGCGCAGCGTCGTGCAGCAGGCCGCCGCGCAGTCCCCTGGAGCGATCATCATCGTCGTCACCAACCCCCTCGATGCGATGTGCCACGTCGCCCTGGAGGCCAGCGGCTTCGCACCGGAACGGGTCATCGGCATGGCCGGCGTGCTGGATTCGGCCCGTTTCCGCAGCTTCATCGCGCACGAGCTGCGCGTCAGCGTGACGAGCACGCAAGCTTTCGTGCTGGGCGGCCACGGCGACACGATGGTGCCCCTGCCGCGCTACTCCACGGTGGGCGGCGTGCCCATCACGGAGCTGCTCGAGACGGAGCGCATCGAGGCGCTGGTGGACCGTACGCGGAACGGCGGCGCGGAGGTGGTGGCATTGCTCAAGTCCGGCAGCGCGTTCTATGCGCCGGCCGCGGCGGTGGCTCAGATGGTCGATGCCATCCTCCACGAGCGCCACACCATCCTGCCCTGTGCCGCGTACCTCCAGGGCGAGTACGACGTGGACGGTCTCTTCGTGGGCGTACCCGTGAAGCTCGGCCGCCGCGGCATCGAGGAGATCATCGAGATCGAGCTCACCGACGAAGAGCGGACCGCCTTCCAGGAGTCGGCTGCCTCCGTCCAGGAACTGGTCGACACCCTGGCGCGCATGACTGAGACCGACGGGGCGCCCGCCGCAGGTGACGAGGCCGACGGATCCGGTGATCGACCCGACGACGAACCCGCCGCCGGCGACGAGGACGCAGAACCGGGCCGCTGAGATGCCCATCATCACGATCTCGCGCCAGTTCGGAGCGTTGGGCAAGCCCATCGGCCTGGCCCTGGCGGAACGCTTCGAGGCCGAGTTCGTCGATCGGAGCATCGTGGCCGCGGTGGCCGCGCGATCGGGCATACCCGAGTCGGAAGCGGAAGGCTATGACGAGCGCCTGCCGTCACTCTGGCAGCGGATCGCCGCGGCCCTGGCCACCAGCGCCCCGGAGATCGCCATGCCGCCGCTGCCCGCCGATGTGCTGGCCGGAGCGGCCATCCACGAGCGCATGGCGGCCATCACGCGGGCGGTCATCGAGGAGGCCGCTCAGAGCGGCAACGCGGTGATCGTCGGTCGCGGCGCAGCGTTCATCCTGGCGCAGCGTCCCGGCGCGCTCCATGTGCAGCTGCACGCTCCGCTCGCGGCGCGCGTTCGCTACCTGACCACGCGCGTCGAGGAGATGCCGCTGGACGCCAAGCCGGATGAGGCCTCGCTGCGCCAGCTGTGTGAGTCGATCGACCGGGCGCGCGCCAGCTACATCCGCCGGCTCTTCGGTCGGGACTGGCTGGATGCGACCGGCTATGGCCTCTCGCTGGACACGGGGCGCTTCGGCGTGAGCGGTTCGGTGGACCTCATCGAGGCCGCCGCGCGCCACAGGCCTGAGCCCCTGGCGACGATCGAGTCCACCGGGCCCGCGGGCGCGGGGTACGCGGCGCAGGAGCCCGCGGGGGCACAGCCGGCGTGACCGCCATCGGCACCGGGCCGGCGCCTCCGTCAGGTCTGCGCAAGGGCCTGAGTGCCTTCCGACATCACAACTTCCGACTCTTCTGGTTCGGCCAGCTGGTCTCGCTCATCGGGACCTGGATGCAGCAGGTGGCCCAGGGCTGGTTGGTCCTGGAGCTGACGGACGATCCCTGGGCCCTCGGCCTGGTGGCGGCTGCGCAGTTCCTGCCCGTCATCGTGCTGGGGCTCTTCGCCGGCGTGCTGGCGGACGCGGTCTCGAAGCGCAAGGCGCTCATCGCGACGCAGGCCGCGGCCATGGTCCTGGCTCTGGTGCTGGCTGCGCTGGTGCACTTCGGGCGGGTCGAGGTCTGGCACGTCTTCGTGCTGGCCGGCCTGCTGGGCGTCGTGAACGCCTTCGACATGCCGGTCCGCCAGGCGTTCGTGGTCGAGATGGTCGGGCGCGAGGACATCGCCAACGCAGTGGCCTTCAACAGCGCCGTCTTCAACGGCACCCGTATCTTCGGTCCCGCCATCGCCGGACTGCTCATCGCGACCGTGGGCATCGCCATCTGCTTCTTCATCAACGGCGTGAGCTACGTGGCCGTGATCATCGGCCTGCTCGCGATGCGTACCGGCGAGCTGCGCGGGGCTCCGCCATCCCTCGTGCAGCGCAGTGTCCGCTCGGTGATCGACTCCCTGACCGAGGGCCTGCGCTACGTGCGCGACGAGCCGACCGTCCGTCTGGCACTCACGGTCCTGGGCATCGTGGCCACCGTCGCCCTCAACTTCCAGGTGCTGCTGCCGCTCCTCGCGCGGGACGTGCTGGGTGGCGGCGCGGACACATTCGGCTTCCTCATGGCGGCCAGTGGCGTGGGCTCCCTGGCCAGCTCGCTGTCCATCGCTTTCGGACAACGCCCGACGCCACGTCTGCTGTTGGCCGGTGCGACCGCTATCGGGCTGGCCATGCTGGGACTGGGAGTTTCGCGCGTGCTGCCGTTCAGCCTGGTGCTGATGCTCGTAACGGGCTGGGGCGTCATCGCCATGGCGGCCACCACCAACACGCTCATCCAGCTCACCACCCCGGACGAGCTGCGTGGCCGCGTGATGAGCGTCTACACGACGGTCTTCGCCGGCTCCGTGCCCATCGGCGGCCTCTTTGCCGGCGGCATGGCCGCCACGGCGGGGGCACCGGTGGCACTCGCGCTGGGCGGCGTGCTGGCGCTGGTCACGGTGGCGTATGCGCTCTGGCGCCTGCCCGGCGGCCGCGCAGGCAGCTTCCTGCATGAGCGCATGGCGGAAGCCGACACCACGCGACGACCAGTCTCGGCGGACCCGCGATAGCGCTGTCGCCGGCGGTCGTGCGCCTCGGCTTCGATGCCCAGATCGATCTGGGCCCGCTGGCCGTGCGCTGGCAGGCGATCGCGCTGGCGACCATCTTCCTCCTGGCACTCGGGTGCTGGTGGCTGTGGCTCCGCCGGGGGCGTCACGGACTCGCCCCCGACGACCTGGTGTTCGTGTTGCTGGGGACCGTGCCGGGCGCCCTCGCGGGCGGTCGGCTGGTGCACGGGATCGTCTTCGCGGAGGCGTACCTCGCGCGACCCGAGTCGATCCTGGACCTGACGCAGGGCAGCCTTTCGCTCTTCGGCGCCGTTCTGGGGGGACTCGTCTCCGGAGCGTACGTCTGTCGACTGCTGGGCCACTCGGTGAGGATCTGGGCGGACGCCGCTGCCGTCCCGCTCCTGCTGGCCATCGGGCTGGGCAAGTTGGCCATGCTGCTGGCTGGAGCCGGACAGGGGATGCCCTTCGACGGCCCCTGGGCGGTCTCCTTCGCCGGTCCCGGGCCCTGGCTCTCGGCCGATCCAGGCATACCGTCGCATCCCTCCCAGGTCTACGAGGGTCTCTGGGCATCGGCGGGCGTCGCGCTGGTCATCCTCCTCGGCGTTCGGCCTTGGCGGCGCTTCCGGTCCGGCAGCGGAGGGGTGTTCCTGCTGGCCATCGGTTGGTGGCTGGCGGGGCGAGCGCTGGCGGGCTTCACGTGGCGCGACGACCCAGCCTTGGGAGGTCTTCCAGCTGAGCAAGTTCTGGCGCTGGGCGGATGTGGCATCGCCCTGGGACTCCTGCTGGCAGGCCCGCCGAAGGTCCCGGGTGGCTGACGCCTTTATGCGGTATCGCCGCTTCGCCGACTGGTCCATCATCTGCGTTCGAATGCTTCAACTTCGATCGACGCTCTTGAGAACCGCCCAGGCCATGTCCGCCCTCGTGGTGGGGATCGCGCTCGCCGCCTGCACGTCGGCGCCGCCCCTGCCGGGCGACGCCACGACGCGGTCTCCCCAGAGGCCGTCCTACGGAGCCGAAGCCTCGCCTCCCACTGCCACCGGCGCCCCCAGCCGCATCCTCACCGATGCGCCTGCGGACGGTCCGCCTACCTGGGCGGTGGTAGCCGATCGCGACCTGCTCACGTCCCAGGGCGAGATCCGTGACGTGTTGGCGGGGGGACCGGGTCTGATCGCCGTCGGTAGCGGGACGAACGGGACGGAGGGCGGGCGTGCCGCGATCTGGACGTCCCCTGATGGGGAAGACTGGGACCTCGTGACACTCGAGGGCAGGGCGGCCAGGGGCCGGCTCACGTCGGTGACCGCCGGTCCGGCCGGTTTCGTGGCCGTGGGCGGGGAATGCTGCCCCGATCGAGCGGCCGTGTGGACCTCGCAGGATGGACTCGCCTGGCAGCGGGTGGGTGATCAGGGGTCCTTCGATGGTGCGGTCATGACCTCGACCACCGCCTGGGCGGGCGGCCTGGTCGCGGTCGGCTGCGTCGTGGACCTCGAATGCACGGGCACCGCCGTCTGGACATCGAGCAATGGCACCGACTGGTCGCGGGTCGCGCTCGGTCGGGATATCGGGGCCGCCTACCTCGGCGATATCACCGCCAGCGGCGAGGTGCTGGTGGCCGTCGGCACCACTGACCGGGATCAGCCCGGCCCGCCGGCCATCTTCGTGTCGCTGGACGCCCAGACGTGGACCCGTGCCGACGTTCCTTCCGTGCCGATGGCTCTATCGAGCGTCACTGCGGGAACGGATGGGATAGTCGCGGTGGGAAGATCGCTCGACGAGCTGACGGGCCTGCCGGTGTCCCTCGTGCTGACCTCGCCGGACGGTGCCGCCTGGACGACGGTGACCAGCGACAAGTTCGCGCGCGCCGACGTGGAGGACATCCTGGTCGGGCCCGCTGGGTATGTGATGTCCGGCCGGCTCAAGCGCGGTGAAGCGGGCATCGCCGCCGCCTGGCACTCCCCGGACGGGCGGACGTGGTCGCGCGTGGTGCCGGGACCGGAGGGCGCGATGCGTGCCGTCGCCGTGGCCCCGGACGGTCGGCTGGTGGCCGTCGGCCACGTCACCGAAGATGAGCGGTCGATGCCCGGCGTCTGGATCAGTCCCGCTGAGTGACCGACGGAGCTTTGCAGGCCGCCGCCTGCGGTGAGCGTCGGGTCCGGGGTATCGTCTAGGCTCCGCACGCACTGACCGACGAGTAGCCTCTGCACGACTTACCGACGAGGCCCCACCCATGACACAGCTCGCAGAACGACCGAACCTTCAGTCCCCCGCGGGATCGCCCCTCGGCCGCGTCAGCCACTGGATCGGGGGCCACATCGTCGAGGGTGCCTCCGGGCGCAGCGGACCCGTCTACGACCCGGCCACCGGTCGGCAGACCAGGACGGTCGACTTCGCTTCTGGCGAGGAGATGGCCGAGGCCGTGCACGTGGCTGAGGCGGCCTTCCCCGCCTGGCGCGCGACGTCACTTTCGAAGCGCACCGAGATCATGTTCCGGATCCGCAACCTGGTCGAACAGCACCGCACGGAGATCGCGACCCACCTCACCGCGGAGCATGGCAAGGTCACCTCGGACGCGCTGGGGGAGGTCGCGCGCGGGCTGGAGAACCTGGAGTTCGCCTGCGGCGTGCCGCACCTCCTGAAGGGTTCCTACTCGGAGCAGGTCAGCGGCGGGGTCGACGTCTACCAGCTACGCCAGCCACTCGGCGTGGTGGCCGGCATCACGCCCTTCAACTTCCCGGCCATGGTGCCCATGTGGATGTTCGCCAACGCCATCGCCTGCGGCAACACCTTCATCCTGAAGCCATCGGAGAAGGATCCCTCCGCGTCCATCTTCCTGGCCCAGTTGCTGGCCGAGGCGGGCGTGCCGGAAGGCGTCTTCAACGTGGTGCACGGCGACAAGGTGGCGGTCGACGCGATCCTGGAGGATCGGCGGGTCAAGGCCGTCTCCTTCGTCGGCTCGACGCCCGTCGCCCGATACATCTACGAGACGGGCACACGCAACGGCAAGCGCGTGCAGGCGCTGGGCGGCGCCAAGAACCACATGGTCGTGCTGCCCGACGCCGATATCGAGATGGCCGCGGACGCCGCGGTCTCGGCGGCCTACGGCTCCGCTGGGGAGCGCTGCATGGCGGTCTCGGTGGTGGTCGCGGTGGGCAACGTGGCCGATCCGCTGGTGGCCGCCATCAAGGAACGCCTGCCGAGGATCAAGGTCGGCCCGGGGGACGATCCCGAGTCGCAGATGGGGCCGTTGGTTACCCGGGAGCACCGCGACAAGGTCGCCTCGTACCTCGACAAGGGCCGCGAGCAGGGTGCCGACGTGGTGGCTGACGGTCGTGACCACGAGCTATACGAGGCGGGCACGGACGCCGACGAGAGCCGCCTCGAGGGGGGCGACAGTGACGGGAGCCGCGACAGCGGTGGCTTCTATCTGGGCGTCTCGCTCCTCGACAGGGTCACCCCGGACATGGATTCCTACTGCAACGAGATCTTCGGACCCGTGCTGGAGGTCATGCGCGTGGATACCTATGGCGACGCGGTCAAGCTCGTCAACGACAACCCGTACGGCAACGGCACGGCCATCTTCACGCGTGATGGCGGCGCAGCCCGTGCCTTCCAGTTCGAGGTCCAGGCGGGCATGGTGGGCATCAACGTGCCCATCCCGGTGCCGGTGGCGTATTACTCCTTCGGCGGCTGGAAGGACTCGCTCTTCGGGGACCTGAACATGTACGGCCCGGAGGGCGTGCAGTTCTACACGCGGGCCAAGGTCATCACCAGCCGCTGGCCCGATCCCGGCACCTCTCAGGTAGACCTGGGCTTCCCGCGAACGAGGTGACGCTCGCGCCCGGCCGGATCCGCCGAACGTAGCGTCGATGGAGATCTGATCATCATGCGCTTCGAGTGCTGCTAGGGTCGTGCCTCGAAGACGATCTCGATGTCGACCGGCTCCGTCCCCTCGATCGTCGTCGGCATACCGAAGCCGATAGGACCCGTGAGGGCGTCCAGCCAGAGCAGCCCTTGGCAGCTGGCCGTCCCTGACGCGCTCGACTCGTCGAGCTCCTCGAAGTCGACATCGCAGCGTCCCCTCCCAGTCGCTCGTCTGCCAATGCGCATCGGCGGTGAGGCGGTCGACCTGGAGCGACCCCCACGAGCCGAAGGTGACGCCTGGCTCGTCCCAGTAACCAGACAGGGCGAGGGCCCAGCCCTGCGTCCGCCACTGGAGCTGTGTCCCGATCTGCGTCATCGCGTTGCTGCCAGGGACGAGCTCCAGGGTCACCCGCTCTTCCATGCCGCCGGACAGTGTCATCGTCGCGCTTCCGGATGTGTACCGCCCGATCTCCTCCGGCATCCCCTCGTCGACCGGCGGCCAGCCACCGGGAAACAACAGGCCGCACCCGGAGAGCCCCGTGGCGGCGATCACCAGCAACAGGACCGGGCGGATCGAACGAAGAGCCGTGCGGAACATCGAGCCTCTCAGGACGGCACGGCCGGTGAGGGAGCCGCGCGATGCTGCGAGCGTAGCGGCCGGCGAACGCGTCGTCGATAGGCTGGAGGTGCGGCCCGACGGCAGTCCCGAATGCGAGTTCGGGCTCGATCCGCTGGGGAACCGGCATCTTTTACGACGACCCGTGGAACCTTCCGGCGACGTCCCTGGGTGGCGCCGCGGCGTGTACACGGCGTGCCCGGGCCACACTACGCCGGTGCTCTCGCTGGTCGTGGCGTTCGCCGTGTTCGGTGGCTTGTTCGGTGTCTGGCAGGTGCTGCTGCCGGATCTGAAGCTGTCACTCGACCTGAGCGACGGCCAGCTCGGGGCGATGCTGACGACCGGCTTCCTGGCCACGTTCCCCGCCATGTGGCTGGCTTCACGTAAGGTGGAAGCCGTCGGAACCCATAAGGTCATCATGGCGACGGGCGCCGTCCTCAGCCTCTCTTTCGTCGCCTTCTGGATGCTGCCGGCGGTGGGCCTGCTGACCATCCTGCTGCTCGTCTTCTTCGGTGCCAGCGGCGCTTACGACATCGCCATCAACCGTGCGGCCATCGACCTGGAGCGGCACCTTCGTCGCCAGATCCTTACCCGACTCCACGCGGCGTTCAGCCTGGGTGCTGCGGCCGGTGCCGTGGTCGCGGGCTCCATCCGGGCGACGGCCCCCGACCCGTTCCCGGCGGCCTACCTGGTCGTGCCGCCCGCGGTCCTGCTGGCCATGGCCCTCATCGGGCGCCGCGGCGTGGTGGCTTCGCCGGCCCGATCCCTTCACGACACCGGCGCTGCCCCAGCCCACCTGCGCGCCACACCACTCGTGCTGCTGCTATCAGCGGTGACCCTGGCGGCGACACTCTCGGAGGGCGCGCTCGAGACCTGGTCGGCCATCTACCTGCGGCTGGCGCTCGCCATGCCGGTCGCGGTGGGGGTCCTGGGCGTCGTCGCCTTCCATGCCGCGATGGGCGTCGGACGTCTCGGCAGCGGGAGGGTCATCGAGCGTTTCGGTCGCCGGGCGACGCTCGCGGCGGCGGGGCTCCTGGTCGCGGTGGCCATGCCCCTGACGCTGGCCATGTCGGAGCCCGTACCGACCGTCGTGGGGCTGCTCTTCGTGGCCATCGGCCTTTCGGTGATGTTCCCCATCGGGATCTCGCTGGCCGGCGATCGTGACCGCGGCGGCTCGGGCGCGGTCGCCTCCGCGGTCATCGGCGTGGCCTATGCGGGATTCCTCATCGGCCCGGCACTCATCGGCGGCATCGCCGAACTGGCGTCCCTCCGAGTGGCCCTCCTCACGGTCGCCGTCGCTGGTCTGGTGGCCATCACGGTGGCGGTCATCGGCCTCGGTCCTCGGGGTCGGGCTCGACCGGCGGGGCAAGGCACGGGGTAGCATCGGCGCATGGATGTGCGTCAAGCCGTCGACGTTCTGGGCCTGCTCATCGACTTGGTCGGGGTCGCCGTCATGGTCGCGGGCATCGCGCTGGCCACCGGACTGGCCCTGCGCATGGTCTTCGCCGACGACCGGGAAGGAGCCTACCTTCGGTTTCGCCGTGGCGTCGGCCGCTCCATACTCGTGGGCATCGAGATCCTGGTGGCTGGCGACATCATCCGGACCGTGGCCATCGAGCCGACCTTCGACAGCATCATCGTGCTCGGCGGGATCGTCCTCATCCGGACGTTCCTGAGCTTCTCACTGGAGGTCGAGCTGACGGGGTCCTGGCCGTGGCGGGGATCCGGCCGGTCCCCGGCGAGTGTGCACAGCAAAGAGGACTGACACGGTCCAGAGTGGCGAGGGAGAACGAGACAAAGGTCCCGCGACAAGGGATCGCGCGATCCGTATCGTCAGTCTCGGTCAGGTCACTAACGCGCCCGTCACGGCGCGAGGAGGCGCTCGACAGGGCGCAAGGAGGGATCTCGGTGTTCGAACGGTTCAGTCGCAGCGTGGAGCTTGCCAAGGCAAGCTGGAACGTCCTTCGGTCGGACAAGGAGCTACTGATCTTCCCGCTGGTCTCCTTCCTGCTCACCGTGCTGGTGACGATCTCCTTTGCCGTGCCGCTGTGGGCCACCGGGGCGCTGGAGCGAGCGGCTGACGGCGGCTTCGACGCCGTAACGCTGGTGCTCGGCTTCCTCTATTACTTCGTGACCTACACGGTCATCATCTTCTGCAACGCGGCGTTGGTTGGAGGAGCCCTGATCCGGTTGGAGGGCGGCGACCCGACGGCCCGTGATGGCTTCCGCATCGCCTTCTCGCGGCTGCCCGCCATCCTCGGGTACGCCGCCATCTCCGCCACCGTGGGCGTGATCCTGCGTGCCATCGCGGAGCGCGGCGGCATCGTGGGAGCCATCGGCGCGGCCATCGTGGGCGTGGCCTGGAACCTCGCCACCTTCCTGGCCATTCCGGTGCTGGTGGTGGAGAACGTGGGGCCCATCGAGGCGGTCAAGCGCAGCGGCGGTCTGCTGAAGCGGACCTGGGGCGAGCAGGTCGTGGGCAACGTGGGCATCAGCCTGGTCTTCGGCCTGCTGGCGCTCGCCGTGATCCTGGCGGGTGGGGCGCTTATCGCGGTCATGGCCAGCATCGCCGTCCCGCTGGCGATCGCCGCCATCGTCCTGGTGGTCATCCTCGTGGCGGCCATCGCGCTGGTCGGTGCCGCCGTGAGCGGCATCTTCACGGCCAGCCTCTACCGCTACGTCACGAAGGCGACGGCGGCTCGATGTTCCCCACGGCGACGCTCCAGCAGGCCTTCCGCCCCAAGGGCTGACGCCGCAGTCTGGCCGACGCACTCAGCCGGACCGACGCACTCAGCCGTACCGCTGGCGCCTTCGACTGGCGTCAGCGCGTCCGCGCGACCACCTCCTCGACCATGCGCACGACCCGCTCCCCCAGGCCGGGGACCTCCAGGATGTCGAAGTGCGTGGTCCCTTCATCCGTCAGGCGAAGCCGCACGTCGTAGCCGGCTTCGCGCAGGGCGCGGTGCAGTCCCGTAGCGTGGAGATCGCCCAGTATCGGGTCTCGTCGCTCGAAGATGATGCCCACCACCAGGTCGGGATTGCCGCCGATGTGGTTGAGGATCTCGCCGCGCCGCCAGGCATCCAGCTTCTCGGCCGGTGAGCCGCCGAAATAGATCCAGTCGAGCAGCAGGTCGTCGTGGATGATGCTCACGCCGGCCACGTGCACGAGGCCGTCAGGCAGGGCTGCCTCGCGATCCACCGCGCCGCCCTCGTCCGCGAGGCAGTTCCCCGCCGGACCGGCGAACCGGTCACCCGACAGGGACACGAGGCTGCCCACGTACCCGCCCATCGAGTGGCCCACGAGCACGAGATGATCGCCGTCGCCGCCGTACCCTCCGGCCGTGGCGCGCGCGAAGCGCACCGCGCAAGCGACATCGATGATCGATTCAGGGAAGCCCTTGCTGATCGGCCGCACGCCGCGATAGTCGGCGTTGTAGACCACGGCGCCGCGACGCGCCAGCTCCCGGGCGACCGGCACCATGTCGGCCGGCGTGCGCGGCCGGCCGTGGATCGTCACGATGACGGGCCAGGGACCGGCGTTCTCGGGGTAGTAGATGTCGACCAGGTTGACGCACCCATTCGCGAACTCGAAGCAGCGCAGGCGAGGCGTCATGGCCACGTCTCGCTCGACGCGTACCCGCCCGGGTTCCTGGGGCGGAGAGGCGCTGGGGCTGGGGGTGGGTGCGGGTGTGGGCGTCGGAGGCAGAGAGGGGGTGGGTGATGGGGTGGGCCCGGCCGCTGTCGACGTGGGCAGGGGCGCTGTCGTCGTGGGCGCCGGTGGGTTCGTGGTAGTCGAGGCCAAGGGGGGTGGCGGTGAGGTCCCCGGCATGACCGACGATGCCGATGCCGTGGCGGACGCTGCCGGCGTCGCGCCTGGCACCGCGGCTGAGGGCGAGGGGACCGGTGCCGCACAAGCAGCGACCAACATGGCGCCGACGAGCACGAGCGCGAGTCTCACCGGCGGGATGGTAGCGGAGGCCCCCGCATGAGCCCCGCCACATCGACCATGGTGGTCGAGCTGTCGCCTCCGCTGGATATCCCGGCGACGCTGGCGCCGCTGGGTAGATGGGGCGACGACGGCCTCGACCGATGGGATGGCGATCGATCGTTGCGGACCATCCGGATCGGGCCCCGAGCTGCGCCGTATCTCGCTCGTTCGATAGGCACCATCGAGTGTCCGGCACTGGAGGTCGCCACTGCGCCCGGCGACCTCGGCCTCGTCGCCGAAGCGGTGGCCAGCATGTTCGTCAGCGGCGGTGACCCTTTCGCCGCCCTGGTCGACAGCGATCTGCGTATCGCGAGCCTTGATGCCGTCTATCGGGGGGTGCGACCGATGCTGCACCGCGACCCGTTGACCGCCTTGGTCCGTTCCATCAGCGCGCAGCAGGTGAACCTCCGCTGGGCGGCAGAGATCCGGCGCCGCCTGGCCATCGCCTATGGCACGCTCCACACGATCGACGGCCAGGAGGTCCGCTCGCTGGAGGCCGGTCCCCTCGCCCAGGCGTCCGTGGCGGATCTGCGGACGCTTCAGCTGACGACCGCCAAGGCGCGCAGCATCATCGCCGTGGCCCAGGCCGTGCGTGACGGTGACCTCGAGCTGTCCGAGCTCGAGGCACTCGATGATGAGGCGCTAGTGCTCAGCCTCATCTCGCTGCCCGGCATCGGGCCGTGGACCGCCGACTGGTTCCTGGCGAGGACCCTGGGGCGGCCGCGCGTGGTGGCCGGCGATCTGGGGGTGCGCAAGGCCGTCGGCCGGGTCTATCTCGGTGGGCGACTGCCCTCGCAGGCGGAGGTCCGGGACGTCACCGCGCACTGGGGGGCTGCTGCCGGAGTGGCGCAGCAGCTGGTGCTCCACGATCTCGCGCTGGGATCTCCCGTCTAGCCCCGACCCTCCTCGCCGAAGGCGGTCTCGAGCTGCGTGATCTTGGCCACGCGGCGGGCATGCCGGCCACCGGAGAACTCTCCCGCCACGAACGCCGCGACGCAGGACAGGGCGATCTCCTGGCCGATGATCCGCGCCCCCAGGGCCAGCACGTTCGCGTCGTTGTGCTCGCGTCCCAGTAACGCCGTGACCGGTTCCGTGGCCTCCACGCAGCGGATGCCGCGGATCTTGTTGGAGACGATCTGCTCGCCGGTGCCACTGCCGCCGAGCACGATGCCCAGCTGGCAGTCCCCGGCTGCTACGGCACGCGCCGCCGGCGCGATCACGTCGGGATAGTCCACCGCCTCGGCGCTGTCCGTGCCGTAATCGACCGGCTCGTAGCCGGCGCCTCTGAGCCACTCCAGGATGGGCCCCTTGAGCGGCAGGCCGGCGTGGTCGGAGGCCACCGCGATGCGCATGACGCGACCGTAGCACGTGAGGGCTCGCGCTCGAGCCCGGTCATCGCTACGCTGCACGGATGCTCAGCAATTCCATCCGGCTGTTCCGGGTCGCCGGCATCGACGTCGGCGTCCACTACAGCTGGCTGGTCATCTTCGGCCTGGTCACCTACTCGCTGGGCATCGGCTTCTTCCCTCAGGCCGTGCCCGGGCTGCCCGCCGCGGAGGCCTGGATCCTGGGTGCCATCGCCGCCATCCTGCTGTTCGCCTCGGTCCTTCTCCACGAGCTGGCGCACTCGTTCATGGCCAAGGCGCGCGGCCTGGATGCCCGCTCCATCACGCTGTTCATCTTCGGAGGCATATCCAACCTGGCTGGCGAGGCCAAACAGCCGGCCACCGAGTTCCTCGTGGCCATCGTTGGTCCGCTGACGAGCTTCGTCATCTCCGGCGTCGCCTTTTTCGTAGCCACGAGCTTCACGGAGCCACGGGTAGAGGCGACGGCCAGCTATCTCGCGGTCATCAACCTCCTGCTGGCGGTGTTCAACCTCATCCCCGGCTTCCCGCTGGACGGCGGTCGCGTTCTTCGCTCCATCGTCTGGTCGATCACCGGCAACCTCCGACGGGCCACCGACCTCGCGGCGAACATGGGCAAGCTGGTGGCCTATGGCTTCATGGCCTGGGGCTTCCTGCGCATCCTCGAACGGGACTTCCTGGGTGGCGCGTGGATCATCCTCATCGGCTGGTTCCTTCACGGAGCCGCCTCCTCCAGCCTGGACCAGGTGGTCCTGGACACGCGCCTCCGACGCGTTCGCGTGGGCGACATCGTGCGGCCGGACACCTTCACGGTCCCGCCCGGGCTGCCGGTGGCCCAGCTCATCGAAGAGGTGCTCCTGCCCGCCAACAAGCGCGCCGTGCCGGTGCAGCACGATGGGCAGCTGATCGGCATGGTGACCCTCAGCGACCTGGTCAAGATCCCCGCGGAGCGGCGGCTCACGGCGCGCGTCGAGGAGGTCATGGGGGGACGCAAGGGCGTCATCACGGTCCGGCCGGCTGATCCGCTCGCTCACGCCATCGGCCTCTTGAGCGAGCACGATTTCGAGCAGATGCCGGTGCTGGAGGGCGAGCGCCTCATCGGCATGCTGACCCGAGCCGACGTGATGCACCAGCTCCACTTGCGCGAAGCATTGGACGTCTAGGGGCGGGACCAGTCCAGAGCATGTCGGGGGCCAGCGATCCTGACCGCTTGACCGGTCAGCGACTTTGGCACCGTGGTCTCGCCGCAGGATAACGGCGCCAGGGATGGTCGGGCGGCGGGACGTAGCGCTCGCGGGTCCGCCCGGGGGAGCGCAGGATGACCGGCCGCTGGGGAGCCGGGACGGCACTCTGGAACGCGCCGTCGAACTCCACCCAGAGGCTGCCATCGAGCCTTTCCTGGACCTCCAGCACTCGTCCCTTCCAGCTCGCCATGGAGCGACCAGCGATCATCAGCTCGCGACCGCCGAGGGTGAACGTCCCGTCACGGGCCACGCTGCGCGGATGGCGGAAGCAGAACACCGCCTCGGCTGGTCGACCGGCCGGCAGCGGGCGCCAGGCCGACTCGGCACTGGCCGGCGGCACGGCGAAGCGCGCGTTATGGCGTGGCACGTAGTCGGCCAGCACGGCGTTGGCCTCATCGATGGTGCTGGCACCGGCCAGGCGCAGCTCGGTGATGAGCCGATCCTGGGCCGTGCCCCAGAGGGCACCACCAGATCCTCGCGCTCGGCGAGCGGGCGCCGATCCAGGCGATGGCGGCGACCTCCAGAGCGCGCCCCAGCTGGGTCCGAGAACGGCGGCCGCTGAACTGCTCGGGGTAGGCTGGGGCTGCCCTTGCCGCGCCAGAAGATGGTGTGGCGATCGGAGTAGAGGCCCACCGGCAGGCCATGGTCCTCGGGCCGTCCGGACGAGCACGGCGAAGTAGCCTGCCGTGTCCTTCTGCTCACGGAAGACCGCTCCCGTGATGACTCCGGTCGCATCGTCGATGGCGCCCACCAGGGTCGACCAGGGACCGCGGCCCTCCAGCCAGTCGTGGCGGCTGCCGTCCACCTGCAGCAGCTGCCCGGCCTGCGACATCCTCTCGCGCCGGGTGCGATGGCCCCGTGGCCGGCGCCGCCGGACCGCCGGCACACCCGCCTCCGCGAGCACCCGGCGCATGGTGCGGGAGGCCACGACCAGGTCCTCGCGCTCGGCGAGCAGTTCCGCCAGGTGCGTCCGGTTGACGCCCGCATAGGTCGACGTGGCCAGCTCGACCAGCCGAGCCCGCGTGTCGTCGGGCAGGCGGTCGGCCGGCGAGCGGCCGCTGTTGCCGTGCAGCAACGCAGCTGCTCCCTCGGCGGAGCGATAGCGGGCCAGCAGCCGGGAGGGGCGTCCAGGTGGGCGCTAAGGAGGGAGCATGCGTACAAGGCTCATCGCGTTGCCGGTCGCGGCTGCGATGCTGCTGTCTGCCGCGGGGATCGCGCTCGGGGATGATCCGGGTCACC
>Ga0136615_10000341_pt1 | contig 21108 bp, 17 predicted proteins | sample AntDrymUQ2882206_2_FD_106647 | JGI IMG/M metagenome (GOLD analysis project Ga0136615, IMG submission 106647) | Polar desert sand microbial communities from Dry Valleys, Antarctica - metaG UQ288 (22.06) | ecosystem: Environmental > Terrestrial > Soil > Desert | place: Antarctica: Dry Valley... | reverse complement strand
TGTAGCCCACACCGCGCTTGCCGAACTTGCCGAAGCCCGACAGGTCGCGGCGGATCTGCGTCGAGTTCACGTGGGTGTACTCCGACAGCTCCTGCGATGAGATCGTCTCCTTGCCCATCTTGCGTGCCTGCGTGAGGACCTGCAGGTAGCGCGACAGGCGCGCCGCCACGCCGAGCGAGAGCCGGTCGGACAGCGGTCCGATCCCTCCGTCGCCCGACGGGCCGCCACCGCCCGCGGTGGTCGCCACGTCGCTCATGCGATCGTCACGATAGACCCAGGCGGCGCCTGAAGGCGTGCTCGTCCACGTGGTGCTCGAACATCTCCTCCCCGTCGAGGCAGACGACCGGGATCCGCTCCAGGTAGCGGCGGTGCAGGGCGTCGTCGGTGGTGATGTCGACCTCCTGCAGCCGAAACGGCGCGTCGGCGCGGATGCGCTCCAGCGCCGCGCGCGCGTCGTCGCAGAGGTGGCAGCCGGGGCGGGAGTAGAGCGTGACGGCCGGCGTCACGCGGCGGTCGGGTAGGCGTCGAGGCCGAGGTAGCCGGGAAACGGCACGGGGTCCACCCAGCGCGCCGCCGAGCCGATCATGGCGGCGTTGTCGGTGCACAGCTCGGGCGGGGGGATCTTGACCTCGATGCCGAGGCCGGCCGCGCGCTCGCGCAGCCGGCGGTTGGCGGCGACGCCGCCGCCGATCGCCAGCCGGGCGCCGGGCTCGGCCTTGACGGCGCGCTCCACGCGGGCGATCAGCGCCTCCACGATCGCGTGCTCGTAGGAGGCGGCGAGGTCGGCGGCGCGGTGCTGGGTCTCCTGCGGGCCGAGGTCGCGCGTGGCGTACAGCAGCGCGGTCTTCAGGCCGGCGAAGGAGAAGTCCAGGCCGGCCACGCGGGCGGCGGTCGGGAAGGCGAAGGCGGTCGGGTCGCCCTCGGTTGCGAGCTGGGAGAGCGCCGGGCCGCCGGGGTAGCCGAGGCCGAGCAGGCGGGCGCCCTTGTCGAACGCCTCGCCGGCGGCGTCGTCGAGCGTCTGGCCCAGCCTTCGGTGGCTCCCGTGCTCGGTGACTTCGGCCAGCAGCGTGTGCCCGCCGGAGGCGATCAGGCACAGGAACGGCGGCGCGATCGGGTCCGGCGCCAGGAAGTTGGCGGCGACGTGGCCCTGCAGGTGGTCGACGGGAGCGAGCGGGAGCCGGCGGGCGGCGGCGAGCGCCTTGGCGGTGGCGACGCCGATCAGCAGCGCGCCGACCAGGCCCGGGCCCTGGGTCACCGCCACGAGGTCGACGTCGTCGAGGGTCGCGTGCGCGCGGGCGAGCGCGTCGTCGACGACCGCGTTGACCAGCTCGAGGTGGTGGCGCGAGGCGATCTCGGGCACGACGCCGCCGTAGCGGTCGTGGATGCCCTGCGAGGAGACGACGCTCGAGCGCACGTGGCCGTCGTGCGTGACGACGGCGGCGCAGGTGTCGTCGCAGGACGTCTCGAGCGCGAGGATCACAGCGCGACGCCGCGGGCGTTCGGAATGTCGTCGAGCAGGCCGCGGCGGGTGGCCGGCGTGCGCCACATGACGATCGCGTCCTCGCCGTTGTCGGCGTAGTAGCGGCGGCGGATGCCGACGCCCTTGAAGCCGAGCCGGTCGTACAGCTCGAACGCGCCCCGGTTGGTGCGGCGCACCTCGAGCGTGAACTGCGCCTCGGTGTCGCCGACGCGCTCGAACAGCGCCTCCAGCATCGCGGTGGCGATCCCGCGGCGGCGGCGGTCGGGGTCCACGGAGACGTTCATGACGTGCCAGACGAGGTCGTAGCGCGAGCAGACGAGGTAGCCGGCCAGCTCGCACCTGCCTCGCCCAGAGGGCTTCCTGCCTCGGCCGGGGGCCTCGTCATCGGATAGCGCCTCGCCGGTGGCCTTCGGGATCACCTCGACCTCGGCGGCGAGGCAGATCCCGCTCGGCTTGGACAGCTCGAGCACGAACATCGCCAGCGACCACGGGGTCTCGAACGCGCGGCGTTCGATGGCGACGACCTGCGGCAGGTCCGCATAGCTGAGGCGGCGGACCTCGATGGCGGCAGTGGGCGGGGCGGTCAACGGGGAGGCTTGGGGAGGGCGGCGTCCGGGTCGCGGCGGTAGTCGGGCACCAGCGCGTCACGTCCGGCGGCCGCTCCCGCTGCGCCGATGCGGCAGACCTGCAGGGCGCTGACGCGGTGGGCGGGAGAGCGGTCCGCCGGGACGACGGCCCCGGCCCGCGCGAGCTGCTCCCTGAAGCGTACCGCCCCGTCCCCTGCGGCCACCGGGGCGGCGAGCGGGCCCGCGGCGAGGCGGGCGGCCAGGTCGGCGGGCGCGATCGCGACGGGCTCGAGCAGCCGCTCGGCGCCGCGCCAGGCCGCGGCGAAGACCTCGCCGCGGCGGGCGTCGATCACGGCGAGGACGGTCGGGGCGTCCGCGCCGGCCCCCGCCGCGAGCTCCGCCGCCGCCCCTGCCGCGAGCGCGTGGAGGCTGGACACGCCGGCGAGCGGCAGCCCACGGGCCTGCGCGAGCGCCCGCGCGGTGGCGATCCCGTGGCGGAGCCCGGTGAAGCCGCCGGGCCCGAGGCCGACGGCGATCCGCTCGACGTCGTCCCAGCTCGCCCCGGCGCCCGCCAGCGCCTCCTCCACCAGGGCCAGCAGCCGCTGCGCGTGCGCGGGCCGCGCGCCCGGCTCCGGATCGTCGCGCGTCTCGACCGCCGGCCCCTCCGGCGCCCAGACCGCCGCCGCGGTGGCGGCCGTCGCGGTGTCGATGCCGAGGATCACGCCTCGATCTCCCGCGCGTCGCCGCCCGCGTGCTCGAGCCGGACGTGGCGGACCACGCGCTCCGCCGGCCACGCCCCGGGCGCGCGCTCCGGCCACTCCACGAAGGCGATCGCGTCCGGCGCGAAGAACGGGTCGAGCAGGCCGGGGTCCTCGCCGCCCATGCCGGCGAGGCGGTAGAGGTCGAGGTGCGCGAGCGGGCCGCCGGCGCCCTCGTAGGCGACGCCGACCACGAAGGTCGGGCTGGTAACGGGCCCCTCCACCCCGAGCGCCCGCAGTGCGCCGCGCACGAAGGTCGTCTTGCCGGCGCCCAGCTCGCCCGAGACGAGCACCACGTCGCCGGGGCGCAGGCGCGCGGCGAGCTGCGCTCCCGCCCGCTCGGTGGCCTCAGCGTCCCGGGTCCGCACGGCGGCGCAGGGCGGCGCCTGCGCCGAGGAGCAGCGCGCCGGCGAGCGCGAGCAGCCCGGCCTCGGCGCCGGTGGAGGGCAGCTGGGCGGCCGGGGCCGGGGCAGTGGTCGGGGCCGGGGCCGGCACCGCCGGCGTGGCGGTCGGCGCCGGAGCGGCTTGGCCTGGTGCGGCCGGCGCGGGCGTTGCGGTGGGCGCCGGCTCCTCCTGCTCCGGCTCGTCCCCGAAGGGGTCCTGGTACTGCTCGTCCCCCGCTCCCTGGGCGAGCGCCGCGGTGGCCGGCAGCGCCAGCGCGAGCAGCAGCGCGGCGAGCGAGATCAGGCTGCGGACCGGCATTCGAGCGCGGCAGTCTATCCCCGCTACGGTGCCCGCCGATGCCCGAGCCGCGGCACATCCTGCTCCTCACGGACCGCGACTGGACCCATCCCCAGGCCGGCGGGACGGGGACGAACCTCTACGGCCTCGTCGCCCGCTGGATCGCCTGGGGGCATCGCGTCACGGTCATCGCCGGCGACTATCCGGGCGCGGCCCGCCGCGAGGAGCTGGCGCCCGACCTGACGGTGCACCGGATGGGCTCGCGGCTCACCGTCTTCCCGCGCGCCGCCTGGGCGTGGCTTCGGCGCGGCGTGGGCCGGGACGCCGACGTCGCGCTCGAGGTCGTCAACGGGATCACGTTCCTCACCCCGCTGTGGCTGCGGCGCCCGCGGGTGGCGCTCGTGCACCACGTCCATCGCGACCACTACGTGGCCGAGATGGGTCGCCCGGGCGCGGTCGCCGCGCTGCTGGCCGAGACGCTGCCGCTGCGCGGGCTCTACCGCGACACCACGTTCCTCACCATCTCCGAGGCCGGCCGTCGCGACCTGCTGGCGCTCGGACTCCCGGACGGTCGCGTCCACGTCGCCTACCTGGGTGTCGAGGCGCCGGCGTTCCCGGCGTGCGAGCGCGCCGCCGAGCCTCGGCTGCTCTACCTCGGGCGGCTCAAGCAGTACAAGCGCATCGAGCTGCTGCTCGACGTGGCGGACGCGATCCCGGTCGCCCACCTGGACCTCGCCGGCGAGGGCGACCACCGCGCGGCGCTGGAGGCGGAGATCGCCCGTCGCGGGCTCGGCGACCGGGTGACGCTGCACGGGCACGTGAGCGAGGAGGAGAAGGCGGCGCTGCTCTCGCGCGCCTGGGTGAACCTCACGGCCTCGTCCGCCGAGGGCTGGTGCCTGACCGTGATGGAGGCGGCGACCTACGGCACGCCGAGCGCCGCGCTGGCCGTCGGCGGGCTGCCCGAGTCGATCGCCGACGGGCGGACGGGCCTGCTCGCGGACGACGGACCCGAGCTGGTGGCGCGCGTGCGCGAGCTGGTCTCCGATCGGGAGCTGCGCGAGCGCCTGGGCGCGGCGGCGCAGGCGCGGGCGCGGGAGTTCACGTGGGATCGGACGGCGGCCGAGAACCTCGCGGTGCTGGAGGCCGAGGTGGCGTCCGAGCGCGCAGGCCTGCGGGCGACGCTGGGCACCTCGGAGACGCTGAAGGCGGCCGGGCTGGCCGCCGCGACGCTCGGCGGCAACGCCCTCGCGCTGCTGTTCACCGTGCTCTTCGCGCGCCTGCTGGGCGCCGACGGCTACGGCTCGCTGGCGGCGCTGATCTCGACGTTCCTGATCCTCGCCGTCCCGGGCTCGGCGCTGCAGGTCGTCGTGGCGCGCGAGACGGCGACGGGCGCGCTGGGCGCCGGCGCGCGGCTGGCCTCCACGCTCTCGGCGTGGCGGCGGACGCTGCTGCTGGCCTGCCTGGCGGTGGCAGCGGCCTCGGTGCTGCTGCGCGAGGAGCTCGCCGGGCTGCTGTCGGTCGAGCAGGAGTGGGCGGCGGCAGCGACGCTGCCGACCGGTTGCCTGTGGCTGCTGCTCTCGATCGAGCGCGGCGTCCTGCAGGGGGCGCACGCCTACCGGGAGGTCGGGTGGTCGATCGTGCTCGAGGCGGGCGGGCGGCTCGTCTCCGGCCTGCTGCTGGTGGCGGCCGGGCTGGGGGTGACGGGCGCCTACCTGGGCACGCCGGTCTCGATGGGGGTCACGGCGGTCGCGCTCGCACTGTTGAGCCGCCGGCGGATCGGGCCGGCCGACGCGGCGCACGCGGCCGCGCGGCTGCGCTCGCTGCTGACGGGCGCGTGGCCGGCGGTGATCGGCCTGTTCCTCGTGGCGGTGCTGCAGAACGTCGACGTGATCCTCGCCAAGCGGACGATCGGCGGCGACGCGGCGGGGGCCTACGCCGCGGCGGCGGTGGCGGCCAAGGCGGTCGTGTGGGTGGCGATCGGCGTGGGCCTGTACCTGCTGCCGGAGGCGACGCGCAAGGCGGGCGCCGGCGAGGACCCGCGCCCGGTGCTGGTGCGGGCGCTGGCGGTGGTGGGGGTCGTGGCGGCCCCGATGCTGCTCGTCTACGCGGTCGCGCCGGCCTTCGTGCTGCGGCTCGCGTTCGGGGAGGAGACGGTGCTCGCCTCGGGCGCGCTGCTCGTGCTGGGCCTCGCGATGACGCTGCTGGCGGCCGGCTACCTGTGCGTGCAGTACATGCTCGCGCTGCGCGAGGTGCGCTTCCTGATCGCGCTCGGCGTGGCGGCGGCGGCGGAGATCGTGCTGCTGGCCGGCGCGGGCTTGAGCAGCATCGTCGGCTTCGCGGCGGTCGTGCTCGCCCTGCAGGCCACGGCCGCGCTCGCCGTGCTCGCGCTGGGGCTGGCGCGGCGGCCGGTGGTGGCGGCGGCGGCGTGAGCGCGGCGGCGGCGACGGCCCTCGCGGCGGCCGCTCCGAAAACGGCCTGCGCGTGAGCGCGGCAGCCGAGACGGCCGTCGCGGCGGCCGCTCCCGTCGAGGGCTGGCTCACCGAGGGGCAGGCCCGGCGGCTGCACGCGCACGGGGCGGGGGCGCGGGGCACGGTCGTGGAGATCGGCTCCTTCCGGGGCCGCTCGACGATCGTGCTCGCGCTGGCCGCCGCCGCGGACCACGAGGTCGTCGCGATCGACCCGCACGCCGGCTCGGACCGCGGTCCGCGGGAGCTCGCGCCCGACGCCGCGCGCGGCGCCGACGACCACGCGGCGTTCCACGCCAACCTCGCCGCCGCCGGGGTGGCGGACCGCGTCCGCCACGTCCGGCTCCCCAGCGCCGCCGCGCTCGGGGAGGTGACCGGGCCGATCGCCCTCCTCTACGTGGACGGCGCCCACCGCTTCGCGCCCGCGCGCGCCGACCTCGCCCGCTGGGGCGCCCGCGTCGCGCCGGGCGGGGTCATGCTCGTCCACGACGCGTTCTCGTCCGTCGGCGTCACCCTCGCGCTGCTGCGCGAGTGCGTCGGGCAGGGCGGCTGGCGCTACGCGGGCCGCACCGGCTCGCTCGCCGAGTACCACCGCCTCGCCGCACCTCTCCCCCGCGCCGCCCGCGCACGCGACGCCGTTCGCCAACTCGCCCAGCTCCCCTGGTTCGCACGCAACCTCCTCGTCAAGGCGCTCGTCCTCGCCCACCTGCGCCCACTCGCCCACCGCCTCGGCCTCCCGGCCGGGATGCGCTGGCCCTACTAGGCGCCGTCGAGCCCCACGTCCACGGCGCGCCGCGGGACCGGGGAGGTCTGGAGGATCGAGGTGGTGGTCTGGCCGAAGAAGGCAAAGGCGTCGATGACCTCCTCGAGGTGCTCGACGTCGCGGACGTGGAGCTTCATGAAGAAGCAGTCCTCGCCGGTGATGCGGTGGCACTCGACGACCTCGGGCGTCCGGCGGGCGAGCTCGGCGACCTTGGGCAGCTCGCGCGGGGCCGGGCGGATGCGCAGGATCGCGGTGAGCGAGAAGCCGAGCGCGCGCGGGTCGACGGCGGCGTGGTAGCCGGTGATGACGCCGGCCTCCTGCAGGCGGGAGAGGCGCTCGGCGACGGCCGGTGCGGACAGGCCGACGCGGCGGCCGAGCTCGGCGGTGGTGAGGCGGGCGTCCGCCTGCAGCTCGGCCAGCAGGCGCAGGTTCACGTCGTCGAGGCGGGCTACATCGGTGATCGGGCCGTTCTGCCGTCGATTCGTAAGCACGAGCGCGGAACCTCCTGCGGTTGACCATGGGATCGTGTCACAGGCTGAGCGAACCTGCCTCAGGTGAGGCCTCCGCCCCATGCGTACTTCCTAGGCAGCGCCGTCTTCCACTACCTCGGTCCGGCCTTCGCGGTGCTGCTCTTCGTGCGCGTGGACGCGCTCGGCGTCGCGTGGCTTCGGATCGCCGCCGCCGCGCTGGTGTTCGCCGCGTGGCGCCGGCCGTGGCGCGCGCTGGCGCGGCTGGACGCGAGCACCCGGCGGGCGTTGCTCGCGTGGGGCGCCGTGCTGGCGGTGATGAACTGCTGCTTCTACCTCGCCATCGAGCGGCTGCCGCTCGCGACCGTGGCGGCGATCGAGTTCCTGCCGGTCGTCGTGCTCGCCGCGCTCGGCGCGCGCACGCGGCGCAACGTCGCCGCACTGCTGCTGGCGGTGCCCGGCGTGTACCTGCTCACGGGCGTCCGGCTCGAGGGGGAGCCGCTGGGCGTGGCGCTCGCGTTCGCCAACGCCGGCCTGTTCGCGCTGTACATCGTGCTCGCCCACCGCGCGGCGCAGGGAGAGGGGATCACGGGGATCGACGCGCTCGGCGCCGCGATGCTGATCGCGCTCGTGGCGGTGACCCCGCTCGCCGGCTGGGCCGCCGTGCCGGCGCTCACCGATCCGGTGGCCCTGCTGGCGGGTGCCGGGGTCGGCATCTCCTCGTCGGTGATCCCGTACGTGTTCGACCAGCTCGCCATGGCGCGGCTCGCGCGGGCGACCTATGCGCTGCTGGTCTCCCTGCTGCCTGCGACCGCGGCGGTGATCGGCGTCGTCGTGCTCGGCCAGGTCCCGACGCTCGCCGAGGCGGCCGGCGTCACGCTGGTGATCGCCGGTGTCGCGCTGCACCGAGCACCCGAGCGAGAGCCAGGATGAGCAGCACCACCGCCGCCGCGGTCACCCAGTGGACGGCGATCCGGTTCTGGGCGTACTCCGGGTTGTAGCCGCCGCGGTCCTCGACCTCGACGAGCACACTGAGCACGGGGACGGCGACCAGCAGGAGCGCGCCCGCCGCGGCGACGAGGCCGCGGACGCCGACCCCGCGCCAGAGGACGAAGAAGACGCCGAGCGCGATCACCGGCGCCGCGCGGGCGGCGAGCACGAAGCCCAGCACGGCGCCTGCGGCGAGCGCGAGCAGGGCGGCGCGGCGGGCGGGCAGGCGCGACGGCGGCGCATCGGGGAGGTCGGGGTACGGCGGGCCGGCGACGGCCGGCGCAGGCGATGGGCGGTCGGCGGCCTGCGCGGGCCCATCGGCGGCCGGCGCAGGCGATGGGCGGTCGGCGGCCTGCGCGGCGCCGCCGGCGGTCGGCTGGAGCCGTGGCCGCGGCGGGCGGCGCAGGGCGAGGAGGAGCAGGAGCACCGCCAGCACCGGCGCGGAGACGACGTAGCCCGCGCGGACGAGGCGGTCCGGCGCGAACGCCATCTCGGCGACGCGGCAGCCCGCGGGGACGCGCCAGCCCATCGCGAAGCCGTCGACGGGCCGTGGTGCCCCGAGGTCGCGCCCGTCGCAACTCGCGCGCCACGCGTCGCCGTAGGACTGGGCGAGCACCAGCCAGGCGGGCTCGCGCAGGTCGAGCCGCACGTCCTTCCACGTGTTGCGGCCCGGCTCGCCGGGGTCCACGACGCGGCCGGGCAAGGCGGCGACGGCGGCGGGCGGCGACGGCGCGGGCGAGCGCAGCCGCAGCAGGTACGGCGCGAAGACGCCGGCGGGCATCGACAGGCGCGCCGCCCCGGCGGGCAGCGCGGCGGCGGGGCCGCAGGCACGCAGCCGCAGCGGCCCGCCCGCGTCGAGGTCCGCGACCGTCGCGCCGGCGCGCAGCCGCACGGCCGCGCTGCCGAGCCGGCCCTGAAGGTCGCCGCAGCGGCCCCGGACCGTGCCGGTCCGGACCACGCGCACCCGCGGCACGCCCGCACCGGTCAACTCGCCGATTCCGACCGCCCGCCGCTGCCTGACGACCCCCGAGGCGCCGGCCGGGAACGCCGCCCGCAGGACCTCGAGCCGGAACGCCCGGCCGCGCGCGGCCCGCGGCAGGGTGACGCCGCCGTCCGGAGCCACGCGCAGGGGCGGCGACTCGCCGGCGGCTCCACGACCGGCCGGGGCACCGACGACGCGGCCGGCGCCGGCGCCGGCCCGCGCCGCGCTGCTCCAGGAGAGCCGCACCAGCGTCGGCCGGCGGACCTGCTCGCGGGGCGGCGCGATCCGCAGCCGGCGGACGGTCACCGGCTGCGACGCTGTCCACTGCAGCCACGCGGTGCGGCCGTCGAGCCAGGAGCCGATCCACGGACGCGGCGTGCCGTCGAACGCGCTCGACGCCCGGAAGCCCGGCCGTCCCTGGAAGCGACCGGAGGAGTCGAACCGGAGCCCGCGACCGGTGGACGAACTGCCCTCGACGCGTCTTGCCGGCGGGTCCGCGCCCGCGGCGGACGCTCGAGCATCCACTTCGTCCGGCTCGGGCCGACGAGGTCGACGCTCGGCCACGCCGGTGAGGGCGTCGATCGCCGAGTCGGGCGCGTCGGCGGCGACGGTCCCCCAGCCGTCGGCCCGCCACTCCCGCGCGGCCGGCGGGCTGAACGTCCGCTCGAGCCCGCGCTCCCCGTCGAGGCGGTCTCGGACGAGCGTCGCGCCCGCCGTGCCGCGGCGCGGGTCGCGGCGGAACGGGTCGTCGCCGGTGGTTCGCTCGAACAGGTAGCTCAGCCCGGTCGAGCCGAGGTCGCGGCCGGCCAGGGCGCGCTCGGCGAGCACCGGCGGGCGCAGCGTCTCGCGCACGCGCAGGCCGGGGATGCGCAGCTCGCGCACCCCGCCCGGGCCGTCCGGCACGCCCCCGGGGGCCACGACGCTCGCGATCCGCACCCGCAGCGACCGCACTCCCCGCAGCCCGACCGCCAGTCGATTCCACCCCGGCCGCACCGCGAAGCGCCGGCCCTCGACCTCGAGCGCGGTCACCCGCGCGCGCCGGTCCGAGTAGGGCAGCACATCGACGAACGGCACGTCGCGCGGCGCCTCGAAGCCGACCTCGAGCCAGTGGCGCGCCTGCACCAGCGCCCGGTCGGCCTGCCAGTGCGTCGCGGGGTCGCCGTCGAGGGCCGCGTACGGGCGCCGCTCGGGGAACTGGGAGTAGGCGGGCGAGAACGGCGAGCGCAGGTGCCGCACACCCTCGTAGTGCGCGACGGTCTGGGCGTCGGCGCCGCGTGAGGAGAACAGATCGACGACCGCGGCGTCGGGCGAGAAGGGCTCCTCGGCCGGCAGCGTGGCCCCGTGGTTCTGCGCCATCCGCGCCGCGGCGAGAACGCGCCGGCGGTTGGAGTCCGAGATCACCACCTCTCCCCCGTCCGCCGCGCGTGCCAGCTCGGGCGCCGAGAGGTCGCCGGCGTAGGCGATCCGCGCCCGCGGCGGGAGCGCGCCCAACGCGGCCAGTCCGGCGAGCCCGTCGGCCGACCCGTCGACCACCGTCGCGCCACCCTCGCCCTCGACGCGCACCAGCGGCCGAGCCCCGCCCCGGTCCCACGCCCGCACCCGCGGCAGCGCCCGCGGTGCGCCGAGCGTGCCCGCCGCCCGCGCCCGGAGCCGCACCGGTCCCCACGCCCGGTCGGGGCGTCCCAGCTGGTCGAGCACGTCGGCGGCGTCCGCCGCTCCCACCGCCCCGCTGCGCGAGCGGTCGTCGTCGGCTCCGCTGACCACGGTGCGGGCGCCGAGCAGGTCGAGCAGCGGGCCGAGCTGGCCGGGCAGCGCCCGCCGCTGCTGCACGAGCCCGTCGACGGTCCACAGCAGGTCGACCGCCCGCAGGTCCGCGTAGGGCACCGCGTAGCGCACGGCGACCGGCCGGTCGGCGAGGACGGGCAGGATCGCGTCCACCGTCCCGCCCCAGTCATAGGCGGCGTAGAGCTGGCCGGGCAGGACGACCGCGCGCCCGTCGCGGCCGGCGACCCGGTCGACGTGATCGGCCGCGGCGCGCCACTCCGGCGGGACCTCCTCCCAGGCCAGCTGGGAGTCCAGGGCCTGCCCGCGCACCAGCGGCCAGCAGGACACGGCGGCCAGCAGCGCGAGCGCCGCCGCCAGCAGCGGTCGCGCGCGCCCGCCCAGCCGCGCCACCGCGCCGGCGGCCAGACACGCGATCGCGAGCGCCAGCAGCGGCCCCGCCTTGTACGTGGTGCGCAGGAACTGGACCGGGGCGAGCTGGTCGTAGGTGAAGTACAGCGCCCGCCGCAGCGGCGTCCCCTCCGGGAAGCCGGCCGCCATCGCGAGCAGCCCCACGAGCGCGAGCGCCAGGAAGAACGGCCCGTAGCGCCAGCGGCGCGCCGGCAGGAAGCCGGTCAGGGCGAGCGCCGGCACGAGCAGCCCGGCGACCACCACCGGCCACGAGAACAACAGCACGCCGCCGTCGCCGAGCAGCGGTCGAAGCCGCCCGCCGTAGCCGACGCCGAGGTAGGAGATCCAGTAGCCCATCAGCCGCAGCGACTCCGACAGGCTCGTCGTCGACCAGATCGTCCCGGGTTGCTCGGTGAAGCGCAGGAAGTCGACGCCGTGGCGGGCCTGCACGAGCGTCGGGACGACCCACCACACCGCGCCGAGGCCGGTGAGCAGGAGCGCGCGCCAGCCGAACGCCGGCAGCGCCCCCCGCTGGAGCCCGCCCGCCAGGCGCTCGTAGCCTGCCAGCAGGAGAGGGCCGAGGAGCACCCAGGCGGTCACGGCCGCGTTGACGCCGCCGCCGGTGCAGGCCACCACCAGCGCGAAGGCCGCCGGCCACCACCACGAGCGCGGCGCGCGCAGGCCGCGGTGCACGCACAGCAGCAGCCACGGCAGCGCCGCGTAGCCGAGCAGCGTGACCGACGTGCGCGCGGTGAAGACCACGACGTACGGGTTGAGCAGGATCAACAGCCCGGCGACCACGTGTGCGGCGCCGCGCGGGCGGCCGAGCAGCGCGTCCAGCAGCCGCACCGTCCCCCACGCCGCCAGCGCGAGCACCGCGCCGAGCCACAGCCGGTGCACGAGCCACGGCTCCAGCCCGGCCAGCCGGCCGAGCGCGAAGAACGGGCCCATCGGGAACAGGTAGCCGCCGTACTGGCCGCCCTGGACGTGCCCGAGGTCCTCGGTCGGCGACCACGCGGACGCGACGTCGCCGAGGAATCCGAGCGGGTCGACGTGCAGGCCGATCTTCGTGTCCGACGACGCCTCCCCCGGCCGCTGGAGGAGAGCGAGCGCGAACGCCAGCGCCGCGAGGCCGAGCACCACGAGCCGGTCCGGGCTGGACGCGCGGTCGGCCGTCGAGAGCCGGTCCGGGCGGGACGCGCGGTCGGGCTGTTCCGGACGGGGCCTGCACACGCGGCGGGGAGCTTACGGCGCTCGGTTGTCGCCTCACTACCGCTTACCGGGATGCAGGCGACAAGCGGCGGCGTGCATAGGCTCCGGCGGCGATGCGCCCGGTCCTCGTCGCTGTCCCACTGCTGCTCGGCCCCGGCGTGGTCGCGCTGTTCGGCGGCGGCTACGCCGACACGGCGCGGCTCGCGATGGGGTTCGCGGCCTGGCTGCTGCTGGCGGCGGTGGCGCTCACCCGCCCGCGGCCGCTGCCCCGCTCGGGCCCGGCTATCGGCGCGCTGGCGGCGCTGGCGGCGCTCACCGCGTGGACGGCCGCCTCGCTGGCGTGGGCGCCGGTGGGCGAGCCCGCGGGCGAGGACGTGCAGCGTCTGCTCGCCTACCTCGCCGCGCTCGCGGTGGCGATCGCCGTGCTGCGCGAGCCGGCCGCGGCGCGGGCGGCCGAGCCGCTGCTGCTGGCGGGCATCACCGGCGCGACGGCCTACGGGCTGACGGAACGGCTCGTGCCGGGCCTCGTCGACCTCGCCGACGTGCTCAGCGCCGGTGACCGGCTCTCACAGCCGCTGACGTACTGGAACGCCACCGGGACGTTCGCCGCGCTCGGGCTGATCCTGGCCGCCGGCCTCGTGGCCGATCGACGCCGATCGAGCGCCACGCGCGCCGCTGCCGCCGCGGCCGCGCCGGTGCTCGGCCTGGCGCTCTACCTCACGTTCTCGCGCGGCGCGCTCGGCGCCCTCGCCGCCGGCCTGGCCGTGCTGCTCGCGCTCGCCCCCACCCAGCCGCAGTTGCGCGCCGCCGCCATCGTCTCGATCGCCGCCGCCGTGCCCCCGCTCGCCACCGTGGCGCTGCCGGCGCTCACGCGCGAGCAGAGCGGGCCGGCCGAGGGCGCCGCGATGCTCGCGCTGCTCGCGGCGGTCGCGGGCGCCGCCGCCTCACTCGCGCGCCGCGGGGGGGCGGGCGGCGAACCCGCCACCGACGGCGGGCCGGCGCGCCGCGAGGCGGCGGTCGCGGGCCACACCGCCCGGCTGGTCCGCCGCGAGGCGGCGGGCGGCGAGCCCGCGATCGACGGCGGGCCGGCGCGCCGCGCGCTCCCGTGGCTGCGCCCCGTCGCCCTCGGCACCCTCGCGCTCGCGCTGGTGGCCACGGCCGTGGCCGTCACCCAGATCGAGCGCGGCGGCGGGCGCGACGTCCCCGAGGCCGCACCCGGCCGGCTGGCCTCGGTGCAGAGCAACCGCTACGCCTACTGGCGCGTGGCCGTGCGGACGTTCGCCGAGCATCCGCTGCGCGGTGTGGGCAGCGGCGGCTTCCAGGTCGAGTGGCTGCGTGAGCGCCCGTTCCGCGAGCCGGTCCGCGACGCGCACTCGCTGTACCTCGAGACCGCCGCGGAGCTGGGCCTCCTCGGGCTGGCGCTCCTGATCACGCTGGTGGGCAGCGTCGCGGTCGCGGCGCGCCGGGGCGCGCCGGGGCCGGCCGCGGCGCTCGCCGCCTTCGCGCTGCACGCCGGCGTGGACTGGGACTGGGAGCTGCCGGCGCTGTCGCTGGTGGCGATCGTGCTCGCCGGGCTGGTGCTCGCGCGCTACCCGCCCCGCGAGCCCCCGCGCGGCGGCGGGTGATCGAGCCCGAGCAGCGCGTGGTTGGCGCTGCGCCGCGGCACCGCCTCGCCGGCGGGCAGCCCGGACGCCAGGTCCTCGCGCACGAAGAAGGCGTTGACCCCCGCCAGCTCCGTGTGCACCAGCCGGTAGCCCTTCTGCGCGCCGAGCTCCTCGAGGGCGCCCAGCGACGCCCCGTAGCCGCTCGTGTGGTCCCAGCGCAAGCCGGGCGAGTAGGGCATCACGCGCCGCGAGGCCGGATCCAGCGCGCCGTTGTACTCGATCACCACCACCCGCGGCCGGTAGCGCGCCAGCGCCCGCCAGATCCAGTAGTCGTTGCCGTCGACGTCGATCGAGAGCACGTCCGGCTCCTCCGGCACGCCGGCGGCCGCGAACAGCGCCTCGACCGTGTCCGGCTCGACCGCGGCGTGCACGGTCCGCACCCGCTCGCAGCCCGCCCACCGCCGCTCGAGCGCCGCGAACGCGCTCGCGTCGGCCTCCAGGTACACCCCGCCCCACGCCAGCACCTCGGCGAGGAAGACCGTGTTGCCCTCCGTGCCATCCTGCACCCCGAACTCCACGAAGCCGCCGCCCGCCACCCCGATCCGGCGCAGGACCTCGGCCAGCACGCCGTCCTCCCCGTTCTGGGAGAACACGCGCAGCTCGAACGCGGTGAGGTCGGGCGGCTCGGCGCCCGCGGCGCGGTGGCGCCGCGCCAGCTCGCCGAGCGACGGATAGACGCCGCGCGAGCGGTCGGCATGCCTGAGCGCGCGCTGCAGCGCGCGCGAGCCGGCCGCGGCGCGCAGCCGGTTCAGCGTACGCTCGAGCGGCCCGGCCATCGCCGCGCACCCTTCCACATGACGAGCAGGAGCAGGCCCAGCGCGGCCGCCAGGCTCACGATCCAGCCGGCGCGCCAGCTCCACGGCCGGTACTCCATGACGATCCGGTGCTCGCCGGGATCGACCAGCACGCCCCGGAGCAGGTAGTCGACGCGCTCGATCGGGGCGTCGCGCCCGTCGACCGTCGCGCGCCAGCCCGGGAAGTGCAGGTCGGAGAGCACCACCAGCCCGCGGCCGGGGGCGCTCGCGCGCAGCTCCACGCGGTCGGGCGCGTAGGCGACGATCGCCGCGCTCCCGCCGGGAGCGGCCGGGCCGTCCGCGAGCCCGGGCAGCGGCTCGTCGACCACCGCGAGGCGCCGCGCGTCGAAGCCCGGGTCGGCGATCGCCGCCAGCTGGGCAGCCTCGCCGGGCACGGTCCGCTGGCCCGCGACCACCCACGCCCGCGGCAGCGCGAACGGATTGGCGTAGAGGCGGGCGTCCGGGCCCTCGTAGGTCATCTCAAGCCCGCGCAGCGGCGGCTCCTCCGGCGCCTGCAGGATGTCCGCGACGCCGAGCAGGCCCATCATGCGCAGCGCCCCCGGGGTGGTGACGGCGGTGATCGTCGGCGGCGCGAAGCCCTCGTAGCGATCGGCGACCTGGCTGCGCCACAACCGGTTGTAGCGCCGTTCGATCGGGAAGTCGTAGCCGCGCGCATCGTAGAGGCCGTAGCGCATCGCCACGTTCGGCGCGAGCGCCTGGACGCCGACCTCGGGGGCCAGACCGACGAAGCGTGCCGGGCGCGCCGCCTGCAGCCGCGCGAGCGCCGGGGTGACAGGCTGCTCGGCGTGCGCGACCGGGATCGCCGGATTGAGGCCGACCCCGGCCCGGAGCAGGTCGGCCGCCACGAGCACGAGCGCCAGCGCCACGAACGCCGTCCTGCTCAGGCGGCCGCGCGACGCCAGCAGCGCCACCGCGGCGCCGGCGAAGACCGCCCAGACCCAGGCCGCGGCGAGCGGCACCACGGTCGCGGCGCCGGCGCGCTCGGGCGTCGCGAACGTCCAGGCGACCGCCAGCGCGTCGCCGAGCGCGCCGGCGCCGGCGTCGAGCCGCACCACGACGACGACGATCGGCAGCAGCCACAGCGCGGCGGCACCGGCGAGCAGCGCCCGCGCCGGGCGGCCTCCGGCGGGCAGGTCCTCGAGCCCCCAGCCCGCCAGCAGGGCCAGCGCCAGCAGCCCGACGATGATCAGCCGCTGGTTGTAGGCGTGGTCGAAGCCCGGCACCGCCGTGACGAGCTGGAAGATCCCCGGCAGCCCGACCACGACGGCGATCGCCACGGCGCCGCCGGCCGCGATCGCGACGCGCTCGCGACTCCGCCGCGCGACCACCGCCCAGATCGCCAGCATCAGCGGCAGCGCCCCGGCGTAGTACGCCTTCGCGAAGGAGAACGCGAGCGTCTGCACCTGCGACGGCCGGCCCCAGTACTCGGGCATGAAGTACGCGATCAGCGTCGAGGGCGCGAGCGACCCACCGGTCCTGCCCTCGCGATTCTCGAGGTCGCCCGAGAGCGAGAGCAGCTCGAGGAACGGCAGCAGCGCCACGGCGGCGAGCGCCGAGCCGGCGACCAGCCCGGCGGCCAGGCGCCCGATCGCGCGCCCGCGCGTGCCCGGCGCGGCGCGCGAGAGCGCCAGCAGCGCGAAGAAGCTCCCCGCGGCGAGCACGTGGAAGCTGGACTCCGGATGCCCGCCGAGGAACTGCAGGGCGACCACCAGCGCCAGCGCCGCCACGGGCGGCGCCCCCCGCCGGTGCACCACCGCGTGCACGCACAGCAGCAGCCACGGCAGCCACGCCCACACGCTGCTCAGCGGCCACGAGAGCCAGGCGACGAAGTAGAGCCCGAACCCGTAGACGAGCCCGGCCAGCAGCCGCCCCGGAACGCCCATGCCGAGCGCCCGCGCCAGCAGGTGCGCGCCGAGCGCCGCGCAGAAGAGCTTGAGCACGCCGACGACCCCGAGCGACCACCAGAACGGCAGCACCAGCGCCGGCCACGAGAACGGCGAGAACAGCGCCGACTGGCTGTTGGCCACGAACGGCCGTCCGCCCATCTGGTGCGGGTTCCACAGCGGGACGTCGGGAACGTGTGCGCGCGCGTACTGCAGGAACGGCTGGAACTGCAGGACCGCGTCGGCCTGCTCGTAGTTGGAGCCCAGCCCGCTCACCCCGGCCGGCTTCGCGGCGGTCCACGGCGCGGCCGACCACAGGTAGTCCGACGCCGACAGCGACTGCCCCGGCAGCAGCGAGGGCGCCACGAACGCGATCGCCAGCACCAGGTACAGCGCGGCCGCGGAGCGCGTCGGACGCCGGCCGGCGGCGGCGAGCGCCCGCCGCGCGACCGCGGGCGCGCGCCTGGTCCTCGTGGCGGACGACACGGAGCGCGAGAGCATACGATCCCGGCGGTGATCCCCACGACCCGCGAACGGGATCGCTAGTGCCCGCGGTCTCGGTCGTCATCCCCGTGCTCGACGAGGAGCGCGTCCTGCCCGAGTTGCACCGCCGCGTGCGCGCGGCGCTCGCCGACGTCCCGCACGAGCTGGTGTTCGTCGACGACGGCTCGACCGACGGCTCGGCGGCGATCGTCGAGGCGCTGGCCGCGCGGGAGGAGGGCATCGTGCTCGTGCAGCTCTCGCGCAACTTCGGCATGGAGGTCGCGATGTCCGCGGGCCTCGACCATGCGGGCGGCGACCACGTGGTGCTCATGCACGCCGACCTGCAGGATCCGCCGGAGCTGATCCCCGAGATGCTCGAGGCGGCCCGCGCGGGCGCCGACGTCGTCTACGCCCGGCGCATCGGCCGCGACGAGAGCTGGCTCAAGCGCGCGCTGGCGACCGGCTTCTACCGGCTGATGGAGCGCCTGGCGCGCACGCCCTATCAGGGGCAGGCGGGCGACTTCCGGCTGATGTAGCGGCGGGTGGTCGACACCCTGCGGCGGATGCCGGAGCGGCGCCGGTTCCTGCGCGGGATGGTCGCCTGGGTCGGCTACGAGCAGGTGCCGATCGAGTACCGGCGGGCGGGACGGGCCGGCGGGCGCGGCGCCTCCTACCGGCAGCTGCTGCGGCTGGCCGTGGAGGCGCTGGCGGCGTTCTCCGACGTGCCGCTCGCGCTCGCGGCCTACTTCGGGATGCTCACCGCGGTCCTGGCCGGGCTCGCCGCGGCCGTGATCCTGCTGTGCACCGTGGCGGGCTGGCTGACGGCCAGTCTCGGGGTGTGGGTGCTGGTCTCGATCCTGTTCCTCGGCGGCGTCCAGCTCATCAGCGTCGGGATCCTCGGGCGCTACGTCGCACGCATGCACGAGCAGACGCTGCAGCGGCCGCTCTACCTCGTCGCGCGCGTGGTGGGTCAGGGCGGCGGCACCGGCGGCACCAGTGCGCGCAACCGCTGAGCCGCGCGGCGGGCCAGCTCCGGATCGGTGGCCCGCGCCGCACGGGAGAGGCCCAGCCACGCCTCGGCGTTGGCCGGCTCGCGGCGCACCGCGCCGCGCAGCAGCGCGACCGCGCCGGCCGCGTCGCCGGAGCGCAGCCGCGCCTGGGCCAGCAGCAGCACGCGCCGCTCGCCGGCGGTGGCCCGGCCCGCGCGCTGTGCGAGCGTCTCGGCGCGGGCGACGTCGGGCGCCGCCTCGAACTGCAGCTGCGCCAGCTCGTCCTCGGCGCGGGCGGCGGTGAAGCCGGCGGCGAGGAAGGCGGCCGCGGCGACCGCCACCACTCCGACCACGGCGTGCTCGAGCACGCCGGCGAGCGTAGCGCCGCGCGAGCGGGCACCCGAGCACGGACACCCTGGCCGGGCGCCGCCCCTACCTCCGCGCGAGCACGTCGTACGCGCCGAACCGGGAGTCGAGCCGGTAGGCGGTGGCGAGGTGCTCGTCGAGCGCGCGCGAGCCGCTCGGGCGGCCGCGGCGGTTGCGCTCGGGGCGCGAGGACGCCGGGTCGGTCCAGCGGACGACCACGCGCGGGCGGGTGCGTCGCAGCGCGGCGACGATGCGCGCCTGCTCGTCCGGGCGCGCCTGCACCAGCACGTCGCGGAAGAGGACGTTCGGGCGGCGCACGAGGAAGTGGATCAGCGGGTCGCTCAGCGTGACGAGGTCCGACCGCCGCGGCGCGACGTAGATCGCCTCGCCGGACGGGACGAGCCGCTGGACGCGCGCCGCCAGGGCCGGCAGCGCACGCGCCTCCGCCGGCGGGACGCGGATGCCCGGCACCCCTGCCAGGTGCACCGGCTCCAGCTCCGGGGGCAGGAGCAGCGCCGAGAGCCGGTTGGCGGCTCCGGCGAGCACGATCAGGGTGAGGCCGCCGGCGAGCGCGAGGCGCAGGACGGCCGGCGCGCCCGCGACGGCGAGCGGGATCAGCGCGCACAGGCAGACGAGCAGCGGCTGCGCGTGCAGGTCGTCCGGCCGCGACGCGAGGTACAGCGCCGCGCCGGCGGCGAGGACGAGCAGCCCGGCGAGCTCCGGCCCGGGCCGCCGGCGACGCACGAGCACCGCCGCGACGACGCCGGCGGCGGCCAGCGTCCCGATCAGCGGCAGGTGGAAGCCGAGCACGTCCTTGAGGTCCTCCGCCAGCGCCCGCGGCGGCCAGCCGCGGATCGAGCCCTCGTAGGCGAGCGGGAACGGCAGGCCCCAGTAGCCGCCGCCCTCGGCGGCGGTGCCGACCAGCGAGTCGAACAGCCGGCCGGAGTCCGCGACCGCCGCGAACGGGAGGTAGAGCAGCAGGGTGCCGCTGATCGCCGCCCACGGCGTCATCGCCGGGCGCCCCGCCGGCGGCCGGCGGCGGCGGTCGGCCCACAGGCGCCCGGCCGCGACGCTCGCGGCCACGCCGGCGACCAGGCCGATGTCGACCCGCCAGAACACCGCCAGCGCCACCAGGGCGCCCGCGACCAGCGGCCGGCCGCGCGCGGCGGCGAGCACGGCGCCGAGGGCGAAGGCCAGCGCCACCGTGAACGGGTTGGCGCTCGTCGGCTGCGCGATCGTCACCGCCGCCGCGAGCCATGCGACGAGCGCCCAGCGGTCCCCGGCCGGCCGGCGCACGAGCGCCCACGCGAGCACCGCGACCGTCGCGTCGGCGGCGACGCGCACGACCCGCCACCAGACGACCGACGGGCCGAGCAGCTCGAACGCCCCGACCACCACGGACGGCTGGCCCGGCCCGTAGGCCCAGCCGAAGTCGCGATACGGCCACTGGCCGTCGGCCATCCGCGACGCCGCCTGCAGCAGGAACCCCTCGTCGAACGGCTCCAGGAAACGCCACATGGTGAAGCCGGAGACGACCGCGGCCCCCAGCCACAGGACCACCGGGAGCGCCGCGGCCGACCGCGCCGCGCTGCTCGACCCTGGCATGGGGCGCGATGCTACCCCGCGATGCGCGCCGCTCCGGTCCTGTTCCTCTCCTACTCCGGCGTGCTCGGCGGGTCCGAGCGCGTGCTGCTGGACTGCGCGGGCCGGCTCGGCCGGCCGCTGCTGCTCGGCTGCCCGGAAGGCCCGCTGGCCGCCGCCGCGCGCACGGCCGGCCTCGCCGTCGCGCCGCTGCCCGACCGCTCGCTGCGGAGGCGCGGGGCGCGCGGCGCCGCGCTGCGCGGGCTGGGCGGCCTCGCGCTCGACGCCGCGCAGCTGGCGCGAGCGCGACGTCCCGCGCTGGTCGTCGCGTGGGGCGCCCGAGCGGTGCTCGCGACCGCCGCCGCCCCGCTCGCCGGCGCCCCGGTGCTGGCCGTGCACCACGACCTCCTGCCGGGCCGCGAGGTCGCCGCCGCCGTGCGCTGGGCGACGCACCGCGCCGCCGGCACGCTCGCCGCCTCGCGCGCCGTCGCCGACGACCTGCGCGCGCCGGCCGCGGTCCTGCACCCGGGCGTCGACCTCGAGGCCTGGCGGCCCGCGCCCACTCCCCGCCGGCCGCCGCGCGCGCTGGTGCTCGGCGCGCTCGTCCCGTGGAAGCGCGCCGACCTGGCGCTGGAGATCGCCGCCCGCGTCCCGGAGCTGCGGCTGACGATCGCCGGCGCGCCGCTGCCCGGCGACGGAGCCGCGTACGCCGACGCGCTGCGGCGCCGGGCCGAGGCGCCCGACCTGCGCGGCCGCGTCACGTTCGCCGGCGCGCTGGCCGACCCCCGCCC
>Ga0136615_10000340_pt1 | contig 21130 bp, 23 predicted proteins | sample AntDrymUQ2882206_2_FD_106647 | JGI IMG/M metagenome (GOLD analysis project Ga0136615, IMG submission 106647) | Polar desert sand microbial communities from Dry Valleys, Antarctica - metaG UQ288 (22.06) | ecosystem: Environmental > Terrestrial > Soil > Desert | place: Antarctica: Dry Valley... | reverse complement strand
GTTCAACGTCCCGCTGCTGCTCGCCACGGTCGCGCTGACCTGGCTGATCGCGGGCGCGCTGCTGCCCGGCACGTCGTGGGCGCGGCCGCTGGCCGCCGGCTTCGTGGCGCTGCACCCGCAGCTGTCGTTCCTGTCCGGGACCGTCAACCCCGACGTGCTGCTCGTGACGCTGTTCACCGCCTTCGTCGCGCTCGCCGTCTCGACGCTGCGCACGCGCCCGTCGAAGGCGCGCGTGCTCGGGCTGGCGGCGGTCGCGCTTGCGGCCTCCGCCACGCACCCCCGCGGCGTGCTGCTGTTCCCGGTCGCCGCGGTCGTCGTGCTCCTCTCCTCCGGGGTGGCGCCGCGCGCCCGCCGCGCGCTGCTCGCGCTCGCCGTGCTGCTCGGCGCGGCCGCGCTGGTGGTGGGAGGCGCGTACGTCGAGCGCACGACCGCGAACGGCGTCTCCGCACCGTTCGACCTGCGCCAGCTCGCCTCCTACCTGTGGCAGTTCTACCTGCCGGGGCTGCCGTTCATGGACCCGCCGCTCGGCGGCGACTACGGCGTCTCCGACGTGTGGGTGCGGACGTTCCTCGGCACCTTCGGCTCGCTCGAGGTCCAGTTCCCCGACTGGGTCTACGACATGCTCGGCGTGGCCGCGCTGCTCGCGCTCGCCGGCTATGCGGTGGCGCTGATCCGCCATCGCGCGGCGGTGGGCGCGAGCCGCGGGATCGCCGTCGCCCTGCTCGTCCTCGCCGTGCTCACCGTGGCCACCCTGCACGTCGTGGCCTACCGGACGCTGCTGCTCGCCGCGGACGACCCGATCATCGTCGGACGGCATCTCCTCCCGCTGGTGTCACTCGTCGCGATCGGCGTGGCGGTCGCGGGCCGTGCCCTCCCGCGCCGGCTGGGACGTGCCTACGCGGCGATCGTCCTCGGCGGGCTCGTGCTGCTGCAGCTCGGCGGGCTCGGCATCACGCTGACGCGGTTCTACGGCTAGGGCGACCGCAACGCCGAGCGGCAGCCCGAGCACGAGCAGGCCCGCGAGCGCCCAGAGCAGCCACGGGGCGACCCAGCCAGGCTTGAACGTCGCGGCGCGCTGGACGAGCGTCGGCAGCAGCGAGGCGAACGAGCGCCGCTCGCTGCGCAACAGCTGGATCGTGGGATCGACGGGGGACGGCTTGCTGTCGATCGCCGTCGTCGTGCGCGACGCGGTCCGGCTCTCGGTCGTCGCGCCGAGCGTCAGCGCGCGCGTGCCGTCGTTCGTCACGCACAGCGTGACGGGCAGCGTGCGCGGCGGTGGGTCGATCGCGGCCTCGACCGGCCCGCCGGCGGCGACGTAGTCACGGACGGTGCGCTCAGCGGCGTAGCCCCGTCCGGTCAGCCGCAGCGTGAAGGGGACGGCGTCCGTGCCGCCTGGCGCCGCGACCGTCATGCGCACGCGCTCCGCGTCGGCGCCGAGCACGATGCCCTCGGTGCACGCCGTGTCGGCGGGCGGGAGCGTCAAGAGGGTCAGCGCGAACAGCGGGGGCGGGTTCGGCGTCGAGGAGAACACGACGCGCTCCCGCGTCGCGGCGGGAGCGAAGAGGGCCAAGCCCGCGAGCAGCGCGACGACGAGCCCAGCGCGCACGGCCCTAGGCCGGGCGCCGGCCGACGTAGGTGAGCTCGGCGAACAGGAAGCCGTTCAGCCACGCGAGCGGGGGCACGAGCGTCGCACGCGCTCGGGCGGTCCGCCAGCCGCCCGCCGCCGGATGGCGGCGGGGATCGAAGCCCGCGGCTCGGAGCAGCTCCAGGTAGCCGGATGCCGTGTACTCGTGCTCGAAGTCGCCGTGGCGCGCCTCCTCGCCGTGGTCGCGCCGGCGCCGCAGCGTGGCGAGCGTCGGCTCGCGGAGGAGCACGAAGGCGCCACCGGGCCGCAGCAGCTCCCAGGCGACGCGGGCGAGCCGCACCGGCTCGCGCGCGTGGTGGAAGGCGGCGTCCATGAACACGAAGTCGGCACCGCCCGGCTCCAGGCCGTGGTCGTAGAAGTCGGCCACGTGACGCTCGATCTTCTCCGCGGGCGCCCCGAGGTGCGCGATGGCGATCGGGGCGAGCTCGGCGATCCGGCGCTCGGAGAACTCGACCGCGCGGATCCGGCGGACGTCCGGGAGCTTGGCCAGCTCGGCCGACAGCCAGCAGGTCCCGGCGCCGAGCTCGATCAGCTCGCCGTGCGGGCGCAGCCCGGCCGCGCCCAGCGCGAACGAGAGCTTGCGCGGCAGCTCCTTGGCGTCGATGAAGCGCGGGACGTCCTCGAGCGGCGCCGGGTAGGCCTCGATCCGCTCGCGGTAGCGCAGCTCGTCGCGGTCGGCCAGGTCGGAGAGGCCGGGGCCGACGACGAGCGGGCTGGACTCCTCCGCGCGCGCGACGTCGGCCTGGGCCACCGTCACCGCGGGACCTCGTCGAGCAGGCCGTCGAGCGCGTAGGCGAGCTGCTTCTGGATCGGCGGCAGCTCGCCGGCGAGGCGGTCGGCGATCCGGCGCCCCGCGCTCCCGTCGCCGAACAGCTCGTCGCGCTCGAAGCGGCCGTGCGCGACCTGGTCGCGGATCGCGTCCGCGATCGCGTCCGCGTCGTGCTCCACCTCCACCACGTTGTGGCCGTGCTCGCGGTTCTGCTGGCGCGAGCCGACGGTCACGACCGGGGTGCCGAGGAAGGAGCCCTCGCGCAGCCCGGAGGACGAGTTGCCCACGAAGCAGTCGGCGTGGGCGAGCAGGCGCGCGAACAGCTCCGGCGGCAGGTTGCGAAAGAAGTGGAAGCCGTGCGCCTCCCCGCGGTCGCGGAACAGCCGCAGCCCCTTGGCCACGTGCTCGGCGCCCGCGTCGACGTTGGGCCAGAACACCAGCGCCTGCGTTCCCTGGCGCGCGACCCCCTCCAGCGTCTGGTTGATCTGGTCCAGGCTCTGGCCGTACTCCGTCGTCACGGGGTGCTGCATCATCAGCAGGAACGGCTTGCCGGGATCGATCGCCGCGCCGCTGCCGCGCAGGCCCAGCTCCTCGAGCGCCTCGCGGCGCGTGCCGAGGTGGGCCTCGGCGACGAGGTCGATCGACGGGCAGCCGACGTTGTGGACGTGGTTCGGGTCCTCGCCCATCGCGATCACGCGCCGGCGGCTCAGCTCGGTGGCGGGGAAGTGCACGTGGGCGAGCTTGGTCACGGCGTGGCGGACGCTCTCGTCGATCGAGCCGGAGACCTCGCCGCCCTGCGTGTGGACCAGCGGGATGTTCATGTACGCCGCCGCGATCGCCGTGGCGATCGTCTCGAAGCGGTCGGCGATGGTCAGCACCGCGTCGGGCCGCAGGTTCTCGAACACGGTCGGCAGCTCGAGCAGACCGAGGCCCGTCGACTTCGCCATCGTGGTCGGCGTCTCGCCCTCGATGATGAAGCGAACCACGGCGTCGACCCTGAAGCCGTCGCCCTCCAGCACGTCGATCGCGTTCCCGAAGCGCTCGAGCACCAGCGACGCGCCGCCGACGATCTGCAGCTCGAGGTCGGGGTGTTGGTCGATCGCCCGCAGCGCCGTCTTGATCCGCGCGTAGTTGGCGCGCGACGCGACGACCGCGCAGACGCGCCTAGGCATGGGGGATGCGGGTGGGGATCACGGGCTTGCCTCTGCTTCCTGGCGCTGCAGGAGGAACTCCGCGAACGCGAGATCGAGCGGAGCGTTGATGTCCAGCGATCGCTCCCGGGGCATGGGCAGCGCGCGGACGTCGGACCCTAACAGCCGCCCCTGCGCCAGCACGGCCGTGCGCGTGCAGTAGACCGCGCCGTTGCGCACCCACAGCTCGGGGAGCGTGTGCGAGGGTGCGAGGTCGTCGTCGCGCAGGAAGGGCAGCAGTCGGTCTCCGTCGAGCACCTTCTGCTTCAACGGGTGCGCGAGGTCGTCGGAGCGGGTGATCGTCACGACGGACTCCGCGCGGCTGCGCTCGAGCAGCTCGACCGCGGCGTCGATGTCGGCGGGCTCGGTGAAGGGCGACGTGCACTGGACGATCGCCAGCGCGTCGAAGCGCCGTCCTGCGTGCGCGAGGGCGTGGACGGCGACGTCGAAGGCGAGCGCGGTGTCGCCCGCCAGCTCGGGCGGACGCCGCAGGGCGACCACGCCCGCCAGGCCCTCCGCCTCCGCGAGGATGTCCGGAGCGTCGCTCGACAGGGCGACGGCGTCGAGCCGGTGCGCCTGCGCGCAGGTCTCCAGGGCGCGGCGGACCAGCGTGCGCCCGCCGAGCACGGCGAGGTTCTTGCCCGGCACCCGCCGCGATCCGCCCCGCGCGGGCACCAGGCCGAGGACGCGCATCAGCCGGTGGCCCGGCGGGCCCACACGTCGGCGAGGAACGCATCCGCGCCGGCGGCGAGCGCCGCCCAGTCGGGCTCGACCGGCTCCGCCGCGCGCGCGAGGAAGCCCCAGTGGCCGTCGCCGCTCATGCGCTCGGCAGCGACCGCGAAGCCGGCCTGGGCGAGGAACGCGCGGCCGGTCGCCCGCGTCAGGTAGAAGGGGTGGTCGACCTTGACCGCGCCCTCGATCCGCCCGCGCCGGCGGAGCATGAAGCCGACGTCCAGCACGTCGACGAACGCGGCGCCGTCGTCGGCGACCATGCGGCGCATCGCTCCGAGCGTCGAGCGCACGTCGAGCAGGTGGTCCATCGTCTGGCACAGCAGGACGAGGTCGAAGCGCCGCTCGCCGGGGTCGTAGTCCTCGGCGAAGCCGGGGATCGTCTCCATGCCCGCGGCGGCGGCCACCGCGAGCTCGTCGGGCGCGGGGTCGAGCACGGTGGCGCGCAGCCCGAACGCGCGTGCGAACGCCCCTGCGATCACGCCGGTGGACCCGCCGATGTCGATCAGCGACGCGGGTGCACGGGGCAGCGCGGTCGCGACCCAGTCGACGATCTCCGCCGCGTATCCGTGCTGCTCCTGCTGCACGGTCTCGGCGTCGATCAGGCGCCCGTGGTACGCCGAGACGAGCGGGCGGTAGGTGCCGTCGTAGAACGCGCCGTAGGCCTCCGCGGTCATGCGCGGGTCGAGGAAGCCGAGCCCGCAGCGCGCGCAGACCGAGAGCGCGACGGCGTAGCCGTAGCGGTCGCGCTCGCCGACCCGGACCTTGTGCGCGCCGCCGCACAGGTTGCACCGCTCGACCGGCGCGGTCGGCTGCTCCAGCGGGTCGAAGCCCACGGCCGCGATCCGGGCGGCGCGCTCGTCGCTGCTGCGGACTCCGGTCGCCATTCGCGGCCAGAGGGTAATGGTCGGTGACTGCTACGCTCCGTAGCAATGACCGATCGGACGATCCCGCAGCGGGAGCTCCGGAACAACATCGCCGCGGTCCTCCGTGCCGCCGAAGCCGGGGAGAGCTTCACGGTCACGGTGCGGGGCCGCCCGGTCGCGCGCCTGGTCCCGCCCGGCGAGCCGGCGGAGCCGCGCGTCGACGTGGACCGCGCGACGATCCGCCGGATCCTGAGCGATCCGATCGACGCCACCCTGGCCGCCGAGCTCGACGCCGCCGAGGCGCCGGTCCGCGACCCGTGGTCGCGAGGGTGAGCGGCTACCTGCTCGACACCAGCGTCGTGATCGCGCACGTGCCCGTCGCCATCGAGCGGCTGCCGGTCAGCGCGGCGATCTCCGTTGTGACGCTGGGAGAGCTGCACGCCGGCGTCCTGCTGGCGCGCGATCCGCTCATCCGCGACGGACGTCACCGGCGCCTGCGAGCCGTGCGCGCGGCCTTCGCGGCGCTGGACGTCGACGAAACCGTCGCCGAGCACTACGGCGACGTGCTGGTGGCCGCCGCGCGCAGCCACCGACGCGCCGCCAGGGCGACCGACCTTCTCATCATCGCCACCGCTGCCGCCCACGGGCGGACGCTCTACACCTTCGACGCCGCCCAAGCCGGTCTGGCCGGCGCCGCGGGCATCTCCGCCGAAACCGGCTGAGTCGCTCACCCCTCGAGCCGGCACGCGCGGCGGACCAGCGCGCCGTAGGCTCGCAGCAGCGCGCGGGCCGGCTGGCCCTGCGCGCCGGCTGGCAGGTACGGCGACTCGACGGTGTCGCGCAGCGCAGCGGCGAACGTCGCGCTCGACACGGCGCGCCGCGCCTGGATCGCCCGCCGCTCCTCCAGCACGCGCGGGAGGCCGCGCCCGGTGGCGCGCAGCGCACGCAGCTTGGCCGGCAGCCAGCCGCCGCGCGCCGCGACGCCGAGCACGACCGGCTCGAGCGCGAGCAGCGCCGGCAGGGCGGCGGCCAGCAGCGGCGTGGGGTACGTGCGCAGGATCGTCCACCAGCGGTTGCGCTCCAGCCGGCGCCACTTGTCCGGCCCCTTGGCGAAGCCGTAGGCGTGCCGGAACCGGGCCGCGGGCTCGATGCCCACGCGGCCGCCCGTGAGCCGCACGCGCAGGCAGAGATCGACGTCTTCGCAGTACATGAAGTACGGCGCCGGGAAGCCGCCGAGGGCGAGGAAGCGCTCGCGCGCGATCGCGAGGCAGGCGCCGGACGCGAAGCCGACCGCGCGCGGACCCGCGACGGGCTCGTCGTCCGCCCAAGCGATGCCGAGGTACTGCACTTCTCCGCCCGCGCTGTTGACGCGGTCGCCGTGCTCGTGCAGGAGCATGCCCTGCCAGGCGTCCCAGCGGGCGGCGCCCGCCTTGATCGCGGCCAGCGCGCCCGGCTCCGGGCGCGCGTCGGGGTTGAGGAAGAGCACCAGCTCCCCGCGCGCGACCTCGGCGCCGCGGTTGGCGCCGGCGGCGAAGCCGGCGTTCGCCGCGCCCCGCTCGAGCCGCGCCCAGGGCGCCGCGCGGGTCACCAGCGCGGCGGTGCCGTCGCGTGACGCGTTGTCGACCACCACGACCTCGTCGCCGCCGGCGAGCTGATCGCGCACTGCGTCGAGCGTCGCGAGCACGTGCCCGGCGCTCTCGTAGGTCACGATCACGACGCTCAGGGCCACCGGGGGCGAGAGGCTACGCTGCGCCGATGCTCGCGTGGGAAGAGCGGCCCGTGGTCGTCGGCGAGGTCGCCCAGGCGCACGACGGCAGCCTCGGCCTCGCGCACGCCTTCGTCGACGCGATCGCGGCCGCCGGCGCCGACGCGGTGAAGTTCCAGACGCACATCGCCGCGGCGGAGAGCCATCCCTCCGAGCCGTGGCGCGTGCGCTTCTCGCCCGCCGACGCCACCCGCTACGACTACTGGAGGCGGATGGAGTTCGGCGAGGAGCAGTGGGCGGGGCTGCGCGCGCACGCGGAGGAGCGCGGGCTGGCGTTCCTGAGCTCCCCCTTCTCGCTTGAGGCGGTCGACCTGCTGCGCCGGGTCGGCGTGGCGGGCTGGAAGATCGCCTCGGGCGAGGTGGGCAACCGCGAGCTGCTGGACGCGGTCGCCGCGGCGGGCGGCCCGGTGCTGCTGTCGAGCGGGATGAGCCCGTGGGAGGAGCTCGACGCCGCGGTGGCGGCGCTCCGCGCGGCCGGGACCGAGCGGCTCGCGGTGCTCCAGTGCACGTCGGCCTACCCGGTCGCGCCGGAGTCGCTCGGGCTCAACGTGCTCGCCGAGCTCGAGCGGCGCTACGGCGCCGCGACCGGCCTGTCGGATCACTCCGGCACCATCTTCCCCTCGCTCGCCGCGGTCGCGCTGGGCGCCCGCGTAGTCGAGGTCCACGTCACGCTCAGCCGCGACATGTTCGGTCCCGACGTCCCCGCGTCGGTCACGCCGGCGGAGCTCGGTGACCTGTGCGCGGGCGTGCGCATGATCGCGACGTCGCTCGCCCACCCCGTCGACAAGGACGCCGCCGCCGCCGCGCTCGCGCCGATGCGGCGGCTGTTCACGCGCAGCCTGGTGACCACGCGGTCGCTGGCCGAGGGCGAGGCGCTGCGCGACGGCGACGTCGTGGCCCGCAAGCCCGGCTCCGGCATCCCGGCCGCCGAGCGCGAGCGCGTCCTCGGCGCCCGGCTCGCGCGCGCCGTCGAGGCGGGCACGCTGCTGCAGGAAGCCGACCTCGTGGCGCCCGAGTAGCTTGGGCGTCGCCGCCGACAAGCGCGACTGGGAGGAGCTCGGCGAGCTCGACCCCTTCTGGGCGATCGCGGGGGGCAGCACCGAGCGCCGCTTCGGCCGCTGGGACGTGGACGCGTTCTTCGCCGGCGGGCGGCGCGAGGCCGACGGGCTCCTGCGGCGGCTCGGGGCGCTCGGCGTGCCGGCGCGGCGCGACGCGGTGCTCGACTTCGGCTGCGGCGTGGGCCGGGTCACGCGCGCGCTCGCCGAGCACTTCGGGACCGCGCTCGGCGTCGACATCTCCACGACGATGCTGGCCCGCGCCCGCGAGCTCAACGCCGGCGTCCCCGGGCTCGACTTCGCGCTCAACGACGCGACCGACCTCCGCTCGGTCGGGGAGCGCCGCTTCGACCTGGTCTACACGCGCGTCGTGCTGCAGCACGTCGCGGGCCGCCAGGTCGCGCGGACCTACGTCGAGGAGTTCCTCCGCGTCCTCGCGCCGGGCGGCGTCGCCGCGTTCCAGGTGCCCGTCCACATCCCGCGCCGCCACCGCCTCATGCCGGTGCGGCGCCTGTACGTCGCCGGGCGGGCGCTCCGCCTCCCGCCCGCCTTCCTCTACCACCGGCTGCGGCTGCACCCGATCCGCATGCAGTGGGTGCCCGAGACCGAGGTCTTCGAGTGGGTGCGGCTCGCCGGCGGCCGCGTGCTGGAGGTGGTCACGAAGACCTCCTCGACGGGCGTCCGCCACGCCACCTTCTACGCGGTCCGGACGGACGCTCAGCGCCGCCGCAGGACGTGAAGATCCTGACGGCCGTTGCCGTGCGCGCCCTCGGGAACGAACTCCACCACCTCGAAGCCCGCGCCGAACTGCCGCGCCACCAGCTCCGGGGCGTGAAACGCCGAGCAGAGGTTCGCGCCCGCCAGCTCCTCGAAGTGCACGATCGGCTCCCCCGCCTCGAACGCCGCGCGCTCCGATGGGTCGAGCCGGTCGTGGTAGGCGCGACCGTGCGTCGACACGATCAGGTGGCCGCCCGACCGCGTGACGCGCGCGAGCTCTGCGCTCCAGGCGTGCTGCAGCGGCACCGGTAGGTGGGTGAACACGGAGAACGCATAGACGGCATCCAGCGCGCCGTCGGCGTAGGGCAGCGGCGGGGCGACGCCGGTCAGCCGGGCTTGGACGAACGGCAGGTTCGCCCGCGTCCACTCGACGAGCTCCGGGTTGATGTCGCAGCCGTGGATGCGCACGCCCGGCGTTCCGTGCCAGTGACGCGCCACGCGGCCGCAGCCGACGCCGAAGTCGAGCAGGTCCCCGACCGCGGTCAGCTCGACGCCCTGGCGCTCCAGCGCGCCGCGCACGACGTCGGCGCCGATCCGGCCCTTGCGCAGGAAGGAGCCGACCGAGGCCGGCCCGGCGACGAGCACGACGAGCCGCTGCGGGGGCAGCGGCAAGCCGTCGCCGTCGGCGGCCGGGTCCGCCGGCCGGCGGCGGGCCGACGTCCAGATCTGCCAGCGCTCGTAGGCCCGGAAGGCCGGGCCGATCAGGCGGGCGGCGCGGAGGCCGCCGAGCAGCGCGGCGACGAGGCGGCCGCGGCGGGCAGCGCCCGCCGGCGCGGAGGACCTCGAGCTCACGCCGCGTACTCTCTCAAGCCGCGACGACGATCGACTCCGTCCCGTCGTCCCAGCGCCACGGGACGCTGCGGCCGCGCAGGTGCACGCCGCCGATCCAGCGGTCGACCCCGTTGAGCGCGACATGGTCCGCGCGCCCGTCGAGCACGCGGCGGCCGGCCTCGGTCAGCCGCAACCGGCTGTGGCGGTCGACCGGCGTCGCCGCCGGCTCGGCTTCCAGCAGCGGCATGGGCGCGACGGTGAAGCCGGTCATGCGGTCGTAGCACCACGTGTCCCCGAGGAACGGCCGCGCTTCGCGCTTGCCGGTCCGCACGAACGCGTCACCGGCGGTCGGCGCTCCCGCGGCGACGGCGGCCAGGATGCGCCGCTCGGTCAGCGACAGCCGGTCGCGGCGCGACGGGTACTCGCGGCTGAGCCGGTCGAACGCCTCGCCGACGAAGCGCAGCTCCGGCGACGGCGTGGCGACGATCGCGCCCAGCCCGAGCGGATCGGGGGCACGGAACGCCGCCCACGCGCGTGCCGCGTGCTCGAGCGCCGCGCCCGTCAGCGGCGTCGCGGCGATCACCGGCAGGCGACCGAGCTGCTCCGAAGTCAGCTCGCCCAGGCCGCCGAAGTGCGCGATGCCGGGGAGCTCGCCGATGCAGATAAGCGTGATGCGGCCGGCCGCCACGGCCTGCTCGTGCAGCGTGGCGAGGATCTGGACGAGCTGCAGCTGGTCGTAGAGGTCGGCCTCGAACCAGAGCACGTACTCGCTCCCGCGTCCGGCGGCGAGCGTGCGATCGCGCGCCGCGAGCTCCGCCTCCGTGCCGACGTCCTCCGCGTACGCCCGCGCCAGGAACGCCGCCCGGATCCGCCGCAGCTCGGCGGCGGGCACGTCGGGCACCGGCCCCTCGTGCAGGATGTCGCGCCACGGCAGGATCGTCTCCGTCAGCCCGGTGCCGAGCAGCCCGGGCACGGTGGCGTCGCCGTTCGTGACGTGCAGTGCCGCCGCCGCTTGCGGGCGGTCGGCGAGCACGTGCACGCGGGCGGTCGCGTAGGACTCGCCGGTCTTCGCCATGCGCTCGCGTACGCGCCGCTTGAAGTCAGCCTGCCTGGTCATGCTCGTCTCCTGCCACCCGTCCTCCGGATCCCCAGGCGATCGGCGAGGGGGGCGCGATCGACGATCAGGACTCCGTCCGAGAGGTGGGCCTCCGTTTGCCTCCGCGGACGAGCCCGGCCGGGGCGGACTCATGGAGGTTCGGCGCAGACGTCCGCCGGGCGCCGATCCTACCCGGCGGGAACGAGGTCGCCAAGCGCGGCAGCCGTCCACCGCACGACCGCCGGATCGGTGCGGTAGTAGCGGAAGCGGCCGCGGCGCTCCAGCACGAGCAGGCCCGTCTTGCGCAGCACCTTCAAGTGCTCGGAGACGCTGGCGGGCGCCAGGCCGAGGAGGCCGACCAGCTCGCCGGCGGGTCGCGGCCCCTCCAGGCACGCCACGACCAGCTCGCGCCGGGCCGGGTGCGCGAGGGCGCGCAGCCGGTCGTCGAGCCGACCTGCCCGACCGGGCTCGGCGACCGGCGTCAGCGCGCGATCAGGGTCAGGACGTTGCCCGCGGGGTCCGCGACCTGCGCCTTGACGACCCAGCCGTTGTCCGTGACGGGCATGACGACCCTGCCGCCGGAGGCGACCGCCGCGGCCAACGCGTCGTCGAGGCTGTCGACCGCGACGCCCAGCGTGACACCGGCATCGTCGGCTTCGACGATGGCGCCGTCCGGGCCGCCGTCCGGGGTGGCGACCAGCGCGTAGCCGGGCCCCTGCTCGGCGACCGCCCACCCGAACGTCCCGCGGTAGAACGCGTGCAGCGCGGCCGCGTCGGGACCGGCGAGATCGAAGTGCGCGACGGCGCTGGACCTGTCGCCCCCGGTGGCCATCGGCATCTCCCTTGCTCGGAACCGGACGGGTCGCAGCATAGTTCGTGAGTTGGCGAACTGTCAACCTCCCGACGGGATCGCGCCCGGCAGGCCGAGGTCGCCTACGCGAGCCCCGCGTAGACGCCCTCCAGCCGGTCGACGATCCGCTCCCAGCCGTACTCCCGCTCGCAGCGCGCGCGGCCGGCGGTGCCGAGCGCGCGCCGCTCCTCGGGCGCCGCCGCGAGCCGGTCGAGCGCCGCACCCAGCGCCGCGGCGTCCCCGACCGGCGCCAGGAGTCCCGTCGTCCCCTCCGCCACGACGGCGCGCACGCCCGGCGGATCGGTCGAGACGGTCGGCAGCCCGCACGCCATCCCCTCGATCAGCACGATCCCGAACGACTCGCGCTCCGAGGTGACGAGCAGCACGTCGCTCGCCCGCAGCAGGTCCGGCAGCTCGGCGTGGCCGCGAGGGCCGACGAACGTCGTCCGCGCGCCGGCCTGCGCCCGCAGCGGCTCCAGCCACTCGCCGCCGCCCACGACGAGCAGGTGCAGCCGTGGGTCGCGCGCCGAGGCGAGCGCGGCCAGGGCGAGGTCGGGCCGCTTGAGCCAGTGCGCGCGGTCGAGCGCGGCCACGAAGGCGACGACGATCACGTCGGACGGGATGCCGAGGCGCGTACGTACTCCCGCTGCGTCCTTGCCGGGCCGGAACGCGTCGAGGTCGACCCCGTTGGGCAGCTCGGTGAGCTTGCCGGGATCCAGGCGGGCGAGGTTCGGCACCGTGGCGGCGTGCGCGTGCGAGACGACGAGGACGCGCCGGGCGGCGCGCAGCACGAGCCGGCCCCACGTCCCCTCCCAGCCGGCGAACGGCGCGCGCCGCCGGCCCGTCCCGATCAGCTGGTTGTGGTAGCCGACGACCAGCGGCGGGCGCTCGCGCACGCGGCCGACGAGCAGCAGCTCCGTCCCGAAGATGAACGGGTGGTGCACGTGGACGGCGTCGAACCCCCGCAGCCGTGCGAGCGCCGGCAGGACCGGCGCGTTGCCGGTGCGCCAGACCGGCTCGAGGCGGTGCACGGTCGTGGCCGAGGGCGGCGGATCGCCCGGGTACCGCGCGGTGAAGACCTCCACGTCGTGTCCGCGCCGCGCAAGCCCGTCGGCCTGGTGGAAGGCGACCGTGCCCGCGCCGCCCAGGTACGGCGGGAACGTGGCGGTGACGTGAGCGATGCGCATCTCAGCGCGTGGCGGCGGCGCGCAGGCCCGTCTCGACCGCCTCCGCGGCGGCGTCCCACGTGCGCGACGCCGCCCAGCGCACGCCCGCCGCCGACCGGGCCGCCCGCCCGTCCGGATCGGCGAGCAGGCGCTCCAGCGCGTCGGCGAGCGCCCGCGGCGTCGCATCCGCCAGCTCGATCGGCGAGCCCGCGAACGCCAGCTCGGTGCTCGGCGTGCGCAGCTCGACCACGGGCAGGCCGCAGGCCGCCATCTCCTGGGCGGCGAGCGAGTGATTGGTGAGTGAGAGCACGAGGCCGACCGTGGCCCCGGCGTACGCGCGCGCCACGTCGCCCGGCGCCAGGATCCCCAGCTGGTCGAACGGGAACGGCGCGGCGACCGGGGACGGATCGCCGAACAGGACGACCTCGACCTCCGGCCGGCGGCGGGAAAGCTCCGCGAGCGCGAGCATCCCGAGCGGGACCGCTCGCCGCGGCGTGGCCACCCGCGCGTAGAAGAGGACCCTGGCCGGCGCGCGCGTCACATCGCGCGCCGGGCGGTAGGTCTCGTGGTCGATGCCCAGCTCGAACGAGGTCGCGGGCAGCCCGCGGCTGCGCATCCGCTCGGCGAGCCAGCGGCCCGCGGTGATGCACGGCAGCCCGAAGTCGTGGCCGTGCTCGGCCCACAGGCGCTCGGCCGACGCGGGGTAGAAGTCCGGCTCCTCGTCCTGCACCAGATGGGCGCGGGCGCGGCAGCCCGGCAGCAGCAGGACCGGAGCGACGGTCTGCCACCCGGTCGCCACCGCGACCTCGGCCCCGCGCCAGCCCTCGAGGTCGTCGTGCACCGCGGCGGTGAACGGGCCGAAGCACGCGCGGAACTCGGCTCCCCCGCCCGTGCGGCGGAGCGGGTCGTGGAGCCAGAGCGAGCACGCGTGGCCGCGCCGCTCGAGGCTGCGGACGAGGTTCGCGATCGTCGTGTGCCCGCCGCTGCCACGCCGGAACTCGGGCACGACGAACGCGACCTCCAGGGCGACTCCGGGCGGCTCACCCGCCGCGAGCGGCACCGGCCCGGTCTGCTCGAGCTGCGCCCACGCGCCGTACGGGGCGGCGGGATCCTCCGGCGTCTTCTGCGCGGCCACCAGCCGGGTGGTGAGCCGCCGCGCCGGGCCGCTGCGCAGCACGCGCCGCACCGGGCGGCTGCGGGCGATGCCGCCCAGGCGGCTCACCGCCGCACCCGGCGCCGCGCCGCGCCCCAGCCGCGGCGGGCCGGACGCACGAGCCAGCGCACGGCCGGGCGCTCGAGCGCCCGCTCGGCGGCCAGCACCGGCGCGAGCCGCCAGCGCAGCCGGTCGCGCTCGGCCGCGACCAGGGCGTGGCGCTCGATCCCCCCGCGCAGCTCCGCCAGCAGGCGCGCGTCGAAGCGGCCGCCCGGCAGCGCGGGCCGGCGCGCGATCTCGCGCAGCGCGGCGGCCATCACGGTGCCCTGCTGCTCCCACGACGGCCAGCCCTTCGCGGTCGCGAGCGCACCCCAGCGCAGCCGGTGCAAGAGCGCGCGGTCGCGCGCGAGCAGGTCGAGCGCGCGCGCGGTCCCGCGCGCGTCGTCCCACTCCACCACGAGGCCGTTCTCCCCGTGCACGACGAACTCCTCGTGGCCGGTGACGCCGGTGACGACGCACGTCGCGCCCATGTGGAAGCCCTCCAGCGGCGGGCCGGACATCCCCTCGACGCGCGAGAGCTTGAGCACGACGTCGGCGTCCGCGTAGGCCGCCGCCAGCTCGCGCTGGGGCAGCGGGTCCGAGGGCGTCACGGTCGTCACCGTGTGCGGCGCCGTCATCGCCCGCGTCGCCGCGAGCGCCTCCGGGACGCCCTTGAACCAGACCTCCGGGTTGCCCTCGACGAGGATCCGCAGCGGCTCTCCGTCGCCCCGCACCGTCGGCGCCGCGGGCGGCGTGAACACGTCCTTGGCGATCCCGTTGCGGACGTACAGGCAGCGGCGACCGGGCGCCATCGCCTCGAGCGTCTCGGCGATCCAGCGCGCCTCGGTGATCACGTGCAGCGGGATGTCGTGGGTGAGCGCCGCGGCCAGCCGCTGCGCCTCGTGCGGGCGGTAGAAGCGATCCTCGAGCGACTGGATGAAGTACGCGTGCCGGCGAGCCGGCAACTCGAGCGCCGGGCCGACCGTCTCCCACCAGGTGGCGACCACGACGTCGTAGTCGCCACCGCGTGCCCGCTCCATCCCGTGCACCGGGACGTCGGCGAGCCCGCGGAAGCCCCACTCGGGCTCGGCTTGCTCGCGCGCGAGCACGAGCTCGACCGCGAAGCCGTGGTGCCGCGTCAGCTGGCGCGCGTGCTCGACCACGACGCCCACGCCTCCGGACAGCTGGAGGTCGTTGACGACGAAGGCGACCCTCACGGGAAGTCGAGCGGGGCGGTCGTCGGCGGGCGGCCGAGCTTCCCCTCGAGCTCGTTCATGTAGTCCCGCCACGCGCGGAACTCTCCCTGCGCCCACTGGATGCGATCCTCGTAGAACGCCAGGTTGGCCTCGCGCGTGCGCTCCCAGCGGCGCTGCGCGGCCAGGTCGGCCTGGGCGACCGAGGAGCGTGCGACGACCTCGCGGCAGCGCGGACCGAAGGCGGCGATCAGGTGGGAGGGAACCGGGTCCTCGCGCACGACGAAGCCGGGCGGCTCGAGCGCGGGCGTGCCCTCGGGCACGATCGAGGAGCCCTGGAGCGGGACCTGGTGGGCGACCACGTGCTCGTCCGGAAGCAGGCGGCGCAGCTCCTCGAAGGACCCCTCGCCCCACATCGTGGCGTGCCACGGCGACTCGACCGGCCAGAAGGCGTCGTTGGGGACGCTGAGGACGGCCGTGAAGCCGCGCTCGGTCGCCAGCTCGACCAGCAGCTCGACGACGCCGACGAAGCGCTCGAGGTGCTCGATCACCTCGAAGCAGGTCGCGCAGCCGTCCCGGCTGCCGGCGAGCGCCGCGCGCACCGCGGCCAGGCCGGCGTCGCTGGACAGGTCGGCCTCGACCGGGACGATCTCGTCGGCCGCGACGTCGCGCGCGGCCTCGCCGAGCGCGTCCGCGCTGGCGTCGACCAGCACCGCGCGGGCCGGCCCGTCGCCGCCCAGCGCCGCGGTCGCGGCCACGCCGGCGCCGCAGCCGAGGTCGAGCCAGGTGCTCGCGCCGCGGATCAGCGGGGCCGCCATCGCGTAGCGCAGCTCGTGCTCGATCCGGATCGACGGAGGCGTCTCCCGCGTGATGCGCTCCTGCCACTCCATGCGCGCGCAGCGTACACTCAGCCCGCGTGAGGCGGACCGTCTCTGCGGCGCCGGCGAGCATGCTTGCGCCGATGACTGCCGCGTCGATCGTCGGCCCGGATGCGGCCCCGTATCCCGTCCCGGCGCAGGGCGCGCCGCTGCGGCTGGCGTTCGTCGGCCAGTCGACGTTCTTCGAGGCGTGTGCGCTGGAGGAGCACTCCGGCCGCGTGCGGACGACCTTCGTCGAGTTCCGCGCCGGCGGGGATGCGGACGCGATGCGGGCGCGGCTCGCGGCGTTCGCGCCGCACGTCGTCGTGGCCTTCCGGCCGGAGGTCCTGCCGCCGGGCGTGTTCGCCGACCTGCGCGCCGCGGTGCTCGGCTTCCTCACCGAGCCGATCCCGCGCACGCCGGGGCGCCGCGCCCATCCCGACCTGCGCCGTCGCCGCGGGGCGTTGGCCGCGATGGACACCGGCAACGTCGACCGGCTGGTGGCGTTCGACCCGCTGATCGTGCCGACCGCCGACGCCTTCATGCGCGTCTGGCGGTCGCTGCCGCTGCCCGTCGCCGACCGGCTCTTCGCGCCGGTGCGCTCGCCGCCGGGCCGGCCGTCGATCCTCTTCGTCGGGCGCTCGACCGAGCACCGCGAGCAGCTGCTGAACCGTGCCAAGGCCGAGCTCGACGTCGTCCACGCCGCGTTCGGCATCGGCATGGGCGAGCTCGCCGGCCTGCTGCGCGCACACCCGATCGGCGTCAACCTGCACAACGAGCCCTACCCGTCGTTCGAGAACCGCGTCTGCCTGCACCTCGCGGCGGGGCAGCTCGTGGTGTCCGAGACGCTGAGCCCGACGCACGGCCTCGAGCCCGACATCGACTACCTCGAGGTCGCCGACGCCGGCCAGCTGCTCGCCGTCCTGCGCGCCGCCGTCGCCTTCCCGGCCGCCTACGAGCGCGTGCGCATCCGCGGGCGCCGCAAGGCCGAGGCGTTCCGCGCCTCGCACGTCTACCCCCGGCTCGCCGACGACCTCCTGCGCGACCTGCGCGTCTTCGGCACCGACCGCGCCGCGGCCGCGTAGCAAGCTGCGGCCGCGTGTGGATACATCGTCGATGTATGATGTCCACATGGCAGACGTGGGCGTACGAGAGCTCAAGCAGCGACTCTCGGAATATCTCGATCGGGCGGAGCGCGGCGAGCTCGTACGGGTGACCGACCGCGGCCGCCCGAAGGCGCTGCTCGGGCCGCTCCCGGGCCGCGCTCGAATCGACGAGGGCGTGGCCGAAGGCTGGATCACACCAGGATCCGGGGGCGAGCTGGAGGAGATACCGGGTTGGAAGAGCTCGCGGTCGACGCTCGACGCACTCGCCGAAGACCGCGGCGAATGAGCCTGTACGTCGACTCGAGCGCTCTCCTCAAACGGTACGTCGTCGAGCCCGACTCAGAGGCGGCAAGGGCGCTGCTCCGCAGCGACCCATCGCTCGTCACCGCTCGCCACACGATCGTAGAGATCCGTCGCAGCCTCACCCGCCTCCTCGATGCAACGGATCGCACGGCTGCGCGGGCCAGGTTCGCTCGCGACCTCGCCCTCTTCGGGATCGTCGAACTGGACGACGTGACGTGTGAGTCGGCCGCCGGCATCGCCGAGCTGACCGGCGTGCGAACGCTCGACGCGCTCCACCTCGCCGCAGTCCAGCGCATCGGCGGCCCTGCCGTCCCGTTCCTCACCTTCGATCTGCGCCAGGCGCAGGCGGCACGCAGCCTGGGGCTGACGGTCGTCGGCGCCTGAGCCGCTCACTCCTCGCCGCGCCGGCGCCGCCGCCAGCGGCCCGGGGCCCGGACCGCGCGCTCGACGGTGGAACGGCCCTTCACCGCGAGCCGGAAGGCGCGCGAGCCCTGCACGTGCGCGGCGACCCGGCGCGCGTCGCGCAGCTCCGCCGCCAGCCGCTCGCCGTCGGAGAGAGCGGCGGCCATGTCGTGGCCGAGCCGCCGCCCGGCCGCCCGGCCGTCGGGCGCCGGCTCGCGGCCGATCGCCTGCAGCGCCGCCGCCATCACCTGGCTCTGCTGCTCCCAGCCCGGCCACGAGCGCGCGGTGGCGAGCGCGCCCGCCCGCAGCCGGTGCAGGAGCACGCGGTCGTGCGCGAGCAGGTCGAGCGCACGCCCGGTGCCGGCGGGATCGTCCCAGTCGACCACGAGGCCGTTCTCGCCGTGCACGACGTACTCGTCGTGGCCGGTGACCGGCGTGACCACGCACGTCGCGCCCTTGTGGAAGCCCTCCAGCGGCGGCGCGAACATGCCCTCGACGCGCGACAGCTTGAGCACCACGTCGGTCTCCGCGTAGAGGTCGGCGAGCCGGCGCTGCGGGACGGCGCCGAGCAGCCGGTCGACGCCGTCGAGGCGCTCCGCGGTGGCGTCGGGCGCGACGACGGTCACGTGCCGTGGCGCCCTCATCCGCGCGACCGCCGCCAGCGCGTCGCCCACGCCCTTGAACGGCACCCCGAGGCTCCCCTCGACGAGGACCCGGAGCGGTCCGCCGCGCGGCAGCGGCGCCGCGGGCACCGGCGCGAACACGTCCTTGGCGATCCCGTTGCGCACGTAGAGCACCTTCGCGCCGGGATGGAGCGCCTCCAGGGTGTCGGCGATCCAGCGCGCCTCGGTGACGAACCGCACGGGCAGGTCCTGCGCGAGCGCCGCGACGAGCCGCTGCGGGTCCTCCGCGCCGTAGAAGCGGTCCTCGAGCGACTGGGCGAAGCAGGCGTGGCGCGCGGCGTCGAGGTCGAAGAGGTGCGACGCGGTTTCCCACCAGGTGGCGAGCGCGACGTCGTAGCGCCGGGTGCGCGCGGCGTCGAGCCCGACCACCTGCACCGACGCGAGGCCGTGGTGCGACCAGTCGGGCCGCGCGGAGGCGCGCGTGAGCACGAGGTCGACCGCGAAGCCATGACGGGCCAGCCCGACGGCGTGGGCGACGATGACGCCGACACCACCCGAGAGCTGCAGGTCCTGGGTGAGGAAGGCGATGCGCACCGGCGGGCTATCGTAGCCCCGTGCACCCGCTGCCGCCGCTGGGCGCGCCCCTCCGTGTCGCCTTCCTCGGCCCGGCGGCGACGACCGCGGCGCACGCCCTGCACGACGCCGCGTCCGGCGTGCTGCCCCGCTTCGTCGACGTGCGCCCGGACGCGGACGCAGGCGCCGTCGAGGCGGCGCTGGACGCCTTCGGGCCGCACGTGGTGATCGCCCTCGCGCCCGTGGCGCTGCCGGACGGCCTGCGCGCCGCCACGCTGGCCGTGGCCACGCCACATGCGCCCGCACCGGACGGGTTCGACCGGGTGCTGCGCCTGCCGGGCGGCGGGGACGGCTGGCGTTCCCGCCCGCTGCCGGTCGACGATCGCCTGTTCGCGCCGGTGCGCCCGCCGCGGCGCCCGCCCAGGGTCCTCTGCGTCGGCCGTTCGACCGAGCACCGCGAGTGGGTGCTCACCCCGGCCAAGCACGCGCACGACGTCGTCCACTACGCCCACGGGCTCGTCGGGCCGGCCTTCGCCGAGGTGCTCGCCGGGGCTGACGTGGGGATCGCGCTGCACGCCGGACCGGGCCCCGGCTTTCCCCCCCAGGCGCTGGTGCACCTCGCCGCCGGACACCTCCTGCTCGCCGAGCGCCTCACCCCCGCGTGCGGCCTCGAGCCGGGGATCGACTTCCTCGAGCTCGGGTCGCGCGAGGGCCTGATGACGCTGCTCTACCAGCTCGAGCTGCGCCCGGACGCCTACGAGCGGATCCGGGTCCGGGGACGTCTCAAGGCCGAGGAGCACCGGGCGTCGCGCGTGTGGCCGCGGATCGTGGGGGATCTCCTGCACGACCTCCGCGTCTTCGGCGCCGCTCGTACCCTCCACGCATGAGCACGCGCGCGCCAGCGGTCGCGGTCGAGGGCGTGGCGAAGACGTTCGCGCTCCCGCACGAGCGCGTGCACACGCTCAAGGAGCGCGCGCTGCACCCGCTGCGCCGGACGGGGACGGACACCCTGCACGCGCTGCGCGACGTCTCCTTCGCGGTCGAGCGCGGCGAGTTCTTCGGCATCGTCGGGCGCAACGGGTCGGGCAAGTCGACGCTGCTCAAGTGCATGGCGGGCATCTACGCCACCGACCGCGGCGAGATCTACCTCGACGGCCGGTTGTCGGCGTTCATCGAGCTCGGCGTCGGCTTCAGCATGGACCTGCCGGCGCGCGACAACGTGATCATCAACGCGACGATGCTCGGGCTGAGCCCGCGCGAGGCGCGCCGGCGCTTCGACGCGGTGGTCGAGTTCGCCGAGCTGGGCGAGTTCGTCGACCTCAAGCTCAAGAACTACTCGTCGGGCATGCTCGTCCGGCTCGCGTTCGCGGTGATGATCCAGGTGGACGCCGACATCCTGCTGATCGACGAGGTGCTGGCGGTCGGCGACGCCGCCTTCCAGCAGAAGTGCTTCGACGAGTTCGTCCGGATCCGCGAGGCCGGCAAGACGATCCTGCTGGTGACCCACGACATGGGCGCCGTGCACCGCTTCTGCGACCGCGCGATGCTGCTCGAGCGCGGCCGCGTGGTGGCGCTCGACGAGCCCGACACGATCGGCAACCGCTACCTCGAGCTCAACTTCTCCGAGACGGCCCGCGACGACGCCGCCCACCAGCGCGAGCCGGGCCCGACCGAGCGGATGGGCGACGGCGACGCCGAGATCGTCGAGGCGTGGTTCGAGACGGCAGCCGGCGAGCGGGTCACGGTGCTCCCGACCGGCGGACGCTCCACGTTCGCCGCGCGGGTGCGCTTCGTCGCGCCGGTCGAGGACCCGCTGTTCGGCGTGGTGCTCCAGAACGAGCGGCGCGAGACGATCCTCGCCGCCTCCACGCTCTGGTCGAACCCGGCCCCCGGGCGGTTCGCGCCCGGTCAGGAGGTCACCTACCGCGTCACCTACGAGAACCTGCTCGTGCCCGGGCGCTACCACGCGACGCCCGCGGTGGCGCGCCAGGGCGGCGGGATCGCGTGGATCGACCGCCGCGAGCGGCTCGTCGACGTGCTGGTGCTGGGGCAGTCGCGCACCGACGCGGTCGTCGACCTGCCCTACGCGGTCCAGGTGGACCGGGTCGCCGGGTCGCCGGCGCCCGAAGAGGTGCCGTCCTGCCCGCGCCCGCGCGGCTGGGACCCCCGATCAAGGGCCCCACCGCGCTCGGGGACGACCCG
>Ga0136615_10000339_pt1 | contig 21133 bp, 22 predicted proteins | sample AntDrymUQ2882206_2_FD_106647 | JGI IMG/M metagenome (GOLD analysis project Ga0136615, IMG submission 106647) | Polar desert sand microbial communities from Dry Valleys, Antarctica - metaG UQ288 (22.06) | ecosystem: Environmental > Terrestrial > Soil > Desert | place: Antarctica: Dry Valley... | reverse complement strand
CCCTCAACCCGCGCAGCTCATGCGCGGGTGCCGACCCTCACATCACCACCGGACGGAGAACCGACCGTCCATATGGTCTAGGCAGCGGGAGCAGACCGTGAGCGAGCGGCTGCGTGCGATCGTCGCGCAGCTCGACGTCCGCCCCGACGACCGGGTGCTCGAGATCGGCTGCGGACACGGCGTCGCGGCCACGCTGATCTGCGAGCGGCTCGACGGAGGTCGCCTGGTCGCCGTCGACCGCTCGCCCAAGATGATCGACGCCGCGAGCCGCCGCAACGCGATCCACGTGGCGGCCGGGGAGGCGGAGCTCGTCGTCGCGACGCTCGAGCAGCTCGATCTCGGCGACCGGCGCTTCGACAAGATCCTCGCGGTTCGCGTCGGGCTCTTCCACCGAGAGCCCGATCGCGCCCGCGCGGAGCGGTGGCTTGCGCCGGGAGGAGCGGTCTTCGCCGTCTTCGATCCGCCCGCCTGACCGAACAGGCGTCACCGGAGTGACGGACGCGGCACGCTTCGGGCGTCAGCCAGGCCGCGCGCGGGCATGGCTGGCTCGCAACCCGACCCAGGAGGCAGACCATGCCGCAGCCGAAGCAGCCCGTCACCGACGACTCCATCCAGGTCCGCCAGCTCAGCCACTACCAGTTCAGCTGGGTCGCCGGCGAGGCCAACTCCCCGGGTACCTGGACGCTGCAGCTCGTGCTCGACCAGGGCGCGTGGGAAGAGGTGCTGACCGTCGACCCCGACGACGCGGACAACCTCCAGGACATGCTCTCCACCGCCGGCGTCGTCCACTACGACATCGCGCGCCGGACGCTCATGTTCGGCACGACGCCGGTCGGCAGCCCGTAGGACGCGCCGGCTCACGGATCGGTCCAGGGCGCGAGCCGCTCCCGCATGAACGCCGGGATCGGCTGCTTGACGTAATCCGTCGTGTCGACGCAGACGTGAACCAGCCCGCCGCGCACGAGCACCTCGCCCTCGCGGCGCTCCTCGATCGCGCTTGTGATCGAGGTGGTGCCGAGGCGGGCGATCGCCAGTGCGAGCTCGAGCTCCTCGTCGAAGCGCGCCGGGGCGTGGAAGGAGGCCGACGCGTCGACCACGCGCACGTCGGTGCCCGCGTCCACCATCGCGCCGTAGGAGCCGAACGCCGCGCGCCACAGCTCGGTCAGCGCGACGTCGAAGTACGCGAAGTGGTTCGCGTTGAAGACGATCCCCTGCGGGTCGCACTCGTGGTAGCGCACCCGGAGCCGGTGGACGAACGGTGCCATCGCGGGGATGATGCCTGGCACGATGGCGATCGGGCCCGCTCCTCCGCGGCTCGCGCTGGTGACCGGGGCGTCGACGGGCATCGGCGAGGCCTGTGCGCGGCACCTCGCGACGCTCGGCTTCCACGTGCTCGCCGGCGTGCGGCGGGAGGAGGACCGCGAGCGGCTGGCGGCGGTCGCCGGCGTCGAGCCGCTCGTGCTCGACGTCACCTCGCCCGCTGACGTCGCGGCCGCCGCGGCGCGGGTCGGCGACGGCGGCCTGGGCGCGCTCGTCAACAACGCGGGAATCGCGATCACGGGCCCGATCGAAGCGGTGCCGATCGATCAGTGGCGGCTCCAGCTGGAGATCAACGTGATCGGAACGGTGGCCGTGACGCAGGCCCTGCTGCCGGCGCTGCTGCGCGCCCGCGGCCGGATCGTGAACATGAGCGCGCTCGCCGCCCGCGCGCCGGGCCCGCTGCTCGGGCCCTACGCCGCGTCGAAGTTCGCGCTCGAAGCGGTCACTGACGTCCTGCGCCGCGAGGTCGGCGGGCTCGGCGTGCGCGTGATCAGCGTCCAGCCCGGCGGCGTGGCGACGCCGATCTGGGGCAAGGGCATCGCCCGCTCCGACGGCATCCTCGCCGGCATGGCCCCGGACGTCCGGCGGCGCTATGCCCACCTGACCGAGCCGATGCGGCAGGAGGGCGCGCGCCTTGGCCGCGAGGGCATCGCGCCCGCGGCGGTCGCGGAGGTCGTGGGCAAGGCGCTCACGGCGCCGCGTCCCCGCACCCGCTATCTCGTCGGAACCGACGCGCGCGTCCTCGGGACGCTGGCGGCGGTGCTGCCCGATCGCGCGCTGGACGCGGTGATGGCGGTGCTGATCCGCGGCCTCGCGCGGCGCTGAGCGTCAGCTCCTGAGCCGCCACCGCGGCCGGCTGCGGCGGGCCGCCCGCGTGCCGAGGACCGCGAGGGCGGTGTTGAGCGTGGAGACGCCCGTGAGCAGCGCCGCCGTCCGCGGCGGCAGCTGGCCGCGCAGACCGCCCAGCGCGACGGAGGCGGTGTCCGAGGCGTGGACGAGCACGCCCAGCTCGAGCGAGCGCCGCCGTGTCTCCGGCGCGCCGAGCAGCAGCTCCGCCCCGAGCACGACGGTCCGCACGCCGAACATGCGCAGCGGATAGACCGCGGACGGGCTCGCGTCGGGGTCCGCGCCCAGCCGCCGGACCACCAGCTCGGGCACGAGCAGCGCGGTCGCCCCGTTGAACAGCCGGATGCCGCCGAGCAGGAGGTGGCTGCGCTCCCCGGCCGCGTCGAGCACGGACACGGCGCGCTCAGCCGCCGGCGGGGAACGTCAGGGCGAAGCGCAGGATCCGCCGCCGGCCGCCGAACGCGCGCCCGACGCCCCAGACCACGCCGAGGTACACGCCGGGCGCCACCTCGCGGATCTCGTCGCGGATCCAGCCGAACAGGCGCGAGCTGCGCGAATAGTCGAGCACCGTGCACGGCTTGCGATCGACCCAGCTGTCCTCGGCGTACACCTCGGCCCGGATCGCGCGCACGCCGAGCGGCGTGACGAGGTTCTTCAGGTCCTGCGTCGCGGGCGTGAAGTCCTTGCCCTGCCAGACGACCTTGCCGGCGACGCGGTCGAACGGCCGCGCGATCTCCGTGCCGGGGAAGAAGAGCACGCTGCCACGCCCGCGGCCGGTCGGGATCGCGCCGGCCGGGCTCGCGCGGAACAGCGCGTCGAGGTCGGCCGGCGACATCGCGAGCAGGGCGGTCGCGTCGAGCGTGCCGGCCGGGGAAAGCGAAGCGGGCGAAGCGGTCGTGGTCATGGGAAGCCTCTCGAAGCTGGGTCGGGGAACGGTCAGACGTCGTCGGCGTGCAGCGCCGCGGCGCCGAGGGCGGCGCCGGCCAGCCCGGCCGTGGTAAAGAGGAAGAGCGTGCGCTTGCCGGCGGGAAGCTCCCCGCGCCGGGAGGAGACGGCGCCCGCCGCGGCGTCGCCGAGGTCGCACAGGATGCCGAGCCGCCACCACAGCCGCCGCGCGTCGCCGCGCGACGCCGCCAGCCCGAGCCCGAGTGTCAGATCACGAACACCGAACAGCCGGGACATGTAGGCGGCCTGCGGGTTGCGGTGGGGGTCCATCCCGAGGACGGCCATGAAGAACCGCGGCGCGAACCACGAGACGGGGCCGAGCACGAAGCGGACCCCGAGGAGCGACCTGCCGGGCAGCGTCGATGGCATGCGCCGACCATAACCCCGGCCCCGCGCGCGGTGAAGAAAAATTGCCAGCGCAGGGGCGCCGTTGGTTACGGTCGGCGGCGGATGGTGCCGCCACGTGACCCCCGCCCGGCGCGCGGCGCCCACCAGCTCGCGGTGGCGGTCCGCGCGCCGGTGCAGACCGGTCGCCTGCCCGCGCTGCGCGCGGCGCTCGCCGCGATCGACGCGGCCAGGCCCGGCACGGCGACGTTCCCGTTCGCGGACCTCGACGAGGTGCACTTCGCGCGCCTGCTGGTGCTCGACGACGACACGGACCCCGACGGCCGGCCGATCCCCGCGAGCCTGCTGTACCTGAGCGAGATCGACGCGCCGCTCGCGCGCCACCTGGAGCGGCTGGCCGACCGCGGGGGGGCGGCGCTCGACGCCACCTTCGGCCTGTGCGAGGGATACCCCCCCGCGCCCGACGCAGAGGCGCGGCGGCGCTACCTGGACGCCCGCCGGCTGCCCTCGCAGGCCACCTACGTCAACACGATCGGCCGGACGGCGCTCCAGATCCGCCAGGAGGCGCAGCTGCGCGAGGCGATCGAGGGCTTCCTCGACGCCGCGGACGACCTGCCCGCCGATCCGGTGGCGGTGCGCACCGAGGTCCAGCGCTTCGTGCGCTCGCGGCCCGACCTGGCCTGGGCCACCCGGCGCGCGCGCCGGCCGCCGCTGCCTTGGCGGGCGCGCGAGCAGCTCCACCTGCTCGCAGTCGTCGTCGGGCTGACGCTGCTCTCGCCGCTCATCCTGGTCGTGCTGCCCGTCTACGCGCTGCTGCTGCGGCTGCACGAGATCCGCGAGCCGGCCCCGCACCTGCGCCCGGACCCGGAGCACGTGCGCGCGCTCGCCGCACGCGAGGACCGCGCCGCGCACTCGCCGTTCAGCGCGATCGGCTACGTCAAGCCCGGCCCGTTCCGGCGCGTGACCGTGCGCCTCGTGCTGTGGCTGCTGCACACGGCGAGCCGCCACGTGTTCACGCGGGCGAACCTCTCGGGGATCAAGACGATCCACTTCGCGCGTTGGCTCGTGCTCGACGACTGGCGCCGGGTGATCTTCACGAGCAACTACGACGGCAGCCTCGAGAGCTACATGAACGACTTCATCGACAAGGTCTGGTACGGGCTCAACGCCTCGTTCAGCAACGGCGTCGGGTTCCCGAAGACGCGCTTCCTCCTGTTCGCCGGCTCCCGCCAGGAGCAGCAGTTCAAAGACTACCTGCGCCGCCGCACGATCGACACCCAGGTCTGGTACTCGGCCTATGACCGGCTGAGCGCGCTGAACGTCGAGAACAACGCGCTGGTCCGCTCGGGCCTGTGCGGGTCGATGTCGCGCACCGACGCCCGAACCTGGCTGGCGCGGCTGTGACGCTCGAGCTGGCCGACATCCAGGGCCTGGTCGTCCGCGGCTACGGCAAGCTCGCCGCCGCGCGCTACCTCGTCGCCGAGCTGACCGACGCGCAGCTCGCGAAGCGCTGGCTCGAGCGGGTCGCCGGCCAGGTGGACAGCGCCCAGGGACGGCCCGAGGCGCGCGCCGTCAACCTGGCGTTCACGCCGTCCGGCCTCGCGAAGCTCGGGCTCGGCGCCGGCGCGCTGAGCAGCTTCGCGGAGGAGTTCGTGAGCGGCATGGCCGCCCCGTTCCGGCACGCGCCGCTCGGTGACGTCGAGGAGAGCGCGCCCGAGCGCTGGGAGTGGGGCGCGCCCGGCGACCCCGTCGACCTGCTCGTGCTGCTGTTCGCGCGCGACGAGGACGAGCTCAGGGCCGCCGAGGCCGACCTGCTCGGGCCGGACGCCGGAGTGCGCGTCGTGCGGGCGCTCGACACCTCGCCGCTCGAGGACCGCGAGCACTTCGGCTTCCGCGACGGCGTTGCGCAGCCGTGGATCGAGGAGCTCGGGCCGGCGCCGTTCCCGGACTCGATCAAGGCCGGCGAGTTCGTGCTCGGCTACCCGAACGAGTACGGGCTGCTGACCGACGTCCCGGCCGGCGAGCTGGGCCGCAACGGCAGCTACCTCGTCTTCCGCCAGCTCAGCCAGGACGTCCAGGGGTTCTGGGCGTTCTGCGAGGAGGCGACGCTGCGGCCGGACGGCGCCGTCGACGAGGCGGCGAGGACGCGGCTCGCGGCCAAGCTGGTCGGGCGCTGGCCGAGCGGCGCGCCGCTCGCGCTCGCGCCCGACGGTGACCGGCCGGAGCTCGCCACCGCGAACGACTTCGGCTACCACGCCGAGGACGCCGCCGGGCTGCGCTGCCCGGTCGGCTCCCACGTGCGCCGCTCGAACCCGCGCGACTCGCTGGACCCCGACCCCGGCTCGCGCCGCTCGATCGCCGTCAACAAGCGCCACCGCCTGCTGCGCCGCGGCCGCACGTACGGGCCGCTGCTCGCGCGCGACGAGCTGCTCAGCGCGGGCGCCCCGGGCGAGTGGCGCGACGAGGACCGCGGCCTGCACTTCATCTGCCTGGTCGGGAACATCGCGCGCCAGTTCGAGTTCGTCCAGCGCACGTGGATCAACAGCCCGCGCTTCGCCGGCCTCTACGACGCTCCCGACCCGCTGATGGGCCCGGAGCCGCCGGGCGGCCGCACGTTCACCGTCCCGGCGCTCCCCGTGCGCGAGCGCTACACCGGCCTGCCGCGCTTCGTGACCGTGCGCGGCGGCGCCTACTTCTTCCTGCCCGGGATCCGCGCCCTGCGCTACCTCGCGTCGCTCGCGGACTGAAACGGGAACCGCTCCGAGCCGTCCGGCTCGACCCGCCGGTCGCCGTTGAGATCCTGCCGCAGCTTCGACAGCTCGTAGTAGATCGCCCTGCGGGCGCGGTTCTGGCTCCCCAGCGGGCGATGCTCGGGGATCGAGTGCCACGGCTGGAAGGAGAGGTTGCGCGCGAACGCGAGCTGCTCCGGCGAGTGGAACACCTGCACGGGCAGGCGCAGCCGCGCGGTGGTGACGGGCCGAGACAGCTTCTCCGGCCAGATCACCGACGCGCTCTCGATCGGCATCCGGCGCGGATCGGTCTGCAGCTGCACCCGGAAGTCGAGCTCCACCGGATGCGAGGCCAGCGTCCGGGCCATCGCGTGGCGCAGGTAGTTCGGCTCCGGGCGCTTGGGGAGCGGCGTGCGCTCGCGCGAGCGCGGGTGCAGCGCGAAGCGCATCGCCTGCCCCTCGCCCATCAGGTAGGGCACCGTGCTCCAGTAGACGGCCTCCAGCGGGCTGGTGTTCGCCCGCGAGTAGAGACCCTGCATGATCGCGTCGAGGTAGTGCGAGTCGCGCGGGTCGAGGAAGTAGAAGCCGGGCAGCCCCTGGACCACGCGGCGCTGCAGCTTGACGTTCTCGATCACGTCCGGGGTCGTGAAGGTGGGCGAGCTCAGCCCGAGGAAGTCCTGCGTATGGCGCTCGTCGTCGAGCAGCTTGGGCCCCTCGACGCCCATCAGCTTGATCCCGACGCTGAGCAGGCCGTTGTCGCGCATGTCCGGCGGCGAGTGCGGGCCCGGGCCGCCGAAGCGCACCCAGACGGGGAACGTCCGCGGATGGGCGAAGACGCCGCGGCGGAAGGGCTCCGGCAGGCCGGGCAGCACCTCGAACGTGCCGCGCACCGCGCCGTAGGTCTTGGTGTTGCCGACCCGCTCGGCCACGGAGACCGCGTAGGTGCGGCGCGTGAACGTGCCCTGGGCGGCGATGATCGCGCGCGTCGCCGCCTCCTCGTCCGGCAGGATCCGCTCCTCGGCGAGGCCGAGGTCCTCGCGCGGGCGCCGCCGGTTGATCAGCCATTGCACGACCGCGACGAGCGGCGGGCGCAGCAGGCGGTCGAAGCCGTCGCGGTAGTAGCGGTCCAGGTAGCGCAGCCCGGTCGCGCCCGAGACGATCGCGTCGTGGAACCGGTGGGAGAAGCTCATGCCGTCGCGGCGTTCCACGGCGCGAATGCACTGGGCAGCCCACGCAGCGCCGGCCCGAGGTCGGGGCAGTGGCGCCGGATCACCGTCGACATGTCAGCGTCCGCGATCCACTCCAGCCCCTCGCGGGTGTACACCGCCGGCGTGAAGTCCTTCGTGAAGAAGCGGTCGCTGTTGAGCCGGCGCGACGCCATCACGATGAAGATCCGGAACGCCGTGTCCGAGAACGCGAAGCCCTTGGGCAGCGGCTCGGCGAACATGCCGACCGTGAGGTCGACGAGCTCGACGTCGTCCTCGTAGACCCGGCGCATCTCCTCCGCCCACTGCGGGTTGTCCGTCAGCGCCTCGAAGCTCTTCGCGGGCGGCAGGTGCATCAGGCGGCGGAACGCGTTGTAGCGCGGCACGCCCAGCTCGCGCGAGCGCAGGATGTCGACCGCGGCCAGGTCCATGGGCTCGCCCTTGGGGCGGACGAACTGCTGCAGGTCGCGCGGGAAGTTGTGCAGCCGGATCGCCCCGGGATGCGTGCGCCCGAACGAGTAGAGGAGGTCGGTCAGCGCGATCCGCTGCTCGATGTCCTTCGTCTGCGGGCCAGTGAGCTCCCGAAACGGCCGGTCCTCGAGCGCCCGGTCGTCCGCCGCCGACCGGAACGTCCAGTCGTCGGTGATCAGCGGGTGCATCCGGTAGACCGAGGTGAACTCCTCCGTGAGCGAGTAGGGGACGCCGTAGTGGCTGGTCGGCGACCCGGGGATGCCGCTTACCACCTCGCTCGAGCTCAAGCGCCCGACGGCGTTCGCGAGCCGCTCGCCCGCCAGGCCGAACCAGTTCGCCCGCATGCCCACGACGGTGGTCGGGTGGCTGATGACGGCCGGCGTCCACTCGACGGTGTGGATCTTGGCGAGCACCGCGACGTTGACGAGCCGGGCCTTCTGGAACAGCAGCTCGTCGGGCCACGCCGGGTAGCGCGCCCGCAGCATGTCGCAGATCGCGTTGTGCTCCATGACGAACAGCCGGCCCAGCACGCTGAGGCCGAGCCACCAGCCGGGGATCATGGTCGGGTCGAGCCGCGGGTCCTCGGGCAGCGGTAGGCGGCCGTCCGGCAGCACGTGCAGCTTGCCGTCGGCATGCGTGCGCAGGAGGTCGCGCATCTCGCGGTTCGTGCCGTAGAGCGCCGATCCGTCCCACCAGTGCGTCTCTGTGTTCAGGTAGGTCGGCGGGCCGTCGGAGCCCGGCGGGCGCGTCGGGTCGGCCGGCGTGCGCGGGATCAGCATGGGGCGCTGCTCCCACGGGTCCGTCTCGGTCAGCGGGATCTCCCACAGGTCGTCCTCCGGCCCGTGCCCGTGGCTAAACCAGTCCTTGATCATGAACTGCAGCCACGCCGCGACGAGCGCGTTGAGGTGCGGCACGGCCTGGAACTCGTGCCGCGTCATCAGCTCGCGGCTGACGGTGCGCGGGTTGGGACGCAGGATGCGCTCCGGCGGCTCGCGGTCCGCCGCCTCGAGCGGGACGTTGCGGCCGAAGCGCGAGCCGGCGCGGCCCATCTTCGGGTCGTCGAGGTCGTTGTAGGAGCCGTCGGGGGAGCGGGAGGTGAGGTAGCTCGGGTCCCACGGCAGCAGCGGCGGATCGTCGACGGTGGCGAGCGCCGCCGTGTCGTGCAGGTTGCGCTGGCGCAGGATGTTGCGCACGCCGATCAGCGAGGCGAGGCCGAGCGGGAGCGGGAGCCGGAACCACCCGACCTTCTGGTCGATCGCCTGCGACGCGCCGTTGAAGAGGCGCCAGACCGTCGACGACCGATAGCCGGACGCCCCGTTCTCACGTGAACTCATCTGAACTCCTTGTCGGGGGGCAGGACGACGCTCTTGCACATCGCGGCCGTTGTCAACTCCGCGCGCGGTCGGCGACGAGGTCGGACCGCTCCTCGGGCGTCCAGTGGCCGCAGCCCGGGATCAGCTCGACGTCGATGTCGTCCGCGTGCGCTTCGACGCCCGTCAGGTACTCGAGCGGGATGTAGGCGTCGTCGCGGCCGAACAGCACGCGCGTGGGCACGGAGAGCCGCAGGCGGTCGTAGCGCCGGCGGAGGACCGCGTTGACCACGAGCGCGAGGTAGGCCCGGTAGAGCTGCGAGCTGGCCTCCGCGCGGGCAGGGTCGCGCAGCCGCTCGGCGTAGCCGCGGACCGCGGCCGGCGCGGGAACGTCCGTCCCGCCGCGCGCGAGCAGCCAGCGCGGGAAGCGCCCGTCGGCGATCAGCCACGGCCCGAGGCCGGGCGCCGCGAGCACGAGCACGTACCAGGCTCGCCGCGCGCCGAGGACGAGCGACCACGAGAGCCGCGCCCAGGGCTGCGGGGCGTTGCAGACGAGCAGGCGCGAGACGCGCTCCGGGTGGCGCAGCGCCAGCAGGAGCGCGGCGAACCCGCCCCAGTCGTGGCCGACCACGGCCACCCGCTCGTGCCCGAGCGCGTCCAGCAGCGCGAGCGCGTCGGCCGCGAACGTCTCGGGGTCGTAGCCGTGGCCGGGCGCCTCGCTCCAGCCGAAGCCGCGGTGGTCGGGCATCACGAGCCGGTGCGCGTCCGCCAGCCGCGGGATCACGTCGCGCCACGAGGCCCAGTGCTCGGGCCAGCCGTGCAGCAGCAGCAGCGGCTCGCCGCGGCCGGCTTCCGCCACGTGCAGGCGCACGCGGCCGGCAGGGTCGGCGACCTCGACCATGCGGTGCTCGACGCCCGCGACGTCCGGCATCCCGGCCAGCTCGCGTGGCAGCGGTGCGGCCGGCAGGCCCTCGGCGATCGCCGACAGCGCCGCGATCCCCGGCACGAACAGGTACTCGCCCCCGCGCATCGTCACGAACGGGCGCTGCGGCGCGAGGAAGAACGGCGGGTCGCCGTGGACGGTCATCTTCCCGCGCCCCTCCGCGTCTCCCATCAGGAAGTCGGTGTCGGCGCCGAGACCGAAGATGTTGCCGTCGCGCAACCACTGGACCTGCACGCTCTCGAACTGGCGGGCGATGCTGGCGACGAGGCAGACGAACACGAGCCCGCGCTCCTGCCCGTCGTCCTCGGTCGCCTCCGCGGGCAGCGGCGGGCCGTAGGGCATGCCGCGCCGGATCATCCGGTGGCGGAAGCTCAGCTTGGCGCCGGGGTCGAGCGCGTCGCGCGGGTTGGCACGGCGGATGTGGGCGCCGAGCGGGCAGCGCCGGCCGTCCGGATCGGCGCCGGCGTAGCGGAAGTCGTTGGCACCGGGCGCGGCCGCCCGGAAGCCGGGCGCCGGCGCGTCGGGCGCGAGCACCAGCGGCGTCGCGTCGCGCCAGCGCCCGACGACCTTGGCGGCGAGCTTCTCCTCGTCGCCGGCCTCGTAGGCGCGAGCGGCCTCGCGCAGCGTCGTCCGGAAGCTCGCGACGTCCTGGTGCAGCTTGCGCCAGACCATGTAGGTGCCGTTGCGGCCCAGCGGATGCGCCGGCGCCTCGGGCAGCCGGCGACGTGGGTCCGCGCGCGTCTCCTCGTCCGGCTGGCCGAGCAGGAACTCGCCGGAAGCGAGCGGGCGCCAGCCGCCGTCCTCCGCCGGCACGCCGCCGCCGCGCACCTTCTCCTCGCCGGCGCCGTCCAGCGCGGGCTGGGCGAAGCCGTCGGCGAAGCCGAAGTGCTCGCGCGCCTCCGGCAGCGCGTGGGTCGCCTGCTCGTAGGCGATCGCCAGGCCGCCGGCCTGGGCGAGGCCGTCGCGCAGCACGCGCAGCTCGCCCTCGAGCGCGTCGGCGGACCGGGCGTTGATCGTCACGAGCACGTGCGCGCGCCCGCTGCCGAGCCCGCTGTCCCAGCCCGCCGGGTCGCCGTCGCCCAGCAGCCGCGCCCGCGCGGCCATCCCCGCGCGGAACTCCTCGACGAAGGTGGCGACGTACGCCGGCGGCACGCCCAGCGCCTCGAGCCCACTGCGCGTGAGCGCGAGGTTGAGGGTGGTGGCGGGCTTGCCGTCGCTCCACGGCTCGGCGGTCGTGACCCGCCCCAGCACGCCGCGCAGCCACGCCCGGCCCGCCGCGGCGTCGTCGACGCGGACGAACACGTAGGCCGTGGAGCGATACGAGAGCCCGTAGGCCCGCAGGAGGTCGCCCTGGACGTCGGCCACGTCGATCACGGGAACTCCGCCCGGAACGCGCGCTGCAGCTCCGCCGGTTCCAGCCCCTGGGCGCGCACGGCCAGGGCGATCAGGCGCTCGCGCGTGTCGAGGCCGTGCCGGACCTCCGCGACGGTCGCGCGCGGGTAGGCGGCCACGAACTGGCCCGTCCGGATCCGGTTGTGCAGCAGATACGCCTTGAGCGCGGGGCCGGCGGCGGGCTGCGGGCAGCCGGCGCAGCGGCCCCAGATCGGCTCCGCCTCGGGCACGAGCCGCTCGCACAGCTCGTCCAGGTAGCTGTCGAGCGGCCCGTCCAGGTTGCTCGTGAAGAGCAGGTGCGCGCAGCCCAGCGGGTCGTCGTGCGGCTGCTCCGGGTCGGTGACGAAGTCGGGCACGATCACCCAACGCGCGAAGTGCGTCCGCGGCAGCCGCGCGAGCGGGCTGCCGCCCGCGTGCAGCCCATCGAGATAGTCGTGCAGCGCCGCCTCCTCTCCGGTCAGGACCGGCGTCAGCACGGTCAGCGCGCAGGCCTGCCCGGCGCGGTCCGCGCTCACAGGGACCCCTGGACGTCGGTCAGGAGCTCGCGCCACGCCGCCGCGAACGCCTCGGGGCCCATCCGCTCGCCGCGACGCCGCAGCGCGTCGACCTTGCCGGCCAGCTCCAGCCCGGCGAGCACCATCGTCGTCGTCGCTTCGGGATACGCGGAGTAGAAGTGGCTCGCCTCGAGCTCGTTGCGCCGGATGTAGGCCTTGAACGGCGCCGCCGGCAGCGGGTCCGGGAAGCCGTAGGAGCTGCCCCACACCGTGCGCATGTCCCGCGTGAGGATGTACGCGAACGCGTCGATGTACTCCTCCCAGCCGCCGTTGAAGTTGCTCTCGAAGAACAGGTGCGCGTAGCGGAGCCTGCGCCCGTCGTACGGGAGGCGACGGATCAGCGCCCAGCGCGCGAAGTGGATGAACGACAGCCGCGCGAGCCGCTCCTGCGAGCGCGGGAGCAGGCGCGCGGCGACGAAGACCACCGGCAGCCACAGCCGTCCCCACGGCTTCACCGTGCTGAACACGGTGATCGCGATCGCCTGTCCGTGGACGTTGCGGGACTCGGTGCCGGTACCGGTGCCAGCGAGCACGACGCGATCGAACCTACGCCCGGCCCGGTCCGCTCGTCAAGGCCGCTTGCCGGCTCGCTCCGGCGCTGCGAGAGTCGGCGCATGACCGACGAGTACCGCAGCCCGACCACGGGGACGGTGATGCGCCGCGTGGAGGACACGCCGGAGCGGCTGGTGTTCGAGCGCCGCTACCCCCGAACACGGGCCGGGGGCCGCAGCACGTGCACGACGACTTCCGGCACCGCTTCGAGTGCCTCGAGGGCGAGGCGATCGTCGACGCCGGGGAGGAGCGGTGGGTGCTGCGCAGCGGCGAGGTGACGGAGATCGCGCCCGGCGGCGCGCACAGCGACCCCTACAACGCGAGCCGAGCCGACGCGGTCGTGCGCTGGACGATCACGCCGCAGACCGACTTCGTGCGCCGCTTCGCGCGGCTCTGGGTGCAGTGCCTCGTGCGGGGCCGGCTCGACCGGCAGGACGAGATGTCGGCGCTGCAGATCATGGTGCTCCTGGACGAGGGGAACCACCGCTCGCACGTGGCCGGCCCCGCCCTCGTGGTCGCCCTGCAGCGGCTCCTGCTCCCGGCGATCGCGGCCTTCGGCCGGCTGCGCGGTCTGCGGGCGGACTATTCCGGCGGTCCTGGGATGTGAGAGGGTCGCCCCGTGGCGCGTCGCCCGATCGTCTTCCTGCACGGCTACAGCGCCGGCGCCGAGAGCCTGGCGCCGTGGCGGCGCATCCTGATCGAGCAGGGCTACGAGCCGACCGAGATCCACCTCGGCGGCTACATCTCGCTCAGCAACGAGATCACGATCAAGGACATCGCCGAGGGCTTCGACCGCGCGCTGCGCATCCAGGCCGGGCTGACGGAGGGCGAGGAGTTCGACGCGATCGTCCACTCGACCGGCGGGCTCGTGATCCGCGAGTGGCTGGCGACGTACGCCGCCCGCCGCGATCGGGTCAAGCACATCGTCGCGCTGGCGCCCGCGATGTTCGGCAGCCCGCTCGCGCACAAGGGGCGCAGCTGGCTGGGCGCGGTCTTCAAGGGCGAGAAGGAGCGCAACCCGGACTTCCTGGAGGCCGGCAACCAGGTGCTCGCCGGGCTCGAGCTGGGATCGAGCTACACCTGGCAGCTCGCGCACCGGGACCTGCTGGGGGAGCAGCCGACGTACGGGGCGGACGCGGACACGCCGTATCCTTTCGTGTTCATCGGGAACGAGGGCTACGGCGGGCTGCGCGGGCTGTTCACCAATCCGGACGGCAGCGACGGCACCGTCCGCTGGGCCGCCGCCGGGCTCAGCACGCGCAAGCTGATCGTCGACATGCGGGCGGCGCAGGGGATCGAGGACCGCGTGACGATCGCGCCTTGGAGCAACGTCGACGTGCCGCTGGTGCACGTTCCCGGCTGCGACCACGGCTCGATCGTGGGCGACCCGCCCTCCTCCATGGTCGAGATGGTGATGCGCGCGCTCGAGGTCGAGGACATCGTCGCCTACCGCGCCTGGGGAGAGGCCTACGCCGGCGAGGAGCAGCGGCGCGAGGCGATGGGGGACCGCGACGAGTGGCAGCAGCTCGTCTTCCACGCGGTCGACGAGCGCGGTGACCCGGTGCCCGACTGGTTCGCGATGATCGGGACGACCGAGGACGGGGCCTTCCGCCCGCTCGAGGACTTCGCGCTCGACGTCCATCCGTACACCGACGACCCGAGCTACCGCTGCTTTCACCTGAACCTGACGAAGCTCGCGCCGGCGAGGCGCCGGACGCTCGAGCTGCGCGTGATCGCCCAGTCCGGGACGGACCTCGTGAGCTACTACGGGCACGCGTCGGAGACGTTCACGACGGCGGGTGTCGAGCGCGACGGCGCCGGCAAGTGGGACGCGAAGATCGACCTGACGCCGTGGCTGCGCGACGCGGAGGTGAAGTTCTTCTACCCCTTCACCACCACCCTCGTGGAGGTCAGGCTGAACCGGGAGCCGGCACCGCCGACCGGCGTCAACGAGCTGCTGAAGTTCATCCCGGGATGAGCCGCCTCGGGCACCTCGGCCGCCGGCTGCGGGGCGACCCGCCGGAGCCGCCCGAGCTCCCGCCGCCCGAAGCCGCCGTGCCACATCAGGGAAGGATCGGGATCTGCTGCTCGGGCGGCGGCATCCGGTCGGCGGCCTACAGCCTCGGCGCGCTCGCCGTGCTGCGCGACCAGGGCCTGTTCGACTGCCGGGCCGGGGAGAAGCGCCCGCTGGTCTCGGCCGTGTCCGGCGGGTCCTACATCGCCGCCTCCTTCGCCACGGTCGCCGCGAGCCTGCCCGCCGGCAGCGCGGTCGACGTCTTCGGGCCGAACTCGCCCGAAGAGCGCCACCTGCGCAACCACAGCTCCTACATGGCGCCCGGGCTGGGCGGCAAGCTCCGTCTCACGGCGCGCGTGGTGCTCGGGATGGTCCCGAACCTGCTGCTCGTCGGTCTGGTGGTGTACGGCGCCGGCTGGCTGCTCGGTGCGCTGTGGGCGTGGCTGGTCCCGGCGCTCGCGCGCGACGCGGACCCGGACCCGGGCAGAGCGCTCGTCGTCGCCGGCGGGCTGGCGCTCGCCGGGGTCCTCGTGGCGGCGCCGGACCTCGTGGCCCGGGTGCGCGACAGCTACAGCGCCCGGCTGCAGACGTGGTCGCTACGGCTGCTCGGCGCGGCGCTCGCGGTGCTCGTCGTGCTCGCCGCGCTGCCGGAGCTGGTCGTGGTGCTGCGGAAGGGGCCGGCCGGCTGGATCCGCGACGTCAGCGGGTTCCTGCCGCTGGCACCGGAGGAGAAGTCGACGCGCGACCTGTTGGTGCAGCTCGACGTGCTCGCGATCCTCGGCACGATGGCGAGCGCGGTGTGGGCGTTCGTCGCACGCCGGGGACGGCTCGTCGCGCTCGCGCTGGCGATCGTCGCCGGCCCGCTCGCCGTCACCCTGCCGCTGCTGCTCTTCGCGGAGACGACCGTCGCGGACGGCATCTCCGGCGCCGAGCTCACCGTGCTCCTCGTGCTCGTCGCCGTGGCGGCGCTGCTGTGGGTGTTCGTCGACCTCAACCAGTGGTCGCTGAACCCGTTCTACCGGCGCCGGCTCAGCACCGCCTTCTTCGTCCGGCGCAAGGACGACGAGCACGTGCGCGAGCAGGACTTCCGTGAGCGCCTGAAGTTCTCCGCGCTCGACACCGGGGAGCGCTTCCCGGACCTGATCGTCTGCGCGGCGGCGAACGTGTCCGACCCGGGCGCGACGCCGCCAGGGCGCGGCGCGACGCCGTTCCGCTTCTCGCGGGATTCGATCGGCGGTCCGCTGGTGCAGGACCGCAGCGCCGCCGCCTACGAGAGGGCCGCGGAGCGCTTCGGCCGCGACGCGACGCTGCCCGCCGCCGTGGCGGTGTCGGGCGCCGCGGTGTCGCCGGCGATGGGGAAGAAGACGTTGCGCGCGTTCACCATGCTGCTGGCGCTGACCAACGTGCGCCTGGGCGTCTGGCTGCCGAACCCGCGGTGCCTGCCGGAGGAGGGGCTGGGGGCGACCCTGCGCGAACGCGCCGTCGCCCGCGTCCCCGGCGACGGCGGCCGCGCGAAGCCGCTGCTGGACTGGCTCTGCGCCCGCCGGCCGGGTCCGCACTACCTGTTCAAGGAGATGTTCGGCCGCATGAAGCTGACCGATCGCTACCTGTACGTGACCGACGGCGGCCACTACGACAACCTCGGGCTCGTCGAGCTGCTGCGCGAGGGCTGCACCACGATCTTCTGCCTGGACGGAGGCGGCGACGCCGCGGGGACCTACCGGGCGCTCGGCGAGGCCGTGGCCCTCGCGCGGAGCGAGCTCGGCGTCGACGTCGAGATCGATCCGCTGGCCATCGCCGCGCAGAAGAAGGCGGAGTTCGCGCCGACCGACCACGTCCTGGGCCAGATCCGCTACCGCGGCACCACGGGCGAGGCGCCGCGCGCCGACGGCGCCGTCGAGGGCACCGGCCTGCTCGTCTACTGCCGCGCGGCCGTCACCGCCGACGCGCCGTGGGACGTGCGGGACTTCCGCTTCCGGGATCCCCGTTTCCCGATCCACTCGACGCTCGATCAGCTGTTCAACGACCAGAAGTTCGAGTCCTACCGCGCGCTCGGCGCGTGGACGGCGCGCCGTGCGGTCACGAGCTGGCAGCGGCGGGTGATCGCCGACGCGCTCCGGCGCGCGCTGATCGAGCGCGCGCGGGCGGAGGGGTGGGTCCGCCACGAGGAGCTGGTGCGCGAGGTGATCGGTGTCCTGCGCCGGGACTTCGCGCTGCCGTCGGACCCCCCGTGGGCCCCGGTGAACCTCTTCCCCGAGCTGATCCTCGAACTCGCGGCGGCAGAGGAGCGCGACCGCCGGCCGCCGCTCACGCGGGTCGTGCAGGAGCGCCGGCCCAAGGGCGCGTTGCGGCAGGAGCTGATGCCCGTGTGGGAGTACTGGCGCGGCTCCTAGCCCTCGTCGAGCACCGCCCGCCCGCCGGCGATCTGGTCCGCGTCCCAGCGCGAGCGGTCCTGGTCGGCGAGCAGGTCCAGGTCGCCCGCCTCGAAGCGTGCCGCGCGGCGGGCGTCGTGGAGCAGCATGAGCGCGAACAGGCCGTGCGCCTCGGGCTCGTCCGGCATCAGCTCGGCCAGGGCGCGCCCCAGCCGCAGCGCCTCGGCGGTCAGCTCTGCGCGGCTGATCCGAGCCATCGGATCCAGTCGCCGTGCGGATCGCAGAGCGCGACCGGCCGCCGCGGGGCGGGCACGACAGCTCGTCGCTCGTGCTGTCGATCGTCTCGCTCGGGACGGGCATCCCGATCACGGCGATCGCCGCCGGGTCCGGCGGGGTGGCCGGCGTGGTCGTCGCGTGGTGGCGAGATCAGCCGGGCGCAGACACGAGCGCGGCGTCGACTTCGGCCATCGCCGCGTCGGACAGCGGGCCGAAGTCCAGGGCGGCGACGTTCTCCTCGATCTGGTGCACCCTGCGGAACCCGGGGATGGGGATCGCGGCGGGGCTACGGGCCCAGATCCAGGCGAGGGCGCCCTGAGTGAGGGAGCGTCCGCCCGTGGTCAGCGCCGTGCGGATCGTCTCGAGGCGTGCGTGCCACGCAGGAAAGGCGTCGTCGTCGAAGTAGTCCCAGTGGGGGGTGTCGCGGCGAACGTCGTCCGCCGCCGGCCGGGCTCCGCCGGGACGGTACTTGCCCGTGAGCAGGCCCATGGCGAGCGGCGACCGCGCGAGCGCGGCGAGGCCGTGCGCTCGCAGGCCGCGAGCGCGTCGTTGCCGCCGAACACGTTGAGCTGCTGCTGGACGCTCGCACAATGCGGCCCGGCGGCGAACGCCTCGATCACCTCGGGCGCGTCGTTCGACGTCCCGTAGAAGCGGATCTTGCCCTCGGCGACGAGCGACTCGAGCGTCGCCACGACGGCGTCGGGGTCCCCGGTCGCGGCGTGCAGTTGCAGCAGATCGATCCGGTCGGTTGCGAGCCGGAGCAGGGAGCCCTCGCACGCACGGCGGATGTGTCCCGGGCTCGTGTCCTCGCCGCCGCCGGTGCGCGTGGCCTCGTCGAACCGAAGCCCGAACTTGGTGGCGATCAGCGCCTCGTCACGGCGTCCGGCGAGCGCCCGGCCGAGCACCCGTTCGCTGTGGCCGCACCCGTAGACGTCGGCGGTGTCGAAGAGGGTTACGCCGAGGTCCAGCGCGCGCCGGATGGCGCGTATCGACTCGGCGTCGTCGACGTCGCCCCATCCCGCGGGACGCCCGTCGAAGCTCCAGGGGCCGCCAATCGCCCAGCAGCCGAGGCCGAGCGCGCTCACCGAGGCGCCCGAGCGGCCGCCGAGCGAGCGCTGCGGAAGTGAGGAAGTCGTGGTCATGCTCGCAGCATCCCCGAGCAAGCCAGAAGCGACAAGCATGGAATCACAGCATGGATAAGCTGAGCTGATAGTGGATCCTCGCCGCCTGCTGACGTTCCGCGCCGTCGCCGAGCAGGGCTCGTTCTCCCGAGCCGCGGACGCGCTGTCGCTCACCCAGTCCGCTGTCTCCCAGCAGGTCGCGGCGCTCGAGCGCGGGCTCGGCATCCGTCTCCTAGAGCGTGGGCGTGGCACCCAGCGGCTCACCCCTGCCGGCGCGCAGCTGCTCGTGCACGCCCGGGCCCTGGCCGACCGGCTCGCGCTCGCCGACGCCCAGCTCGCCGCGCTCGTCGCCGGCGAGCGCCGCGAGCTGCGCATCGGGGCCTTTTCGAGCGCGCTCGCCACGATCGTCCCCGCCGCCGTGACGGCGCTGCTCGCCGACGATCCGACCCTCGAGGTCAGCGTCCGCGAAGGACGCGGCGACGATCTCGTGGCCGCGGTGCGCGGCGGCGAGCTCCACCTCGCGCTCGCTTTCCAGGACGAGACGGGCCCACGGCGCGAGCACGCCGGCACCCGCCGTCACGACCTCTTCGCGGAACCCTTCGTGGCCGTCCTCCCCCCACGCCACCGCCTCGCCCGCCGGCGCGCGATCGGCCTATCCGAGCTCGCGGGGGACACGTGGACGGCGCCCTCGCGCGACGGGCTCATCGCGCGCGCCTGCGTCGCCGCCGGCTTCACGCCGAGGATCGCGTACCGCTTCAGCGACCCACTCTGCATGTTCGCCGTGATCCGGGCCGGGCTCGCCGTCACGCTCACCCCGCGCCTGCTCGCCGGGCACGTGCACGGCGCGCACGTCGCCGCCGTCGAAGCCGAGCCCGCCCGCCGGCAGGTCTACGCCGTGCTCCCGGATGCCGGCGTCCGCCCGCTCGACGAGCAGCTCCTGGATCGGTTGAGGGCCGCCTCGGGCAGCGGTGGGTCAGCCGGGTAGTTCGCTGCGATGCGGCGGGGAGGCGCCGGCCCGCGCGCAGGTCTGGGCGGCCACGAGGCAGGCGAACCGCGTCGCCTCGGCCACGGCCTCGGGCCGGTCGAGGTCGTCGCGGCCGAATCCCTGCTCCGACCACGCTGCGAGCCAGCCGCCGGAGAACGCGTCGCCGGCGCCGATCGTGTCGACCACGACCACCGGCGGGGCGGAGACGGCCACCTCGTCGGTGGCGGTGAGCACCAGCGCGCCCGCGCTGCCGCGCGTGAGGAGGACGACGGCGGGCCCGTCGGCGAGCAGCCCGCGGGCCGCCTCGACCGACGAGCGCTCCGGGAAGAGCCAGCCGACGTCCTCCTCGGAGACCTTGAGCACGTCGGTGCCGGCGAGCACGCGGCGCAGGCGCTCCCGGTAGGCCACGCGGTCGCCGATCACCGCGGGGCGGCAGTTCGGGTCCACCATCACCAGCGCCCGCCCGGCCAGCCGGCCGACGAGCGCCATCAGCGCGGTCGCCATCGGCTCGAGCACCAGCCCGAGCGTGCCGACGTGCAGGAACCCGACGTCCTCCGGGAGCCGGGCGAGCGCGTCGGCCTCGGTCAGCCCGGGCGCCGCGGTGCCCTGCTCCCAGAACCGGTAGAGGGCGATGCCGTTCTCGTCGACCTCGGCGAGCGCCAGCGTCGTCGGGTCGTCCGTGTGGACGAGCGCGTCCGGCCGGACGCCGTCGGTGGCGAGCAGCGCGGCCATCCGCGTGCCGAAGCGGTCGCTCGAGATCCGCCCCAGGTAGGCGACGGGGCACTCCAGCCGGCCCAGCGCGCGCGCCGTGTTGAACGGCCCACCGCCGGGGTGCGCGGCCAGCGCGTCGCCGGGTTGCGGAACCAGGTCGATCAGCGCCTCCCCCGCGACCACGATGAGCCGGTCGGCGACCACGCGCCAACGGTACTGTTCGCGCCGTGCACCCGCGGGCGGGCCAGCTGCCGGAGCCCGGCGACCTCGTCGACGTCGACCGGCTGCTCCGGGCGTACTTCGAGGCGGAGGCGGCCGCGCCGGTGGCGTTCGGCACGTCCGGCCACCGCGGCACGTCGCTCGACGGCAGCTTCACCGAGGCGCACGTCGTCGCCATCAGCGCCGCGGTCTGCCGCTACCGCGCCGAGCAGGGGACGAGCGGGCCGCTCTACCTGGGGCGGGACACGCACGCGCTGTCCGGGCCGGCGTTCCGCACCATCGTCGAGGTCCTGGCTGGCCACGAGGTGGACGTCGTGGTCGACGCGGCCGGCGGCTTCACGCCGACCCCGGTGATCTCGCACGCGATCCTGATGCACAACCGCGGCGGCAGCCGCGCCCGCCCGCCCGCGGCCGACGGGATCGTCGTCACGCCGTCGCACAACCCGCCCGTCGACGGCGGCTTCAAGTACAACCCACCGCACGGCGGGCCGGCCGACACCGACGTCACCGGCTGGATCGAGCGCGAAGCCAACCAGCTGCTCGCGCAGGGGCTCGGCGACGTGCCGCGCGTGCCCTACGACGAGGCGGAAGTGACGCGGCGCGACTACGTCGGCAGCTACGTCGACGACCTCCCGGCGGTGATCGACCTCGAGGCGATCCGTGGCGCCGGCCTGCGCCTCGGCGTCGACCCCCTCGGCGGCGCGAGCGTCGCCTACTGGCAGGCGATCCGCGACCGCCACGGGCTCGACCTGACGATCGTCAACGAGGGGGTCGACCCGACGTTCCGCTTCGTGCCGCTCGACTGGGACGGCAAGACCCGGAT
>Ga0136615_10000338_pt1 | contig 21146 bp, 14 predicted proteins | sample AntDrymUQ2882206_2_FD_106647 | JGI IMG/M metagenome (GOLD analysis project Ga0136615, IMG submission 106647) | Polar desert sand microbial communities from Dry Valleys, Antarctica - metaG UQ288 (22.06) | ecosystem: Environmental > Terrestrial > Soil > Desert | place: Antarctica: Dry Valley... | reverse complement strand
GCGCGCTTTGTCAGAAAAACTTTGTCATTCTCGAAGTCGGATCGGATGCACGAGATCTGCTTACGATTGTTCATTCATCGTTACAACCTCTCGCTGCGCCCCACCTGATTTCTCCACTACCCAAAGTTCAAGGTTCAAAGTTCAAGGTTCAAAGTTATAAGTCGTCGTGACTTTGAACTTTGAACCTTGAACTTTGAACTTTCTCAGTACGCTTCGCCCACAAACTGCCCTGCGTTCGATTGGTCGAAGAAGCGATCCGTGAGGATGATCTTGGGATCAACTTTCTCGCCGCGACGATATTTTTCGAGCGTGTTGAAGGCGAGAGGACCAAAGCGGGGATTAGATTCGACGGTCACGTTCATATCGCCGCGTTGGATTGCTTCGAGCGCGGACTTCTGGCCGTCAACCGAGACGACGAGGACATCTTTGCCGGGCTGCATCCCGGCAGCCTTCAACGCTTGGATCGCGCCGAGCGCCATCTCGTCGTTGTGTGCATAGACGGCGGTGATGTTTTTGCCGTGCGCTTGGATCAAATTCTCCATTACCTTCTGGCCTTCGGCTCGTGTGAAGTTCGCGGTCTGCGACGCGATGATCTTCATCTCGGGATGACTCTTGATCGCTTCCGCAAAGCCGTCGTGCCGATCACGCGCGACGGACGCGCCGGCAGTGCCGGTCAACTCGACGATACCGGCCTTGCCGTTCGTCTGCTTGGCGAGCCACTCGCCGGCGCGGCGGCCCTGCTCCACAAAGTTCGAGCCGATGAACGTGACATAATCCTCGCCCGGCGTGCCGGCGGCCTCGCGGTCGATTAGAAAGACAGGGATGTTGGCTTCCTTCGCGGCTTGCAAGGCGGGCGCGAGACCCTCGAATTCCCGCGGCGCGAGGAAGATGGCGTCAACGCCGCGCGCCACCAAATCTTCCACGTCGGAGACTTGTTTGGAGGTTTGCCCCTGCGCGTCGGTCACAATCAACTCGAAGCGGTCGGAACGTTTGGCGGCTTCGTCCCTCATACTCTTTGTCTCGGCGATGCGCCACGGCCCGTTGTTCTCCATCTGCGAGAAGCCGACGACGAGCTTGCCTTCCTTCTTGATCCCCGGCGCGCCGTCCTCACCACTACTAGCGCCGCCGCCCTCCTTCGCGCAACCGGCCAACGCGAGAGCTAGGAGCGCGCCGAGCGCGCAGAAGAGACTCATGCGCCCTGAGAGGGAGCGCGGTTTGTTGTCGAATGTCATGACTGGTTTCTCCAATGAGTTTTCATTCTGATGATGAGTGCTATTCGCAATCGATGATCGACTACGTGCCGACTGAGAGTTAAAGACACCTGCTTTGCGGCTGTGCCACAAACAGAAACTTTAAGCATGTTCTCTTCGGCAATCATTTCGCCGGCTCGATCCTGAGCAAGCCGAAGCGAGCCGACGCGCCCGGCGCGCTACCCGCCGTCAACGCGACGCGCACGCCCCTGTCCCACGGCGGCAAGAATTGGCCTTCCACTTCGTCGCCCACGTCTTCCCACGCCTTGCCATCGCGGCTGTAGGAGAAGCGGTACTTGTAGCCGTCGGCGGCGCGCATCCGCAAAAAGATGGTCGGAGCATTGGCGGGTGCGTCTTTTGTGTCGAGCGTGCGCTGCTCGTTCTTCTCGCGCCGCCAGACGACGACACGTCCGTCGCGCACTCCGATGCCGAGCGCGTTCTCGCCGTCGCCGTAAGCCGATAGCCCGGCGGCGACGCCCGGCTTAAGGGTGTTCACATCGACAGTGGTCGTCGCGACGTAATCACCGAGCGTGGTCGGGCGCGCGACGACGGCGGCGAGCAGGTTATCTGCCTTCGCCGAAGCGTTCGGCGACAGCATGAGCCAACCTTGACGGCGCGGGTCAATTGTCACGACGGGGACATTAGCCTGCGGCCATTGCCAGCTTGCGCGCAGGCGCGGCGCGTTGAAGTCGTCGAAGAAAGCATACTCGCCATCGCGCTTCGGCACGCGCAGCGGCGCAGCGGCGCGTTCGCTTGGTCCCCTACCGCTGTTGATCGTCGGCCAGCCATCAGCGCCATCCCACTTCACTTCGTCCAACAACGCTTGGCGACCGACATAGACGAAATCATCCGGGCGGTAAGCGTGGTACAAAAAAAAGTCGCGCCCGCCCACGTCCGTCACGACCGTCCCATGACCGGGGCATTTCCAATTCTCGTTGCCCGCGAGGATCGGGTTCGCCGGATTCTTCTCCCACGGGCCGAGAAGTTTTCGGGCGCGCGCCACGCCGACTGCGTAATTGCAGTCGCGCGCGCAGCAGAAATTACCCGAATAGAACATGTAGAACCAGCCGTTGCGGCGCACTACCGCCGGGCCTTCCACGAGATCGCCGTAAGGCAGCGAGGTGTGTTTCTCCCATGGTTCGGTATTGCGGATCAGTTCATGCCGCTCGCCGACGAGCTTGGTCCCATCCGCCGACAGGCGCTGCGCCCAGATCGGCGTCGGCTTGCTGACGCTATTGCCGTCTTCCTTCCAGAGCAAATAGCGCTGTCCGTTCTCGTCCGTCACCGGATAGCCATCAATCGAGCCGACCTCTTGGCAGACGAGCGGGCCGTGATCGGTGTAGGGGCCTTGCGGCCTCCGGGCGGTGGCGACGGCAGTGCAGAGCGGGCCGTCTTTTTTGCGCGCGACGTAATACACATAAAAGCGCCCGCGGTGTTGAGAGATTTCCGGCGCCCAGAAGCTGCCGACCGCCCACGCGGGCCGCAACTTAAAGACCGCGCCGACTGTCTCCCAATTGACCAGATCGCGCGAGTGTAGGATCGGAAACTCCGGCCCCCATTCAGACGTGGTCGCTGTCGCATAGTAATCCCTGCCGACGCGGATCACCGACGGGTCGGGATAGTCGCCAGCCGCTACCGGATTGGTATAAACGGCGGCGGCGCGTCGCTGCGCGGAGACATCGAGCGCGGCGGCATGACAGCACAGCACGAAGGCCGCGAGCAACAGGGCGCCGGACTTCTGCTTGATCAGATCAATTTTCATTATTCGTCTATTCATCTTCATAACCTCTGGAAATTTGTGACGGCGAGAATTCTAAACAATGCGCGCCGGGCGCGGCTGCTCTTCAATGGATTCAACGTCGCTCTGAGACTGCCGCCAGTTTCCGCGCCGGCCCGGTCGAATCGCGGATGATAAGGTGCGTCGGCACGTCGATCTCCGAGCCTTGCTGCTCCGGGTGCGCTATCGTCGCCATTAGCGCTTCGACAGCGCGGCGGCCCAACTCGGCGCGCGGCAGGCAAACGGTCGTCAACGCCGGCGCTGACAGTGCGGCGAACGCAATGTCGTCAAAGCCGACGACCGAGACATCGCGCGGGACATGCAGCCCGGCGGCCCGGAACTCGCCCAACGCGCCGAGCGCCATCATGTCGTTGGCCGCCACGACTGCCGTCGGCAACTCACCGCCAGCACGCAGTATCTCGCGCGCCGCGCGCTGTCCGCCTTCGAGTCTGAAGTCGCCTTCATAAACCTTGAGCGGCGGCGCATGGGGGACCAGTTGCCGGACACAGCGATGGACGGCGGCGAGTCTTCGGGCGGCCGAACGCAGGCGTTCAGGCCCGCCGATGAAAGCGATCTCGTGGTGGCCGAGCGTGACCAAGTGTCGGATCGCCTCTTCGATCCCGGCCTCGTAGTTCACCCGCAGGTTGCTCATGTGCAAGCCCGGCTCGCCCAAATCCAGAAAGACCACCGAAACTTCACGCCGCGCTAACTCTGCGATCAGAGACGTGTCTAACTCCGAAGTCATCAGCGCCACGCCGGCGACTTTGCGCTCGATCAATCGGCGGACGTAACGAGAGGTGCGCTCTGGATCATAGTTCGTATTCGACAGCACCACGTCATAGCCGCGCTCGAAAGCCGCCTCCTCGATGCTCTTGACCAGTTCAGGAAAGAACGGGTTCGAGATGTCTGAGACGAGCAACCCGAAGATGTGGCTGCGCCCCGACGCGAGGCTCCGCGCGTGCGCGTTCGGGTAATAACGGCACGACTCAATCGCCTGCTGCACCCGCGCACGAACTTCGTCCGACACGTAACGGCTGTTGTTGATGACGTGAGAAACGGTCGCCGTCGAGACGCCCGCCGCCCGCGCCACGTCCTTGATGCTGCTCATGGTTTAAGTTCAAAGTTCAAAGTTCAAAGTTCAAAGTTCAAAGTCTCTTAAAACTTTGAACTCAGATGACCTCCTTTGCTCCGTCGCCCGCGTCGGAGATGTAGATCGCGGGCGTGATCCCGGTCTGGCCCTCGTAGCCGGTCATGATCGCTCGTTTGAATTCGTCGAGCGCATCACGGCGGACGAGGCTGACGGTCGAACCGCCGAAGCCGCCGCCGGTCATGCGCGCGCCTAAGCATCCGTCGCGTTGAGCAGCGATCTCAACCAACAAATCGAGTTCGGCGCAGCTCACTTCGTAGTTGTCGCGCAGGCTCGCGTGCGAGGCGTACATCAAACGGCCCATCTCGGCCAAGTCGCCGCGCCGGAGCGCTGCGGTGGCGGCGAGTGTGCGCGCGTTCTCGGTGACGACGTGACGGCAGCGCCGGTTGACAGGAGCGGGCAGGCGCTCGGCGTAGCGCTCAAACTCTTCCACACTCACGTCGCGCAACTGTTCGATGTCCGGCAGGACGGCTTTCAGTAGTTCGACGCCGCGCTCGCACTCCGCGCGCCGCGTGTTGTACTCGGAGGCCGACAGTTCGTGCTTCACATTCGTATCGCAGATGGCGACGACCATCTCGGAAGTGTCGAGCGGGACGGGCGTCGCTTCAAGTGTGCGGCAATCGATCAGGAGCGCGTATCCCGCCTGTCCGAGCGCGGCGATGAATTGATCCATAATCCCGACCTTCGCCCCGACGTACTCGTGTTCGGCCTGCTGCCCCGCAAGCGCGAGCGTGACGCGATCAATTTCGTGTCCCGAAATCTTCGTCAGCGCCAAGCCCGTGGAGACTTCAAGCGCGGCTGACGAAGACAACCCCGCGCCCGTCGGCACGCTCGACGCGATCACGAGATCGGCCCCGCGCAATTTCACGCCGCGACTTTCGAGCGCCTGCGCGACACCCTCTACATAATCGAGCCACAGCCCACGCTGCCGCTCGCCGGGCGCATCGAGATCGAACTCGACTTCCTCATCCACGTCCAGCGAGTAAGCGCGCACGCGCCGATCCGCGCGCGGGGCGGCGGCGACCACCGTCTCGCGATCAATCGCCATCGGCAGCACGAACCCGCCATTATAATCCGTATGCTCGCCGATCAGATTGACGCGACCGGGAGCGCGGAACAAGCGCGGCTCTCCGTCATTCTCGTAGTGCTCCTTAAAAGCGCGCCGGATCGGTCCCAACTCGATCAACCGTCAATCTCCTTTCTCGCCGCCCCACGCGACGGGCGTGACGTGCGAACGCAGTTCGGCGGCCTTCTCTTCGGCCAGCGTGTCGTTGATGAACATCCCCGCCCCGGTCTCGCTTCCCGCCAGATACTTTAATTTCGTCTTCGTCCGCAGCGGCGGGTAAAACTCGATGTGGAAATGGTAATAGCGGCTGTAATCTTTGCCGTCCGAAGGGCGCTGGTGCAACACCATCATGTACGGGAAAGAGATGTCGAACAGCTTGTCGTAAGCGACAAGGATTCCCTTGAGCAGCCCGGCCAGATCGCGCTGCTCTTGGTTTCCCATGTCCGTCAACGCTTGCAAGTGACGCGACGAAGCGATGTGAACTTCATAGGGGTAGCGCGCGAAGAACGGGACGTAGGCGACGAACGATTCATTCCCCGTGACGATGCGCCGCCAGTCCCTGCGCTCTTCCGCGATGATGTCGCAGAGCAGGCAATTGCCCGTCCGCTCGTGATGCTCGCGCGATTGGTTCAGTTCCCGCTGCACGCGCGGCGGGACGAACGGGTAGGCATAAATCTGCCCGTGCGGGTGATGCAGCGTGACGCCGATGGCCTCGCCCTTGTTCTCGAAGATGAAGACGTAATCGACAAACTGGAGTGCGCTCAATTCGCGGAAGCGATCCGTCCAGACCTGCACGAGTTGATAAATCTGCTCGACCGGCTCGCCAGCCAGCGTCGAATGGTGGCGCGGCGAATAAAGAACGACTTCGCAGACGCCTTGTCCGGGCCGCACCTGATAAAGCTCTGTGCCTTCGATTGCCGGCTCCGGCGGGATGGGGCGCAGTGACGGAAAGCGATTCTCGAACACCACAATATCGTAATCGCTCTCCGGCACTTCGGTCGGAAAGCCGCCGGGCTTCGTCGGACACAGCGGGCAAAAGTCGGCGGGCGGCAGGAACGTGCGCTCCTGCCGGTGCGTGGCCGTCGCCACCCACTCGCCCAACAGCGGATGCCAACGCAACTCAGACACGGCGTTCCTCCTCCGCGACGGGCTGCACTTCGGGCTGCTCTCGTGATGGCGCGGCGGTTGTCCCCGCGCTCGCCTCCGCGTCGTCCGCAGACGCAGCAGAACCTTCGTCCGTGAACGTGTAGAAGATCAGATAGCGCCCGTCTTCGAGCGTGATCTGCCTGCGCTGCATGGGTTCTCTCCTTGCCGTTATTTCATCACAAGAGATTAAACCACAGAGGACACGGAGGACACAGAGGGAGTGATGAGCAATGAGTAATGAATGAAAGATGCTTTCTGCTTCTCATTGCATCATTCTCTTTCCTCTGCGTCCTCTGTGGTGAACTTCCCTGCCTCGCCTTCATCCACCACAAACCATTTCGCGTTTCCTTCACCGCCGCCATTCGAGCCGGGGCGCGAAAGCCGGCGACGCCGCGTGACGAATCATCGCGTCGAGCAGCCATGTCGCGTAAGGGTCACGCCCGTATTCGTTGAAGCGATAAGTTGTCAAGAGCAGTTTGCCGTTGCCCGCCTTCATTTGCACCGCGAGCGCGGCGTTGTTGTTCAGCCAGCCGTAGAAGATGCCCGACAATACCTCGCCCGCATAAGCCGCGCCCGCCACGCCCTGAATGATGAACTGTGGGATGACATTAACGCCTTCAAAGCCGAGCAGGGGACCAATCGCCACTTCGCTGAAGGGCGCGGCGTCCGTCCGTACCCAGTTGAAATTCGTCACCCAGTTGCCGTCCCAGTCTCCGGCTCGCGGCGCGACACGGAACAGTGCGTCGGCGGGCAGCGCGTCTTTCGCGTTCGCCAAAATAATCGCGCGCCCGCCATTTTGCAGGTGGCGCTCGACGACCGCATCCAACGCCGGAGCGATGAGCAGATGTCCGCGTTCAGGATTCGCGCCAGACTGCAATACCCGATAGCCGGCGGCGGTGATGGCCTCTTTGAATTTAAGTTGGTTGCCGGGATCGTGAATCACGATCTGAATGTCTTGCGCGGGCGCGGGCTTCGGATAAATGAAGACTTCCGCGCTGTTTTCGGCGACGAGCGAATCATCCTTGCCGCGCACTTCGATCAGCACGCGCTCGCGGCGCGGTCGCTCGGTGGCCGGCGCGTCGAATGAGATTGGCGGCAACGCCTCGACGCCCGCGCGCTTGATCAATTGGCCGATCTTGAAACTGCCTTTCGCGCCCGATTCGGTTGACCAAGAGATTTGCGCGCCGTTCAACTCCTTGTCGCCGTAATGCGAGACGAGCGCCGCCAACTCGACGCGCTCACCGCCCGTATAGTTGCGTTTCGCGGGGCGCAGCATAACCACGTCGGGCTGTTGAATCTTCGCCAACTCCGCCGCATAGACTTTCGGGTTGCGCCACATGTCGAGCAGGCCGTTCACTTCCCAGTTGATGTCGGTGAACTCCGTGATGACATAACCCTGAATCGTGGAGTGGCGGCGAATCTCCTCGATCTCATGTTTGAGCGAGCGGAATTGATGCCACTGTGTCGCCTCCGCGAGCGCGTCGTAATCGCGGAAAAGCGTGGTGAACCCGAACTCTTTGAAGCGCTCATGCACGCCCGCGGGCCGCGTCACCTCGCGCCCGCCGAAGTCGCGCGCGAACCACCACGGCAAATCTTTTGGCAACTTCGGCAAGCCCCAATTTCCGAACTCCGAGACGACGAGCGGCTCCGCGCCCGTGCGTTCGGCGTCGCCGTGCGGGCTAAAACTCCAACGCGGGCGCGTCGCAAAGTCCGCGACCCAACGGTCAAACTCCGCGTGGTAATCGGGAATTGAATTGTAGCGGTGGAAATCGTCGATGTCCGTCTTGAGATGAAAATTGTCGCAGCACGGGCTATTGTCCACGACGAGGATGCCGCGCGGGGCGACCAATTTCTTGGCGCGCTCGAAAGCCGCGCGCAGCCACTGTCGCTGATCGGCTTGCTTCAGATCAGCGCCCCACGATTCGTTGATGACGCTCTGGATCACAATCGACGGGTGATTCCAATCGCGCTCCGTCATCTCGCGAAACACGCGCTCGCCGCGCTCGGCGGCCTTCATTGAAAAATGATTGAAGTCGTTCCAAGAAGGTATCTCGTACCAGACGAGCATTCCCACTTCGTCCGCCACTTTCAGATAAGCCGGCTCGCAAACCTTGATGTGACACCGCAGCATGTTCAAGCCGAGTTGCTTGGCCTTCAACATTTGGTCCCTTATGTAATCTTCCGAAGGCGCGGTGTAGATCGTCTCCGGGTAAAAATCCTGATCGAGCGCGGCCATCATGTAGAACGGCTCGCCGTTTAAATAAAACTTCCCGTCGCGCGCCTCGAACGAACGAAAGCCGAAGCGGTCGGTGACGCGATCATCTTTGAGAGTGACATCAATAGTGTAGAGGTTCGGTTTGTGGATATCCCACAGCAGAGGGTTAGGCACTTGGCCGGCCAAGCGCATACCGTCTTTGTTGCCGCCCACCAAATGCAAATCGAAAGCCTTGCCAGAGGGATCGATCACCCGTGCTTTCAGATCGAGCGTGTTTTGAGCGTGCGCGTAAGGAGAGGCGTGATGTTGCGCCGGCCCGGTCGGGCCAGCCACTGGCAAAAACGAACTTGTCCCCACGAATACATCTAACCGCCCCGTGTTTTGCGCCGTAACCCTGACGCCCGTGATGTAAATCTGCTGCTTGATCTCGAACCAGACCGGCTGCCAGATGCCGCCGGTCTGCACGTACCAGTTCTGCTTGCCGTGCGGGATTTCTTTGTAGAGCATCTGTGGGAAGCGCGCGCGGTTTTCCTTCTCGTCCATCGGCGGATCGACGACGCGCACCAGCATCTCGTTCGCGCCCGGCTTGAGCTTGTCCGTCACATCGAAGCCGAACGGCGTGTAGCCGCCTTCATGCTCGCCGACCTTCTGGCCGTTGACGAAGACTTCGGAGAAGTAATCGACCGCGCCGAATTTCAGGAGCGCGCGCTTGCCTCCGTCGAGCGGCGGCGCGTCGAGCCGCGTGCGATACCAAGCGATGCCCATGTAGTCGCGCAAGTCCGCGAACTGCGCGTTCCAAGACAGACCGACTTTCGCCGCGCGCCAGCCTTCCGCCCCCGCGACGCTGCCGACCGTCAGCGCGCCCGTCCGGTCGGGGAGGAACTGCCAGCCACTTTCCAGCTTGAGCGTTTGCGCGCGTGCGGCGGCGCAGAGGAGCAGCGTCAGCAGCAAAATCGATGTCGTGCGGCGAATTGTTCCACGGGCTTGTTTGAAGGGTACGTTCATTTGATTAAGCAATGGCGTCAGCAAGCGAACAATTCTTAGCGCCATAGGCGCTTGTTCGGACTGGCTGCGCGCCGCTTTATTTTTGCCGCGCAACCGTCCCAATGTTTCCGCTTCAACTTCTGCGCCGCCGCACGATTGGCGTGCGCCGCCGCGTTGATGTTGGCTGTCCATTCGGCTCGACTTGCGGCCAGCCGTTGCGATAGACGATGCGATCCAGCAGCATCACGCGGCGCACGCTGCGGTCGCCGCCGATCTCTTTGGTGAGGTAGGGATGGCTCCGGCTGATCGCGTGGTACGCGATCCAGTCTTGCCCGGCGGCATCCGTGATGATCGAGTTGTGGCCGGGCGCGACCCACTCGCGGCTCTTGCGGAGGATTGTGCTGTCGGCCTTGCCCGTTGCCTGCGCCAAAGTCTCGAAGGGACCAGTGGCGCTCCGCGAGCGCGCGACCAGTGCGGCGTACTTGATGTCGTCGAGCGGTCCGTGACAGCAGTTCTCGCCCGAATAGAAGAGGTAGTACCAACCGTCGCGATAGACGACCCACGCGCCTTCGATCAAAGTCTGAAACGGAATGCTCTTGTCCGCCTTGATTAGTTCGACGGGCCGGCTGCTGGGCTTGAAACTCAGGCGGTCGTCCGACAACTCTTGCACGCGGATGGGTTGGAAACCCGATCCCCAGTACAAAAATTTCCTGCCGGTCTTCGGATCGTCGAAGGCCATCGGATCAATGTTGACGAAAGAGAGTCCGCATTTGAGCGGCTGGCCGCTATCAACGAAGGGCCCGCCCGCTGCCTTCGCCGTGGCGACAGCGAGGCAAAACACGCTCTCCTCGCTCTTTTCTTGATTGATCTCTTTCTTAAACTTCGCAGCCTCGTCAGGGTTCAGCACGGCGGAGAAATACATGTAGAACGTTTCGCCGCGCTGATGCACGTCGGGCGCCCAGAAGAGTTGTGTCCCGCCGGCCCACGCGGGCTTGACGGGCAGCGGATCGGGCATTCGCTCCCAGTTGACGAGATCGCGCGAGCGCGCGAGTTGAAAATTGTGCGGTTGCCCGTCAACGACCGCCTGTGTCGCGTAAGCGTAGAACCAACCGTCGCTCGCGCGGATGACGGTCGGATCGGGGAAGTCGAAATCGAAGACGGGATTGACATAGCTCGTCGCGGCGGTGACGGCGCGCGCGGTGCGGCGCGCGGAAGCTGCGGGCTTGCGCTGTTGCGCGGAAAGACTGAACGGCAGCGCGCACGGCAAGAGCAGCGCGGCGGTAAGCAATACTATGAGGCGTTGGCTCGTCCTGTGGATTCTCATCAGCTTTTCTTCTGCCGGCTCAACTCTGCTTGCGCGCTTTGACAGCGCGCATCGTCTCGTCACTACTTCGCCGTCACCACGCGCACAGAATCCCAATTGTTCTCTGACGAACCGTAGCCGTAGAGCATCACGTGGAAGTTGCGCGGCAGATTCTTGCTCGTTTTCGTCAGGCCGACTTGGGCGGCGTCAGCGGGCGCGTCGGGCGCGTTGAGGACGAAGAGGAATTCGTCGCTGCGCCGCACAATCGCGATCACCGGATTCTTCAACTTCGTGCCGAGCTTGCGGTTGTCGATCCTTTCGCTGCGCCCGTCCACGACCGACCACGCCTCGAAGGTGTTCTCGCTCGTAAAAATCCACTCGATGCGGTTGCGTCCCGATCCGTCGAAGAGGATCGTCAGCCCGGCAAAGCCAAGCGGCGCGGCGCGCTCGCCCGGCTGCGGCAGGCGCGGCCCGACCTTCGCGACTTGGGCTTCGACGATGAAACGGTCGCCCGTGAACGTCTCTTTACTGCGAACGCCGGCGCGCGTCTGGTTGGCGCTCCGCAGCCGGAGCTGTCCGTCTCTGACTTCCATCTTGCCGCCGCCCCCGCCCTCGAAGCTGAAGCGCTCCCACTTCGATCCGTCCAGCGCGTCGCCGGCGAAATCATCCTTCCACTCCGAGAAGCCCGGCGCGGACTGCTGCGCCGGAGCAGGCGGCGTTGCGGGCGACGGCTGTTGTTGCTGTGCCTTGATGTCTGTCGCGGCGAGCGCGACAGCAAGACCGAAGGGCAGCGCGGCGATGCTGAGGCTGGAAAATTTCATCGGAAGTTCTCCCTATTCATTTCCTTAAAAGCGCACGTCGGCGAGGCGGCGGACCAGTTCGCGGCGGGTCGTCTCTTTCTGTTCCTTCTGCCGCTCGCTCAACTCTTTAAAGATGACCAACTCCTTCTGCGCTTCCGCCGTGCGCTTCAGCCGTGTGTAAACCCGACCGAGTTGGTAATGCGCTTCGGCCAGATCGGGATCGAGCTTGACGACCTCCTCGAACTGCTCGGCGGCTTCCGGCCACCGCTCGCCGCGCACGTAGAGCTTCGCCAATGCCATGCGCGCCGAAGCGAGCGAGGGGTCCAACGCCACCGCGCGCCGCAGATATTTCTCGACGCGCGCCGCGTCAAAGTTTTGCAGCTTGAGCAGCGCGTCGGCGGCCAAATAGTAAGGGACGGCGAGATGATCGTCGGCGACGATGGCGCGCTCGTAAAAATTGACGGCCTCGGCGTACTGCCCGCGCTCTGCGTAGGTCGTGCCGAGGTAGGCGAACGCGGGGGCGAACTTCGGATCGAGTTCGAGCGCGCGCTCGAAAGATTTCTGCGCGTCCGCGTTCTTGCCGTGCGCGAGTTGGGCGATGCCGAGCGCGAGCCACAGGCGGGAGGAGCGGGGAAGTTCGTGGAGCGCTTCTTCCAAGCGGATGATGGCGGCGGCGGGCGCTCGCGTGTCCGTCAGCAGCATCCCGTAACGAAAGCGGTAAGACTCGTTGCGCGGATCGCGCGCGATGGCGATCCGCATCGCGGGGATAGCTTTCTCAGGGTAGCCGGCGGCTTCGTAAACCTCCGTGAGCGCAGCATAGACCGGCGCGGCATCCAACCCGCGCGCGATGGCCGCTTCGAGCGTGTGCCCCGCAGCCGTGATGTCCTTTCGCCGCAGATGCACGCGCGCCAGCGCGACGACGGCGCTGGCGTTCGACGGCTCGCGCTCGACGGCGGCGCTCAACTCTTTCGCCGCCTCTTCAAGCAGCTCCGCTTCGAGCAAAGCCGTGCCGAGTTCAGCACGCGCCATCGGAGTTGAGGCAGTCGTAGCGCCGTCCATGCTGTCGAGCCGCGCGGCGTAGTTGCGGTAGAAATCCCGCGCCCGCTCACGCTCGCCGAGTCGCAGCGAGATGACGACGAGCGCGCGCGCGATCTCTGCGTCGGGCGCGATTTTTTGCGCGCGCTCGAACAACTCACGCGCGGCGCGCAAGTCTTCCGCCTTGCCGACCGCGAAGCGGATTTGCGCGAGGTTGACGAGTGCGCTCGGCTGATTCCGGTCGAGCCGGAGCGAAGCTTCAAACTGCGCGGCGGCCTCGGCGGTGCGCCCCGCGCGCAACAGGATCGCGCCGTAGTTGTTGCGCGCTGACGCTTGCGATGGAGCGGCGGCGGCGGCGGCGGCGAAGTGCCGCTCGGCTGTTTTCAGATCGCCGGCACGGTCGGCCAGCACGCCGAGATAAGTGTGCGCCGCGACGTTGTTCGGTTCGGCGGCGAGCGCGTCCTGAAACGATTGCCTCGCCGCCGCCTCGTCACCGCGCTCAAGCGCCGCGATTCCTGCAGCGACCAATGTTTCCGCTCGCCCGTCGCGGGCGTTTCGCTGGTGCGAAGAGGAAGTGGCGTGCGCCTGCATCGTTGCCGCGCCGGCCCACGAGATGGCGACGACGGCGAGCAACCACACAGCGTTTTGTAAGCCGAAACTCAAACGCCACTGCCGCGATTGAAACAATAGAGCGAGCCACGAAAACGCACGAAACAACACGAACGAAAACACACGAACGCCTCGCGCCGCTTCGTGCCGCTTCGTGTGGCTTCGCGTGTTTTCGTGGAGCATGTCTGACCGTCTCTGTCCTGTCGCCTTCAAGAAAAAGATCATCAGCCACAAAAAAGCGCATAAGCACAACAAAGGAATCGCCTGAGCGGGTGACTATTATTTTGCGTTTTGTGTGCCTTTTTATGGCTCATGCTTTTTCTTGAATTCTATAACTCTCTTTACGCGGTCGGTTGTTTTTAGCAGTGGAGCAGCGGCAGATCAGTAGCCCACAGCGCAAGCTGTGGGTTAAGTGATGAGTTTGATTGTCAGAGCTACGGAGTAGCGAAAGAAGCTGCGCTCGACAAGGTTAAGATGCTCTTCTGTCGCCCTCTCCGAGGGCTTGGATTCTTTTCTTGCGCTTGTTCCCATAGCTCACGCTATGGGCTACTGGTCTGCCGCTGCTCCGCTGCTAAATCGTCCTCGTTGCGTAAGATGTGTTCTATAACTCATGAGGACTAACTCAGGGCGCATTCGGCCTCCATCGCTTAAAGGAAAAGAGGCGGCGCGGAGAGAATCCGATTAACTCTCTGCTCGCGCCGCCTCGCTTGTCTGGCGGTTCAATCAGAAGATGAACCGCGCGCGCAACTGAACCTGACGGGGGCGGAAGCCGGTGTTGCTTGAATCGCGTCCGGCGAACCCGAAATCGCCCGCATTGACATTGCTCGACGGATTGAAGAAGCGCGTCCGGTTGAACAGATTGAAGGCTTCGACGCCTAACTCTAACGTCGTCGTCTCACTCAAGCGCGTTTTCTTGAGCAAGCTCAGGTTCTCAAGATAGAACGGGAACAGGCGGATGTCGTCATAGACGATAGGCGCGTTACCCAAGAAGCGGCTAGGGTTGGCGTAGAAGTCGCGGTAAGCCGGATTGACTTCACCGGTGGCAGTGAGAAACGCTGGTGCGCCCGCGAAATCCGGGGGGAAGGCGAATGCCGCCGGGTTCAAGGCGCGGAAGCTAAGTCCATCCTGTGGGTTGTTGGTAATGATCGGCTGTCCGGTCAGGTTCGGGCGCAGGTCGCCTTGATAGCCGAGTCCTTCGAGGCTCAGGAAACGTGTGCCGCGCGAGTTGCTGATCACGAGCGGCAAGCCCGCTTGATACCGCTGGATGCCGCTGATCTGGAAACCGCCGAGCAGGGTGTTGACGATGCCGCCTTGATTCAAGAAGCGCTTGCCCTTGCCGAACGGCAACTCGATTAAGTAGTTCATAACAAGGACGTGTGGCACGTCGTTCGGTGAAACGCCGCGCAGCGAACGGCGATCAGCCGGGTTCTGGACCAGACCGCCGATGCGCGTGCCGCCGAAGAGGTCTTCCGCCGCATCAGTGATCAGCTTCGAGAAAGTGTAGGAGAGGCCGAACTGAATGCCCTGCGCGAAACGCCGGTCGAGTTTGACTTGCAGGGCGTTGTACCAACTCCGCCCGTCGCTCTCAAGTTGGTTTCTGATGAAGCGGTACTGCGGGAAGGGCCGCAGCGAATCTGCGACCGATCCGTTGAAGCCCGGAAACACAGTGCCGGGGCTGGCCGGAAGCATGATGCCGACGCTTGAGGCATAAGCGCGCTCGGTGGCAGTCACATCCGCCAGCGGCTTGAACAAGATCGCGTTGCCCAGCTTGAGCGTGTCGAGCGGCAGGCCGTTGATGCGGTTGAAATCCGATCTCAGGCGGGTTCCACGGTTTCCGATGTAACTGATCTGCAAAGCGAAGTTGTAGGGCAGTTCGCGTTGGATGTCGAGACTGTACTGGAGGGTGCGGCCCGTCTTGAAGTCGCGTTGGAAGAAGTCAACGTCGCTCCCGATGAACTGGCCGAATGGAGCAATCGGCGGAATGGGGCGGTAGTTCCGCAGGAAGTTTTCGGGGCGGGCTTCCGCGCCGAAGTTAATGTTCGGGCCGCCGAGCGTGTTGTAGCCGATGGTCCCTTCGGTCAGATTGTTCATGCCGCCGAAGCCATAGAGAACCGGCGCGTAATAAAGTCCCGCGCCGCCGCGCACGACCGTCCGGTTGTTAAGGGCGTAGGCGAAGCCGAGGCGCGGCCCGATGTTCGACCGATCCGGCTTGGCGAGCGTCTCGAACTCTGCTTGCAAAGCCCCTGTCGCATTGGCGCTGACAAGCGCGCCGCGCCGCCCGACGACCGGGTTGATCACGTTCGGATCGAAGGTGCGGAAGCGATTGCCCGCCTCACGGCGCAGCCCCGGCAGATCGTAGCGGACGCCGACGTTGACCGTCAGCTTCGGCGTCACCTTGATGTCGTCGGTGAAAAAGTACGACTGCGAGAACTGCCGGTAAGCGGGGGCGATAGTCTGCACGCTGTTGAACGAGAATTCGGTCGCGCCCGTGATCAAACTCGCAATAGGCCAGCCGCCGCTGTTCTCGTTATCACGCGAAGTCTGGTTGTTGCGGAAGTTGAACTCGCCGCCGGGGTGGATCAATTGCGTGACGTTGAACTGCTGGGTGCGGATGTCGGCCCCGAACTTCATCGTCTGCCGACCACGCACGTAAGTCACAAAGTCTGTAAATTGTACGGCGTTGTCGCCGAGGACGTCGCTGAAGAAGGTCGAGCCGATGCTTTGATAAGAGCGCGGGTCGGGCGAAGTGATGACGTTGCCGTAGCCGGGGAAGCCCGCAATCGGGAAGGCGCGGCGCTGCGTCGCCGATGGGCTGAACCCGAGCGACACCGGATCGATCTCGTCCTGCGTTAAGTTGCGGTTCGCTACGGCATAGCGCGTAAAACCGGCGTTGAAGTGATTAAGCAACGTCGGCGTAATGGTGTAGTCGTGGCTCAGGCGGGCGAAGTGCGATCTGAAAGGCTGTTCCCACACGTTGGTAGCAGGCACTTCTCCGGGAAAGCGCAGGAAGCCCCCGTTGTCACCTTGCCCCGCAAGACTGAAACGCCGACGGTAAGAGTAACTGAACGACAAACGCTGCGTGTCGCTGGCGATGAAATCGATCTTGCCGGTGAACTCATTCGTCTCTTCCGGCTTCGTACTCGTCGCCTCAAAGTTACGATAGACGCCGGGGCGGGTCGGGCTAGGGAAGAACTGCAGGATGTTGAAGCCAATCGGGTCGATGACCGATTGGCCGGCGGCATTCCGGTAGGTGCGAACATCGTTGTTCGGGATCACAGGGCGATTTGGTCCCGGCGGTGCGGTCGGATCGTAAATGCGAACCGGCCCCCCGAAGAACTGCAACACATAGGGGTCGGTCAGCAGTTCACCAAAGTCGCCTTGGCGCATCCGCGCGGTCGGCACCGAAATAAAGACGTTCTCCGTTTGATCGAAGCGGAAGCCATTGTAGTTGAAGAAAAAGAAAGCGCGGTTCTTGCCGCTCAGATAGGCGGGGCCGCCCTCGCCGAAGCGTGGCAGGTAGATGGGACCGCCGACGTTAAAACCGAAATCCTTTTTCTGCTCCGGGGCGCGCTTCTCAAACCCTTGCGCGTTGCGATTGAAGCCGTTCGCGTTGAGCGACTCGTCGGTGAACAGCAAATAAGTTTCGCCGTGAAACTCGTTGCTACCCGACTTAATCGTGAAGTTCACGATGCCGCCCGACGAATTACCGAACTCAGCCGAGAAGCTGCTCGTCGAGAGCGTGAACTCTTGGAAGGCGTTCGGGGAAGGCGAGACCTCACCGAAGAAGGTGCCGTTCTGCGCGCGCCGCGTCGCCGCGCCGTCGATCAGAATCTCTGTGCCGAGCGCCTGACCGCCGTTGACCTTGAAGCGATTCGCGCTCGCGCCTTGACTCGATCCCGAGGCGTCAACGACGCTGCTGTCGAGGAAGATGAACGAGAGCGGTGTGCGCCCCGAAGTGTCGATGCCGGTCAAGAGCGGCAGCTCTTTGACTTGCCGCTCGGTGACGTTGGTCTGCTGCACGGGCGATTCGGTTTGCAGCACCGAGGTGTCCGCAGTTACGGTGATCGTCTCGCCGGCCCCGCCGACTTCGAGCGTGACATCAGCGCTCCGCGTCACCTGCACCGCGATCTTGATGTCCTCAATCGCTGCCGTTTTGAAGCCCGTCGCCTCGACCGTTAAGCGATACGGATCAGCCGGCAACTCAGGAAATGTGAAAGACCCTTCATCGCTAGTCGTCGTCTCACGCACCCCGCCGGTGTCGAGGTTCGTCAGGGTCACTTTGGCGTTGGCGACAACTGCGCCGTTCGGGTCGGTGACCGTGCCGGTCAGAGTGCCGCGGTCGCTCTGGGCAAAAGACGGCGACGCCCATACGACGAGCGCGAGCATTATTAGAATGAGTGTGACTGGCTTGTTCGATCTCATAGCTTCTCCTAAACCTCCCGATGCGCCGTCGGGAAACTGAAAGGGAAAGGGACGGGCAAGATGGACTGGTAGAGACCATCAAAGGGTGGAGGCTATCCACCGCCTCACAAACTCAAGTAGCCGCTTTGTCGCGCCCGGTGCGGGCGTCGGGCAGCCCCGGCTACTATGAATCTTTCAAAGCTGAAGAATTTTTGCTAATTAGCTACAGAGCGGTGCGATCACTTAAACGGTGACGTAAACGGTTACATTACTCGCGTGACGCGCTTATAACAGGGCGGCTTTGGCGCTGTCAAGTCTTAAATTTCAAAGTTTAGATAGTGGCCTCTCGTCGGCGCTAGAGCGAGAATTCGCCCGACGGTCAAGCGAGGGTTGCGTCCGCCTTGTCGCCCAGCTCAGTGTGCGCATGTCCCCTTGAGCAATTTGACGATGGCGGCGTGACCTTTAGCTTCGGCCAAACTCAGGGCTGTCTGCCTCTCATGATTAGCGATTCGCGCGTCCGCGCCTTCGGCGAGCAGCCGCTCGACGACGCCGGAGAAGCCGCCCGCCGCCGCCAGCATTAAGGCCGTCGTGCCGTCTTTGGCTTTCATGTTGACGCCCGCGCCTTTGTCGAGTAGCGACTGTGCCGCGCCCGCATGTCCGCCGCGCGCGGCGAACATCAGCGCCGTCACGCCGGCATCGGTCGTCGCATCCACGTCTGCGCTGCCCGCCAGCAACAAATCAATAATGTCCGCGCGATTATTTCCGGCGGCCAACATCAAAGCCGACACGCCGGATGCCGTCTGCGCGTTCACCTCCGCTTTCTTTTCGAGTAGCGCACGCACGACCTCAAGATGCCCCTCGCGGGCGGCGACGATCAGAGGCGTCCATCCATACTTCACCTGCGCGTTCACGTCGGCCCCCTTGTCGATGACGGCCCGCGCGATCTGCGCTTGCCCATTCACGGCGGCGAGCATCAAAGGCGTCATGCCGAGTTTGTCTTTAGCGTTGGCGTCGGCTCCGCGTTCGAGCAGGATTCCCACCGCCTTCGTGTTGCCGTTCAAGGCGGCGACGTAAAGCGCCGTCCAATGATCCTTGTCCGTCGCGTCGATGTCAGCGCCCTTTTCCAGCAGAGCTTCTATCAAAACCGCCCCATTCAGATGAGCCGCGTGCATCAAAGCCGTCACGCCGGCTTTATCTTTCGCGTCCGGGTTCACGCCCGCCGCAAGTAACAGAACAACGGACGCCATATCGCCCGCTTTGACGCGCTCGATCAAAGTCTCTTCATCAAAGCGGACGCCGCGCTTCTCCAACTCCCGGCGTGCGGACTCCGGGCTGACGCCGGCTTTCACCTCTTGAGCAGCAATCGGCGGGGCGATCATGCCGACGATGCCGTTGCCAATGAAAACGACAAGCAGTAGCCCTCTCAAAATTTCACCCTCATCTTCTGGCATCTGACAGATTCCGCACCCGCTCCAAGTTGGTCGTGAAGTGCTTCCACAGCCGGCACGAGTCAATGGCTGTGATCCAGTTGACGGTCTTTCCCGGTTTGGCGTTCGCGGGCGGGTGAACGAAGCGCAGATCGTCTCTCAACAGGGGACGTTGATGCCGCTCGGCTCGCGTCAGGTTGAGCAGATGTGCGATTACGACTTGATCCCAAATCGGCCATGCATCCGCCCGGCCCGTCACTCGCCGGCAGAGTTCCGCTTCCTTCTTGAGCCATGCTTCGAAGACGTCAATGAGATATTGACCGGCCTTGCCCTGTTCGGAGAAAAGCGCGCGGGCTTGAGCGCGCGTCAATGTGAGATCGCGCCGCGTCACGCCGGCGTCGCCGATTGTCACCGGGACGTTTGAGGCGAGGATCACCTGCCACGCTGCCGGATCGTTCTTGACGTTCCACGAATCGCCGCCTGCGGGCCATTTCTCAAAACCCATCGCGATGATCTCGATGCGTTCGGCGAGCGTCTCGTCAACGAGCAAGGCGGAGGCGACATCCGTCGCTGCTCCCGTGACAAGTACGGCCAGACGACGTTTGGGCGAAAAGGTGCGTGACTGCTCGAAGATGAAAGAGACGCCCGCGTTGGAGAGCGGACGGGTCTTCGCGGGCAGCGGAACGTCGGAGCCGGCGAAGACGGGCGGGCGCACACTGCCGGGCGGCATATGCGCCAGCGCTTCGCGGACGACGCGCGCCGACGTCTCGGCGGCGGGCGCGGCCAACGTCGGTGCGTGCGTAGTCACAACACCCCGCAACTCAATTTCGGGGGCTATGGCGAGCTGCACCAGCGTCCACTGATCATCCATGTCGGCCCCGCAATCAGTGGTGAGGATCACCGGGACGCGCGCAGCAGACTTGGCCGGCACGGCGGCAGGCAGCTTCCGCTCGGCACTTCCGCCCGGTGTTGGTGTGGCGATAAGAAGGATCAGGATTAAAAACAGCGCCACGCTCGAACGCCTCATATTGCACTCCCTCCAAGAGTTTGCATTGACGAACAGTTTCCCACTTACTCTGCATGTCGTGACGCGCGCTCACCCGCTCGCCAGTCACGACTCTTCACGCAGCAGTTTGAATCTACCCCCGTTTAGTAGACACAGAGATAAGACTTCCTCCGAGCCTCACGCCGCCTGTTTCAACTGCGCTCGGTAGTGCGCTTCATACTCCGTCGGTGCGAAGTAGTCACTCGCCGAATGAATCCTCATCCGGTTGTAAAAGACCTCGATGTAATCGAACAGTTTGTTCTTTGCTTCCTGTCTGGTCGCAAAGTGTTCGTGATGAATCATCTCACTCTTCAAGTTGCCAAAGAAACTTTCCGTCACCGCGTTATCCCAACAGTTGCCCTTGCGGCTCATACTCTGCGCGCAGCCCCACGCCACGAGCTTCTCTCTGAACGCCGTGCTTGCGTACTGGCAGCCGCGATCACTATGGATCAGTGGCGAGACAGGGCCTCCGCGTCTTGATTGCCCTTGGAGAAATGCCCGCTCGACGAACCCGGTCTCCAGGCTCTCCGACACCGCCCATCCGACGACGAGCCGCGAATACAGATCAAGAAAGACGACCAGATAGAGCCACCCTTCCGCAGTCCAGACGTAAGTGATATCCGAAGTCCAGACCGCATCCGGGCGCGTCGCTTTGAAGTCGCGCGCCAACACATTCTCGGCGACCGGCAAGCCGTGGCGCGAATCGGTCGTCCGCTTGGACTTTTTGGAGAGCGAAAAAAAGTGGGGGAGATCAGGCAGCTTTTTTCTGCTCCGCGGTTTCTCCGTAATTATTCGGATACCAACGGTCGAACGTCGCACGCAGTTCGTCGTTGAGCACTTTCGTCCGCACCTGTAAGAGCAAGTGCGCCCCGCGCTTACTCCACCGCATCTGCTGCTTTTTGACCATCCGTTTGCTCATCACTTGATTGACCGCCGATTCG
>Ga0136615_10000337_pt1 | contig 21179 bp, 18 predicted proteins | sample AntDrymUQ2882206_2_FD_106647 | JGI IMG/M metagenome (GOLD analysis project Ga0136615, IMG submission 106647) | Polar desert sand microbial communities from Dry Valleys, Antarctica - metaG UQ288 (22.06) | ecosystem: Environmental > Terrestrial > Soil > Desert | place: Antarctica: Dry Valley... | reverse complement strand
GAAGACGGACGGGCACACCGGCGCGACGACGGAGGTGCGCGCCGGCGCGCACACCGGTTCGGCCACGGACTCGACGGGTGGCATAGGCAGCTGGCCTTCCGTTTCGGGGACAGGACCGACAGGCAGGGCAACCACTCACGGTTAGGGCGCCCTTAGACGATGGCACAAGGCAGGCACCCTAAACTCATCGGCGCGGCGATGTTCAGCGACAGGTGAAGCCCCGCCGGAGGCCCGCAGATACAGGGATCTGGACCGCGGTCCACCATGGTGTTAGGGTGCCCGGGCGTGCTTGGTAAGGCCGCCTAGAGGCGCGACCGACGGGGGATCGGATGCGAAGGACGATCGGCATGCTGGTCGCAGCCACGACGGCGCTGGTAATCAGCGCATGTGGCGATGGCGACACCACCTCGACCGGCAAGCAGGGAGATCCACAGACCCGCAGCGTCGTCCACGCGATGGGCACGGCGCGGATCGCGGGCACACCCGAGCGCGTCGTGGTGCTGGATACGGGTGAGCTGGACAGCGCCGTGGCGCTCGGTGTGAAGCCGGTCGGGGCCGTGGAGCCGATCGCCGGCGCCGGCTTTCCGGCGTACCTGGACGACGCGGTGAAGGGCGCCAAGATCGTGGGGACGATCGAGCAACCGAACATCGAGGCGGTCGCCGCACTGAAGCCGGATCTCATCCTGTCGAGCAAGCTGCGCCACGAGGCGATCTACGATCAACTCGGCCGCATCGCGCCGACGGTGTTCACCGAGGAGGTCGGTGTCGCGTGGAAGGAGAACTTCGCGCTACACGGCCGGTCACTCGGCAAGCCGCAGGAGGCGCGCCGCCTCCAGGCCGAGTACGAGACCGGGGCCAGCAAGCTCGGCGCCGAGCTGGGCGAGAAGCGCGCCCGCACGGCGGTGTCGGTGGTGCGCTCCGTCGGTGACGAGGTGCGCATCTACGAGAAGGCGAACTTCCTCGGCACGATCCTCGAAGACGTCGGGCTCCCCCGGCCGCAGGCGCAGAACGACGACGAGTTCACCACGACCGCCACGGAGGAGCGGATCCCCGCCCTCGACGGCGACGTCATGTTCCTCTCGCGCTTCGGCGACGACCACCGGCTGCTGGGCCGGCTGCAGAGCAATCGCCTGTGGTCGCAGCTGCGCGTGGTGCGGGCCAAGCGCGTCTACGAGGTCCCGGACGACCTGTGGTTCCTCGGCATCGGCAACCTCGCCGCACGCAGGATCCTCGACGGGTTGCGCACGATCCTGGTGGACGGCCGGCGCCTGCCAGGCGACGACGGGAATCCCGCCACAGCGTGACCGCCGGTCCGTCGACCCCGCTCGGCGCAACGCAGGCCGGCGAGCCTGTGCTGCCCGATCTGGTCGTCGTCGTGCTGGGGGCCGCAACGCTCGCCGTCGTGGCGGGTGCTGGACTCATGCTCGGCGCGACGACGGTACCCGCGACGGGCGTCATGAGCGCGCTGACCGCGTTCGACGGGTCGGCGCAGGACGTGACGGTCGTCGACGTTCGCCTGCCACGAGTCGTCGTGGCGGCGGTCGTGGGCGCCTCGCTGGGGGTTGCGGGAGCGCTCATGCAGGCGATCACGCGCAATCCGCTCGCCGAGCCGTCGCTGCTCGGCGTCTCCTGGGGCGCGGCGCTGGCCGCGGTCGGCGCGCAGGTCGTGGCGGGGATCGGCACCGCGGCGGCCCTCGTTCCGGTGGCGATCGGCGGCGCCGCGGTCGCGGGGCTGGTGATCGTCGTGCTGGCGGCCAGCGGACGTGCCGGGCTGACGCCTGAGCGCCTGATCGTCGCGGGCGCGGCGGTCAGCGGCCTGCTGGCCGCCCTCGTGCAGGGGCTGCTCGTGCTCGACAGCGAGAGCCTGGAGGTCGCGCGCCGCTGGCTGGCCGGATCGCTGACCGGTGCGAGCTGGGATGCCCTGGTGGCGGCGGCCCCCTACCTCCTCGCCGGCACGGCGCTCAGCGCCTGCCTCGTACGCCCGCTGTCGGCGCTGGCGCTCGGCGACGACGTCGCGCGCGGGCTCGGCGTGCGGACGGGGCTCGTCAAGGGTGCCGCCGCGCTGGCCGTCGTCGCCCTGGCGGGCGGATCGGTGGCGCTGGCCGGCCCCATCCTCCTGGTCGGACTCGCCGTACCGCATGCGGCGCGCGCGCTCGTCGGCCGCGATCTCGCTCCCCTGCTGGTGGCCTGTGCCGTGCTGGGCGCAGTGCTGCTCATCGTCAGCGACATCGTCGCCCGGATCGCGGTCGCTCCGGAGGAACTGCCAGTCGGCGTGATGACAGCCCTGGTCGGCGCGCCGGTCCTGCTGCATCTCGCCCGCCGGGGTGTGACGAGCGCGTGATCTCGGGATTGCGGCTGCGCCTGCTTCCCGCACCGGCGCCCGGGGCCGCGCGGACCCCGCTGGTGCTCGTCACGACGGCTCTCGTCGGGCTGGCCACCTTCGTCGTGACGCTCGGCCTCGGGGAGGTGTCCGTCGCGCCCGCCGACGTTGTCCGCGCGCTGATCGGACAGGCCGATGGCGATGGAGCGTTCGTCGTCACCGAACTGCGCATGCCGCGTGCGCTCGTGGCCTGTTGCGTGGGCGCCGGGCTGGCGGCGGCGGGCGTCGTCCTGCAGGGCCTGACTCGCAACGCGCTCGCCGCGCCCGAGCTCGTGGGGGTCTCGGCGGGAGCCCATGCCGCCGCGGTCGTCGTCATCGTGCTGCTCCCGGACCTGCCCACCTCCGTGCTTCCTGCCTGTGCGTTCGCGGGCGCGCTGGCCACGAGCGGCCTGGTCTACGGGTTGTCGTGGCGCCGCGGGACCTCAGGCTCGCGGCTGCTGCTCGTCGGGATCGCCGTGACGACGGTCGGGTACGCGATCGTGCTCGGCGTCATATCGACCGTCGAGGACCTCATCCACGCCAGCCAGCTCGTGACGTTCATGGCCGGCAGCGTCTACGGCCGCGGCTGGCCCGAGCTCGGCGCGGTCTTCCCGTGGCTGGCGCTGCTCCTGCCGCTCGTCGCGCTCAGCATCCGCGAGCTCGACGCACTGGCGCTCGGCGACCCCGTCGCGCGCGGTCTCGGCGTGCGCGTCGAGGCCGCCCGCCTGCGGCTGCTCGTCCTGGCCGCCGGGCTCGCCGGCAGCGCGGTGGCGGTCGCCGGTCCGGTGGGTTTCGTCGGGCTCATGTCACCGCACATCGCGCGTCGGCTGGTGGGCGGCGCCCACGGGCCGCTGCTTGCGACCTCCGTGCTGCTCGGTGCGACGATCATGCTGCTCGCCGACGCGCTCGCCCGCCTGGCGTTCGCGCCGATCGACGTCCCGGTCGGCGTGGTGACCGCCGTCGTGGGAGCCCCCTACCTGCTGTGGCTGCTCGTTCGCGGCCGCACGAACCCCGAATGACGCTCGGCGCGCGCGACCTCGTCCTCGGCTATGGCGGTGCGCCCGTCATCGAGGGGCTGAGCCTGCAGATCGCCAGCGGCAGGATCACCGTGCTGGTCGGCGCCAACGCCTCCGGGAAGTCCACGCTCCTGCGCGCTCTCGGGCGCCTGCTGCGCCCCGAGGCCGGCGAGGTCCTGCTGGACGGCAAGGCGATCGCGACGCTGAGCACGCGCGAGGTCGCCCGCCGCCTGGCGATCCTGCCGCAGGGCCCGGTCGCACCCGAGGCGCTGACCGTGCGTCAGCTCGTCGCCCAGGGTCGCTACGCGCACCAGCGCCTGCTACGTCGCTGGAGCGCAGAAGACGAGGCCGCGCTCGCGAGCGCGCTGGAGGCGACGGACATCGGCGACCTGGCCAGCCGGCCCGTCGACCAGCTCTCCGGCGGACAACGACAACGGGCGTGGATCGCGATGGCGCTCGCCCAGCAGACCGACCTGCTGCTGCTCGACGAACCCACCACCTATCTCGACCTGGCCCACCAGGTCTCGATCCTGGAGCTGGTCGCCGAGCTCAACGTCCGCGACGGCCGCACGATCGTCATGGTCCTGCACGATCTCAATCAGGCCGCACGCTACGCCGACCAGATCGTCGCGCTGCGCAAAGGAGCGATCGTGGCGGCCGGCCCAGCCGCCGAGATCATCACCGAGGCAACCGTCCGCACCGTCTTCGACGTCGACGTTCGCATCATCGACGACCCCGTCACCGGAGGACCGCTGTGCGTGCCGGCCACCACCGTGCGTGCATCCCCGGCGGGCCGATGCTGACCCGCCGAACACCGCAGATGCTCGTCCGCTCAGCTCGTGACCCGCGCGTGGGCCGCCTTGAACAGCGTTCGCGCCTCGACGTCGGAGGGCGTGCGCAACGGGCACGTATCGCAGTAGTGCGGCGGCTCGTGGCCGAAGCGGGCGACGAACGCGGGCTCGGCGGTCTCGATCTCCCCGTGCTCACAGGCCGCGGGGTCACAGCGGTAGGACAGACAGCACGAGCGGCGCTGCTTGACCAGCACCTGCTCGCCGCCGACCTCGGCCGTCCACAACTGCGGCACGTGCTTCCACCGCGCGCCGGGGGCGCGCAGCAGGCGCTCGGTCGCCCTGGCGATGCCGCAGGGCGCCAGCTGCGGCTCGGCCCGCACGAGCGCCAGCGCGGCGTTGCCCAGACCATCCGCGACCTGCGCCCACATGCCCGCACGAGCGCGCCCCGCGCGGCGCGCCAGCGCTTCGACGATTGGTGCGCAGGCGTGGCCGATTGCGGCCACCGCCTCGGCCCCGAGCACGGCGTGGTCACGCACGGTCGTGACGTCCGGGCGCGACGACCACGGATGGCCGGCGACGACGTGCGCCCGCGCGTCCTGGGCCAGCCGCGCGTCGGCGCACCAGCCGTCGGGCGAGCTCAGCACGCGCAGTGTCGAGGGCGCGACGAGAACCCCGTCGCGCAGCAGCCCGAACGCGATCACCGACGCGAGATAGCCGGCCCGCCAGCCGACGAGGATCGTCAGCGCGGTCCGCGCCGGCGCGCCCGCGCTGCGCCGCATCCGGTCTTCGATGACGTCGAGCGCCTCGTCGCTCAGCCCGCTCCCGGCGGAACCCCACCTGCCACCGCAACAGGACTCGGGATCGAAGCGCACGAGCGGCCGCACGCGCTCGTCAAACCATGCCTCGATCGACATGTCGGTCAGCAGCGCCATGAGAGTTAGGCTACCCTAACACCACGTATGGCGACGCTCTCCGTTCCGCCGCCAGCGCATTCCCGCGGTCTCGTGCGCGCACCTTCGCGTCGCGGCGGGCTGCTGGTGCTGGCGTTCGTGGGGCTGGGGTTCGTCTGCCTCCTGAGCCTGGCGGTCGGTTCGCGCTCGATCGGGCTTGGCACGAGCGTCGACGCGCTCTCCAGCTACGACGCCAGCAACCCCGATCACGTCATTGTCCACGACGTGCGCGTTCCGCGCACGCTGATCGGTCTCATGGTCGGCACCGCGCTCGGCCTCGCGGGCGCGCTGATGCAGGGCGTGACGCGCAACCCGCTCGCCGACCCCGGGCTGCTCGGCGTGACGGCCGGAGCCGCGACGGCGATCGCGTTCGCCGTGCTCATCATCGGCGTCGGCCCGCTCGCCGGCTACGTCTGGTTCGCCTTCGCGGGCGCGACGCTCGGCGTCGTCGTCGTCTACGGGATCGCCTCGTTCGGGCGCGACGGGCCGACGCCGATCAAGCTCGCGCTCGCCGGTGCCGCGGTCACCGCGCTGTTCACGTCGGTCACGACGCTGCTCGTGCTGCGCGACCTCGACACGCTCAACGCGCTGCGCTTCTGGCTCGTTGGCTCGATCGCCGAGCGCGGCGACGACGTCGTGGCGCAGATGTGGCCGTTCATCCTCGCCGGCGTCGTGCTCGCGCTCGCCTGCGGGCGGCTGCTCAACGCGCTCGCGCTCGGCGAGGACGTGGCCCGCTCGCTCGGCCAGCGCATCGCACGGGCACGAGGGCTCGTCGGCGCCTGCATCGTCCTGCTGGCGGGAACGGCGACAGCCGCCGCCGGGCCGATCGTGTTCGTCGGGCTCGTCGTGCCGCACGTCGCGCGCGCGATCGCCGGGCCGGACTACCGCTGGATCCTGCCCTTCAGCGCGGTGCTGGCACCGGCCATGCTGCTCGGCGCCGACATCGCCGGGCGCGTCCTCGCCCCGCCGCGCGAGCTCGGCGTCAGCGTCGTGACGGTGCTCGTCGGCGGACCGCTGTTCATCGCGCTCGTGCGGCGGCGCAAGCCGATGGAGCTCTGACCGGCGTGGCGACCGTGGGAGCCGCCACGCACCTGCCGCCCGCCAGCTCGGCGCGCGAGAGGGTCGCACGTGCCCGCGCGGCCGCCCGCGCGCGCCCGCGCCGAGTCGGGTTCGTGCTCGCCGCGTCGACGCTGATCGTCTTCTGCATCAGCGTGAGCGTCGGCGACTACCCGATCGCGCTCGTCGACGTCGTCCCCGCGCTGCTCGGCGTCGGCGACCCCGCGTCCGTCGTCGTCGCCCAGGACCTGCGCCTGCCGCGCGCGCTCAACGGACTGCTCGTCGGCGCCGCGCTCGGCCTGTCGGGCGCCGTCTTCCAGGCGATCGCGCGCAATCCGTTGGCGAGCCCCGACATCCTCGGGGTGCTCTACGGCTCGGCGGTCGTCGCCGTGCTCGTGATCACGACGATCGGGGCCTCGTTCGCGGCCCTCTATACGGGCGCGCTCGCCGGTGCGGTCGGGATGGGGGCGCTCGTCTACCTGCTCGCCTTCCGCCACGGCGTGTCGCCGTACCGCTTCGTGCTGGTCGGCATGAGCCTCGGGCTGATGGCGTCCTCGGTGACGTTCGTGCTGATCACGCGCGCCGACCTCTACAGCGCGGCGCAGGCGACGGTCTGGCTGACGGGCAGCCTCAACTCGGCGGGCTGGGAGACGGTCGTGCCGACCGGCGCGCTCGTGCTCTTGCTGGCGCCCGCGACGATCGCGCTCGGCGCGCGGCTGCGCGCGCTGCAGCTCGGCGACGACGTGGGGCGCGGGCTCGGCGTCGAGCTCGAGCGCTCGCGGCTGGCGCTGCTGATGGCGGCGATGAGCCTCGCGGGCGCCGGCACGGCGGCGGCGGGGCCGGTGGCGTTCGTCGCCTTCATGGCGGCGCCGATCGCCCGCCGCCTGACGCGCGCGCCGGTCACGCTCGTGCCCGCCGCGTTGACCGGTGCGCTGCTCGTGCTCGCCGCCGACCTGCTCGGGCGGCGCCTGTTCGCCCCGTCCGAGATCCCCGTCGGCGTCATCACCGGGATCGCTGGTGCGCCGTACCTGCTGTGGCTGCTGGCGCGCACGAACCGCGTCGGCGCGGGGGGTTGAGATGGCCGACCGCTTGACGCTGCGCGCCGAGCACCTGCGCCTGGCCTACGAGCGCCTCGAGGTCGTCGCCGACCTGTCGGTCACGATCCCGCCGGGGCGGATCACCGCGATCGTCGGCGCCAACGCCTGCGGCAAGTCGACCCTGCTGCGCGGGCTCGCGCGGCTGCTCAAGCCCGCTGGCGGCATCGTGCAACTCGACGGCCGCAATATTCACGAGCTGCCGACGAAGGAGCTCGCGGCGAAGCTCGGGATCCTGCCGCAGACGCCGGTCGCGCCCGAGGGGATCACCGTCGCCGACCTCGTCGCGCGCGGGCGCTACCCGCACCAGACCTGGCTGCGGCAGTGGTCGTCAGCCGACGAGCAGGCGGTCGCCGAGGCGCTCGAGGCGACCGCCACGCTGGAGCTGGCGGAGCGGCCGGTCGACGAGCTGTCCGGCGGCCAGCGCCAGCGCGTCTGGATTGCGATGGCGCTCGCGCAGGGCACCGAGATCCTGCTGCTCGACGAGCCCACGACGTTCCTCGACCTCGCCCACCAGGTCGAGGTGCTCGACCTCCTCGTCGACCTCAACCGGCGCGACGGGCGCACGATCGTGCTCGTCCTGCACGACCTCAACCACGCGTGCCGCTACAGCCACCACCTGATCGCGATGCGGCGCGGCGCGATCGTCACCGAGGGGCGGCCGTCGGAGGTCGTCACCCGCGAGCTCGTGCGCGAGGTCTTCGCGCTCGCCTGCCAGATCGCCCCGGACCCGGTCTGCGGAACACCGATGGTCATCCCGATCGGACGCCACCTCGGCGTCGAGGACATGCCGGCCGGCGGCGAGTTGGCGCGTCCGCAGGCCGGACCACACACATCCACAACAGGAGGAACACCATGACCGACCTCAGCCCAGCCGACCTTGCGGGTACGACCCGGCGGCGCTTCGTGCTGCGTGGCCTCGGCGGTCTCGGCGCGCTCGCCTCGACGCCGCTGCTGCTCGCCGCCTGCGGCGACGACGAGAAGTCCTCCTCGAGCGCGAACGCCGGCGCGAGCACCGACGGCCCGTGGTCGTTCACCGACGACCGCGGCGAGCGGATCTCGCTCGACAAGCGCCCGCAGCGGATCATCGCCTACGACACCGCCGCCTCGGCGCTGTGGTACCAGGGGATCGTGCCGACGGCCATCTTCGGCGCAGCGCCGCTGAAGGACAACACCTCCCTGGCCGGGTTGGACATCTCCAAGACGCAGTCCGTCGGCGACGTCTACGGCGAGATCAACCTCGAGAAGCTCGCGGCGCTCAAGCCCGACCTGATCGTCACCGCCTACGACCCCGAACAGACGGTCCTGTTCGGCTTCAAAGACGACAAGCAGCAGAAGAAGGTGCAGGCGTTCGCCCCGATCGCCGCGATCGACGCGATCCCGCTGCCGACGAGGGTCATCGACCGCTTCGCCGCGCTCGCGTCGTCGCTGGGCGCCGATCCGAAGGCCGCCGGGCGCGACGGCCAGCGCCAGCGCTTCGACGAAGCCGTCGCCAAGCTGCGCGAGACGGCCGCCGGCAAGAAGGACGTCGCGGTCGTCGCGGTCGGGGGGTTCGAGGACGGGCTGTACTTCGCACGCCCGGCGCGGTTCCCGGCGCTGAAGGAGTACCAGGACTGGGGCGTGAACTTCGTCGACACGGGCGTCAAGCCGCGCAACAGCGCCAAGAAGTTCGATCCCGCCGACTTCTGGACCGTCGTCAGCTACGAGCGCGCCGACGCCTTCCCCGCGGACCTGATCATGCACGACGTCCAGACCGGCTCGCTGACGCTCGATGCGCTGGCCAAGAAGCCGACCTGGCGATCGCTGCCCGCGGTCAAGGCCGGCCAGCTCGTCGAGTGGCAGAAGGTGCAGGCGTGGAGCTACCCGCTCTACACGAAGGAGATCGAGCTGCTCACCGCCGGGCTCGAGCGGGCCGACGCCGGGCCGGCCACCTGAGCCCGGAGGCCACACAGGCGCCGTCGGGCGCAGCGATCCTGCGGCGCGCGATCGGCGGCCAGCGGCGCGACGTCGCCGTGGGATCGCTGCTGCTCATGGTCCACCAGGCGGCCGAGGCGCTCGTGCCCGTCGTCGTCGGCGTCATCGTCGACGAGGCGATCGCGACCGGCGACGGCGAGCGGCTGGCCTTGACGCTCGCCGTCCTGGCGGGGCTGTTCGTCGTGCTCTCGATCGCGTTCCGGGTCGGGTTTCGCAGGGTCGCGCGCGCCGAGGAGCGCGCCGCGCACGAGCTGCGCGTCGAGCTCGCGCAACGCGTGCTGCATCCCGCCGGCGGCGCAGACGGCGGCCGCCTGCCGGGCGAGCTGCTGAGCATCGCGACCTCGGACGCGCAGCGCGTCGGCACGGTCAACCTCGCGCTGGCGATGGGCGCCGGCGTGCTCGCCGCGGTCGCGGTCGCCGCGATCGTGCTGCTGCGCATCTCGCTGCCGCTCGGGCTGCTCGTCGTGCTCGGTCTGCCGCCGGTGCTGCTCTTCGTCCAGCTCGCCGGGCGGCCGCTGTCCCGGCGCGCCGCCGCCGAGCAGGACCGCGCCGCGGCGGCCGCCGGCCTTGCGACGGATCTCGTCCGCGGGCTGCGCGTGCTGAAGGGCATCGGCGCCGAGGACGCCGCGATCGACCGCTACCACGGCGCGAGCCGCGAGTCGCTCGGCGCGACCCTGCGCGCCGCGCGCGCCGAGGCGGGCTACGACGCGGCGACGAGCATCGTCACCGCCGCGTTCCTCGTGCTGGTCGCGCTCGTCGCGGCGCGACTGGCGCTCGCAGGCGACATCAGCATCGGCGAGCTGATCGCCGCGATCGGCCTGGCGCAGTTCCTGATCGGACCGCTGGGGCGGGTCTCGTTTGTCGGCGGCGAGCTGGCGCGGGCGCTGGCCTCGGCGCCGCGCGTCGCGGCGGTGCTGTCGGCGCCACCGGCCGTGCAGGGGGGATCGCGCACGCCGGCCGCGCCGGCCCGTGGCGAGCTGCGCCTGCGCGACCTGACACACGGGGCGCTGCGCGACGTCAGCGCCGAGCTGCCCGCGGGCGCGTTCGTCGGTGTCGTCACCGCCGAGCCCGAAGCAGCGCGCGCGCTGCTCGAATGCCTCGCGCGCGACGCCGACCCGTCCGCCGGGACGATCGAGCTCGACGGCGTCGCGCTCACCGAGCTGGACCCCGCCCGGCTGCACCGCGCGGTGCTCGTGGCGCCGCACGACGCCGAACTGTTTGAGCAGACCCTGGCCGAGAACGTCGCCGCGGCGGCGGGCGGCGGCGGCGTGACGCTCGATGCGGCGCTCGCGGCAGCGGCTGCCGACGAGGTCGCCGACGCGCTGCCCGAGGGACGCGACACGAAGCTCGCCGAGCGCGGCAGCTCGCTGTCAGGCGGCCAGCGCCAGCGCGTTGCGCTTGCCCGCGCGCTGGCGGCGGACCCCGCGGTGCTCGTGCTGCACGACCCGACGACCGCTGTCGACGCCGCCACCGAGGCGCGGATCGCAACGGGCCTGCGGGAGCTGCGGCGCGGGCGCAGCACGCTCGTGCTGACGACGAGCCCGGCGCTGCTGGCCGCCAGCGATCACGTCATCGTCATCGCGGACGGCTCGGTGGCCGACAGCGGCGCGCACGGCGAGCTGCTGCGCCGCAACGCGGCCTACCGCGCGGCGGTGCTCGGATGACGCTGCTGCCGACCGCGACCCCGGCACAGACGCGGCGCACCGTCTGGGAGCTCATGCGCCCGCAGCGCCTGCGCGCCGCCGCGACCATCGCGGTGCTGCTCGCCGGGACGGTCGCCGGCCTCGTGGTCCCGCCGGTGCTCGGCCAGATCGTCGACCTCGTCGCCGACGACCGACCGGCGAGCGAGCTGACCGCGCCCGCCATCGCGCTGCTGGCGCTGGCGCTGGCGCAGGGCGTGCTGACCGGCCTCGGTACCGCGCTCGTCGCGCGCGTCGGCGAGCCGGTGCTCGCAGCGCTGCGCGAGCGCGTCGTGCGGCGCGCGCTGTGGCTGCCGCTCGGCGAGGTCGAGCGCGCCGGCAGCGGCGACCTGCTCGCCCGCGTCGGCGACGACGTCGCCGCGACCGCGCAGGCGGTCCGCCAGGCGCTGCCGCCGTTCGCGATCTCGGCGCTGACCGTCGGGCTGACCGTTGTCGGGCTGGCCGCACTGGACTGGCGACTTGCCCTCGCGGGCCTGTGCGCCGTCCCGATCCAGGCCTGGACGCTGCGCTGGTATCTGCGGCGGGCTGCGCCGTTGTACGCCGCCGAGCGTGCCGCCGGCTCGGGCCGCGCGCAGCAGTTGCTGGACTCGATCGGTGGCGCGAGCACCGTGCGCGCCTTCGGTCTGGGCGAGCCACACACCGCGCGGATCGCCGCGCGCTCCGGGGCGGCGATGGACCTGTCGCTGAGCGCGGTCCGGCTGCAGACGCGCTTCTACGGGCGCCTCAACGCCGCCGAGCTCGTCGGCACGAGCGCGATCCTGCTGGTCGGCTTTCTGCTCGTGCGCGACGGCGCCGCCAGCGTCGGCGAGGCGACCGCCGCCGCGCTGTACTTCGTGCGCCTTTTCGATCCGCTGAACATGCTGCTGGGCTTGATCGACGACGTGCAGTCGGCGACCGCCAGCCTGGCGCGCCTCGTCGGCGTGGCGCGCATGCCCGAGCCGGTCGAGCCGCCGCAGCCCGGCCGGCCGGACGACGCCTCGGTGCGCGTGCGCCACGCGAGCTTCGGCTACGACGCGGGGCGCGCGGTGCTGCACGACGTCGATCTGGAGCTCGAGCCCGGCGAGCGGGTCGCGCTCGTCGGCGTCAGTGGCGCGGGCAAGACGACGCTCGCCAAGCTCATCGCCGGCATCCACGACGCGTCGTCGGGCGAGATCGCGCTCGGCGGCGTGCCGATCGCGCAGCTCGGCCCGCGCGCCACCCGGCGCGCCGTCGGGCTGGTCACGCAGGAGGTGCATGTCTTCGCCGGAGCGCTGGCCGACGACCTGCGCCTGGCGCGGCCCGGGGCGGGCGACGACGAGCTGGCGGCGGCGCTCGAGCGCGTCGGCGCGCTGGAGTGGGCGCGGGCGCTGCCCGACGGGTTCGAGACGGTGATCGGGCGCGGCGGGCACCGCCTCGGGGCAGCACAGTCCCAGCAGCTCGCGCTCACGCGGCTCGTGCTCGCCGGGCCACCGATCGCGGTGCTCGACGAGGCGACCGCCGAGGCGGGCAGCGCGGGGGCGTGCCTGCTCGAGCAGTCGGCCGCTGACGCGCTCTGGGGGCGCACCGCGCTGGTCGTCGCCCACCGGCTCACGCAGGCGGTCGAGGCCGACCGGATCGTCGTGCTGGACGCCGGGCGGGTGCTCGAGACCGGGACGCACGCCGAGCTCGTCGCGGCCGGCGGAGCCTATGCCCGCCTGTGGGCCGCGTGGACGAGCTCGAGGTCCGAGGCACAGGCCTGAGCGCAGGGCAGCGCTGGCGCGCGCGTACGCGCAAGCGATCATCCTTGCGGTACGCAGCCGTGCAACGCCTGTGCAGAGGCAACGAGAGGAGCGCCGACTCATGACCCGTCTTCATCGCATCCCGGTCGCCGTCGGCCTTGCCGCCGCCGTCGCGCTGGCTGGCGACAGCGCACTGTCGACCGCCGCCACGACCCGCACGATCACCGTCAAGGACGACGTCTTCACGCCCAAGAAGGCGACCGTCGCCAAGAACACCCGCATCACCTGGCGCTGGGCGTCCGACAGCGGCGCCCACGACGTCGTCAGCCGCGGCACGAAGCGCTTCAAGAGCTCGGCGATCAAGTCAAGCGGCGTGCACCGCTACCGCTTCAGCAAGGCCGGCACGTACAAGTACGTCTGCACGCTGCACGAGGACCAGGGCATGACCGGACAGATCGTCGTCCGCTAACGGGGCCTAACCTGTCGGCGCGGGCGGTTAGCTCAGCTGGTCAGAGCGCCTGTCTTACAAGCAGGAGGTCGACGGTTCGAACCCGCCACCGCCCATCAGGTCGCAAGGCGTCGGCGCCGATCAGCGCAGCGTCCCTCAGATGCACGTCAGCACCAACGAGGCCAATCATCGGGATCCGTCTCACGCGACGACGCCACGTTGAAGAGCCGCGATACGTCGATCGCCGCGGCGCGAGGTCGGGACCGGGCGTCGAGCGCCACCGCCTCATACTGGTCGGTAGCGCCGAGACCGGTCGCCACCCCGCCCACTGCACCTCACACACTGGTCGGCTCAGGCCTTGCCGAGCCGGCGGCCACTGCACGTCACGATGTGGCCGTTCTTGGTGTAACACATGGTCAGCGACACCGTGGTGCGCTCGCGGATGGCAAGGTTCTTGGACCGTTTATAGAGGCGGCCCGCGGTCACAGATGCCGACTTGGTGCGGCTCCAATGCAGGTAGGCCCGCACACCGTAACGGTCGCTGAGGCGCCCGGCTGTGATCTTCTCGCCTTGGGCCTCGAACTCGACGAATCCGTGCGCCAAGCGGTCTCGAACGTACGCGAACCCGTGGGCGGAACTGCCCCGAGTAAGTGGCGATTCATGACCCGGGGCCGTACGTCTACTCAGGCTCCGTACCCACCGACACCCATCGTAACAACGACCGATCGGCGGGTCCCGACGACCCATCTCGTCGATGCGCCACCCACGCGAGCCCGGTCGCCTCGGTCGAAAGACCAACGGCCGCCCGATTCCACGGTCGCGGCCTCAACCCCCCAGCGCAGTTTGGCGAGAGCTGGCTCGCCGGCGCAGGATCGGGGCCGCGGTCGGGGACCACGATTGAAGTCAGTAGGCGGTCGGCGCCGCGCGGTCGTCGCGGTCGAGCAGCGCCTCGACGGCGTCGGCCGCCGTCCCGGCGCCGCCTTCGCTGCGCACCTCCGCCCTGAGCGCGTCGGCGCGCGCCCGGATGTGTTGGTCGTGCGCGACGTGGTGGACCGCTTCGCGCAGTGCCTCGGCCGTCACTTCGTCGCGGTCGAGGCGGCGGGCGACGCCGTGGGAGACGAGCAGGTCCGCGTTACCGAACTGGTCAACGGCCTGCGGAATCGCAACCATCGGCACGCCGAACCACAGCGCCTCGCTGGACGAGCCGGCGCCGGCGTGCGTGACAAACGCAGCCGCTCGATCGAGTACCGCGAGCTGCGGCACGAACGGGTGCAGCTCGATGTTTTCCGGCACGGGCGCGAGCGCCGCCGGGTCCACGGTCCGGCCGATGTTCACGACGACGCGCCAGTCCGTGTCGCCGAAAGCGCGTAAGACCTCGCGGTAGAGCGCCGGCTGGTCCGTGTACGCGCTGCCGAGCGAGACGAGCAGCACGGGCCCGTCGTCGGGCGGATGCCATACGTCCTCCGTCTCTCGCGGCTCGATGAGCGGGCCGACGAAGCGGTACCGCGCGTCGACGCGGTGGGCGAACGGTTGCAGCGCGCGCGGGATGAGCACGAGCCCGTGCTCGGGCACCGCGACGTAGTCGTCCACGCTCATGTGCCCGAGCCCGTGTTCGGCCAGCCACGCTGCGAACTGCCGCTCGTGCTCGGCGTAGCCGGGGAGGGCGCGCATGGCGGCGATCGCCTCCGCGTTGTCCTCCTCGTAGGAGTCCCACGGGACGAGGTTCGGCCACAGCTGCACGTCGGGCACCCCCCACTCGTGAGCGAGGATCCGGGCGGGCCAGCCCGTGATGTCATGCAGGACGAGGTCCGGGGCGTCGCTGGCGTATGCCGCACGAAGCTGGGGCAGCGCCTGGATCGCCTCGTCGAGAAAGAGCTGGCGACCGGCGACGACGTCCTGCGGCCACTCATCCGCGGACGTGCTGCGCGGAAGTCGCGATGCGTACACGACCGGCGTGGCACCGGTCGCAGCGATCATGGGCGCGAACGCGGCGCCATTGGCGTACGTCACGCGGTGGCCGCGACGGACAAGCTCACGGACAAGGGGCAGGCTGGGGTTGACGTGCCCGTGCGCGGGCACGCTGAAGACGGCGATGTGGGCTGGGCGAGACATGCTCGGCTCCTCGAGTCCAGACGTTGCAGCTGACAGGGCGCGCCGGCGAGCGGCGGCAGCGAGCGGTCAGGACGCCGGGCGGCGTCGGCTAGGGGAAGGCGCTCTTCACGAACACGATCCGAAGCGTACTAGGCCCCGGCTCCCTCGGACGTCGACACAGGTGGACGAATCCTGGGGTTCTCAGCCTCCACGCCCGGTGTGACAATGCCTGGGATGTCTGGACAGGCGCAGGCCCAGCAACTACGACGCGCAGCCCGAGCGGTTGCGACTGGCGCGTGCGGTGCTGCGCACGCATGGCGCGATTGCCGATCCTCGCTCGGGACGATCCTCGAGCGTTTACGTGGGTGTCACGCCTCCGGCGGTCGCCAACCGAGCGAAGATCCTCGAACTCCTTCGCTCACGGAGTTGCGCCGCGTGACGTCGGGCGCCATGCGCACCCGCATCCTGCTCCTCGCAATGCTCATCTGCGCCGCCCTGCCGATGGCCGCGGACGCCCGCCCGAGAGTTGTCGTCGATGCCGACATGAGCTTCGACGACGCTGCCACCCTCGCCTACCTGGCGCAGGCCGACCGGCACGGCTTCATCGACCTCGACGCTGTCACCGTCTCGCTGTCGGGCGCCGGCTACACGGGCCGGGGCCTGAGCCACGCGCGCTGCCTACTGCGCAAGCATGGGCTGCCCGGCGTCCCGGTGTCCGACGGCGACGCGCTCGGCGCCAACCCGCTGCCGGAGGCGATCCGCAGCTACGTCGATCGGGTGGTCCACAACGCGGCCGCGCTCGGCGACTCGGCGGGCTGCCCCGACGTGCCCACGGAGGGCCGCGCGGCCCGGGTTCTGACGGCACCGCGGGGCAGGTTCACGCTCATCGCGCAGGGTCCGCTGACCAACGTCGCGCAGGCGCTCGCGCGCGACCCCTCCCTCGCAAGACGCATCGAGCGTGTCTTCATCATGGGTGCCGGCACCACGCACGGGAACCTGTGCTGCGGCGCCGGCGACGGCATCGATCACGGGCAGGAGTTCAACTTCTGGGCCGATCCGGCCGCCGCCCAGAGGGTCTTCTCCGCCCTGTCGGGCAAGATCTACCTCACCGCGCTCAACGCCACCGACTTCGTGCCGATCACGTTCGACTTCTCCGATCGGCTCGGGGCAGACAACACGACCGTGGCCACCGCGACGGTAGTCACGATCCTCTCAGACCCCGACGTGCAGGAGTTCATGCGCCAGGGCCTCATGTACTGGTGGGACCCGCTCAACGCGGCCGCGGCGATCACCGGCCGTCTCGTGACCTACGAACGCACCAGGCTCACCGTCGTGCAGAGCGGGATGCAGGCCGGCCGAACGGTTGTCGACCCGCGGGGCGCCCGGATCCGCCTCGGCGTCGCGGCCGACGCCCAGGCGTTCGAGAACCACTTCCTGGCCATGCTGAACGGGCGTGCACCGCAGCTCCCGGGCAGCGTCCGCGTCATGCGACCCCCGCGCCCTGGTGGCGACCAGCCTCGATAGAAGCTGTAGAACGTAGGAGAGAGTCAGGACGGGAGCGGCAGCGATGGAGCCCTACTTCGATCTCGGCACCTACACGCGCGGGACGTCGACGGCCTCGACGAGCGCCCAGACGTGGTTCGACCGCGGACTGGTGTGGTCCTACGCGTTTCACCACGAGGAGGCGATCCGGTGCTTCGAGCGCGCGGTCGAGCACGACCCCGGGTTCGCACTGGCCCACTGGGGTATCGCCTACGCGATCGGGCCGAACTACAACAAGCAGTGGGAAGCGTTCGACCCAGTCGACCTCGCGGCGTCGCTCGAGAAGGCGTGCGACGAGGCCGCGGCGGCGCGCGCGTGCGCGGACCGCGCCGCGCCGGTCGAGCGGGCGCTCGTCGAGGCGCTCGGGAGCCGCTACCAGGCCAACGATCCGTCGGCCGACCTCGTCGCATGGAACGCTGACTACGCCGAGGCGATGCGTGACGTCTATCGCGCGCATCCCGACGAGCTCGACGTCGCGGCGCTCTTCGCCGACGCGCTGATGAACCTCACGCCGTGGGCGCTGTGGGATCGCTCTACGGGCCTGCCGTGCGAGGGTGCGGCGACGCTCGAGGCCAAGGAGGTGCTCGAGCGCGCGCTCCAGCGGCCCGGCGGGCGCACGCATCCCGGACTCGCGCACCTCTACGTCCACCTGATGGAGATGTCGCCGGTCCCCGAGCAGGCGCTGCCGGTCGCCGACGAGCTGCGCTCGCTCGTCCCGGACGCTGGCCACCTCGTGCACATGCCGACGCACATCGACGTGCTGTGCGGCGACTACAAGAGCACGCTCGAGTGGAACCTGCGCGCGATCGAGGTCAATGAGAAGTACGTCGCGCGCGAGGGCCGGGTCGGGTTCTACGCGCTCTACCACGCGCACGACCGCCACTTCGCGATCTACGGGGGTATGTTCCTCGGCCGGTCGCAGGTCGCGCTGCGCGTCGCCGCCGACCTCGAGGCCTCGCTGCCGGAGGAGCTACTGCGGGTCGAGCAGCCGCCGATGGCCGACTACCTCGAGGCGTTCATCCCCATGCGCCTGCACGTGCTCATCCGCTTCGGGATGTGGACGGACATCCTCGCGCTGCCGCTGCCCGGTGACCCTGGGCTCTACTGCACCACGACGGCGATGACGCATTACGCGCAGGGCGTCGCGTACGCGGCAACCGGGCGGATGGAGGAAGCCGACGCGGCACGCGACGCGTTCCTCACCGCCGTCCCGTGCGTACCCGACTCGCGCTACCTGTTCAACAACACGTGCCAGGACATCCTCGCCGTAGCCGGGGCAATGCTCGACGGCGAGCTCGAGTACCGGCGCGGCCAGTTCGACGCGGCGTTCGAGCACCTGCGCCGAGCGATCGCGCTCGACGACGCACTGCCGTACGACGAGCCGTGGGGCTGGATGCAGCCCACGCGCCACGTCTACGGCGCGCTGCTGCTCGAGCAGGGTCGCGTCGAGGAGGCCGAGATCGTCTACGCCGAGGACCTGGGCTACGTCCCGTCGATCCCGCGTTCGTCGTGGCACCCCGGGAACGTGTGGAGCCTGCACGGCTACCACGAGTGCCTCGTTCGGCTGGGGAAGCCCGAGCCGGCGCGGATCGTCAAGCAGCAGCTCGACGTCGCCCTCGCCCGCGCCGACGTCCCGATCAAGTCGTCATGCTTCTGCCGCATGACGCACCACGCGGCGGTCGCCTAGACAGTGGCGGCACGAGACCCGCGGTGACCTGAGCTCCGCGCATCGTGAGGCCAGCGGCGGTCTATCTATGTGGCGTCGGGTGTGCTGGTGCTGGAGGTCGAGCGCTGGACGTGTACGTACCGCGGACGTCGTCGGGCAGCGCCGCGTTGCCACCGCCGACCACGATCGGCGACAGGAACAGCTGGATCTCGTCGACGAGCCCGGCGCGGAGCGCCTGGGCGGCGAGCTCCGGCCCGCCGATGCTGAGGTCGCGCTCGGACTCGTCCTTCATGCGGCTGACGGCCTCAGGCGCGAACTCGCGCTCGATCCGCGTCCGCGCGCTGGACGGCTCCTCGAGCGTGCGCGAGTAGACGACCTTGTCCGCCGCCCGCCAGATGTCCGCGAAGTCGCGGATCTCCGCCTCCTCGTCGTCGATCGTCTCCCACGCGACCAGCACGTCGTACATGCGGCGGCCGAGCAGCCAGGTGCCGACCGGCCGCGCGAGGTCGTTGACGAGCGCGTGGACCGCGTTGTCCGGCACGGACCAGCCCCACTTGCCGTCTTCGTCTGCGACGTAGCCGTCGAGCGAGGCGATCGGAGAGTAGATGAGGTTGGCCATGGCCGGGACGGTACTCACCTCGGACACTCGGCCGGAATACGGGCCACCAATGATGACGCTGCGCTTCGCCGTTGCACCGGTCGCCCTCGCGGCGCGCGTCGCCCTGGGCGCAGCCGGTGGCGGCCGAGGGCGAGAGCTCCGCTTTGCGAGGACCAGCACTCGGCGCAGGACGGTTCCGGACGGCTCCTGCTCGTCCTGAGCGACAGTGCGCTGCGTAGCTCTACATCGTGCGAGGCCGTGACGGATATGGTCCCGTGCAGGCTTCGCTGACCGCAGACCACGACGTTTACCAAGCGACCGCGAGCGCGCTGCACTGGAAGCTAACGACGGTCGGGAGACGCGATCGTTTGCCCGTGGTCGAGACGGTTCACCGGATGCGCCGCTCGTGCCGGCGCTCGCCCGAGATCGTCTTTCGAAGGCGCCTTCGTGGGACTGCGTGTTCTCCGGCACGTCGCACTTCTAAGATTCGGGCGGCGTGGAACCGCGCGAGCGGCCGCTACGCGCACTTCTATCGCCCCCGATGTCGACCGCCAATGATCAGGGGGAATCGTGGCGGGTCCCGACGCCTCACGGTTTCGCCGCATTGACCCAGCGGCGGCGTTTCGCTGACGCGGGCCTTCGGTCGTCATCCGATCCGGTGGGAGCACCTTCGCTGAGCCGCCGGTAGCCGAGACGACTCGCCGGCCTTACGCTCAGACTGCACGCGCGCCTCCGGTCAAGGCACTCACACCGTTCGCCTTGAGGAGGCAGCGATGATCAAGCGGATCTGCATCGGAGCGACCTTGGTCGCGGCCGGTGCCATCGTCGGCTGGGCCGGCTCGGCCGGAAGCGCCCCGTCCGCCTTGCCTGCGCAGGTCGCGGTGCCCTCCGGCAGGGTGCTCGACCTGTCCTATCCCTACAACGAGCGCACGATCTTCTGGCCGACGGCCAAGACCTTTACGCTGGAGAAGGTCGCCGAAGGCGAGACGGAGGCTGGCTACTTCTATGCCGCCAACAACTTCTCGGCCGCCGAACACGGAGGGACGCACCTCGATGCACCGGTCCACTTCGCCCGGGGCGGCGACACCGCAGAGAAGGTGTCGCTGCGCCGGCTCATCGGGCGGGCGGAGGTCGTCGACGTGTCCCGGGCGGCGCGGAACGATCGCGACTACCGGATCACCCGGGCCGACTTCATCACCCACGAGCGCCGGCACGGCCGCATTCCGCGTCGGGCGATCGTGCTCCTGCGCACCGGCTTCGGTGCGTTCTGGCCGGACCGCGAGCGTTACCTCGGCACCGCGGAGCTGGGCGCGCAGGCGGTCCCCAAGCTGCACTTCCCGGGGCTGCACCCGAACGGCGCGCGCTGGCTGGTCCGGGAGCGCGACGTCCGAGCGGTCGGACTGGACACCGCCAGCATCGACTACGGCCAGTCGACGCTCTTCGAGAGCCACCGTGTCCTCGCGGCTGCCGGCGTGCCGATCTTCGAGAACGTCGCCAACCTACAGCGAGTGCCGACCGAAGGGGCGATCGTCATCGCCCTGCCCATGAAGATCGAGGGCGGCTCGGGGGGTCCGTCACGGATGATGGCCATCGTCCCCCGGCGCTGAGCGTCAAGGGCGCTCCGCCGCCGCGGTCGCTATACACCACGATCGACCTGGACCTCTGACGGGGCGTCCGTGAGCGCATCCCCGGTGCGCATCGTCGTGCCGTGGCCGCGGTCCGGTGCCGGCACGTGCAGCGCGGGTGCTGGAGCCCGAGAAAGCAGCATGACGAAGCCATTCTGTCGGGCGCAGAGCGGCGCCGGGAAGCTGAGTATGCGTACAACGCCTGTTGTGCGCACGCTTATGAGCTCGGCCGGCTGGCCTTGCCGGGCCCTCCGAACTCAAAGCGACCCGTGGCGTCACGATCGCGGTCGTATCGTCTCTTGAGCGGAAACGGCGGCAACCAGGACTCGCGACGGACGATCCAGCTTTCGTAGGTTGGCATCAGTTGGTCAGGGGCATCCAGGGATCCTACGTTCACTTCGATTTCGTCTGCGCTGCGTGCGAAAACGGAGGAGCCGCAGCGGGGACAGAAAAAGGGTCTCCTGACGTTTCCGTGGGTCGGTGAATGGTGGGTTCATCGCGGGAGCGGTGGGCAGAGGTCGGCCAGCGAGAGCATCGCGAGGGCGATCAGGGCGTCGGGGCTGTGAAAGCCG
>Ga0136615_10000336_pt1 | contig 21197 bp, 20 predicted proteins | sample AntDrymUQ2882206_2_FD_106647 | JGI IMG/M metagenome (GOLD analysis project Ga0136615, IMG submission 106647) | Polar desert sand microbial communities from Dry Valleys, Antarctica - metaG UQ288 (22.06) | ecosystem: Environmental > Terrestrial > Soil > Desert | place: Antarctica: Dry Valley... | reverse complement strand
TGGTCAACAGTGCGTACGACCCGGAGACCGACGAGGCTTCCGCGTTCGAAATGCACGTCGCCTCACACGGTGCCCTCGGTGGTCCGCAGAGCCAGGGCTTTCTGCTCTACCCGAGCGGGTTCAGTCCACCGTCCGGGCCCATCGTGGGCGCCGAACGACTGCACCGAGTCCTACGCGACTGGCGGGCCGACAGCGCTGGCTTGTTGTCCGATCAAGGTGTCCGCGTACGGTCGGGAGATGCCTGACACCCGCTTCCATCTCGCCGTACCCGTCGATGATCTGGCTGCTGCGATCAGCTTCTACGGAGAAGTGCTGGGTTGCCGTGCCGGCCGGAGTTCCGAACAGTGGGCGGACTGGGATCTGTACGGGCATCAGTTCGTCACTCACCTCGCCGCCGGTGCGGGCACTCGAGCGCACAACTCGGTCGACGGACACGAGGTACCGGTGCCGCACTTCGGAGTGCTGCTGTCCGTCGAGGATTTCCATGCTCTTGCCGATCGGTTGCGTACGGCCGGTACGCCGTTCGTGATCGAGCCGTACCTGCGCTTCGCCGGCGAACCGGGCGAGCAGTGGACGATGTTCTTCCTCGATCCGGCCGGTAATGCACTGGAGTTCAAGGCGTTCACCGACGACGCGCAGGTCTTCGCAACCTGATGGAGACCGAGGCGCACAACCCCACCGAGGGCGTCTATCCCACGGACAACTGGGTTCACGCGATGGAGGTACGCGGCGCGGAGCGGCTGCTCTTTGTCAGCGGAACCATGGGCTTGGACGCCGACGGCAGGCCAGGCGCCTCTCTGGATGAACAGCTGGAGCTGGTCTGGGCCAACATCCGGGCGATCCTTGCCTCGGCTGGAATGACTCTCGAGCACGTCGTACGCGTCACGAGCTATCTGCGTGATGTCTCCTATGCGGCGGCCAACGCCACCGCGCGGGTCCAGGCGTTGGGCGGGCGAGCCGTCCCGACCACGGCCATCGTCGTACAGACCCTGGACAGTGCTTGGTTGGTGGAAATCGAAGTAATCGCAGCCGCATGAGGTGCTCCGGGAACCAAGCCGGCGCTCGATCGGTCAAACCGGAGATGAACGCGGGGGCGCAGGTCATAGACATCGGTGGTGCCTTCGTCACACACTGGGGCATGGGCGTCACCCCGCTGCCCCGCCGAGGGGGAGTTCTCACCGGCCGGGATGCCGCCGCGCGCATGCTCCGAGTGAGCTATCACCCGGATGTCGCGCGGGTGGTCCTGTCGATCTGGGACCACGACGTGTGCATGGCCACCCTTCGGCTGGCACCCGAGGACGTGCCCGAACTCGTACGCGGTCTCACCGCCGCGCTGGTTCCGCCCTCGAGCCGTCGGGCCGACGGGTCATCGACGGTGGCCCTTCCGCTCACCCCGCAACCCCGCGCCGCCACCGCCTGAACGGCTGGCTCAGTCGGCAGTGGCCCGCTCTGCATCAGGCAGGTGAGCCGCTTCGATCTGGCCCCTGTGTCGGCGGAAGAGCTGCAGGCACACTACGGCCAGGAGTAGTTGCAGGACACCAGAAATCACGAAGGTGGTCGGGACGCTGGTCACACCCGCGACAACACCTCCGACAAGGGCGCCCAACGGGATCATTCCCCAGACAAGGGTCCGGTAGGCGCCCTGCACGCGGCCGAAGAGTTGTTCGGGGATCAGTGCCTGACGCAGCGACATGACGAGCACGTTCCAGATCGAGACCGACACGCCGACGAGTCCGAAGAGCGCTGCACCGAGCCAGGCCGCATCGGTCAGGCCCATGCCGACGTTCGCGACGGCGCAGAACACCGCACTGACGATCATGGTGGTGATCCGCCCGGCCCGTCGGGACAGCCACGCCGCGCAAAGACCGCCGAGCAGTCCGCCTAGTCCGGCAGAGACCAGGAAGACGCCGAAGGCGGACTCCGGCACATCGAGGGTGTCCACGACATACAGCACCAGCACCGCGTTGGCCATCGTGTGCGCCGCGGCGGTCAGCCCGGAAAGCACGGCCAGTGCACGCAGCAGGTGGTGGTCTCGAAGCCACCGCAGACCCTCGGCGATGTCGGCGCGCATGGTCGCCGTACCTGACTCCCTGTTCCCCTCCCGTCCCGGACGCAGATTGCCGACAATGCTCAGGATCAGCACCGCGGCCAGCAGGTAGCCAAGGGCGCCGGTGAGGAAGGGGGCGACCACCAGCCAGGCGAACAGAAACGAGCCGATCGGAGCGCCCAGGAAGGTCTCGGTGACGATCTCGGCGGAGGTCAGCGGTCCGTTGGCCCGATCCAGCTGATCGCGGCGCACAACTTGCGGCAGCATCGCCCGGGCCGCGCTGTCGTACACGGTCTCGGCCATGCCCAGGACGAAGGTGAGCGCGTACAGCACGACCATGTTGACCTGACCGGCGGCGATGGCGGCGATGAGCCCGCCGATCACGACGGCCCGGAGGAGGTTCGCTAGGGACATCGCCCGTCGGCGGTCCATCCGGTCGACCAACGCGCCAGAGGGAATCGCGAAGAGTAGCCACGGCAGAAAAGCCAAGGCGGTGAGGGCACCGACCAGGACCGGGTCGCGGGTCAGCGTGATGGCCAGCAGCGGGATGACCGTCCGGATGATTCCGTCGCCGAGGTTCGAGACGGCGCTGGCGATCAGCAGCCGCCAGTAGTTGCCGCCCAAGGGGTCCTTCGGCTTGGACGTCGGGCGCGCTCGGGTAGTGCTCACAACGGCTCCCGCTGGCGGAGCGCCGCGGTGGGATCGGGTTCCAGCAGGGACAGCAGGCGTGGGTCGAGCGGGAACAGCGATACGTGCACCTCGACGCGTGAACTGTTCTCAGGTGGATCCGCTCCGGCCTCGGTGGACTCGGTTCGGCGATAGCGCCCGAGCACTTCGGTGAGTTCGTCCTTGAGCGCGACTGCTTCATCGGCGGTCAACTGAAACCGGCTGACCGTCTGCACCATGGCATCGCGCCACTCGGCGGACTGGTCGGGCCAGGTCTGCAGCGCGTCCATCATTCGTCGGTGGGCGGCATCGAGGGTGCCGCGGACCACCATGTCCGCGGCGGCACGCAGCCCCGGCTGGCGGATCATCTCGTGGTCGTTGAACCCCCAGCCACCGGTTGCCGGGCGCCACCAGCGTTCGCGGCCGTTACCGCCGGCGGCCTCCTCTATGAAGCCGTGTCGGGCCAACTGGCGCAGGTGGTAGCTGGTGGCTCCGCTGGATTCGGCAAGGTCGTCGGCGAGCACCGTCGCGGTCGCCCGGCCGCGTACCTCCAACCGCTCCAACAGCGCCAGCCGCAGCGGGTGTGCCAGCGCTTTGAGCGACGTTGGGTCCAGCCATCGTTGGCGCTCCGACCGTTGCTCGTCTTCGGTCACGCACCGGACTCTAGAACCACAGAGAATTCTTTGCAAACAATTCTCTGCGCTCTTGGCAATGGGTCACGGCTGGCGGTTTACGTCAAAACCGCCAAGCCTGGCGGTTCCGTCAAAACCGTCAGGGTCAGCGCAGGGAGCGGTTGACCGCCGAGACGACGGCGTGCAAAGAGGCGGTGACGATGTTCGGGTCGATGCCCACGCCCCAGAGCACCTGCTCACCGATCACGCACTCGACGTAGGCAGCGGCTACGGCATCTCCGCCCGAGGACAGTGCATGCTCGGCGTAGTCCAGGACTCGAACATCGACCCCGAGCCCGCCGAGCGCATCGACGAAGGCCGCGATCGGGCCGTTTCCGCGGCCGATGACCGTCTGCGCCAGGCCGTCGAAGGTGACGTCGGCGGCAAGCTCGTCGTCGGAGCCGGCCTCGGCGGTGTTGCGATGGGCATGCAGGGCCAGCCGCCCCCACGTCGCGCCCGGGTCTGGCAGGTACTCCGTGCGGAACGCCGACCACATCGCGGCTGGGTTGACCTCGCCGCCCTCTCCTTCGGTGAAGGACTGGATGACCTGGCTGAACTCGATCTGCAATCGTCTGGGCAGGTCCAAGTGGTGCTCGGTCTTCATGATGTACGCGACGCCGCCCTTGCCGGACTGACTGTTCACCCGGATGACCGCTTCGTACGTCCGGCCGACGTCTCGAGGATCGATCGGGAGATACGGTACGGCCCAGGTGATCTCGTCAACCGTGCGGTCCGCCGCCGCGGCATCGCGGGCCATCCAGTCGAACCCCTTGTTGATCGCGTCCTGATGTGATCCGGAGAACGCGGTGTAGACGAGGTCACCGCCGTACGGATGGCGCTCGGGGACCGGCAACTGGTTGCAGTACTCGACCGTACGGCGCACCTCGTCGATGTCGGAGAAGTCGATCTTCGGGTCGATGCCTTGACTGAACAGGTTCATCCCGAGCGTCACCAGGCAGACATTTCCGGTCCGCTCCCCGTTGCCGAACAGGCAGCCCTCGATCCGGTCCGCGCCGGCCTGGAAGCCGAGTTCGGCAGCGGCCACGGCCGTACCGCGGTCGTTGTGCGGGTGCAGGGACAGCACGACGTTCTCGCGGTGCGCCAGGTGGCGGTGCATCCACTCGATCGAGTCGGCGTAGACGTTCGGGGTGGCCATCTCCACCGTCGCCGGCAGATTGATGATCACCGGCCGGTCGTGCGAGGGCTCCCAGATCTCGTTGACCGCGTTGCAGACCTCGGCGGCGTACGGCAGTTCGGTCCCGGTGTAGGACTCCGGAGAGTACTCGAACCGGACGAACGTGTCTCGCAGGTATTCGGCATGCTTCAGACACTGCTGAGCGCCGTTGCGCGCGATGTTGGTGATGCCCTCGGTGTCCAGGCCGAAGACCACCCGTCGCTGCAGGGTCGAGGTCGAGTTGTAGAGGTGCACGATCGCCTCCCGCGCGCCGCGGATCGACTCGAAGGTCCGCTCGATCAACTCGTCACGTGCCTGGGTCAGGACCTGGATCGTCACGTCCTCGGGGATCAGTTCGGCTTCGATGATCTGCCGGATGAAATCGAAGTCGGTCTGGCTCGCCGCCGGGAACCCGACTTCGATCTCCTTGTAGCCCATGGCTACCAAGAGCTTGAACATCCGCATCTTCCGCGCCGGTGTCATCGGGTCGATCAGGGCCTGGTTCCCGTCGCGCAGGTCGACCGCACACCACAGCGGAGCCCGGTCGATCGCCCGGTCCGGCCAGGTCCGATCCGGCAGGGTAATCCCGCCGAATGGCTGGTACTTGTGGATCGGCATCCCAGAGGGACGCTGCCGAGCTGCGTGATCGACTGCTGAAGGGTGTCCGGAAATGTCTGCCGGGTGAGTACTTATGTCGTACGAAGTGCTGGTCACGTGCGTTGCTCCTGCCTGGATGTCGCAGCTCTGCTCGGGGAGTTCACGAGCGGAGGCGACCGGCGCAACAGCGAACCCGCGACGAGGGAGCCGGCCTAGGAGTGAGGGGCCTCGCCGCGGCAGCTAAGGAGCAGCGCGCCGTTCATGTTGTCCAGAGCGTAGCGCAGCGCCGTCACCGAGCGTGTCGGGCCACCGCGGCGACGGCGCCTAGCGGCCGTAGACCGACACGTGCCGAACGCTGCGCGAGTCGAACGGCTCGTGATTCCAACCGGCCCACCGGCTGTGCAGCCGCAACCCCGCGATCCGCGCCATCAGGTCCATCTCGCTCGGCCACACGTAGCGGGTGACGATCGGCCCAAGCCGAATACCCGTCGGGCTCAGCGTGACGTGGCACTCCTCGAGTATCTGGCCGACGCGGTCGTACCGTCCGACGTCGAGCGTGACCTCGTCGGTCCCGACCGCCTCGGCGTCGACGTACTGGTGGTCTCGGAAGTCATGGTTCGAGTCCGGGGTCGCCGCCTCGACCAGGAACACGCCATCGTCGGTGAGGTGGCTGGCCACGTTCTCGAAGCAGCGGACCTGGTCGTCTTGAGTCAGCAGGTTGAACAGCGTGTTGTAGACCAGATAGATCAGCCGATAGTTTCCGGCGACCGGCACGTCGGCCATGTCGCCCATCGTGACTGCGATTGAGTCGCCGCCCGGCTTGGCCCTGAGCCGCGCGACCATGTCCGGAGACAGTTCGATCCCGTCGACGCGCAACCCACTCTGCGCCAGTGGCAGCGCGATTCGCCCGGTGCCGATGGCGAGTTCGAGGACGGGGCCACCGCGAGCGAGTTCCCGCAGGCACTCGACCGTCTCGGACTCGTCGCCACGAACTGTGTCGTCATACCTCGAAGCAGCGTCTGCGGCAAAACTGGTCTTCGGATCGAAATTGCGCACAACGCAGTGCCTCATGCATCGCTGGGCGCGTGCAACTGAATTGTCCACACCCACGATCACTGGAAGTAGCCGCTTGAGGCGCGTCGGTATCCTCATTCCCTGTGGGCGTGATCGTGCAGAAGTACGGCGGATCATCAGTGGCCACCGCTGAACACATCAAGCGGGTGGCCCTGCGGATCGTGGCCGCTCGCCGCCGCGGTGACAGCGTGGTGGTGGTGGTCAGCGCGATGGGTGACACCACCGACGACCTCCTCGAGCAGGCCATGCAGATCACCCCGATCCCACCCGGTCGCGAGCTCGACATGCTGCTGACCTCCGGCGAGCGGATCTCGATGGCGCTGCTGGCGATCGCGATCTCGACGCTGGGCTTCGAGGCCCGATCGTTCACTGGCTCGCAGGCCGGGGTGATCACGACCGCGACCCACGGTAAAGCGAAGATCATCGACATCACCCCAGGCCGGATCCAGAGCGCCCTCGACGTGGGGTCGATCGCGATCGTGGCGGGCTTCCAGGGCGTCAGTCAGGACACCAAGGACATCACCACCCTCGGCCGGGGCGGTTCGGACACCACCGCTGTCGCGCTGGCCGCGGCTCTGCATGCCGACGTCTGCGAGATCTACACCGACGTGGACGGCATCTACACCGCCGACCCGCGGATCGTGCCCAACGCCAAACGCCTCGAGCAGGTCACCTACGAGGAGATGCTCGAACTGGCCGCCTGTGGTGCGAAGGTGCTCAATCTGCGGTGCGTGGAATACGCCCGCCGCTACGACATGCCGGTCAGGGTGCGTTCGTCGTACTCGCAACTGCCGGGCACCCTGGTGACCGGCTCGATGGAGGACCTCACGGTGGAACAGGCGATCATTTCCGGCGTCGCGCATGACCGTAGTGAAGCGAAGATCACCGTGGTCGGCGTTCCGGACAAGCCCGGTGAGGCGGCGGCGATCTTTCGCTCAGTGGCGGCCGCGGAGATCAATCTCGACATGATCGTGCAGAACGTCTCAGCTGCCACGACGGGCCGCACCGACATCTCCTTCACCCTGCCCAAAGACGATGGCAAGGCCGCGCTCGAGGCGCTGAACCGGATCAAGGATTCGGTCGGATTCCAGGCGCTGCTCTATGACGACCACATCGGCAAGCTGAGCCTGGTCGGGGCTGGGATGCGCTCGCATCCCGGGGTTTCCGCGCGCTTCTTCGATGCGCTGGCCGACGGCGGGGTCAATATAGAGATGATCTCCACGTCGGAGATTCGGATCTCGGTGATCTGCCGGGACACCGACCTCGACGTCGCCGTACGCGCGGTGCACTCGGCCTTCGAACTCGGCGACGAGGAGACAACGGCGGTCGTCTACGGCGGGACCGGCCGATGAGCAGCGAGGAGGAACGTTGATGAGCGGGCTCAATGTCGGGGTCGTCGGTGCGACCGGGCAGGTCGGCAAGGTGATGCGAGCCATCCTCGCCGAACGCGACTTTCCGGTCGATCAGATCCGGTATTTCGCCTCGGCGCGGTCAGCGGGTACGACGTTGCTGTGGAAGGGCGCCGAGATCACGGTCGAGGACGCTGCCATCGCCGACCCGGCCGGACTCGACGTGGCGTTGTTCTCCTCCGGCGCCACGTCCTCGCGGGAGCTGGCGCCGAAGTTCGCCGCCGCAGGGGTTCTGGTCATCGACAATTCCTCGGCTTGGCGGATGGACCCGGAAGTTCCGCTGATCGTCGCTGAAGTCAATCCGGAGGCGATCAAGCTGGCCGGCAAGGGGATCATCGCCAACCCGAACTGCACCACGATGGCCGCGATGCCGGTCCTCAAACCGCTGCACGACGAGGCCGGTCTGGTCCGGCTGGTCGTCAGCACCTACCAGGCCGTCTCTGGTGGTGGCGTTGCCGGCGTGGACGAGTTGGACAAGCAGATCCGTGAGACGGTCGACCGGGCAACAGAGTTGGCTCACGATGGGTCAGCAGTACCGTTTCCCGACCCGGTGCTCTACGAGCGCCCGATCGCCTTCAACGTGGTGCCCTACGCCGGTTCGTTGCTCGAGGACGGTTCCGGCGAGACCGAGGAGGAACGCAAGCTGCGCAACGAGAGCCGCAAGATTCTCGGCATCCCGGATCTGCTCGTCTCCGGGACCTGCGTCCGAGTTCCGGTGTTCACCGGCCACTCGCTCTCGCTCAACGCCGAGTTCTCCCGGCCGTTGAGCGTCGAACGGGCGATGGAGTTGCTCGCCGATGCTCCGGGTGTGGAGTTGTCCGACATCCCGACGCCGTTGCAGGCGGCCGGCAAGGACGCGAGTTTCGTCGGCCGGCTGCGGGCCGATCCCGGCGTACCCGACGGGCGCGGTCTGGCCCTGTTCGTCAGCAGCGACAATCTGCGCAAGGGCGCCGCGCTGAACACCGTCCAGATCGCCGAGCTCCTCGCGCGTCGCTAGCCTTACTCGGCACGGAACGGGTCGTCGATGCGCACCCCTCGAATCACCGATCCAGAGGTCAGGTCCTCCGTCAGGATGCGGTCACAACCCCCGCTGGCTGCCGCCTCGACGATAAGCGCATCCCAGTAGGACAGCTGCGCTGTTCGAGAAGTCTCGACTGCCTTGTGCACCATGGACACGTCGAGGGAAACGACGATGCAATCGCTGATCCAGCCGATGGCCGCCCTCGCGGATTCCGAATCCAGTGGGGCTGCCAGTTTGCGGGTAACCGTTACGTAGAATTCGCCGAGCACTTGGGTGCTTACGACCAAGGCTGCCGGGTCATGGGAGGATGCCCTCGGCGCATCGCTGCTTGTGTGGGTCGCTCTCGTCGAAGAGATAAACAAGGACGTTAGTGTCGAGAAACGTCCTAGCGCTCATGCAGTTGGTCCCGTGTCCAGCTCCGGCCCTCGGGTCCGCTGCCACTCGAACTCGATCGCGAGAGCAGCAACAGCTCTCTCGTGGCCCGGCGGGTGCGATCAGGTCCGGCGAAGTCTTCCAGATATTCGGCAACGAGGCGGTTGACCGAAACACCTCGTTCCAACGCCCGAATCCGGGCCCGCTTGAGCAGCTCGGCGTCGATCGTCACAGTGAGATTGGCCATGAGCCAGTGTAGGCGCTGATCCCGTGTTACACGGGTTGACCGACCATGCCCTGTGCGGCAGGTCAGCGCTCGGCCGAAACGCAGAACTCGTTGCCTTCCGGGTCGGTAAGCACCGCCCAGGAATGACCCCATTCGTCTTTGTCGGCTACGTGGGTGGCGCCCAGGTCGACCAGCCGGGCGACTTCCCGGTTGCGGGGTACGGAGTCGTCTACGACCAGATCCAGGTGCATCCGGTTCTTGGCCGTCTTGGCCTCGGGAACCTTGATGAAGAGGAAGCGCGGCAGGTCAGCACTGTTTTGATTCAGCGATGCGAAGTACGGCGACGGCTCCGGGTCCACCGGGATATGGAGGGCGGCGGACCAGAATCCGGCGACGGTCCACACGTCCTCACAATCGACGGTCACGCTGCCAATGGACACGGTCATGAGAGTCCTCCTGAGGTCTGGGGATTGCCGGTGGCCAGCGGCCAGCAGATTTCGGTTCGATAGTGGTGTGGATCCTCGGCCTCGGTCGGGCTGACGACGTAGACCTCGCGGACCTGCCGGTCGGCGGAGCGGGCATGGTCAGCGACCCACCGGCCGAGCAGCTGGTAGCTGTCGGCGATGGAGTCGTAGCCGCCGTGGTGAGTCAGGACTGCGACGGTGGCGGCCGGTACTTCGCCGAGTGCCAGCGGCCCCCGGTTGTCGGGCAGCTGGACCGCGCCAGCGATCGGCACGTAGGCGACGACGTCTTCGACGTCTTCGACCACCGGCGGGTACAAAGCTCCCGACCGGCCGGCTGAGGGCACCCCCAGCCGGATCAGCATCGAGTACAGCGCTGCGTACGCAGTATCGAGGAACGGTCCGAAGTTCGCTTCCCGTACCCGACCTCGGTACTCCACGGTCTGCATCGCCGGGTCGTCGCGGACGTACACCGGGGTGAGACCGGCCGGGTGCTCGATGCTGGCATGGATCTCCTCGACGGCCTGCGCGATTCGCGCCAGACGCTGGTTGAGCAGGTTTCCGTGCTCGGTGAGGATTTTCCGCGTGCGGTCCGGGTCCCGCGCGCGCAGGATCTCGCCGACGTCGGACAGGGGCAGGTCCAGCGCTCGCAGGCGCCGCAGCACCGCAGCATCGGTCAGCTGGGTAGGGAGATAGGCGCGGTATCCGGTTCCCGGGTCGACCCTGGCGGGCACCAGGATGCCGGCCGCGTGGTAGGCCCGCAGTGCTTTGATCGACAGCAGGCTTGCCCGGGAGAACATCCCGATCGTCATCAATCCGCTGGGCATGGCAACAGTCTTGGGTCTCCCTCGGGGGGAGAGTCAAGCAACGGCGACTGCTCGAGTTGGTCAGACCAGTGGGACCCGGCGCAGGCAGAAGTCCAGCGCCGCGGCCACCTGCCGGATCGTCTCCTCGATCACCAGGCTGCCGTGGCCGGCGTCGAACCGGTACACCTCGTGGTCATGGCCACGCTCGGCCAGAGCGCTTAGGTAGTTCTCGATCTGGCGCAACGGACAGCGCGGGTCATTCGCCCCCGCCATCACCATGACCGGCGCCCGCACAGCCCCCACGTAGCTGATCGGGGACGAGCGACGGTAGACGTCCCCGATCTCGTCCGGGGACCCACCGAACAGCGCCCGGTCGAAGGCGCGAAGGCCGTCCATCTCGTCCTCGTAGGCAGCGAGGTAGTCGGCCACCGGGACCTCGGCAACGCCGGCCGCCCACCGGTGCGGCTGGGTGCCGAGTCCGAGCAGGGTCAGGTAGCCGCCCCAGGAGCCGCCGGTGAGGATGCAACGCGCCGGATCTGCCAGCCCTGTCGCGACCGCCCAATCCTGTACGGCGGCGATGTCCTCGCATTCGGTCAACCCCGGTCGCCCGGTCAACGCATCGCGCCAGATGGAGCCGTACCCGGTCGATCCCCGGTAGTTCACGTGTACCACCGCAAAGCCGGCTTCGGCGTACGCGGCTCGGCGCGCGCGGTAGGCATCCTCGTCGGAGGAATCCGGACCGCCGTGGATCACGAAGGCGGTGGCAAAGGGAGGTTGTCCGTCCGGCGGACGTACGACCAGGGCGTGGATCGCTCCACCGGGCCCGTCGACCCACGCGTCCTCGACCGGGAAGGCTTCGGGCGGGGCTTCGCCGGGTGCGGAAAGCACGAGCCCGCCGCCGACTGCTCGGATCGCCGGCGGCGACACCGAGGACGACCAAGCGAACTCGACCGTTCCGTCCGGGCGAGCAGTGGCACCACTGACCACGCCGGGCGGGGTGTCCAAGCGGTGCAGGGACTTCTCGCTGAGGCTGTAGGAGTAGAGCTCGGTACGCGCGGCATGGTCGTGGCCGATCAGCAGCGCGCCTGCGTCGGCGTACCAGCTACCGCTGACCTCACCGGGCAGATCAAGCACGATCTCGGTCTCGGTGTCGGACACCACGTCCCAGATCAGAAGTTCGGGCCGGCCACGCCGTTCATGGCCGACCAGCAGACGGGGGTCCCCGCTGATCGGCGCGAATCCGAGACTGGAGAGCCCGAGGTTCTCGCCGTCCCACTTGTCGCCAATTGTCGAACCATCCACAGTAGACACAACGCGAAGTGCCATGTGTCGCGCATCGCCGTGCTCGGAATGCCCTACTGCGACGAGGGTTTCATCATGTGACAGCCCACCGACGTACCCGGTCTCCTCATGTTCGTAGAGCACGGTCGTCGAGCCTTCACGCGTACGGCGCAGGATCTGGGTGCCGTCGTCGGTACTGCGACCGATCACGGCGATGTGGTGGCCCAGGCTCAGCCCGGCGGAGTAGGCCGGCTCGATCCCGTGCGTTGCGGGTGGGTCCGTACCCCCGCCGAAGGGCTCAGCCAGCCACTGTCCCCACTCGTCTCCGTCGGTGTCGTCGAACCACCAGATCTGCTCGCCGTCAGGAGTGAGAGCCCCCGACAGGGTGCCGTTCGGGCGGTCGGTCACCTGGCGGTGCGTGTCGTCGGCGCGGTCCCAGGCGTACAGCTCGACGATGCCGGTCTGGTCGGAGAGGTAGAGGCAACGGTCGGGGGCATCGAGTGCCCAGTCGGGCAGGGTGATCCGCGGCGCTCGGAATCGGGCCTGCCAGCGAGCGTTCGAAGCTGGCTCGAGTGCGGGCACGTCGGTTGGGGCAGTGGGATCGATCGTCACCCTCGCGCACGCTAGTCGCAGGCACGGTGTGACGCAGAATACCTTTGTAATTTCGTAATACTCGATTGCATTTCGGCGCGGTCGGGTTCTAACATCGGCGCAGATGAAACGGAACGGTTTCGTTTCACTTGTAAGGCTAGGACCGAGGACCGTGACGATCAGATGAGCACTCGAGACGACGCCGTCGGCGTGGACACCGCTGCGGTCAGCGCCGTTCCCACGCGGCGCCCACGGGTCGAGGGCGATCGGGAGACCGAGATTCTGGACGCGGCGGTCCGGGTTCTTGCCGACGTGGGATATGACCGGCTGACCATGGACACGGTGGCCTCCGAGGCGCGGGCCAGCAAGGCGACCCTGTACCGGAGGTGGCAGAACAAGGCTGCCCTGGTCGTCGACGCGGTCTCGCGGGCCAAAGGCATCCCACCTGCCGACATGCCCAGTACCGGAACCTTGCGCGGTGACCTCCTCGCCTCCTGGTGCGGGCGCGGAGGCTGGAGTTCGACGCTTCCGATGTCGGTGATGGGTGGTCTGATGACCGCTCTGCACAATGACGAGGAGCTCGGCACTGCGTTCCGTGAAATCTTCCTGGGGCCACGACAGGCGTTGGCGCGCAGAGTCTTCGAGGAGGCTCGGGACCGCGGCGAGATTGCCGACGGAGTCGACCTCGACCTGGTGATGTCACTGCTTCCGGCCGTCTGCGTCCATCAGGAATTCGTGCTGAACGCAACCCTGGACGACGCCTTCGTCGAGCGGGTGATCGACACCGTTGTGCTGCCCGCATGTCGTGCCCGACCCACGCAGGCGCACGACGACGCCCGGGCGGTCAAGAAACTCAGAACTGTCCGATCCACCGAGTAGTCACAACCGAATATCCCAGCTCAAAGAAGGAAGATCATGTCAATTGCCTCCCCACCCGTCCCGGCCGAGCCGCCCGTAGCTCCGGTTGCGAGTACGCCAAGCCCCCGTCTCGGACTCGCGCTGGTTCTGCTGACCGGTGCCCAACTGATGATCGTGCTCGACGCGACGATCGTGAACATCGCACTGCCCTCGGTCCAGGCCGAACTGAAATTCACCCCCGAGAACCTCTCCTGGGTGGTCACCATCTACGCCATCGCTTTCGGCGGACTGTTGTTGCTCGGCGGCCGGCTCGGTGACGTGCTCGGCCGGCGGAAGGTGTTCGTCTACGGCGTGCTGCTGTTCTCGCTGGCCTCGTTGCTCGGTGGGATCGCCCAGGCCGAATGGCAGTTGCTTGCCGCCCGTGCCCTGCAGGGGGTCGGTGCCGCAGCAGCTGCCCCGACCGCGCTGGCCTTGGTCACCACAACCTTCCCGGCCGGGCCCGCCCGCAACAAAGCCTTCGCCGTTTTCGCGGCGATGTCCGGTGCCGGCGCTGCGGTCGGACTCATTCTGGGTGGCGCGCTGACCGAGGTGTCCTGGCGTTGGACGATGTTCATCAACGTCCCGATCGGTCTGCTCATCGCCTTCGGATCAGTTCGGGTTCTGACCGAGTCGCCTCGCCAGCACGGTCGCTTCGACCTTCCCGGTGCGTTCACGGCCACCCTCGGTCTGGTGTCGTTGGTCTACGGCCTGACGCAGAAGGGACAGCAGGGATCGACCTGGACGGAATTCGGCGTACTCGCACCGATTGCGTTGGGCGTCGTCCTGCTGGCCGCATTCCTGCTGATCGAGTCTCGCGCACACCAGCCACTGCTGCCGGTTCGGATCGTTGCCGACCGGACCCGCGGAGTCAGTTTCGTCGTGATGCTCATGGTCGGCGCGTCGATGTTCGCGATGTTCTTCTTCCTGGCGCTCTACATCCAGCAGGTGCTCGGCTTCACCCCACTGGAAGCGGGGCTGGCCTTCTTGCCATTCAGCGTGGGCATCATCCTTGGCGCACAGATCGCGTCCAAGCTGGTGGCTCGGATGGACCCGAGATGGATCTCGGGCATCGGTGCGCTGATCGGGGCCGGCGCGATGCTCGGGTTCGCTCAACTGGACTACGACTCGACCTATGTCGGCGATCTGCTGCCGTGGATCGTGGGGATGGCATTCGGGCTGGGTCTGGTGTTCATCCCGCTGACGCTGACCGCCGTCAGCCGGGTGGAGGCCAGCGACTCGGGCGTCGCTTCGGCAGTGCTCAACACCGTCCAGCAGGTAGGGGGAGCGCTGGGCCTGGCCATTCTGGGCACGGTCGCCGCCAACGCCGCAGGCGAGAAGGCCGCTGAGTTGAGCGCCGGCGCCGCATCGCCGCCGCCGGCGGCCAGCAGTGAGGTGCTGGAAGCGGCTCAGGAGCAGTTCGCACATATCGTGCAGACCTACGGATTCACGCAGGCCTTCATCGTTGCGGCCGTCATGCTCGCGGTCGGCGGGGTGATCACCTTGGTGGGACTGGACATCCGGCACGAGGACCTGGCCACCGACGGGGCGGACTCGGCACCAGTCGCCGTCTGACCCGGCCAAAGACCGCCGGCAAGCCCCGCCCTCCCACGGCGGGGCTTGCCGATGTTCTGGTAGGGGATCGAGACGCCCGCTAAGCCGAAGGCTTACCAGCGGCGAGTGCCACCGAGGTCTGGTGACGCGCGGCTGCGTCGATGAGTGAAGCGCAGGGCCGGCTGACCGATCTCGTCGAGCCGGGTGAGTCTGAGACTGCGCATTGCCAGCGCGCCCGAGACTTGCTTGCCACCGGCGACGGCAATAGGCGGGCCGGATCGGCTAGCGCGCCGCCGTGATAGAAGCCGAGGGTCACATGCTTGGCGAACGGCATGAGATAGGCGAACTGTTCGGTGAACTTCTTCGGGCCGATCCCCCAGCCGACCGAGCCCTGCTTGGGCCAGACCACCTCGACGGTCTCCGGAAGCACGTCGAAGACGAGCGCGCGCACGGCGAAGCCCAGTTGCTGGATCACTGCTGAACGTGCCGACACGGCGTCCCTGAACGTCGCGTCGATCTGTCGGGGTGACAGGATTTGAACCTGCGGCCTCTTCGTCCCGAACGAAGCACGCTACCAAGCTGCGCCACACCCCGAGGGTCCGAACGAGTCTAGCCCGCGACGTCGAGGGCCCGGATCAGGGCCGTCCTGTCATCTCGCGACGAGAGTCAGCAGGGTGGCCTCGGGGCGGCAGGCGAAACGTAGCGGCGCGTACGGCGAGGTGCCCAGCCCGGCCGACACGTGCAGCCAGGTGTCTGGCGACCAACGGTGCAGCCAACGCGCACGCGGCCGGTCGATTCCACAGTTGGTGACCAACGCGCCGTAGAAAGGGATCCGGAGTTGGCCGCCGTGCGTGTGCCCGGCAAGCACCAGGTCGTAACCGTCGGCCGCGAAGGAGTTCACGATTCTCGGTTCCGGGGAGTGGGTGAGCCCGATCCGCAGGTCCGCTCCTGGGTCCGCCTCACCGTCCACCTGTGCGTACCTGTCGTAGCGCAGATGGGGATCGTCGACCCCGGCAAGTGCGATCGAACGCCCATCCACCTTCAACGCCCCGCGCATATTGCTGAGATCCAGCCAGCCGGCCGCTGTCATCGCATCCCGCAGTGGCTGCCACGGCAACTTGACCCCGTGCACCCGCTTGTGATCGGGCCAGAAGTACTTCAGTGGATTCTTGGGCTTGGGCGCCCAGTAGTCGTTGCTTCCCATGACGAAGGCCCCAGGTCGTTCCAGCAGGGGGGACAGGGCGGACAGGGTGGGCTGCACGGCGTCGTGGCCGGCGAGATTGTCGCCGGTGGTGATGACCAGGTCAGGATCGAGGTCGTCGAGCCGGCGTACCCAGTCCTGCTTTTTGCGCTGGGCAGCGGTCATGTGCAGGTCGGAGATGTGCAGGACCCGAAGGGGCGCGGATCCCGGCTCGAGGACGGATACGTCGAAGCGCCGCAGGGTGAACATGTTCCGCTCGACCAGACTCGCGTACGCCGTTACGGCACAGCCCACTGCGACCACTCCAGGGACTACGGCACGGAAGGAGCGCATCCTCCGAGCCTACGCAGGGGCAGCGCACTACTGTCTGATGACCGTGAGCACCCTCAAGGAACAGCTGCGCTCAGACCTCACGGCCGCGATGAAGGTCCGCAACGATCTGACCCGGGCCACACTGCGGATGGCGGTGGCGGCCGTGCAGACCGCGGAAGTCTCGGGCACGCAGGCCCGAGAGCTGTCCGATGACGAAGTGCTGGCCGTGATCCGGCGTGAGGTCAGGAAGCGCCACGAGTCCGCCGACACCTACCGTGGCGCTGGCCGACCGGAACTGGCTGACCGGGAACTGGCCGAGGCCAGCGTGCTGGAGGCGTATCTGCCGCGGCAACTCGACGACGCCGCCGTACGCGCCCTCGTGGCGGCCGCCATCGCCGACTCCGGCGCGAGTGGCCCGCGTGACATGGGCAAGGCGATGGGTCTGGCCAAGAAGAGTGCTGGTGCCGAGGTTGACGGAAAGCGCTTGTCCGCCGAGGTCAACCGGCAACTTCGCGAATCCGGCTGACTCGCGCGTGCGGTAATGCTGTGACCGGCGTTCTAGCCGCCGGGTCCAGGGAACGGGGGAAGGGTCGAAGGTGGTCCGGGACGACCCCCGCCACCCGGGGACGGATCCGGCGCCGGGCGGGGGGGAGGCACCTGGCTTCCGTCGCTCACATCGACGGTCACGTTCTGACCGACGGCCACCCGGTCGCCACTCGACGGGTTGATCGAGGTAACGATCCCGGCGGGTCTGGGTCCGGCCACCGTGCGTACCACGGGGTTGAGTCCCTGGCCGCGCAGCGCCGCTTCACACGTTGACTGACTGAATCCCACGCAATTGACCCGCAGCGTCGTGGTGTTGCCGTTGATGTAGAACGGGTCGCCTGGTGGGAAGACCCCGACGGGCATGGTGGCCAGGATCGGCTGCATGGCATTTCGCCAGATCTCGGCGCCCTTGCCACCACCAAAGCCCCCGACGTCCTGGTTCACCAGCGGGTTGTAAACCATGACGCTGCCGACCAACTGCGGCGTCCAGCCGACGAAGGCCACCGAGAAGTTATTCTGCGACGTCCCGGTCTTTCCGGCGATCTGACGTCCCGGGATGTAGGCGTTGGACCCTGTCTGGCCGGGGAAGCCGGGTTCGACGTCCTTGCGCAGAACCTCGTTCAGCGTGGCGGCCAGACCTGGAGGGATCGATCCCGGGGTGCAGTTGGAAGCGTTGACGTACGGTTCGCCGTCCTCTTTCAGCAGCGGCTGGCCGTTGCGGTCGTAGATCTGCTCGACCGGCGTGGGGTAGCAACGGGTCCCGTTCGCTGCCAGCGTGGCGTAGGCCGTGCCGAGCGCCAGCGGGCTGGTGGCTTCGGCGCCGAAGGTGAACGACCCGCGCTCCTCGGCGATGATCTGGTCGGCGTTGGCATCGATGCTGTAGAGGCCCATCCGCTGGGCCATCCGCACCGGCTCCTCGACGCTGCCCAGCGCGTCCTGCAAGGCCAGGAAGTACGTGTTGGACGACATGTACAGCGCCTTTTCCAGGGTCAACGTCCGGGGGTAGTTGCCAGCGTTCTGGACGTCGTACGGTTCGCCGGCGTCTTTGAAGACCGTGGACTTGTACGGATCGTCGGTGGTCTGTGTATAGAAGATCCCCATCTGCCGTTCCAGCGCGGCCGCCGCAACGAAGACTTTGTACGTCGACCCGGCCCCCGCGGCAGCCACGGTCGGAAGGTTCACCGTGGTCTGCCGGGGATCGGTGGCGGTGTTGGGACCGAAGATCCGGTTCACCGAAAGTGCCCGCACCTTTCCGGTACCCGGTTCCTGCAGGGTGAAGATGCCGGCTCGGGAGTCCTCCAGCGCAAGCGTATTCAACACGGCCGCATCCCCGGCCAATTGAGCTCCGACGTCGATGGTGCTGACGATCGTGAGCGAACCTTGCTTGAGCATGCTGGCCGGAATCTGGAGGGTGTTGCTCAAGTATTTCTCGAGGTAATCGCAGAAGAAGCCGCCGATCAGGGCCTCGTAGCAACCCTGCGGCGGTGTGTCGCTGATCGCCAAGGTGATCGGTGAAGCCTTGGCTTCTTCAGCCTCACTGTCGGGAATGAAGCCAGCGGCCGCCATCCGGTCCAGCACCAGGTCGCGTCGTTCGGTGGCCTTCTCGGGAGCCACGACCGGGTCGTAGGTGGAGGGGCTTTGGACCAGTCCGGCCAGCATCGCCGCTTCGGGCAGGGTCAGGTCGGCCAGGGCCTTGCTGAAGTAGATCCTCGCGGCGGCATTGACGCCGTAGGCGCGCTGACCGAAGTAGGCGATGTTCAGGTAGCGGGTAAGAATCTCGTCCTTGCTGAGGTCTTCCTCGATGGCCAGGGCCAGCCGGGCCTCGCGCAGCTTGCGGGCCACGCTCTGCTCGGTCGCGGCCAGCGCCTCCTCTGACGTTTCAGCGGACTCCTGCAGGGTCAACTTGACCAGTTGCTGGGTGATCGTCGAGGCGCCCTCCTGGACCTCGCCGGCCGCCACGTTGGTGACCAATGCTCGAAGCACGCCCTGAACGTCGAGGCCGTTGTGCTGATAGAACCGGACGTCCTCGGTCGCCACGATCGCCCGCTGCATGACCTCCGGAATCTGATCGATGGTCACCGGAACCCGGAAGAAGTCATAGAAATAGGTCAGCGGTGTTGCTCCGTCGGAGGCCAGGACGGTCGTCATCCCGGCGGGTGGTTCGTCGGAGAGTTCCTCGGGCACCTGCTCGAGCAGTGTCGTCGCGTTGCGGGCGGCGATGCCGGGGCCGCCGACCCATGGCAGCATCAGCCCCGCCAGCACCGCGCCGGCAAGCACGACAGCAAGGAGCAGTTGACCTGCGGCACCGAGACGGCGCCTGGTTGATTCCGACATCGCGGGCGAGTTTACGCAGTCGGGCGGACAGAGGCGCGTTTCGCGCGTGTCTTCGTCTTTCGTAGGGGCGGAACGGGCGTGGTGAGGTGGGCACCGATCTGGCGAAGTGCATCGAGGTCATGCACGTCCTGGGCGGCGGCCGGCACCGAACGGAGAGCCACGTCCGGGTGAGCACTGGCGAAGCGCCGGGCCAGCCGCTGCTCCTGTGCGTCGGTCCGTGACCGCTGCGCATGTACCAGTAGCAGGGAAGCGGCCAGCACATCGTTGCGGCTGTTGCCCGGGGAGAGATTCTCGGCCGCACCCTCGGCACGGCCGGCCGAAAGGCCAGGAGCCGTGCTCGGGTGCACCCGGTTGAGGACCAGCCCCGCCAGGGGCATCTGGTCGCTGGACAGCCGGTCCACGAAGTAGGAGGCCTCGCGCAGGGCATCGGGCTCTGGTGCAGCCACGACCAGGAACGCGGTCCCGGGCTGGCGGAGCAGGTCATAGGTCGCCTGGGCCCGTTGCCGGAAACCGCCGAACATGGTGTCGAGTGCCCCGACGAAGTGTGAGACGTCCTTGAGCAGCTGGCCCCCCAGGATTTTGTTGATGATCCGGCCGAAGATGGCCAAGCCGGCCCCGACCACCTTGAGGTAGACCCGCCCGCCCGCCCGGCCGGGTGCGGACAGCAACCGGATCATGGTTCCGTCGAGGAAGCGGCTCATCCGGTGCGGGGCGTCGAGGAAGTCCAGAGCAGAGCGCGACGGTGGGGTGTCGACGACGATCAGGTCCCAGTTGCCGGTCTCCCGCAACTGGCCCAGCTTCTCCATGGCCATGTATTCCTGCGTGCCGGCAAATGAGGACGAAAGCGCTTGATAGAACGGATTTTCCAGTATCTGCCGGGCCCTAGCCGGTTCCGAGTGCGCCTCGACGATCTCGTCGAAGGTGCGTTTCATGTCCAGCATCATCGCCTGTAGATGACCACCGCTTGCCGCGGTCAATTCGGCCGCTGCTGGAACGTCGCGCGGAGTGTTGTCGAGGCGCTCGAGGCCCAGGGACTGGGCGAGTCGCCGCGCTGGATCGATGGTCATCACGACGACCTGACGTCCGGCTTGTGCAGCGGCCAGCGCGAGCGCCGCCGACATCGTGGTCTTGCCGACGCCGCCGGCGCCACAGCACACGATGATCCGGGTGTCCGGATCGGCGATCAGCGCGGCCAGGTCCAGGGGAGGCGAGCTACCGGCGGTCATCGGATACCGGCCCGGGTCAGTACGTCAGCCAGTTCGTACAGCGAGCCGGTGTCGATCGGCCCCTGCAACTCGGGCAGTTCGTAGGTCAGCCGGTTCAGTTCCTTGAGCCTGGCCCGGCAGGCGAGCTGCGCCTGCCACCCCTGAGCGTGATCGGCTGCTTCGAGCAGCAACGGCCCAGCCAGCGACTCGCCGTCCAGTCCAGCGTGGCTCAGGCTGGCCGCAATTGCGGTCGAGTCGAGGCGACCGGTCGCTGCTCTGGCCATCGCATTCAGCGGAAGCAGCGGTTGCCGTGCCATGTTCACGAGAATCGAGCCCACCGGCAGGCCGATCCGACGCAGCTCCGCGATCGCGTCCGCGGTCTCCTGGACCGGCATGTCCTCGAGCACGGTGACGATGTGGATCGCGGTCTGGGAGGAGCGCAGGACCGCCATGACTCCGTCGCTCTGGGTCTTGATCGGTCCGCCCTTGGCCAGTCCGGCCACGTGCTCGGTCACCGCGAGGAACCGGGCGATCCGACCGGTGGGCGGTGCATCCACGACCACCGCGTCGTACGCGCGGGCGCCCTTCACCTGCCGGGTCACGGCCTCCTTGATCTTGCCGGTCAGCAGGACGTCGCGAAGGCCCGGCGCGATCGCGGTGGCGAAGTCGACCGCACCCATCCGGCGTAACGCACGTCCGGCGCGCTTGAGGTTGTAGAACATCTCGAGGTATTCCAGCAGCGCGGCCTCGACGTC
>Ga0136615_10000335_pt1 | contig 21239 bp, 22 predicted proteins | sample AntDrymUQ2882206_2_FD_106647 | JGI IMG/M metagenome (GOLD analysis project Ga0136615, IMG submission 106647) | Polar desert sand microbial communities from Dry Valleys, Antarctica - metaG UQ288 (22.06) | ecosystem: Environmental > Terrestrial > Soil > Desert | place: Antarctica: Dry Valley... | reverse complement strand
GGGCCCCGACTGGTCGGCCGTCACGAACGGGAGGTTGATCTGCGTCTCCTGCGTCGTGGAGAGCTCGACCTTCGCCTTCTCGGCCGCCTCGTAGAGACGCTGGAGGGCCATCTTGTCCTGCGACAAATCGATGCCCTGCTGTGCCTTGAAGTCCTTGACGAGCCAATCGACGATCGCCTTGTCGAAGTTGTCGCCGCCGAGATGGTTGTCGCCGGCGGTCGCCTTTACCTCGAACACGCCGTCGCCGATGTCGAGCACCGACACGTCGAAGGTGCCGCCGCCGAGGTCGAAGACGAGGATCGTCTGGTCGGTCTCCTTGTCGAGCCCGTAAGCCAGCGAGGCGGCGGTGGGCTCGTTGATGATGCGCTTGACGTCGAGGCCCGCGATCTTGCCGGCGTCCTTCGTAGCCTGGCGCTGGTCGTCGTTGAAGTACGCGGGGACCGTGATCACTGCGCTGTCGACGGTGTCGCCGAGGTACGCCTCCGCGTCGGCCTTGAGCTTCTGGAGGATCATCGCGCTGATCTCGGGCGGCGAGTACTCGCCTTCGCCCGCCTTGACGCGCGCGGCGCCGTTCGGCCCGGAGACGACCTCGAACGGCACGATCTTCTCCTCCTCCTTGACCTCGGCCTCCTTGCGGCCCATGAACCGCTTGATCGAGAACACCGTGTTCTCGGGGTTCGTGACGGCCTGCCGCTTGGCCACGGTCCCCACGAGCCGCTCGCCGCCCTGGGTGAAGGCGACGACCGACGGCGTGGTCCGGGCGCCCTCGGCGTTCTCGACCACCGACGGCTCGCGCCCATCGAGCACCGCCATGCACGAGTTCGTCGTACCGAGATCGATTCCAATCGTCCTAGCCATACTGAGCCCCTCTCTTCCGTTCTAAGCCATTGAAGCATTGCGCTTGGCAAAATCTGCGTCTTATTGTGGCAGATTTTCGGAGCGTTGCCAAGCGCGCACCCGAAGCCGCGCCGGTCCAGAAGGACCGCCGGCGGGACCGGCGCACACCCGTTCAGCGGCTCTCGAAGAAGACGAGCAGCGGGTGGGTCGGCTCGGAGAAGCGCGGCTCGACGCGGGCCGAGGCGCCCGGCGGCGCTTCCGCGAGGATCCGATCCGCCAGCTCGCTCCCGCCCTCCTCTGTGAGGACCCCCACCAGGAGGTAGCGCCAGCGCCGCACGACGTGGAGGCCCTCGGCCTCGAGCCGTTCAGCGAGGTCAGCGGTGGCTCGATGGCCCTCGAGCTCGACCCTCACCTCCCAGTCGAACTCGCCCTCCTCGGCCACCTCCCGCGTCTCGGCCGCGAGCCGGCGCTCGCGCTCTGCCTCGAGCTCGGCCTCGGACGTCGGGAGCGGCGCGGACGCGTCCTTCCAGTCCTCCTCCACCGGGTGCCAGCGGGTGAGCGAGACCGTCGCCGAGAGGCCGTCGGCGGCCAGCAGGTCGCGCATGACTCGCTCGGCCTCGCGCGCCGCCCCCTCGTCGCCGGCGTAGAGGAAGACGCGGGGCCCGTCGCGCGTCACGATCACCCGGTCCGAAAGGCGCTCCCGCGCCTGGTCGTCGAGCTCGAGCGCGCGCAGGCGCTCGGACAGCGAGCGCTCGTCATCGGGCTCGTCGAGCTCGGCTTCGACGCGCCATTCGTCGCGGGCTTCGGGAGCCTCGGCCACGACCGGCGACTCTACCGAGGGGCGACGGCCCGCAGGCGAGCACGTCCGTAGGGGCACATCCGCCGCAGCACGCACTCGCGACAGCGGGGGTCGCGCGCCACGCAGGTGCGGCGACCGTGGCGGATCATGCTCATGTGGATCTCGTACGCGTCGCCGGGGTCGGCGAGACGGAAGAGCTCGTCGTGGGCCTCGTCGAAGGAGGCGCCCGGGCGGAAAAACCCGAGCCGCATCCCGACGCGGAAGACGTGGGTGTCCACCGGCACGTCCGGCCGCCCGAAGGAGAACAGCAGGACGCAGGCGGCGGTCTTTCGCCCCACGCCCGGCAGCGCGCACAGGAAGGTGCGAGCCTCGGCGAGGGGGGCCTCGGCGAGCCACGCGAGGTCGTCGCCGTCAAGCGCGCGGAGGATGTCCTGGATGCGCCGCGCCTTGACGCGCGAGATGCCGCCGGGGCGGATCGTCTCCTCGACCTCCTCCTCCGGAGCGTCGCGGACCTCGGCCCAGGTCGTGAAGCGCTCGCGCAGGCGACCGTAGGCGACGTCGCGGTTGCGGTCGTTCGTGCTCTGCGAGAGCACCGTCAGCACCAGCTCGTCGATCGGCGCGCGGTGCGCGCGGAGCTCCGGCCGACCGTAGACGTCGCGGAGACGGTCGCGAATCGCTCGCAGGCGGCGACGGTCGGGGCGGCGCCAGGTCCGTGACGGTCGAGGCAAGGACGCAACGTTAGGCGGCGGCTCGCCGCCTAACGGCCGGGGTCGGTGGAGCTCGCGCGTGGTAATAACCGCCCGTGCGCACGACCAGCGAGCCGCAGTGGGACCGCCGCGACGAGCTGGGCGGGCTGCCCGTCTTCTGGCGCGAGGCGCCAGGCGGGCGCACGACGGTGCTTTACGTCCACGGCTCGCCCACGAACTCGGACGACTTCCTGCCGTTCCTCGAGCGGACCGGCGGCGTGGCGCCGGACCTGCCGGGCTTCGGCCGGTCGGGCAAGCCGGCGGGCTTCGATTACTCGATCCGCGGCTACGCGCGGTTCCTCGAGGGCTTCATCGACGCGCTCGACCTCGAGCGCTTCTCGCTCGTCGTGCACGACTGGGGGGCGCTCGCGCTGGCGCTGCCGGAGCGCCTGCTCAGCCGCGTCGAACGGATCGTGGTGATGAACGCGGTCCCGTTGATGGCCGACTACCGCTGGCACCGGATCGCTCGCCTGTGGCGGACGCCGGTGGTCGGAGAGCTCACGATGGGCTTCACGACCCGCTGGGGCTTCAGGCAGGTCTCGCGCGAGGCGCTCGCGGCCGACGGTCCCGCTCCGGGCGTCCTGATCGACCGCGTTTGGGACCACTTCGACCACGGCACCCAGCGAGCGATCCTGAGGCTCTACCGCTCGGCGCCCTCGGAGGAGCTCGCGCGCGCAGGCGCGCGCCTGGGCGAGCTCGAGCGACCGGCGCTCGTGCTGTGGGGCGTCCGCGATCCTTACATCCCCAGCTCCTTCGCCACCGCCTACGCCGAGGCGCTGGGCGGCCCGACGCGGCTCGAGCTGCTCGACGAGGCGGGTCACTGGCCGTGGCTCGACCGGCCCGACGTGATCGAGACGGTGGGAAGGTTCCTGGACGACGACTAGCGGGTTGCGGGCATTAGAGTCTCGCGCGTGGCTTCGGGCCCACAGCGAGGCGGCCGCACGACCTCTCAAGCGCCGGCGGACGGAGCGGGCGCAGGGCCGAACCGTCGAGCCGACGCCGCGGAGGACGGCGGGATGCGCGATCGGGGGCGCGTCCGCAGGGCATCCAGGCCCGGTCGCGAGCCGCGGTCCGCGGCCGAGGTTCGGACCCTCGCCCGCGACCGTCTGATCGAGTCGCGCCTCACGCCGAACGCGATCTCGGTGACCGGGCTCGCGCTCAACCTCACCGCCGCCGTGCTCGTCACCCAGCGGCTCTTCTTCCTCGCTGGGCTGGCCTTCGTGATCGGGTCGGTGATGGACACTCTCGACGGCCGCTACTCGCGCATGTCGGGGAAGGGGACGCCGTTCGGCGCGTTCCTCGACTCCACGCTCGACCGGGTGGAGGAGGGGATCGTCCTGGTGACCGTCGCCGCGTACTTCGCGTCGCTTCAAGACGAGCTCGCGGTGGCCGCGACCGTCGTCTGCGTCGTCGGCTCGTTCATGGTGAGCTACACACGCGCCCGCGCCGAGGCGCTCGGCGTCGAGTGCAAGGTGGGGCTCGCCACGCGCCCCGTGCGCGTCGTGATCCTCTCCGCGGGACTGCTGTTCGCCACCGGGGCGTCGCTGTTCGACGCCCGCCTGCTCGAGCCCGCCGTCTACGCGCTGGCGATCCTGACTACCATTACGGTCCTCCAGCGGGTGCTGCACGTCCGCAGAGCGCTCGCCGGGACCCCCTTGAGCTAGCGCTCCCACGGCCGGCCACGGCAAGCGCTCGACCAGTAGATTCACCTTGCTCGGGCCTCCCGGGCCGGCGGAAAACGAGGAGGGACAAGACTTGAGCGACATCCCCACGACCAACGGTGGCTCGCGCTATGCGGCCGACAAGGTCCGCGTCGCGATCGTCGGCGTCGGCAACTGCGCGTCGGCTTTCGTCCAGGGCATCGAGTACTACCGCGACGCCGACGCGGCCGAGCAGGTGCCGGGCCTGATGCACGTGGATCTCGGCGGCTACCACGTCGGCGACGTGGAGTTCACCGCAGCCTTCGACATCGACGCGGACAAGGTCGGCAAGGACCTCTCCGAGGCGATCTGGGCCGGCCAGAACAACACCGTCCGCTTCGCGGAGGTGCCGAAGCTCGGGATCGAGGTTCAGCGCGGCATGACCCACGACGGGCTCGGCAAGTACCTCAAGCAGAGGATCGAGAAGGCCCCGGGCGAGACCGCCGACATCGTCGGGATCCTCAGGCGGACGAAGACCGACGTGGTGGTCTCCTACCTGCCGGTCGGCTCCGAGCAGGCCACCAAGTGGTACGTGGAGCAGGTGCTCGAGGCCGGCTGCGCGTTCGTCAACTGCATCCCGGTCTTCATCGCCAAGGAGGTCTACTGGGCCAAGCGCTTCAAGAAGGCCGGCCTCCCGATCGTCGGCGACGACATCAAGTCGCAGGTCGGTGCAACGATCGTCCACCGCCAGCTCGCGCGCCTGTTCGCCGACCGCGGCGTGAAGATGGCGCGCACGTCCCAGCTCAACGTCGGCGGCAACATGGACTTCTTCAACATGCTCGAGCGGGAGCGACTGGAGTCCAAGAAGATCTCGAAGACCGGGGCGGTGACCTCGATCATGGACCACGAGCTGCCGGCCGACGACGTCCACGTCGGGCCGTCGGACTACGTCCCGTGGCTGACCGACCGCAAGTGGGCGCACATCCGCGTCGAGGGGCAGGCGTTTGGCGACGTGCCGCTCAACGTCGAGCTCAAGCTCGAGGTCTGGGACTCGCCGAACTCGGCGGGAATCGTGATCGACGCGGTCCGCTGCTGCAAGCTGGCGCTGAACAAGGGTGTCGGCGGGCCGCTCGAGGGCCCAAGCGCCTACCTGATGAAGTCGCCGCCGCGCCAGGTGCCCGACCCGGTGGCGCGCGACGAGACCGAGGCCTTCATCGCCGAGCATGGCGGCGCACCGAAGCTGCCAGGCAAGGCCCGCATCAGGGCGTCGGCGAAGAGCTAGATCCGCGCCGGACCAACGGCGGCCTCGGCGTATCCTCCGCCCGTGGCGCGCGAGCGGTTCACGATCGCCCAGGTGACGCCCTATCCCTGGGAGCAGCACCACGGGGTCAACCGCTTCGTGGAGCGGCTGTCGGACGAGCTCTGCCAGCGCGGTCACAGGGTCGTGGTGGTGGCGCCGTCGGAGTCGCGGGAGCTGATCCGCGAGTCGCGGACGCGGATTGCGGCACTCGACGGGAACGCGGAGGCGGTCTTCGCCGACGAGGGCTGCGCCTCGGTCCTCGGCGTCGGGCAGAGCCTGCCCTTCCCTCCCACGCGGCGCAGCGCCGCGGTGTCGCTCCCGGTCGACGTCTCGCGCACGATCGAGGACCTCACCGGGGGCGCGCGGCTCGACTTCGTCCACGTCCACGAGCCGTTCGCGCCCAGCGCCGCCTCGGCCGCGCTGCGGCACTCGCGCGCCCTCAACGTCGGCACTTTCCACTCGGCCAGCGAGCGTCTCCTCTCGACCCAGGTCGCACGGCGCGTCGTGGAGCTGTTCTTCGGTCGTCTGGACGGGCGGACGGCGAGCTTTCGGGCCACGGCAGACGTCATGCGACGCTACTTCCCGGGCGAGTACCGCGTGATCGCGCCGGGGGCCGACCTCGCCGAGCGCCCGCGCAGCGCCGACGATGACGTCGTGGACATCGTCTACTCGGCCGACGAGGAGCGCGGGGCGCTGCGGCTGTTCCTGCGCGCGCTGCGCCGTCTGCCGGCGGCGCTCCCGTGGCGCGCCACGGTCTGGTCGCGGCTCCCCGGTGCCCAGCCGAGCGTCCCCCTGTCGCGGTCGGTGCGTGACCGCGTGCACTTCGCCGGCCCGACCGACGGGTCCGAGGCGCAGCACCTGGCGCGGGCGCACGTGGCGGTGGCCGCCTCGAGCGGCGTGGCCCCGAGCCCGCATCTGCTCCTGCGCTCGCTCGCGGGCGGCGCCGTCCCGGTCGCGGCTCGGCTCCCGGAGTACGAGGAGACGCTTCGCGACGGCGAGCTCGGCCTCCTCTTCGAGCCGCGCGATGCCGACACGCTCGCCGGGCAACTCGAGCGGTTGATCACCGACGCCGGCCTGCGCGCCCGGCTGCACGAGCGCGTGGCCGCCGAGCGCGAGCAGCTCGACTGGTCGCGCGTGGCCGTGCGGTTCGAGGACCTCTACCGCGAGATCGCCGGCCGTCGCCACGACCCGGACCCGCGCCCGCGCGTCCGTGCTCGCGTCGCGAAGCGCGACCTGATCGACGTCGACCTGCACATGCACACCGACCACTCGCACGACTGCGCCACGCCGGTCAGAACGCTGCTCGATACCGCTGACGCCGTGGGGCTCGGAGCGATCGCCGTGACCGACCACAACGAGATCTCGGGCGCGCTGGAGGCGCGCCGGCGCGCCGCAAGCGACGGCCACCGCGTCAAGGTAATCGTCGCCGAGGAGGTGAAGACCGCCGACCAGGGCGAGGTGATCGGGCTCTTCATCGAGGAGAAGATCGAGCGTGGGATGAGCCTCGAGGAGACGATCGCGGAGATCCGTCGTCAGGGCGGGCTCGCCTACGTGCCCCATCCCTTCGACCGCATGCACTCGGTGCCCGACTACGAGCACATGCTGCGGGTGGTCCGCCGCCTGGACGCCATCGAGGTCTTCAACGCCCGCGTCGCGTTCTCGGCCTTCAACGAGGAGGCCGCACGGTTCGCCGCCAAGTACCGGGTCGTGGCGGGGGCCGGGTCGGACAGCCACGTCCCCCAGGGCCTGGGCTCCGTTCGGATCCGCATGCGCGACTTCGACGGCCCGGAGGAGTTCCTCGAGTCGCTCCGCGATGCGGACCTGATCCACAAGCGCCAACGGCTCCTGTACGTCCAGGCGCTCAAGTTCATCCAGACCAAGGGCGGGGGCCGCCCGGCGCGCGTGCCGTCCTCGGCGCGCCGCTCGCCGACACGCTCCGAGCGGCGCTCCGAGGCTGCTTCCGCACGGCGCTCGGCCCGCGCGCGGAGATCGTCGGAAAGCAACAACTGATGCACGCGAGAGGACCGGCGCCCACCCCGTCAAACCATCCTGCCCGGATGCCCGCGACCGACGACGAGATCCGCGAGAAGTACCTGGACCGGGCGATCCGGGAGCTGAACCAGCTGACGCGCGAGGTCCAGACGTGCGAGCTCTGCCCGCGCGGGAACCTGATGCCGGTGCTCGGCTCGGGCCATCCGCAGGCGGACGTCTTCATCGTCAAGTACGCGCCGCGGCCCTCCGAGGTGGAGGAGGGCGTGGCCTTCTACGGGCGCTCCGGCGGCGCGCTGATGAAGAGCTTCAAGCGGCTCGGAATCGACCCGCTGGCCGTGTACGGGACCGTCTTCGTCAAGTGCCCGGTCGCCGACACCGATCTGTCGTCACCGGAGTGCCGCGGCCGCGTGGCGCTCGAGCTCGCGATCGTCCAGCCACGCATGGTCGTCTGCATGGGCGAGCTCGCGCTGTCCGAGCTGAACGACCTGGACCTGCCGCTCGGTCGGGAGCTCGAGCCGCTGCCCGGCGAGGTCCAGCGCCTGACGCCCTCGTGCGAGGCGCTGTTCGTTCCCGACATCGACGCGTCTCTGGACGACGAGCGCGCAAAGCGCGCGTTCTGGGGGGCCTTTCGCCGGCTCGGCGAGTGGTGGTCGGACCTGCCGCCCTACTGATCTACGCGCGACAGCACCGCGACGCACTCGATGTGCGGCGTCTGGGGGAACATGTCCACCGGTAGCACGGACTCGAGCCGGTAGCCGGCTTCGACGAGCTGGCGCGCGTTCGGGGCCAGCGTCGTCGGGTTGCACGAGACGTAGACGATGCGCGCCGCATCGGCTTCGATGACGCGGCGCACGACCTTGCTCGACAGGCCGGCCCGCGGCGGGTCGACCACCAGCACGTCCGGCGATCCGGCCTCCGCGACGAGCGCGCGCAGCGCCGTGCGAACGTCACCGGCGAAGAAGCGCGCGTTGTCGATCTCGTTTCGCTCGGCGTTCGTGATCGCGTCCGCGACGGCGTGCTTCGATACCTCGAGGCCCCAGACCTCGCCGGCCCGGGGTGCGAGCGCCAGCGAGATCGTGCCGATCCCGCAGTAGAGGTCGAAGACCCGCTCTGAGCCGCTCAGCCCGGCCATGTCGACCACCACGCCGTAGAGCCGCTCGGCCATCTCGGTGTTGGTCTGAAAGAACGCCTCCGGCGAGATGCGAAAGAGCAGCCGCCGCCCGCCGGCCTCGACCTCCTCCTCGATCGCGCCGTCGCCCGTCAGCAGTTCGGTGTCCCCGCCGCGGGTCGTCTCGCCCACGCCGGCAGCCCGGGTCCAGAGCACCCCGTCCGCGCGGATCGCGCCCGCGAGCTCCTGCGCTCGGAGATCGCCGGGAGAGGTGACGAGGCGCGCCTGGATCTGGCCGGTACGACGGCCCTCGCGCACGACCAGGTTGCGAAGCAGGCCGGTGTGGTCCGAGCGATCGTAGCCCGATAGGCCCTCCTCCCGGCACCAGCGCTTGACGTCCTCGCGCAGCTCGTCCACGCGCTCCGACGCGAGCACGTCGTGCGTCACGTCCACTATCTCCGACCAGCTCCCGGGGCGATGGAAGCCGAGCACGAGATCGCCGCCCGGCTCCGTCAGCGCCGGACCGCCGTCCCCGTCGACGGCTTCCTCGGATGAATGCCCGAACGAGTACTCGACCTTGTTGCGGTAGCCCCACGCCTCCACCGCCGGCAGGATCGCGGCGACCGGCGGGGAGTGGAAGCCTCCGAGCCGCTCGAGCGCGTCGCGAACCTGCGCGTGCTTCTCTTCGAGCTGGCGCTCGTAGCGGAGCACCTGCCAGGGCGCTCCAGGGTGGGCGGCGCGCGGCTCGATGCGCTCCGGGCTCGGCTCGATCAGCTCGACGACGCGCGCCTCGGCGTACGTGCGCTTGCGTTTCTCGATCCGCGCCCGCACCCGGTCGCCCGGGACGGCGCCGCGAACGAAGACGACGTATCCATCGGCGCGTGCCACCCCGTTGCCGCCGAACGCGAGCGACTCGATCGAGAGCTCCAGCTCTGCGCCCGGACGTGGCCGCGCGGCCGCCGCGCCTCGGTCGGGTGCTCCCGCCTTCGTTTCCGCTCGATCGGCCACGGGAACCATCGTAGGCAGTGCGACTCGACGCCTACCGCCGGGAGGCCGAGGCGTTCGTCTCGGAGATCGGGCTCGAGCACTACCTTCACTTCTCGGGGCGCAAGCCGACCCTCGAGATCGAGTCCGTCTACGAGCGTCACGCGGGCCTCTTCACCGCGAGCACCGTCGAGTCGCTGCGCGACTCCGGCAACCGCTCGCTGGTCGAGTTCTGCGTCGAGGGACTGATCGGCCGCGCGACGATGCACGAGAGCGCGCTCCTCGCCGAGCGCGAGGCCGCGCTCGAGCTGTCGGTCGATGGCGTGGCCCTTCCGTTTCGCAGGGCGGCGATCGACCAGGCCTCCGAGCCCGACCCCGGCCGCCGCGCTGCGATCGAGACGGCGCGGCTCGAGGCGGTCGAGCGCGAGCTCAATCCGCTGCACGAGCGTGCGCTCGAGCGCACGCATGGGCTGGCCGGGGAGCTCGGCTGGCCGAGCGTGACCGCGATGTGCGGCGAGCTCTCGGGGATCGACCTCGCCACGCTCGCGGGCCAGGCACGAGGCGTGCTCGAGGCGACCGACCCGGGATACGAGCTGACGATCGTGCCGATCGTCCGGACCGAGGCGGGCGTCGAGCGGCTGCGGCGCTCCGACCTGCCGGCGTTCTTTCGCGCCCCGTCGCTCGACGTCCACTTCCCGCAGGACCGCCTCCTCGAGAGTCTCACCGCCACCCTCACCGGACTCGGCGCCCTGGCCGAGGACCGCGTCACGATCGACGCCGAGGTGCGTCCGACCAAGTCGCCGCGCGCCTTCTGCGCCGCCGTCCGGGTCCCCGAGGAGGTCTACCTCGTGATCGCGCCGCACGGGGGACGCGACGACTACGAGACGATCCTGCACGAGGCCGGCCATGCAGCGCACTTCGCGCACGTGGCGCCCACGATCGACTTCGAGCGGCGCCACCTCGGCGACAACTCCGTGACCGAGGCCTACGCGTTCCTGTTGCAGCGGCTGGCGGCGGAGCCGAGCTGGCTCGCTCGCCGGCTGGACGCGGAGGATACGGTCGCGATTGCCGAGCATTCCCGCGCCGCCAAGACCGTGCTGGTCCGCCGCTACGCGGCAAAGCTCGGCTACGAGATCGAACTCCACGACGGGGCCGGCGACCCGGCGACGCTTCGCAGCTCCTACGCGCGAACGCTGTCGAGCGCGATGCGGCTCGACTGGCCCGCGGCCATGTGGCTGGCGGACGTGGACCCGTTCTTCTACGCCGCGCGCTACCTGCGCGCCTGGGCGCTCGAGGCCGAGCTCGCGCGCGAGCTTCGCGAGAGCTTCGGTCGCGAATGGTTCGTCGAGCCGGAGGCCGGCGCCCGCCTGCGCGCGCTGTGGTCGGAGGGCCAGCCTCCGGCGGCCGGGGAGCTGCTCGGGCGCGAGCCGGACTTCACGGCGCTGCTCGCCGAGCTCGTGCCCGAGAGGTGACCGCCGTGACCGGGCGCCGCGACGGCTCCCTTCCGGCGCGCGGCTAACCGAGCTTCTGGTTGATGCTGTTGAGGACCGACTTGCGGTTCGCGTTGCGCTTCTCGTGATCGCGAACCTTGCGTAGCTCGGCCGGCGTCAGGTCGGTGAGCCGGCCCTGCACCTCCGCGGCCGTCAGGTCGTCGTAGTCCGTGATCGGAAAGCTCGGGCCCACGCCGGCCACCCTGCGGGCGCGATCGACGGGCGCGAGGGCCGGCCCGGCGCTCTTCACCGCGCGCGAGCGCACCTTCGCCGTTGCCCCACCGAGATCCCTGCGCGCACGCCCGGCGGCGCTCTCCCCGCGCCTGCGCGCCGTGTCGGTGCGCTCCTCGACCCGGTCGCGTCCGCGCCCGAGGAGCTGCTCGAGGTCTGAGACCACGTCGCTCGTCTCCTTGCGTGCGCGGCGGACCAACGAGTCGGCGAGCTTCTGAGCATCGTCCACGGTCATACGGCCGCGCTTGACGGCGTCGGTCATGACCTCCTCGATGCGGTCGCGCGAGAGGATCACGAGGTTCGTCGGCCGCACGATGCCCGCGGCCAGCGCCTCGCGGAAGTCCGCCACGGCCTTGCCGGCGCTGTCCGAGCCGGCCGCGCGCGCCGTTCGCTGCGCCGGCCGGGTTGCCTTGGTCGCGGTCTGCGACGCCCGCTTGCGCGCGGTCTGTTGCCGCCCACGCGCCTCGCCGCCCTTCTTCGCGGCCGCGCGGCGCTTCGTGGCCGACGCCTTGGTTGAGCGGCTCGACGACGAGCTCGACCGCCCGCGCGCGCTCGCGGACGACTTCCTCGAGCTCGTCGTGCCGCGGCCGCTCGAGGGCGACTTGCTGGCGGCGCGCACGCCGCTCTTGCGCGGGGAACTGCTCCGAGTCTGGGCCATCCGTCCTCTCCTCCTTGCCGACGCGTTTGGCGACGCTTCGGGGCGCCAGCCTACCGCGACGGCGCGCACGGCACAGCGCGCCGGAGCCGCAGCCGCGCCCATGAGGCGCCCCGGCGGGTGGCTACGATCCCGCGGTGCCGCGGCACTTCCTCACCGGCTTGGAGCTCGCGCGCGACGAGCTCGAGCGCGTGCTCGACCGCGCGCTTGAGCTCAAGCGGATACGCGCGGACGATAAGGGCCCCCGGTCGCGTCCGCTCGACGGCCGCAGCGTGGCGCTGATCTTCGAGCGGCCCTCCACGCGTACGCGCGTCTCGTTCGAGGTCGGAATCGCCGAGCTCGGCGGCACCGCCGTGGTGCTGAGCGGCGGCGACCTCCAGCTCGCGCGCGGAGAGTCGTTGCGTGACACGGCGGTCGTGCTGTCGAGGTACGTGCATGCGATCGGGGTGCGAACCGGCAGTCACGCGATGCTCGAACAGCTCGCCGCGAGCGCGCGCGTGCCGGTGGTGAACATGCTCACCGACGAGCATCACCCCTGCCAGGCGCTGGCCGACATGCTCACGCTGCGCGAGCGCTTCGGGACGCTCGCCGGCCTGAAGCTCGCCTACCTCGGCGATGGCAACAACGTGACGAGCTCGCTGATGCTGCTCGGCGCCACGCTCGGAGTGGAAGTCGCTGTCGCGACCCCACCCGAGCTGGCCCCCGACGAGAACGTCGTGCGGCTCGCGCAGGACCGGGCGCAGGACGCGCCGGTGTCGATCCTGAGCGACTCCGAGGAGGCCGTTCGCGGCGCTCACGCCCTCTACACGGACGTCTGGGTCAGCATGGGCGACGAGGCAGAGGCCCCTCGGCGGCGGGAGCGGCTCGCGCCATACCGCCTGGACGACGCGCTCCTAGCGCGCGCGAGAGGCGACGCGGTGGCACTCCACTGCCTGCCCGCGCACCCGGGGGAGGAGATCAGCGCCGAGGTGCTCTACGGGCCGCGCTCCGCCGTCTGGGACCAGGCGGAGAACCGGCTGCACGCGCAGAAGGCGCTGCTGGAGCTGCTGCTGACCGGGACCGTCCCCTAGCGGTAGGGTCGCTGCATCGCGACGATCGAGACCCTCAACGGGCCGCTCGACACAGCCGATCTCGGCACGGTGCTCATGCACGAGCACGTCTTCAATCTCACCGTCGAGATCCAGATCGCCCATCCGGGCTTCAACGGCTGGGACCCAGAGGTGGAGGTGCCCAAGGCCCGGAAGACGTTGCGCGCGGCCAAGGAGGGCGGTATCGACACGCTCGTCGAATTGAGTCCGATCGGGCTCGGACGTTCGCTCGATCTCATCCAGCGGGCATGCGAGGGCAGCGGCCTGAACGTGGTGCTCGCCACCGGGCTCTACACCTATGACGTCTTGCCGCGACCCTGGCACTTCTCCGGGCCCGGAACGCTGCTCGGCGGCGGCGAGCCGCTCGACGCGCTGCTGCGCGCCGATCTGACCGACGGAATCGAGGCAAGCGGCGTCAAGCCGGCGATCCTCAAGTGCGCGATCGACGCCGCGGGGCTGACCGAGCACATCGAGCGCGTGGTGCGCTCGGTATGCCGAATCCACAAGGAGACCGGCGCGCCGGTCTGCGTCCACACGCACGCGCCCAGTGAGCGCGGCACCGACGCATTGGGGATCCTCGCCGAGGAGGGCGTCGATCCGGCGCGGGTAATGCTCGCGCACTGCGGCGACACGACCGACGTCGACTACCTCGAGCGGCTTGCCGGATCGGGTGCATTGCTCGGCATGGACCGCTTCGGCCTGGACATCCTGCTGCCGCTCGAGGATCGCGTGAACACCGTCGTGGCGATGTGCGAACGCGGCCACGCCGGGCAAATGATCCTGTCCCAGGACGCGAACTGCTTCAGCGACTGGTTCCCGCCGGGCCTCGAGGCCCAGGTCTCGCCGAACTGGCATTTTCTGCACGTCGTCGGGGACGTGGTGCCGGCGCTGCTCGAGCGCGGCGTCACGCAGGAGCAGATCGACGCCATGCTCCGCGACAACGCGCGGGCCTTCTTCGAACGCTCTGCCGGGGCGGCCTAGGCCCGCGGGCGGAGCCCGAAGCCGCGCAGCAGCAGCAGAGCCGTCTCTCCCAGCCCGCCGCGGGTGGGCAGCAGCCCGAGCTGGGCGCCGGCGTCGTAGAGGTCGAAGAAGCCGCGCGCGCGCCGGATTCGGCCGTCGGCGATCTCGACGTAGTGAATGCCGTGCAGCGTCAGGAAGCGGCCGGTGGCGGGAAGCCCGGCCAGGTCGCCTCGGTGCGTCCCGAGCACGCGCCACGGCAAGCAGGCAAAGCCGGCGGACCCGATCCGCTGACCGGTCCGCTCGATCCGGATGTCGGGGAACGCCTGCCAGAGCCGCTTGGCGTGCCCGGCGAGCACCTCGACTCCGAGCGCCGGCTCGACCACGACGGGGTCCTCGTACTGGATGTCGCCGGTGCAGCAGTCGGTGAAGCTCGCCGCCCGCCGGCCCACCCATGCCGCCTCCCAGGAGTCCGCCAGTGCGTCGAGCGGCGGACGCACGGGCGAGCGCGAGGTCTCTGTCGCGTCAGCCATCAGATGGCTGACTCTACGGCCGCGTGGGCCTGGCTCGTGAAATCAGCCATCCAGGTCCGGGAGGCCCTCGGTCGGCGTCGAGGCCTCTCCGTAGAGGCGCCGCGGGATGCGGCCGGCCTCGTGCGCCAGACGGCCGGCCTCGACGGCGAGGCGCATGGCGCGCGCCATCCGCGCGGGGTTTTCGGCGCGAGTGACCGAGCTCGCGAGCAGCACGCCGTCGCAACCGAGCTCCATCGCGATCGCCGCGTCCGATGCCGTGCCGATGCCCGCGTCCAGGATCACCGGCACGCTCGCCGCAGCGACGATCATGCGCAGGTTGTAGGGGTTGCGGATACCCATGCCGCTGCCGATCGGAGACCCGAGCGGCATGACCGCGGCGCAACCCGCCTGCTCGAGGCGTGAGGCGAGCACCGGATCGTCGTTGGTGTAGGGAAACACGACGAAACCGTCCGCCACGAGCTGCTCCGCCGCCACAAGCGTCTCTGCGGGATCCGGCAGGAGCGTCCGGTCGTCGCCGATCACCTCGAGCTTCACCCAGTCGGTCGCGAGCGCCTCGCGGGCGAGTCGGGCGGTGGTCACGGCGTCACGCGCCGTGAAGCACCCGGCGGTGTTCGGAAGCAGGTCGCAGCCGGCGTCGCGCAGCACGTCGACGATCGAGCCGCGCGCGCTCGGGTCCACGCGGCGCAGCGCGACGGTGGCGAGCTCGGCGCCCGACGCCTCGACCGCCGCCTCGATCGACTCGAGCGTACGGAACCCGCCGGTGCCGATGATCAGGCGCGACGTAAGGCGGCGCCCGGCGACCTCGAGCGGGCCGGCCGTCGCCTCGTGCGCGTCAGCGGGCGTCGTACGGCTCACGCGCCCCCCTGGACCGCGCGCAGCACCTCGACCCGCTGACCGTCGGCGAGCGGCGTGCGCTCCCAGTCGCCGCGCGGCACCACCTCGCCGTCGACGGCGACCGCGAGACCGTGAGCCGGAGGCTGGGCGCCGATGGCCGCGACCGCCGAGCTGACCGTGGCCGGCTCCTCGAGCTCATGGCCGTGGCCGTTGAGGACCACCCTCACAGCGCGCTCTCGGCCAGCTCGGGATTCCGGGGCGCGGCGGGAGCGACGAAGCGCCCCGGCGCCACCCCCTCGCCGAGCGGAGCGGGTCGGTCGTCGGTGATCGTCGCGAGCACCGCGCCGGCCGTGAGCGGCGCCAGCAGGATGCCGTTGCGGTAGTGACCGGTCGCCCAGACGAGACCGTCGACCGCGCCGCAGCCCACGATCGGCAGGTTGTCAGGCGTGCCGGGACGCAGCCGCGCCGAGGCCTCGAGCAGCTCGAGCTCGCCGACCTCCGGCAGCACCTCCCACGCCGCCTCGAGCAGGCGGTGCACGCCGCCCGCCGTGACGGCGGTGTCGAAGCCGCGCTCCTCGACGGTCGCGCCGACCACGACCTCGCCGCTCACCCGCGGCACGACGTAGCAGCGCGGCGTGTGGACTGCGTGCGACGCCAGCGGCGACCGGCCTCCGCCGAGCCGCAGGATCTGGCCCTTGACGGGGCGCACCGGCGGCACGTCGGCCGGGTCAAGCCCGGCGATCGCGCCGCTCCAGCAGCCGGCGGCGACGACGACGTGTCCGGCCTCGACGCGGCCTTCGGCGGTCAGGACCGCCGAGGCGCGACCGCCGTGAACGTCGATCTCCAGCACGTCGGCCGCGATCACCAGCTCGCCGCCGGCGCGCTCGAGCGCGCCGGCCAGGGCGCGGAGCAGCGCCCGCGGCTCGACCTGGTGGTCCTGTGGCGCCCGGATTCCGCCCGCGATCCCGGGCGCGAGACCCGGCTCGAGGCGCCGGCAGTCGCTGCGCGTCAGCCACTCGACATCGAGCCCGAGCGAGCGCTGGAAGTCGTGGAGGCGACGCAGCTCCTCCGCGTCGTCGCGGTCGACCGCGACGACCAGGCCGCCGCGCGGCTCGTAGCCGGTAGCGGCCTGCGACCGCGCGCGAAGCTCCTCGTCGAAGGCCGGCCAGCGGCGGGCAGACTCGAGGTTCAGCTCGAGCAGCGTCTCCTCGCCCCAGCTCGCCTCGGTCACCGGGGCGAGCATCCCGGCCGCGACTCCCGAAGCGCCGGCTCCGGGATGGTCGCGGTCGAAGACGACCGTCGAGAGCCCCGCCTCGGCGGCGCGCCACGCGCATGCCAGGCCGATCACGCCGGCACCGACGACGGCGACGTCGTAGGCCTTCCTGTGCGGCACTTCGATCACTCGCCTCCTTCGGCTGCGGAGGCCGCCCGACCTCCCTACGCCGGCATTACCCGGTCCAGGTTCGACGGTCGGCGGCGGCCAGCCGCCCTCTCAGCCCGGTCTCCCCGAGCTCCCGTGCACTTCGATGGTAGCGCCGCCGCGGGGCGCCGATCAGCGGTAGCGGTCGCGATCCTGAACGGCGGTCCGGTCACTCGACGGAGTGCGGCTGCTGCGGTTGCTCATGAACATGTAGATCACGGAGATCACGAGTCCGAGAATGCCGATGATGAGCAGGATCGTGCCGACGACCTGGATGTCGATGCCCACGACCTCGAAGGTCACGGCGTACTTGAGGATCGCCCCGACGGCGATCAGCACGATGGATGTCCCAAGCCCCATTTCTCGACTCGCTCCTTGGTAGGGACGATCAGGATACCCGCTGCCCGACGGCAGACCCGCGGCTCGAGGCGGTTGCATGCTCGCTCCCACGCTCTGTCACGATCCGCGTGTGGTAGACGCACGCGACGGTCGGAGCGAGCCGGCCCCGGGGGCGGCGCGGCGTTCGCGGCTCGGCGCGGCGCTGCTCTACCTGATCGTGGAGGCCGAGCCGGGCGGGCGTCCGGCGACCGAGCTCGTCGAGCCCGCCCTGGCCGGCGGCGTGGACGTCGTCCAGCTCAGGGAGAAGGAGGGCAGCGACGCGGCGATCGTCGCTGCAGCCCTGTCGCTCCGTGAGCTCTGCGCGAGCTACGGCGCGCTGGCCATCCTGAACGACCGCCCGGAGCTCGCGCTCGAGAGCGACTGCGACGGCGTGCACCTGGGCCAACGCGACGCGTCCGTGGACGAGGCGCGCGCCGTGCTCGGAGGCGACGCGCTGATCGGCGTCTCCACGCATACCGCGGATCAGATCGCTGCGGCGCGGGCGTCGTCCGCCGACTACACCGGGGTCGGGCCCGTGCACGCCACTCCCACGAAGCCGGACGCACAACCGGTCGGCACGGCGCTCGTCCGCCACGCCGCCCTGCACGCCGGTAAGCCATTCTTCGCGATCGGGGGCATCGACGCCGGCAACGTGGGCGCGGTGGTGGCCGCCGGCGCCGAGCGCGTCGCGGTCGTGCGCGCGATTCGTGACGCCGACGACCCGCGGGCCGCGGCACAGGCGCTGCGAGCCGCCGTGGCGGGAGGGGCTCGCGCTGGCGCAGCGCTCTAACAGGAACAGGCGATCGCGCAAGCGACGGCGCGGCGGTGAGGCGGGGAGCGCCGCTGCGAAGGAGCGCAGCGTGGCGCCGTCGAGCGGTGGCGCGCGCGAGGGGGAGTCGGCGCCGGCGAGCGCCGAGCCGCGGTCGCCGGGGCGTGGCTACTCACGATCCGAGGAACGCAACGCCGCCACCCGCGCCGCGCTCGAGCCGCTCCGTCAGGGTGAGCGCCCGCGCGCGGTGACCCTGGGCGCGGTGGCGGCCTTTCTGATCGCGGTGGCCAACCTGATCGCGTACGCCGCCGGGCTCGAGGTCGGCGGTCAGCGCCCGGCGGTCACGTTCGTGCTCGCGCAGTCCGGGCTGCTGCTGATCGCGGCGTGGGGGATGTGGCTGGTCCGGTACTGGGCCGTGCTCGGCATGCAGGCGATGCTCGCGATCCTGATCGTCATCTTCGCCGTTCTGCTGGTGGTGGCGAACAACGTGCTCGCCGCCTTGATCTCGGTCGCGATGATCGCCGCCGCGGGCACGCTCTTCTGGTTCCTGGTGAAGGCGATGGCGAGGATCCAGATGCCGGAGCGCCGGTGACCGACCGAAACGACGGACGCGGGGCACCCAACGCGCGCCGGGCGTCGCCGGGCGTCGCCGAGGCGCCGTTCGTCCACGTCGAGCGCGTTCGCTTCGGCGACCTGGACGCGATGCAGCACATGAACAACGTCGAGTTCCTGCGCTTCTTCGAGACGGCGCGGATCGAGTACCTGACGCACCTGGTCCCCGACCACAGACCCACTCGCCGCCAGGACTTCGGCTTCATCTTCGCCGAGTGCCGGATCTCCTACCGCGCGCCCGCCTTCTACGACGATGACATCCGCACCGCGATACGGCCCGGCGAGATCCGGCGCTCGAGCCTGAGGCTCGAGTTCGAGATGCACGTCGGCGACCGGCTCGTCGCCGAGGGCTACGGGGTGCTCGTGGGCTACGACTACGAGGCGGGGCGCTCGCAGCCGCTGCCCGACGAGCTGCGCGAGCGGTTGGGAGCGGCGGCGGGCTCACCGGCGCCAGCCGGCGGTCAGAGAGCGCCGCGGGCCGTTCTATAGGCTCAGGCTCGGATGGCGGAGCGCTATGACTGCGTGGTGATCGGGTCGGGGCCCGGCGGCTACGTGGCGGCGATCCGCTCGGCACAGCTCGGTATGAGGACGGCGATCGTCGAGCGGGACCGGATCGGCGGCCGCTGCCTCAACTACGCGTGCATCCCGGCGAAGAGCGTCCTGCGCGTGGCCGACGTCTTCTCCGAGGTCAACGACGCGGCCCAGTACGGGATCGACGTCCAGGGGGCGAGCGTCGACTTCGAGGGCGTCGGCAGGCACCGCGACAAGGTGGTCAAGACGCTCACCGGGGGCGTCGCCGGGCTGCTGAAGAAGAACAAGGTCGACGTCGTGGAGGGTCATGGAAAGCTCACCGGCGACGCGAACGTGGCCGTGGGTGACCAGGAGCTGGAGACCGAGAAGGTCGTGCTCGCCACCGGCTCGATCGCGAAGCCCGTCCTGGACCTCGAGTTCTCAGAGCGCGTGGTGGACACCGCCGGCGCGTGGCTGCTCGCGGAGCAGCCGGGGCGCATGGCGGTGATCGGCGCCGGCGCCTCGGGTACCGAGATCGCGTCCGGCTACGGCCGGCTCGGCACGGAGGTCGTCCTGCTCGAGGCGCTGCCGCAGATCCTGCCGCTCGAGGACGAGGAGATCGCCAAGGCCTGCGCGCGCGAGATCCGCAAGCAGAACGTCACGATCGTGACCGAGGCGAAGATCGCGTCGGCCACGACGGAAGACGGCAAGGTGAAGCTCGACTGGGGCGACGGCGAGCAGGAGTTCGACTACCTGTGCATCGCGGCCGGGCGCGGCGCCGACACCGAGGGCCTCGGGCTCGACGACGCCGGCGTCGAGACCGACGAGCGGGGGACCGTAAAGGTGGACGGCGCGCTTCGCACGTCGCGCGAGGGCGTGTACGCGATCGGCGACCTGGTGCCTGGGCCTGCCCTCGCGCACAAGGCATCCGACGAGGGGGTGATCGCGGTGGAGGACGCCGCCGGTCAACCAACCCACCCCCTGGACCACGACCTGATCCCGGCCGCCACGTTCTGCCACCCCCAGGTGGCGAGCTTCGGGATGACCGAGAAGGAGGCGCGCGACGCCGGTCACGACGTCGCGGTCGGGAAGGTGCCGCTCGGCGCCGTCGGGGCGCCCACGGTGTACGGCGACCGCGGCGGGATGATCAAGCTGATCGGAGACAAGCGCTACGGCGAGCTGCTCGGCGGGCACATCGTCGCGGTGAAGGCGGCCGACCTGATCCAGGAGCTCGTGCAGGCGCGGCAGCTCGAGGGCGGGATCGCCGAGGTCGCGCGGACGGTGCACGCGCACCCCACCTTCTCCGAGGCCGTCATGGAGGCCGCCCGCGCGGCCGACGGCTGGCTCATCCACGGCTGACGCGCTGGATGCCGGATCGGCCGGTCTTCTACTACGACCTCGGCTCGCCCTACGCGTACTTGGCCGCCGAGCGGGTCAACTCCGTCCTAGGCGTCGTCCCCGTCTGGCAGCCGATCCTCCTGGGAGCGGTCTTCAGGGCCATCGGCCGGCGCTCGTGGGCACACGGCGAGGGCCGAGCGGCCGGCATGGCGGAGGTCGAGCGCCGTGCCGCGAGCTACGGGCTCCCTCCGATCCGGTGGCCCGACCCCTGGCCGGGCGACATGCTGGTCGCGATGCGGGCGGCGGTCTTCGCTCAGCGATCCGGCCGCGCCGTGGCGTTCTCGCTTGCGGCCTTTCGCCAGGCGTTCGCCGCCGGGCGCGCCCTCGGCGACCCCGACAACGTGGTGCTCTCCGGAGCGGCTTGCGAGCTGCACCCGCGCGCGCTTCTGAAGGGCGTCGAGAGCCGCGCGGTCAAGGACGCGCTGCGCGCGCAGACCGAAGCGGCAGTCGAGCGCGGCGTCGTAGGCGTTCCGTCGGTCGCGGTCGGCGAGCTGCTCTTCCACGGCGACGACCGCCTCGAGGAGGCCGCGGTCGCTGTCGCGGAGCGCCGGCGCTCGCCGACCTGACGCCGGATCTCGGGCGGGCGCTCGCGATTCGAGTAACTTCCAACGCGATGGCGAGCAAGGCCACGGCGTCCAAAAAGAAGTCGTCGAAGGGTGACGACGGACGGCCGGCGGATGCAGCCGCCGCTGACCTGAACCGGCCGCAGCACTCCCTGCCCGACGGCGAGACCTGCACGGCGGTCCACGAGAAGATGCTGGTGATCCGCCGCTTCGAGGAGCGCGCTGGCGAGATGTACGCGAAGGCGAAGATCGGCGGCTTCCTCCACCTCTGCATCGGCGAGGAGGCCACGGTCGTCGGCGCCACGCAGGCGCTCCGCGCGGGCGACTACCTGATGAGCACCTACCGCGAGCACGGCCAGGCGATCGCCCGCGGCACGCCTCCGAAAGAGGTCATG
>Ga0136615_10000334_pt1 | contig 21245 bp, 15 predicted proteins | sample AntDrymUQ2882206_2_FD_106647 | JGI IMG/M metagenome (GOLD analysis project Ga0136615, IMG submission 106647) | Polar desert sand microbial communities from Dry Valleys, Antarctica - metaG UQ288 (22.06) | ecosystem: Environmental > Terrestrial > Soil > Desert | place: Antarctica: Dry Valley... | reverse complement strand
CTTCACCAAGAACGGGCTGGTCGCGTCCCAGGCCCACACCTTCGAGGCGCGGGTGCTGGGGACGAAGAACGCCTCGTCTAGCGGGACCCGCGCGGACGTCGACGCCTTCGTCGTCTTGAGCTCACCTTAGAATCGGGTGCTGCGCCGCCTACTCGTAGGCGGCGCAGCACCGAGAACCCCGCAAAAGGCATAACACCACACCGACACGCTGAAGCCGTCCTCTCGGAGGCTGTGGATACAGCTTTGCTCACCGATGCGCTTAATAGGACACCGAAAGCTGCAATATCTACGGCGCTCCACCGAGTAGAGACCCGGCGGCGCCAACTATCCTGGCCTACGGAAAGTATACTTTCGAGATGGAGAGCGCCTCACGCGGCCGGCAGCAGCGTACGCGTTATCGGCTGCACTTGGGTGGTAAACCTCGTCGTGGCCAAAGTGCGGCTCATTATGGTTCGGCCTACGGTGTGGCTAGAGATGGGAAACAGGGCTTCCACAAAAACGCGATCGGAAGCCGTATAGGGTGTCTTTGGAAGGATTCTACTCCTGTACGTTGCACTCCATAGAAGCTTTTCGTGCAAAGGCGGTAGAAGGCAAGCCTTCGCTGAAGTGCTGTGTCACTGCTAAACCCTGCTCGTGCTCTTGTCGTTCTCTTGGCAATTTCGGCCGCCGTCCTTACCGTTGCGAGTCTTCGAGAGGAAGGCGATGTGGCAACTCCACCCACCTGCCCCGACTCCTTGCAGGCCAAGATCGACGCGGCCTCTTCGGGAGGCACCGTCATTGCCTACCCGTGCGTCTACCGCGAGCAGGTGACCATCGACAAGCCCCTAACCCTCAAAGGCCAGTCCGGCTCTGAGATCCGCGGCTCGGACATCTGGTCGCGCTGGACCTACAGCGGCGGATACTGGCAAAGCGACGATACCCTCCCCCACTTCCCCCAACCGCCGGAGGTTGAGTGCATGCCCGACACCAGCCGCTGCCTGTGGCCCGAGCAGGTGTTCTTCGACGACGAGCCGCTGCAGCAGGTGGCCCCCGACCAGGAGCCCCAGAGCGGCCAGTTCGCCGTGGACGCGGAGAGGCGCGTCGTACTCGCCGACGACCCCGAGGGTCACCAAGTGGAGGTGACGGTGCGTCGGCACTGGGTCCTGGGCAAGGCCTCGAACGTGACACTGGAGGGGTTCACGATGAAGCACGCGGCCAACGAGGGCAGGAGTGGGGCAATCATGAATCGTATGAGCCGCTTGGACCCCGGCCACTCGAACTGGGTGGTTCAGGACAACATGGTGAGCGATGCTCACGGGGCGGTCGTTAACCTGCGCGGCGGCACGGGGAACAAGCTGCTGGACAACGACATCTCGAGGGGCGGGCAGCTCGGCGTCCGCTCCGGGTCCGCCGGCTACCTGGTGCGGGGAAACAAGATTCACGACAACAACACGGAGGACTTCTACTGGGGCTGGGAGGCGGGCGGGTTCAAGGCTGCCTCCACAAGCGCAATGGTCGTAGACGGCAACGAAGTCTACAATAACAAGGGCAACGGCGTGTGGTGCGACGTAGGCTGCAAAGACATCACCTACTCCAACAACCGCATCCACCACAACGCCCGGCGCGGCATCCACTACGAGATTAGCTCCGGCGGCAGGATCTTCGGCAATGTCGCTTGGGAGAATGGGTGGGCCACCCCAAACAGGGCCAATGGCGCCGGCATCGGCGTCTCCAACTCCACCGACACGGAGATCTACAGCAACACGCTGGCCTGGAACGCTGACGGTATAGGGATTACGGGCCTGGACCGGAACGGCACTGACCACGATCTCGTCCTCAACATCCACGTCCACCACAACACTATCCTCATGCAGGATCTGCCCGGCGAGGACCTGACGAACCACTTCGCTTTGGGCTGGATCAGCGGCTGGAGCCCTCAGATGTTCGATCCGGATAGCAATAACCGGGGCGAGGGCAACGTGTACTGGTACCCCGACCCCGAGGGCGACCTGGTGCGCTTCGAATGGGAGAAGACCGGTTACCCTGAGCTGGAGGACTTCGAGGCGACGCCGGGCGAGGAGGGCGGTCGCTACCTGACCCAGGCCGAGAAAGATGCCGTGGTGGCCGATAAGAGCCTCCCGACCAACTCCGAACCGCGCTAGCGGAAGACCAACGAGCGCGAACAGTCATTGTAAGGGCTGGGCATGAAAGCCTCGGCTCCTTTCCGTGCTCTTGCCAGTACACCGTAGACTACTTGCACACCGACGATTATCTAATCTACGATACCTGGGGGCTCGAGCTCACCGACGGCAGCATGGTCCTCTTCCTCGACGGGGCTAGGTGACCAGGCTCGATATCTGGGCGCGTTTATAGCGATCGATCGGAGCAGTTTGCGATGATCGACTCACACCTCATCCTCGGGGCATGGTGCTCCTGGTTAGAAGTACTGCCAAGCTCCCTCTCGGCCAGCCAGGCGAGTCCTCCATCGTCGGGTACACTCGCCCGCCGTCGAACGCAGACCCAGCAGCAGGGGCAGGTCTGCGAAACGCGTCTCGATTGTGGCACAACTCGCTACGGAGGGAGCATCCTCACATCCGGCGGGTGTGCGAGCAACCCGACTGTAGACGAGAGGGCTCCCTCCGTTCAAGCGTCCTATGAGCAGTTTAGATTGGCCCGAACATCAGCTGTTCTTGGAGCACGTCACGCCCACGATAGTGCACCCGACCTTGTTGTTGGAAGCGATGGTGTCGCCGTTCATAGTGTTGTCGTGTATCCGGACGTTCCGAACGTCCGGCGGGCGCGAGCTCTCGATCACCTGTATGCCGTGACTGACGTTCCCCCCGAAGGTGTTACCGTAAGCGTCGATGTTGGCGGAATTCGATACGAGCAGGCCCACATGATACTGTGCGGCGGGGAGCACGCCGTTGCCCTTGATTATGTTGTTGCGGATGACGGCCGGGCCCTCAGAGACCTCGTCCTGTATACCGGCCTTGCCGTTGCCGGTTATGGTGTTACCTTCGACCGTGAGTGCATCACAGTCAATGTCACACCACACACCGCTCCAGTAGTTGTTGCTTATTTTGGAGTTCCGAACGGTCAGCGGTGATTGGGCGCTCTTGATCCCGGCCGCGGAAGACTTCCCACCGTCGAGTATGGTGAACGAGTAGCTACCGTTGCGGTCTATGGTGGAATTTTCCACCAACAGGTTAGATCCTGCACCCCCGATGCCGTTGTTCTTGTTCCCGGTTATCCACGCGTCGCGAACGGTGAGGTTATTTCCTCCCCTGATACCTTGTCCGCACCCGGGCTCGCAGTAGTTCCCCCCCACGGCCCCGCTGATCTTGAGCCCCTCGATCAAGGCCCCGCTAGAACTGTTGGCATTGAATACCTGAAGTGCCTTGTCGGTCTTGACCTCGGGCCGGGTGGAGTCGTTGTAGACGCCAATGAACCGGTCCTTGTTCCCCACCTTCACTGGGCTCGAAATCGAATAGGTTCCGTCGTGGACACAGAAGGTCGTACCGTCCGGAGAGCTCGCCGCGACGCTAGCGAGGTCCTGCGACGGATACACGTTCTTGCCGGAACAAGATTTTGCTGCCTCTGCATGCGGTGCATACAGCATAGAGGTTAGAAATACGATGGACAGCACAACAGCGAACAACAGAATAACAACGCGTTTAAGCATAGTATACCCCCCTCACGTTACATGCCTCCCCAAGTACTCCAGTGCTCTCAAGGAGCTCTGTAGCGCTTTACCTCAGCTCTCGCTTTGTTTCCCCTTCTTTTCCTTCGAGCCTCTCACTCCTTCCTGCTGTCTCCGTGAACGTTCTACAGGGGAGTCGTTCAGATCTCCCCCTCCTACGGCCCGGCACTCTAGAGAAGGCGCTCACCTCATGCAACTGCCTCTTTATCGTAAAACAAGTTCCTTTATCGAGAATGTGGCTTAAATAAAGGGAATTCCTGTTTCTTTATCGAAACGCTTTTTTAATAATTTTTAATACTTGTAACGTGTACACAACCTATTTTCGTTGCGATCTGCTTTATTTGCTTTTCCGGGTGATTCAGCAGTGAGCGGCCGGGGCGAAGGCAGCCACCGCCAAGCCAAAGTCTCCGTCGTGGTCGCCGTTCGCGAACAGCACACCACTCGGGCTAGCCGCCGTTTCACCCCACCGGAGTTAGGTTGCCGATGATACAGGCTTCCCCACTCGCACGCAGCGCGGTCTCGTCGAAGGTAATTGAAGAGGGTCCTTAGTAAGCATCCTGGTTGATCAGGAGGCACCGCACGGTGCGAGCCAAGAGCACAAGATCCAACCAAACCGACCAGTCGCGCACGTAATAAGCGTCCATCCGGACCCTCTCGACAAAGGAGGTGTGGTTGCGCCCGGCCACCTGCCAAGGTCCTGTGACACCTGGAGTAACGCGCAGAATCTCGCTTTGTGTCTCCCCTATATCTTTGGATTCGCGGGGCAGGTAGGGTCGGGGACCGACCAGGCTCATCTCTCCGCGCAAAACGTTCCAGAGCTGCGGTAGCTCGTCTAAGCTGGTCTTGCGCAGAAAACGGCCGACGCGGGTAACGCGGGGATCGTTGCGCAGCTTGTGATATTTCAGGTACTCCTCTTTCATCTCGTTGTTTTCTTTAAGCAGGCGCTCCAGTAGGGCCTCCGAGTTAGGGAGCATGGTTCGGAATTTGACGCACGAAAACAATTTGCCGTCGCGACCCATCCGCTGGTCCCTGTAGAAAATGGCTCCGCGCGACTCAATCAACACGAGCAGGGAGAGCGTCAAGATGAGGGGAAGGATAAGAACTCCGCCAACCACGGTGGCCACGATGTCCATCACCCGCTTCATACGTTGAGCCCAACGGTCCAGGAGGTTGTACTTGATCTCGACCCCGAAGGTTCCGCCGAGATCCCTAGCCACTACCGCCGAGTTCATGATTCCGTCAAGGTTGGGTATGATCACGACGTGCCGAAAACTGTTGCTAGCCAGGCTCACGAATTGGGCCAGGTGCGCGCGCCGCGTGTGAGGCATGGCAAAGATAACCGTATCCACCCCGTGTTCTTGAGCCAGGGCTGCTGCGTCAGTCAGGGTCCCTCCGTAGGGTATGCCTTCAAGCGAGCCTTCTGCCGGGGCTACGCGGTTGTCGAAGACGCCGACGGGCTTATATCCCAACTGCCACTCTCGCTGCAGAACCTTCAGCATGCGCGCCCCAGCTTCCCGGGCCCCTAGGACCATAACCGGCTTGCACCACAGCCCCGCTCTCATCATCGCCCACTTCACGAAATACCGTATCGTGGGAGCTAGCAGCAAGAGGCCCAGGAACCACGCAAAGATCAGTATGCGTGAGAGCGAGTCCCCAACTTGAGAAGCAAAAGCGGAAACCAAGGTTATCATCAGGGCAGCGAGCACAGCGTACGTTTGCCGGCGCAACTCTTCCACCGGTCCCAGTCCGTAACCCGGATACAAACCCAGTAACGCACGGAGCCCCACCCATAAGACCAAGTTGGGTACGATACTCAGGACGCTGTCGCCAATGCCTACGAAGGCAGCGCTCATGCTATCCGAGAGCTGACCGTTCCCAAAGATGTCCTGTAGCGTGAGACCTACCTGACAGACCACAAGCGCAAGCAATATATCCGAAAAGGCCAGGACTAAAATAACCAGCAGCCGCCTCCGGGACTCAACCCAACGTCCCATGAGCGTACCCGCGCGAGAGGCAGATATGATCGACCCCGTGGCCGAACGCGCAGCCTCGGTGTTAGCGATACTTTGGACGGTCATCTGTCCTCCTCATAGAGGCTTCCTAGCCTTACTCTCATAAAGCTATGTTAGGAAGCGGCGAGATTGACCGCATCGGCCACGTGGCATATTTTCCGCTGACTGGTTGATCAGGCCGTCTAACGGCCGGTGTTGTGGCTCTCTGAACAGCTTGCCCATTGGATGCAAAAGCATCGCTATCGTGCCGTTAGTGCTGACAATTTCGAAGATCACTGAGAAAACCTCGTAAGTGGATCGCAGAAAGGCCGAAGCGTATCCCAAAGAGAGTTCGATAAGATCGAGGCAGCGCTAGTTGTAGGCTCGAGGCTCGTAGATGTCCGCCGCCATCGCTCCCCAGTTCGGACCGTAACCCCTTCTTTACAGTAGCTTCTCTTTCGTTTCCCATATAGCTGTTTACAAGACACGCGGTTGCGCGAAAAGGGAAGCAACCTCATCCTACCAGTCCGCGTTTCTGTGATAGTTAGTACTCTTGAGCGCCGTCCTTAGCGAGCGCTCGTCCGTAGACATCCTCCAGACGGACAATGTCGTCCTCGTCGAACTCACCAAGGGAAACCTCAAGTATCCTGACCGCTTCTTCTCCGATTGCCGAGAGCCGGTGAAGCGTCCTACAAGGAATGAAGACCTTCTCCCCCCTTTCAGGCAAGAGAACTCTATCCCCCACCTCGACTCGGGCTCCAGGGTCGAGAACCACCCATAGCTCATCGCGATGATGGTGATACTGCAGAGAAAGGGCACCACCTGGTTGGACGGTTATGATCTTGACGGTCGAAGGCACGTTGTGCGTGAACTGTTCGAACTTTCCCCAGGGTTTCTCCACCTCTGTCGTGGAGGGTACAGCATCGATCATAATGCTCCTTTCTGCCGGATTCTCTCGGCGCCGATAAACGTGGCATCAGAAGCTTATGACTCCCTTGGGGAGGCAGACCCGAGAGTTCACTCGGGCTCCCTGGTCCAAGACGTTCTCTTCTTCCACGACGCATGCCGCCCCAAGCACAGAGCAGCCCCTGATCACGCAGTTTTGGTGGACGACGGCCCCAGGCCCGACTATAGAGTTTCGGACTATCGTGCCCTCCCCTATTTGGGCCCCTTCGAAAAGAATACTCCCCTCCACCATCGCTCCCTCTCCCACGAAGCATCCCTTACCCAGGGAAGTGCGGCCGCCGATGGTGGCGCCGGCCTCTATCTCGCAGCCCTCCGCGATGGAGACCGGCGGCAGTAGGCTAACGTCTTTGGAAAGCTTGGTGGATGGATCAATGCTCAGGTCCTTGAAGTCATCTCCTTTACCGACGGTACCGGAGAGCACGTCGTTGGAGGCTGCAAGGTAGCTGCGAGGGGTTCCGATGTCACGCCAGTAGGCACTCGAAACGAAGGCTCCGAGCTTCCCCATGGCTTGAAGCTGGGGAAAGATTTCTCGTTCGATCGAGACTTCTCGCCCTTCGGGGATCATATTCAGCACCTCGCGTTCGAGGACGTAGATGCCCGCATTGACCAGGCTGGTATGTATCTCATCGCTGCTTGGCTTCTCCACGAACCTCTTTACCCGCAGCCGGTGATCCACCTCTACGAGACCGTAGGCTGTAGGATCGTCCACCGAGGTAAGCGTGACGGTCGCCAGGGCCTCCGAATCCAGGTGGGCCTGGATGACCTCCGCCAGATCTATCCCTGTTAGGATGTCTCCGTTCGTCGCTACAAACGGTCCCTCTTCGAGGTATCCTTCGGCGTTTTTTATGCCGCCCGCCGTTCCCAAAGGTTGGTCCTCCACCACATAATCGAGCGAGAACCCGTTGAGATCCTTTTCGGCGAAGTACTGTTGGATAGGCTCTGGCAGGTAGCCCATGGAGAAGACGACTCCATCTAGCCCAGCCGTCTTCATGGTGTCTACCATGTACTGTACGTAGGGTCTGTTGCGCAGAGGCACCATGGACTTGGGAACTGTCTGGGTTATAGGCCGGAGCCGCGTGCCCTTCCCACCAATCAAAGCGACCGCTCGCATCTCAACCGTCCTTTCTATGCTTTCTGCTTCCCAACAGCCTGCCTGTCAAGAGGTTGTCCACGTGGCGGCACCATCGTACTTCTCGTCCCTCTCGGTTCGCCGGCAAGGAGCTCAACTCTTCTCTACGGTATGAGCAAGCAGGATAGAGCGGATCCGCTGCTCCAACTCTTCGGTCCTGCAAGGCCAAGGCATCACGTGCTTCAGCCCGTTCGCTTCTTCTTCTTCTTCTTGGGTCTCGGCGGAGGCGGTAACCAACTCTAAGACCGGCACTTCCGTGGCTTCGCGTGCGTTCGCCGACAGCACCGAAAAGACCTTGCGGCGCCGGGTACTCTCCTTCGACAGGGGGGTGAGCAGGAGGAGCCGGACACCCTCCAGCGACCACCGATCGCTCAAAGACGCGGCGGTAACAAGCCTCGCGTCGTAACACAGGCCACCGAGCAACAGCACCAGGGCTCGGCCAACAACCGGATCTCCGCAGACTAGAATGGTTGGCGTCGAATCCGGGCACCGGCTCATTCATAGCCCCAGATTTTGCGGGGCCTTCTTCGTTCGTCTGTCACCGAGCAAGTCATAGCGTAACTAATAGTGACGCGTACCCAGCCTCCTACACATCAGCCAAACGGCACATCTTTTCCTCCGCACCTTTCCTTTTCGCGCGGCCCCCGCTATTGCTACCCGGACAGTTCCAGAATTCCCAACTGCAGAGCCTTCACCACCGCTTGTGTGCGGTCGGAGACACCGAGCTTCTGAATTATATGCTCGACGTGGTTCTTGGCTGTGCCCGGGCTGATCACCAACTCGCGGGCGACTTCGCGGTTGGTATGCCCCAGCTTCAAGAGCCCCAAAACCTCCTGCTCGCGAGGGGTCAGCGGCTCGACGTACGGCCCCTCGGGGCGTCCCCGAATATCTCGAGAGGAGCCTGCTCGCTCCCCTTCTTCGGCGGCCAGTCGCCGCAGCAGCCGGGCGGCGAGTTCCTTATCCAACGGGGACTCCCCAGCGAGTACCTGACGTATGGCGGTTGCAATTTCGTGTTGAGGGGCATCCTTGAGCACGTACCCTGCGGCACCCGCCTTGATCGCCTCCAAGAGATAGTTGGGGTTCTCGTGCATGGTCAGGATCAAGACGCTGATTCTAGGATGCTTCTTCTTGATCTCCCGGGTAGCCTCGAGCCCATCCATCTCCGGCATCCGCACGTCCATCATAACCAGGTCGGGGCTCACCCGGGAGCAGAGCACGAGCGCCTCTCGCCCGTTGGCCGCCTCGCCCACCACCTCGATGCCGGGCTCGTCGGAAAGCATGTCTCGGAGGCCCTCGCGGGCAAGATCGTGGTCGTCGACTATGATGATCTGAGCCAACCTATTCCCTTCTCCCAAACGTATATTCACACTCATATCAGCCCTTCTCTGACACAACTGATAGCGGAACCGTGGCGTATACGGAGGTACCCGTGCCCGGTTCGCTTTGGATCTCAAGCTCGCCGCCGAGCATCACGACCCTTTCACGCATTCCGGCGAGGCCGACCCTTTCGCTGGGCCCACTCCCCACAGACACAGCAGCCGGGTCGAACCCACGCCCGTAGTCCCGAACTTCGAGTCGAACCTCGCCTCCTCGACGCCGCAGTTCGACGCTTATTCTTTCTGCTTGTGCGTGTTTGCGTGCGTTGGTCAGTGCCTCCTGAGCGATGCGGAAGAGGCCAATTTCCACTGTATCCGGTAGACGCTCGTCTCCGAGTTCTTCTTCGTAGTTAACCCGGCAACCGTCCTCGCGGACCCGTTCGACCTCCAGGGAGACGGCGGCTGCCAATCCGAAGTCGTCAAGCGCTGTCGGCCTCAGGTTCGCGATAATTCTCCGCGCATCCGAAACCGTTTGCCTGACCAGCCTCGAAACTCGTTGTAAATCCCTCCCGCCCTTCTCCGTGTCCGGAGGGTAACGTCGGGAAAAGGCCTGCAGATGTTGGTGGGCGGCGACCGCGACCTGGGCCAGTCCGTCGTGCACCTCGTAGGCGACGCGCCGCCTCTCCTCCTCCTGCGCTGTCAGGAGTTTACCGAGGAGATCTTCCAGCCTCTTCTCGCGCTCGGCCAACTCCCCGAAAAGCCGGGCGTTCTCCAAAGCGCTCGCCGCTTGGCTGGTCATGCTGCCGAGAATATCTACGGTGTCTTCCTCCAGTAGGCTCTCCGGACCGTAGACCTCGAGCAAGCCGATAGAACGATTTCGTACCCGCAGCGGTAGGCCCAACCCGACGAGCTGTTTGGGGTCTTCTGAATCCTCCAAGCGAAACAACTGATGCTCCCCGGTCTCTAGTACCGCCTGCAGCACGTCGTGAACATCAGACGTATACCGAAGCCCTCTCGGTAGGCTCTCAAGCCCCACCGCGCGCCACACGCGCAGCTGACCGTGCTCATCAGGCCGACTTATGACCGCTGTTCTGAGGCTGGAGACGCGCTGCATGATCATCAGTAGCCTCGTGCCTACCTCTTCAGCTTCCAGGGTGGAGCCCAAAACGTGGCCGGCCTCGTAGAGGGCCAGCAGCGCATCTAGGCTGCGCCGGAGCATATCTTCAGCCCGCTTGCGCTCGGTAACATCGTGGGCGGTTATGCACATAGCTACTCTGCCGTCACGGGGGATGGCACTTACGTTAACCTCGACGTCTAGGAGCGTTTTGTCCTTGCGACGGTATTTTCTCTCGCCTATGGAGTAACGTCCCTCCTCGAGGATGCGCTGGGTTAATATATCGACGCTTTCTTGGTCGTGGGCGACGATATCGTAGAGCGTGAGTCGCCGCATCTCTTCCGCCGTGTAGCCGAGCGATCGGTGAAGCGCATCGTTGGCCTCTAGGATTTGCTTGGTCTTGGCGTCGACTAGGAAGATATTCTCGGCGGCCTGCTCGACCACCGTGCGGTAAAGTTCCTCGCTGGCACGCAGGGCCTCCTCGATCCTCCTGCGCTCGGTGATGTCCTGCTGGGTCCCCCAAATCCAGACTAGAGAGCCATTCTCTACAAACCCGGTGAGGTTGTTCAAGAAGTATCTCGCGTTGCCCCAGCGATCGATCTCGCACGACTCGGCGCCGGTTAGCCGATAGCCGGAACGGACAAAGGCCCGCAAGTATGCCACGTTCTCCGGAGCTGAGCGGGGAAGCAAGTCACTAATCCGTGACCTCAGGAGCTCGTCGGCACGTGAAAACCCATACATCCGAGCCATCGCATCGTTACACTCGGCGAGGTATCCATAACGGTAAAAGTGCTCTATTTGCTCGTCCTCCGGTATGTCCACCGGTAGCGGTTGCTCTACTCCGAAACGCCAGATGCCTTCCATGCTCTGTTCGACAAAGGTTCGGTAGCTTTCTTTACTCCTTACCAGTGCCTCCTCGGCTCGCACGCGCTCGCTGATATCTTCGATAACCGAGACAAAATAATCAGGCTCGCCCGACGAATTGCGCACGAGCGAGACGGCCAGGTTGATCCAGACGATAGAACCGTCTTTGCGCAGGTAGCGCTTCTCCGTCGAGTAGGTCCATATCTCCCCGTCCAGCAGCCGACGAAGGTGCTCAAGGTCGGCGTCGAGGTCATCGGGATGGGTTATGTCCTGGAAGGTAAGCCGCAGAATCTCCTCCTCCGGGTAACCGACGATCTCGCACAGCCTTTGGTTGACCCTCAGCCACCTGCCGCCCGGCGCCACCTGGGCGACGCCCACGGCGGCCTGATCGAACGTGGCGCGGAAGCGCTCCTCGCTCTCCCTAAGTTCCTCTTCCGCCCGCTTACGCTCGGTTACGTCGCGGGAGTTTATGACTATGCCCTGAATGGAAGGATCGTGGAGCAGGTTGGCGCCGATCGCTTCGAAGTGGCGCCAGGAACCTTGTTTGTCGTTGACTCGGTACTCTATCGACAGGCGACCACCAGGCTTTTCGAGGAGCTCGGCGAAACTGCCTCTCACCGGTTCAAGGTCGTCCGAGTGTAGGTGGTCGAAGGCGTGGGTGCCTACTCTCTCCTCAGGCTCATAGCCAAGGATCCGCTCGGCTGCCGGGCTCTCGTAGCGGATGGTGCCATCAGCTTCGAGGATCAGAACGATATCCGAAGCGTTCTGGACCAAGGCCCGGAACCGTTGTTCGCTCGTCCGCAATTCTTCTTCGGCGTGTCTGCGCTTACTTCGCTCCTCCGCTTCGCTCACCGCGCGACGGACCGCCGGGACGAGATGTTCCAAGCGATGCTTCAGCACGTAGTCCGTGGCGCCGCTTTTTATGATCTCCATAGCCATTTCTTCGCCAAGTGCGCCGGAGACGAGGATAAACGGCACTTCGGGGTGAATCTCTCGCGTCATCTCCAAAGCCGAAAGCCCATCGAACGCTGGCAGCGTATAGTCCGATAGGATGAGATCGAAGCCACCCTTTTCCAGCGCGGCGGCGAAGTCGGCGCGTGTCTGCACCAGGCTCAACTCGCAATCGATACCGCCTTCGAGGAGGTTAGCCTGGATGAGCTCCGCATCTAACGGGCTGTCTTCCAGGTTAAGGATGCGTAGTGCTTTCGCTTTCTTCAAATCTCGGCCTACCTAAGTTCTCGTACCAAGGTCTCGCGATGCTCAACGACCCCGCTACGCGCCCCCTGGCGGGGGCTGATTGACGACGCCCCAGAAGAGCCCGACCTCCTTGACGACGTCGACGAAGCTTTCGAAACCCACCGGCTTCACGACGTACGCATTCACGCCCGAATCGTAGCTTCTCACCAAGTCTTGCTCCTCATGCGAAGAGGTGAGTATCACTATCGGGACCTTTTTCAGGTCTGGGTCGGCCTTTACCTGTTTCAACACTTCCAACCCGTCCACCTTGGGCAGCTTCAGATCCAAGAGCACCACCGATGAGTTTCCCACCTCCCGCGAGGCGTATGTTCCCCGATAGTAAAGGTAGTCTAGCGCTTCTTCGCCGTCGCGCGCTACGACAACCTCGTTGGCTAGACGGCTTGCGTCTAGCGCCATGAGGGTCAGTTCGACGTCGTTTGGGTCGTCTTCTACCAACAGGATCTTACCTAAGTTGACCATCGATCTCCTCTGTAAGCTGCGGAAGGGAGAAGTAGAAGGTGGCTCCACTCCCTACGCAGCCCTCCGCCCAAACACGGCCGCCGTGACGATTAATTATGCGCCGCACGGTAGCAAGCCCGATACCGGTACCTTCGTACTCTTTCACGTCATGCAGGCGCTGAAACACCCCAAACAGTTTGTCGACGTATCGCATATCGAACCCCGCCCCGTTGTCGCGGACAAAGAACACCGTTTCGTCCTCGTCGCTTGTACTCCCGATCTCGATCACGGCTGGATCACGGGTACGTGAGTACTTTACGGCATTGGAGAGGAGATTTTCCAAGACGAGCCGTAACATGGAGGGGTCACCGTGGATCTCGGGTAACTCTCCGACCTCCCAAACGATGTTCCGTCCCATCGTCTCGAACTTTAAATGGCTCAACGTCTTTTCAACGAGTCGATCCATGTCTACGGCGGCGCGGCGCATTCCGGTACGTCCCATGCGAGAGAAGGCGAGAAGATCATCGATGATAGCCTCCGCGTGCTCGATGGAGCCGATGATCACCTTCAGGTAACGCAAGCTGGTTTCGTCCAGAGTCGAGGCAGTCTTCATCTCAAGCATCTCCGCAAAGCCGCCGACGTGCCTAAGCGGCGCCCGCAGGTCGTGGGAGACAGAGTAAGAGAAAGATTCCAGTTCTTTGTTGGCCTCCTCCAGCTGCATCGTGCGATCTCTGATGCGCTGCTCCAGCTCTTCATTAAGCCAGCGGACCTCTTCCTCGGCCTCCTTGCGCTCGATTACTTCCTTCTGGGCTTTGTCGTAGAGCCGCGCGTTGTCGACGGCCAAAGCGGCGTGGCGGGCGAGTTCTTCGGCAAGCTCCAGGTCGGCCGACTCGTAGCGCCGTCCTGACTCAGCCGTCACGAGCGTGATCACGCCGAGCGTCTGTCCGCGGGCGACGAGCGGCACGATTATGTAGGACTTGAGGCCCAACTCGCGTATGAGCTCGCGGTGCTCGATGTCACGGGCGGCCTCATCCAAGAGCGATTCGGGGATCTCTGATGCCAACTCCGATTGGCCGGTGCGCAGCACCTGCGGCACCCCGCGTGAAGCATCCGGGTCGGGCGGGTAGCGCTCCTGCAACTCGTGAGCCAACGCGACTTTCTCCGGATCCTGGTGAACCACTGCCAGCCGATCGAGCGAGCCGTCTTCCTTAACCACGTCGATGGTACACCAATCGGCGAGGTGAGGCACCACGAGACGCGCCACGCTTGCTAGCGTGTTCTGGTAGTCAAGCGAGGCGGTGAGCATGGTGCTCGCCTCGGAAAGGAACACGAGGCGCCGTTGCGCCTCTTCGGCCTCGGCTCGGGCTGCCTGCTCTTGAGCGAGGAGCTGAGAACGCGCTTCCTCCGCTCTTTTGCGCGCGGTGATGTCCGAGCGGATCGCCACGTACTGGTAAGGTTTGCCCCTCTCGTTCAAAAATGGCACGATGGTAGTGTCCACCCAGTAGTGACCGCCGTCCTTCGCCCGGTTCTTAAGCTCCCCCCGCCAGACGTGGCCTTGAGCAATGGTTCTCCACAAGTTCCTGATGTATTCTTTCGGGTGGTAGCCGGAGTTGATGATGCGGTGGTCTTGACCCAAAAGCTCTTCTTCGGAATACTTGGAGATCTCGCAGAACTTGTCGTTGACGTAGGTGATCTTGCCGCGCTGGTCGGTGAAGGCGACGATAGCCGACTCGTCTATCGCAAACTTCACGTCCGCAAGCTCCTTGAGCGACGCCCTTAGTGCCTCCTCGGCCTCCTTGCGCTCGGTGATGTCGCTGAAGTCCATAACAGCGCCGACCATTTCGCCGTCCTGCACCAGCGGAGAGACAGAGCAGGAGACGGGGAAAAAGGTGCCGTCCTTCCGTACAAAGATATCCTCGTGATCCCTGATCGGCTCTAGTTCCTCCGAGAGTTCGCCGAGGAGGGGTCTGTTTAAAGGACATTCCGAGACGGGGTAGGGGGTGCCGTCGGGGCGGGTGTGATGGATAGCGTCGTGGAGGGGTTCGTCCTTGATCTCGTCGAGTGTGAAGCCGGTGACCGCTTGGGCAGCAGGGTTCATGAAGGTGGGACGGCCCTGTTTATCCATCATAAAGAGACAGGAGGCGGCGTTGTCCGTGATAGTCTTGGTGAGTTGGCTCTGGCGTCGCAGCGCCTCCTCGGCCTCCTTGGACTTCGTAATATCGTGCGTCACTTTAGAGAAGCCTCTGAGGTTCCCTTCCTCGTCCCTGAGCGCTGTGATGAGCACACTAGCCCAGAACCGTGAGCCGTCCTTGCGAACCCGCAAGCCTTCTTCCTCGTAGGTACCATCGATCTCCGCCGCCTGAAGCTCCTGCTCGGGCTTGCCGCGCTCTACGTCCTCCTCCGGATAGAAGATAGAGAAGTGTCGTCCGAGGATCTCCGCTTCTTCGTAACCACTGACTCGGTGTGCCCCTTGGTTCCAGGTGCTCACATATCCGTGGGGATCGAGCACGAAGACCGCGTAGCCTCTTACACCCTCTACCAGCAACCGAAACCGTTCTTCGCTCTCCCACAGGTTCTCCTGGGTCCTCCGAGACTGCAACGTCCTCGCCTCAGCCTGCCGCTTTGCGGAGCTTATTGCTGCGATCAGCAGGCTGACGGAGGCTCCCTCCACCACGAACAAAGTCAGCCGCAGGCCCTGCCCGAAGTCGAGCCAAAGCGTGTAAGGCGGGGACAAAAAGAAATAGTTGGCCACCAGGGCGGCGAGTGCGGTCGCGAAGAGCCCGACTCTCAGGCCACCGATCCAGGCACTGACCATCACAGCCCCAAAGAAAAGTAGGAAAGGGCTCTCCTCTTCGATCAAGGGGTCCAGCAGCAGCTTGACCAGCAGCGCCAAGCCTACCATCAGCACAGCGATGCCGTAGCTCAGCGGCGACGAGCGCACCTTACCAAGCAGCCGTCCGGTCTTGCCAAGGTAAGTCTGCTCAGTCCTTTGTCCCATCTCGGTTTTCACCCTGACGCCCGGCCCGTCCTTGCGGGAGCGGCACGACTCCGCGTACGACGGAATCTAGTTAGGACACACCCGGTTCCGGTATGGACGGAAGTGCTACCCCCTGAACTTCTAGGAAATGTATGAGGCGCCGTGACTAGCGAGGCTTGGAACGGCTCGCTCCCCCCATGCCGCCACTCGAGATCCGAGTCGTCTCGGAAATTGATGTCGAGATCCAAACTGTCGGTCTCGTTCCGTTCGCTCTTGAGCTTCAACGTGCGGCGCTGCTCCTCAAGAGCGGGTTCCAGCCGAGCAGCTGAAGCATAGAAAAGATCGCGGGTACTGTCGCTTCAATGCCTCTCCTTATCCGTTTCAAAAGCTCACTGACTTCGATAGGATCTTAGGTGCTCTAACGACCGTGAGCCAGCAACACAGCGTTTCCGCTGGCCTCAGAGAGTAACCGGTGATCACAGCACGACTTGCTCCCGCATTCGTTCTGCTCATACCTCCTCACAATCCAGACGACCCCAATACCTTCCCCGTTTGGTACTCCTCATTTGTAAAGCCAACACGCTTCGACCATATCCACTTTTTGAGTCATTGACAAGAGTTCCGGCCACTAAAGCCACTCCTTCGTCAACGTCGCCTTTGGGCTCGTTGCACATCCTCTGCGCTCGCGCTCGTCGCCAGCGCCCTTCAGAGAGGTGAAAGAGCTTCATAGTCGACGGGAGTTCCGGCAAGTTGTCCTTGGCATCTTTATGCCTCCACCTGACCTTAGATGGTTAATTTCTCTCTAGGAACCGAGGCGTGGCCGCGTTCAACGTACGCGTTGCGCGCCCGGCTAGGCCGCGTAGATAAACTGCCAGCCGACTAGCCTCGCCGTGTACAACCTCCATAGGCCATCTCCACGCTCGGCAAGCAGGACGACGAGAGTCTGTTGTTGGCAGCATCGAATGTATCATATTTGTAATTCTTTGCGACGCCTTTCCACTAGAAGCCCCCAATGTACGCCATCTACGATAGTACCGACAGTTGAATCTACCCTGCACACGCTGTGGCGGTTCGAAAAGAGTGAACAATTTCGCTCCTGATGGTGCCGCGTCTTAAGCTGACCTTCCGGTGCTAAACCTTTAGTACTATCAAAAACTATACTCTAAATAGCCCCTCAATACTATCAAAAACTATACTCTAAATAGCCCCTCGCTACTCGTGCTCCATGTTTGCTTCGTGAGGGATATGGGTATAGGCTGCTAGCTTATTTATGAGTTAAGTAGTGAGTAGAAGGGAGAGGTGATCCGCCTAGCCGGCAGCAGCGCGATTCTAATGCGGCGCTCGGACCTGTGGCGCTGGCTCGTCCTCGCACTTGTCGCGGCGTTCGTGGCGTTTTCGTGCTCCTTCCTCCTTGCTCCTAAAGAGGCCCAGGCCAAGGACGGCAAGGGCGGCCAAGCGCCGGCAGGAGGCGGGGATTCTTCGAGCAGTGGGGGCCACGACGGGGGCGCCAAGCCAGCCGGAGATACCCTCGGAGGGGCTGTCAACAAGGGCGCTGACGTGGCCACCCAGATTAACAAGGGTGCCCAAGGGGCCGCTAAGGACGCGGGGGACGCCATCGCAGCGGGCAACGAAGGAGCCACCAACCCAGCTGGAGATGCTCTTGGCGGAGCCACCAAGGCTGCGGGGGACGCCCCCGCAGCGGGCAACAAGGGGGCCAGGGAACAGGGACACGGAGGAGGGACCTCCGAGCCCATCGGGGCCGCTAGGGAAGACACCAAGGAAGCCCTTGAGGCCCCTGGCTCGGCGCCGAAGGCCAACAGGCTATTGCCGGCGGTGGAAGCCGAACCGGCAGCCAAGGACGTGGACCGGACGCTCGGCGAGACTACCGGAACCGTCAAGCCAGTGACGGAGAAGGTCGCGGAGCCGACGATCGAGGGAACGGCCGGTCCGCTCGTGGGGTCGGTGAAAGGGGCGACCGAGACGATCGACTCGACCGCTAAGCTGGCGGACGAACGGTTGGTTGAAGGTGCCGAGCGGACGCTCAGTGAGGTTACCGGAACCGTCAAGCCAGTGACGGAGAAGGTCGCGGAGCCGACGATCGAGGGAACGGCCGGTCCGCTCGTGGGGTCGGTGAAAGGAGCGACCGGGCCGTTGGTTTCTCCTATCCGAGAGACAGCCACCGGAGCGATCGAGCCGGTCGCCGAGCTAGCCGATGAAGCAGTCGAGCCCGTTCTGGGGAGTACGACCCCGGTCTTAGAGCCGGTCCTCGGCGCGGCCGGTTCGGTGACCAAACCGGTGCTAGAGGGAACAGCTTCGCTTGTCGAACCCGTCCTTGAAGGAGTTGCCCCGGTTGTCGGACCCGTCCTCAACGAGACCGGTCCGGTCGTCGATCCGGTGCTTGAGGAAGCCGCCGCATTCGTCGGGCCTACCAACGAGACGATCGGGCTGACAGTCCCGCTCTTCGATACTCCGCTCTCCGGAGCGGTAGAACCTACGACGACCGCTCCGGTGTTCGGGCCGCTCGTCCCGGCGGCGCCCGAGCCGATCTTCGGGGACGCTGGCGGCGCTTTACTCACGTCTCCTGCGGGTGCAACGCTGACCGGCGATGCCCCGGCGGCCCTGCCGGCGATCTCGTCTCCGGCGCTCGGTCAGGTGGCTGAAGACACCAAGGCGAATCCTTCGCCCCTCACCCTGACGAGCAGCGTCGAGGAAGCCGTTTCCCTCCGTTCGGCGGGCGAATACGGGAGCCCTTCGAAGACGTTTCCCGAGTTCTCCGGCTCACCCTCTCGGTCGCTCGACGGCTCGCTCTTCGGCAGACTCCGAGCGGCCCTACTTGGCAGCGCCGCTAACGCCGTGATGAAGAAGGGCGTCCAGGAGGATCGGGCCCCGCTGCTCCCCTTCGGGCTCCCCGCCGGTGCGCCGCCGGTGGGCTCCTCCTTCGGTGGTTCGGGCTTCGGCATAGGCCTCGATCTCTTGGCTGCCTTGGCCCTGCTCTCGGTCTTCCTACGGGTCGGGAGCTCGTCGCGGGTCCCCCGCGACCTCTTCAAGCTCGTTTCTTCTCCCAGGCTGGTCATAGAACTCCCGGGTTAGTTTCTTCCTCACTAGAGGTGCGCCTTTTTAGGATTTTGAGGCGCGCCTCGCAGATTTTGCTGCCCTGCCTCAGATCTTAGGCGGGGAAGTCTCTCGAAGTGAGGAGGAAACGCCTTGAGCACGAAGCTCAAGAGGCTTGTCGGGATGCTGATTGCGGCAGCGGTGCTGTCGGTGGCGATCTTCGCCGTGTTTCCCGAGGCGGCCGAAACCCAGGACACAAACGGGGCCTCGATGGAGGCCGAGCAAAACACCGACGGAAACGCCGGCGCGGTTACCGCATCGCAGTTCGCGCCCGAGGAACCGGGCACACGCCGAATAGTAAACTCCGGTGACTCCTTGTGGGCAATCGCCCAGGAGCGACTCGATCCGGAGGCTACACCCCAGCAAGTCGCGGAAGAGACCGGAAGGATCTACGAACTCAACCGTGAGCGGATAGGGGACGATCCAAACCTCATCCTTCCGAGCCAAGAACTCCTGCTAGTTCGGTCTCCCGAGCCCGCGACGGACACTTCGGCGGCTGCCGAGATAGCTACCAAGACGGCGGAAGAGCCGACGGTGGCCGAGGCTACGCCTGAACCAAAGGACGAGTCCGCGGCGGATTCGTCCTCGAGGGCAGAGGTCGTCGGATCATCTGACCCGGTACCGGAATACAAGAACCGTCAAACGCCCGGCATGTTGACCCTGCTACTCAGCTTGGCGGCCTTCCTGTTCACCTTAGTGGTCGCAGCCCTCGCAGTGTCGAAGCTGCTCAGGAGGCGCAGGTTGCTCGGGTCACGCTACGAGACGTCTCACGAGTCATCGGTTCGCCCCGACCGGTCGAGCTATCAAGGCGATCAAGATCGGCCGCGTTACCCGGAGCGAGAGGCAGACGAGCCCGCGGCAGACGCACCGGAACCGACGGCCGAGGTATCGCGGACCTCGGAAACAAGACAGCCGGTGCCAGGCGCGGACGGGGAGAGCCGCTCGTGATCGGCAGCCAGGACCATTGGGAGATCCTGGAGAGGATCGGGGCCTACTCCGCTGGGGAGCTATCGGCCATTGAGGCCCGAAAGGCGGAGCGGCTCGTTCTTGAAAACGCCGAGGTGCAACGCTTGGCTGAGTCCTACACCCAGATGCTCGCCTTCTTGAGGGCTATTGGCGAGGAGTCGCCTGAGGTACCCGAAGCTGTAATTAACCACGCCATTCGACGGGCAGCCGAAGAAGCCGAATGCGGATCTCGCGAGACCGGGCCGGCTAAGGACGCGCCATGAAGAAAGGTGAAACGAGATGCGAGAATGGAAGATTAAGGAAATGACGCAAGTGAAGGAACACGTTCACGAGGAGGGCCCGATCTTGGTGTGGGTCAACTGTTCCTACGAGGAGGTCACCCTCCTGACAAGAGAGGCGTTGGGGGTGAAGGCCTACATTCACAGTGGGAACGAGCCTCCGGAGGGGGAGACCCCATCCTCCGTACTCCTTTGCTCGAACGGCGAGGACATCGCCTCAAGGATAAGGCGTGTTCACGCTCTGGCCCCCGACGCGCCCATTCTGGTGTTCGGCCAGAGAGAGGAGCCAAGGCTCGCCACGGAGGCCCTGCGAGCGGGGGCGTGCGGCTTCGTGCACGCTGGTATGCGACCCGAGCAGATCACCCTAGCCCTCTCGCTAGTCTCCGAGGGCGAGATCCTGATACCCAAGAACCTCCTCGGGGAGCTTTTGGGTCAGCGTCTCTTCACACGGCGGCCGAAGCTCCTTGACCCCTAGCAGATAAGCTTCCGGCCTCTTTTTGCAACGACCCGCGTCGCCGCCGCTAAATTTTGCGACCGTGGATGCTGCACGGGCGAGCCGAACCTGCAATCCGCTTATCTTCCCGTTACGTTAGTGATACTTGGTGTTTACTTACCCTGGGTAACAAGCGCGTAACAAGAGGCTCTTCTCAGTCCGTGTTCATACCAAGGATTATCAGCGCGTCCCACGCAGCCTTCGGGCTCGAACATTCAGGGCCAAGGACTTCGCAACTGGCGCAGCGGGCGCGGTAGCCTATCCCGGTGGTCATCATCGCTATGGGCCGAGTGTGATCGCACCCGTCCATTGTGCCTTGCTCTGTCGAGAACTCCCGATCTGGCATCGCGCGCTTTCCTCCTTTGTTCGGCTTCCTTACGCACGATAACAATAGTTGAGATTTAGCTCGAAGGGTATCCCCCAACAGGCACATTTCGTCGTTCCGGGCGAATCTTCTCGCCAGGCATTCGCATAGCGACGCGAACTCTCTACTCAGGTATCTTGTCAGATGCTTCTCTAAGGAATTTTAGGAGCGATAGTGACCGGGTAGTGGCTCACCGTGTGTTGTTTAAGCAGAGGCGATTGTAGTCGTGCAAGAACAGGACCAAGCAGATCTCGTGCATGGCCTCGCTCTTCGAAAACGAAAGCGTCTTCCTTACGAAACGT
>Ga0136615_10000333_pt1 | contig 21259 bp, 23 predicted proteins | sample AntDrymUQ2882206_2_FD_106647 | JGI IMG/M metagenome (GOLD analysis project Ga0136615, IMG submission 106647) | Polar desert sand microbial communities from Dry Valleys, Antarctica - metaG UQ288 (22.06) | ecosystem: Environmental > Terrestrial > Soil > Desert | place: Antarctica: Dry Valley... | reverse complement strand
CTGGTGATCCTGGTCGGGCTGTTCGCGATCTTCGGCGGAGAGGCGGACTTCTCGCGGGTCGTAGCCTTCGACACCCCCGAGGACAAGAACGTCTTCCTCGCCGTGACCACCGCAACCTCGTTGGCCTTCTTCGCGATGGTCGGCTTCGAAGACTCAGTGAATATGGCCGAGGAGACCAAGGAGCCGGCCAGGATCTTCCCGAAGATCATGCTGACCGGCCTGGGGATCACCGGCTTGATCTACGTGCTGGTCTCGATCGCCGCCGTGGCCCTGGTCCCGGTCGGCGACCTTGCCGACAGCGACACCCCGCTCACCCTGGTGGTCGAGGTCGGCGCGCCCGGCCTGCCGATCAGCGACATCCTGCCGTTCATCTCGATGTTCGCGGTCGCCAACTCGGCCCTGATCAACATGCTGATGGCCAGCCGGCTGATCTACGGCATGGCCAAGCAGCGTGTTCTGCCACCTGTTCTCGGAAAGGTGCACCCTGATCGCCGTACCCCCTGGGTCGCGATCATCTTCACCACCCTGCTGGCCTTCGCCCTGATCAGCTACGTTTCGTACGCCAACGAGGACGCCATAGCCGTGCTCGGCGGTACGACGGCGTTGTTGCTGCTTGCGGTATTCGCTGTGGTGAACATCGCCGTGCTGATCCTGCGCAAGGATCCACCGCCGGAAGGTGCTTTCCGAGCGCCTTCGTTCCTGCCGATCGTTGGGGCGATCGCCTGCCTCTACCTGGTCACCCCGCTGTCGGGTCGCCCGACTGCGCAGTATCTCGTGGCGGGAGCACTCGTTGCGCTGGGCATCGTGCTCTGGGGAGTCACGATCCTGATCAACAAGCGGCTCGGAATCCGGCCGACCAAGCTCAGTGACCCCGAACACTTCTCCTCGTCCGGCCCGGTCAACTGACCCCGTCGCGAGACCGGCTCAACCGCGTCCGTCGCCGTCGGTACACCCCCTGGGTGGGTGCCCCATGGCTGGGGGCACTACTGGTCCTCGGCTCCGCGGCCTGCTCCGGCCAGGGTCAGGATCCCGACGCATCGGACGGTACGTCGTCGCGACCGTCGACCGGCTCGGACACGACGACGACCCCGACGCCCGCGGCGCCACCCCCACCGCGGCCGCCCGTCGTCGCCGAGGGTCCTTGCCCCTACCTCGAGCAGGGCTTCGTCGAGGAAACCATCGGCCAGCGGCTGGAGCGGGTGGAGACCATCACCGTGGACGGACAGCCAGCGCCGGACTGCATCTTCTACCGGCCCGACGAGACGGTCGCGGTCTCGATCGACCTCACGCCGTACGTCGATCCGGTGACCGCACAGAACGCGGCGCTGGCCCTGGTGACGCCGGCCGCCCTGCCGGTCACCGATCTCGGCGACTACGGCGGCATCCTCATCTCGTCCCGCCAGACCCTGCTGGCGGTCACCGCCGGGCCCCTCCTGGTGGCACTGACCAGCAATCAGGAGTCCTCGCTGCAGGCCCGCGAACTCGGCGCGACCGTCCTCGCCGCCCTCGCCCCCGCCTGACCCTCGTACCCGCGTGGAACACTGGACGTCGTGACTTCTACCGCGACCCTGCATACCTCTGCCGGCGACATCCGCCTCGAACTGTTCGACAACCACGCCCCGAAGACGGTGAAGAACTTCGTCGAACTCGCCCAAGGCTCCCGGGAATGGACCCACCCCGGCACCAAGGCGAAGTCGAACGACCCGCTCTACGACGGCACGATCTTCCATCGGGTGATCAAGGATTTCATGATCCAAGGCGGGGACCCGCTCGGGAAAGGCTTCGGCGGCCCGGGCTACGAGTTCGGCGACGAGATCCACCCAGAACTCGCCTTCGACCGGCCGTACCTGCTCGCGATGGCCAACTCCGGACCGGGTACGAACGGCTCGCAGTTCTTCATCACGACGATCCCCACGCCGTGGCTGCAGGGCAAGCACACGATCTTCGGCGAGGTGGCCGACGAGGCCAGCCGCGAGGTGGTCGCCGGGATCAACAACACCCGTACCTCGCGCGGAGACAAGCCGGTGACGGACGTGGTGATCAACTCCGTCACGGTCGAGTCGGCTTAGTGCCATCCTCCCGCCGTACGCCGCGATAGCCACCGAAGCGCACCGATCATGAGCGTCCCCGCACGCCCGGCGCTGGCGTGCTACCGCCATCCGGAGCGGCCGACCCAGATCTCCTGCGTACGGTGCGAGCGGCCGATCTGCCCGGACTGCATGCGCCCGGCTTCGGTCGGCTTCCAGTGCCCGGACTGCGTCGCGGCCGGGCGAGCCTCGATCCGGCAACCCCGCCGTACGACATCCGCTCGGCTGGCCGTGGCCAGGCTCGGTCCGATCACGACCGGGCTGATCGCCGCGAACGTTCTGGCCTTTGTGATCACGGTGGCCACGGCCGGCGGCCAGATCATGGCCAACTACCTGTCGCCGATCTTCGCCGACTTCTCCACCGCACCGATCCTGGTCGCCGACGGTCAGTGGTGGCGGATGCTGACCGGTGCGTTTCTGCACTACGGGCTGACTCACCTGGCCGTGAACATGTTCAGCCTGTACGTCCTGGGCCGCGATCTCGAGCAGTACCTCGGCTCGGTCCGTTACGCCGCGGTCTACTTTCTGTCCGCGATCGGCGGCTCGGTGGCGGTGCTCTTCTTCGCGTTCCCGTTGTCGTCGGTCGCCGGCGCCTCCGGAGCGATCTTCGGGCTGCTCGGGGCCACCGGGGTGGCGCTGTATCAGCGCAAGGCGAATCTCCGCTCGCTGTTTGCGATCCTGGCGATCAACGTCTTCATCAGCTTTCTGCCGGGGATCTCGCTGGCCGCGCACGCCGGTGGCTTCCTGTTCGGTGCGGTGGCGGGAGCGATCGTCATCTACGGCAGACGGCGCAGTCAGGCCATCGTGGCCGGTCTGATCGGACTCGGCGTGGTGCTCGTCGCCCTGACCCTCCTTGGCGCGGCCCTGCTCATCGGCTGACCGCAGCCGTAGCTCTTTGGTTCGGACCCTCCCCTGGACGTTATGCGCATAACGTCCCAGAATCGGCCGAAAATCCGCACGTTATGCGCATAACGTCCCGGAACGGGGGGCTAGAGGCCGACCCGCAGCCGGTCCAGCTGCTGGGCGACTTGTTCGGGGTCGGCGCCGAGCTCGCGACGACCGAGGATGATCAGCTTCTCGTGCAACTCCAGTTCGAGGGTCGCGACACTGCGGCCGAACCGCTGGTGCTGGCGCAGGCTCACCTCGACCGCTGACCAGGGCGCCGACGTCGCGCCGGCGAGTGCTCGAACGGTCACGCCGTACGGGTCGGCCTGCAGTCTCGGCCGGACGACCAGGTCCACCACGGCGATCCCGAACAGCAGCGCCGCGGCCGCCCACACTAGCCATCGCCCGGTCGGGTCCACCGTGAATCCCAGGGCAGCCATGACCGCGCCGGCCACGACGGCCAGGGCAGACTCGCCGGGTCGCGGCGCCCAACTCAGCGATGCAGTCGGCGTCGGCGGAGGCGGAGGTGTCGCTGGCGTCGGGAAGCTCACGGTGCCAGTTTCCCAGGTGCGGGCCTACTCTCGAAGCCATGCCTGACGCCGTCATCTGCGCCGCCGTACGAAGTCCGGTCGGAAAGCGGGGCGGAGGTCTGGCCGGGACACACCCGGTGGACCTGTCCGCGCACGTCCTGAATGCGCTGGTCGAACGCAGTGGCATCGAGCCGGCGGTCGTGGACGACGTCATCTGGGGATGCGTCAGCCAGGTCGGCGAGCAGACGTTCAACGTCGGCCGCAACGCGGTCCTGGCCGCCGGGTGGCCGGAATCGGTGCCCGGTACGACGATCGACCGGCAGTGCGGCTCCTCCCAGCAGTCGGTCCACTTCGCCGCCGCCGCGGTGATGAGCGGCCAGTGTGATGTGGTCGTCGCCGGCGGGGTCGAGGTGATGAGCCGGGTACCGATGGGCGCCGGGATCGGTACGGATGTCGGACTGCCGCTGGGGCCGATGTTCCTGCAGCGCTACGACGGTGTCTTCCCGAACCAGGGCGTGGGCGCGGAGATGATGGCCCAGCGCTGGGGCCTGTCCCGTACCCAGCTGGACAGCTACAGCATCGAGTCGCACGCCAAAGCCGCCGCCGCTCAGGATGCCGGACTCTACGAGGACGAGATCGCGCCGATCCCGACCGAGGCCGGGATGGTCAAGGCGGACGAGGGGATCCGGCGCGGATCCACGATCGAGAAGCTCGGCACCCTCCCGACCCCGTTCGCCGAGGACGGAGTGATCAGCGCGGGTAACGCCTCGCAGATCTCCGACGGCTGTGCGGCGCTGCTCGTCACGACTCCGGACAGGGCGGCCGAACTCGGTCTCACCCCGCTGGTCCGGGTCCACACCGCGGTGCTGGCCGGTGACGACCCGGTGATCATGCTGACCGCACCCATCCCGGCAACGGCGAAGGCACTGGCCAGGTCGGGGCTCGGCATCGACGACATCGGAGCGTTCGAGGTGAACGAGGCCTTCGCCCCCGTCCCGTTGGCCTGGCTGGTTGAGACCAGGGCCGACCCGGAGCGGGTCAACCCAACCGGTGGGGCCATTGCGCTCGGGCATCCGCTCGGCGGCTCGGGCGCCCGGCTGATGACCACCCTGATCCACCGGATGCGCCGCGACGGCATCCGTTACGGCCTGCAGACAATGTGCGAAGGCGGCGGCATGGCGAACGCGACGATCCTCGAACTAGTGAGCTGACCGCCGGAGCGCATCATGCGCCGGTGCGAAGGCGGCGGGACGGCCAACCCGACGATCCTCGAGTTGGTCGGCTGACCTCTTTCATCCACAACCCTGTGGATTCGATTCGGCTACCGACAGTGAGGTTTGATCGAGGCTGAACGGGCTATCCCCAGCTCTGTCCACACCTGGGGATAGTTACAACCGTGTCGTTCTGGGCGACGGCTCAGCGCCACTTCATGCTCATGGCCAGGCCGATGACCATGGCGGCGAAGCCGACGGCGAAGTTCCAGGGACCCAGCGAGTTCATGATCGCTATCTTGTCTCCGGCGACATAGAAGACCACGATCCACAGCAGGCCGATCAGCATCAGCCCGAGCATCAGCGGCGCGAACCACCGAGGACTGGGCCGACGGGCACGGGCGCGCGCCGCAGCGCCGGGGAGAACGTCCTCGGGCGGTGTGTAGACCGGCTTCTTGCGGACCTTCGACTTGGGCATCGCTGAGTTCGTCCTTTCCTGCGCCGCGCCATCGGAGTGCGGGCCGTCGTACTAGCGTAGTTGCGCAGAGGCGAGCATCCGGCAGGGGCGGGGAGCCCGCTCGGTGCAGCGGAATGCCGACCGGGGAGGGGGAGCAGTGCGTCGGACGTCGATGTGGCGCGGCCTGGCCGTGTTCAGCGCCGTCCTGATGGGACTCCTGTTCGCCACGACCGCCATCACCGCACGCGGTACGACGCTTCGGGCCGGGCCCGAAACCCGCCTGATCGGATTGATCGACGACCAGCAACGGCGTACCGACCAGCAGTCGCGCACCTTGGCCGAGCTCCAGGAGCAGACCGGGGCCGCGCTGGCCCGGGCCGAGGATCTCGACGCCGGGGCTGCCATCGCCCGCGCCGTTGCCGAACTGGGCGCCAGCTCGGCCGGGCTGACCGCCATGCAGGGCCAGGGAGTGACGATCAACCTCGACGATGCTCCCCGCGAGGCCGGCGGCGAGTTGCCTGCCGGGGCCCGGCCCGACGATCTCATCATCCACCAGTCCGACGTCCAGGCGGTGGTCAACGCGCTCTGGGCCTCAGGGGTGGACGCGGTGACGATCATGGGAGAACGGATCGTGGCCACCAGCGCCGTGCTCTGCGTGGGCAACACCTTGCTGTTGCAGGGCCGTACGTACTCCCCGCCGTTCCGCATCGACGCGATCGGTGACCCAGAGAAGATCCGGGCGGCCCTCGCGCAATCCTCCGGAGTTGCCTTGCTCCTGCAGGCGGTACGCAGCTTCGGCCTCGAGTTCAGCGTGCAGGCTCAGACCGACCTTGTGCTCCCGGCCTACGATGAACCCCTGACTTTGCGGTATGCGGGGGCGGCATGAGCAAGCACGGGGCGGACGGAGAATCGATGCGTACCGACGGTACGCAGGACGCCGGCCGCGGATGGGAAAACGCCCAGCCGATTCCGGAATCGTACGAATCGCAGGCGGCCCCTCCGGGGGGTCGGCATGGTGCCCACCACCGCAAAGCGCGTGGGCGGGACAGCACACCAGCCAAGGCGGTCCGGGGAAGTGCTGCGAGCAGGGGCCCGCGCAGCAACCGTGACCTGGTGCGAACCGGCATCCGAGGGCTCGGCCAGACGCTGATCACCTTCGGGCTGATCGTGTTGCTGTTCGTGGTCTACGAGTTGTTCGTCACCGACATATTCACCAACCAGCGGCAGGAGGAACTGACCGAGGAACTGCTTCAGAATTGGGAGGACGACCCGGCCCTCGATCCCACCCTCGGGCCGGACCTGCCCGGTGGTGGCTTACCGACCGTCCCGCTCGGGGATGGCTTCGCGCGCATCCGGATTCCGGTCTTCGGCGGTGATTACGTCAAGGTGGTCGTCGAGGGCACCGACCCGGATGAGCTGCTGCAAGGGCCCGGCCACTACGTCGACTCCGCCATGCCCGGTGAACTCGGCAACTTCGCCTTGGCCGGGCACCGAGTGGGCAAGGGTTCGCCGTTCCTCGACCTCGATCGGCTGCTGCCTGGAAACGCAATCGTGATCGAGACGGCGGAGACCTGGTTCACCTACCGCGTCATGGGCGACCCGGCTTCCGGCGACTACGACACCGATCCCAGTGGGATCCCCGGCCAGGAGATCGTCTCGCCGGAGGACGTCGAGGTGGTCTTCCCGATCCCAGGGGTCTCTGACACCGACGTCGAACCGACGGCGGCGTACCTGACCTTGACGACCTGCCATCCGAAGTTCTCCGCCGCGCAGCGGTTGATCGTGCACGCTGTCCTCGACGGTCCGGGTCTGCCGCGAGCCGACTTTCCGGACGGGCCACCAGCATTGACCGAGAACTAGCCGTGTACACCTGGATCTGGCGGATCCTGCCGGGCGGCCTGCCGGGCAAGGTCGTGGGCTCGCTGGTGTTGATCGCTGCAGTCACCGCGCTGCTGTTGTTCGTCGTGTTCCCGTGGGTCGAGCCGATGTTGCCGTACAACGACATCACGGTCGAGTGAGCGTGGGTATCGAGTGAGCCTGCGCAACGAGCGTGGGTATCGAGTGAGCCCGCGCAGATGAACTCGGCCGGTACCGACGGCGCCGCCCGAATCCTGGTCGTGGACAACTACGACAGCTTCGTGTTCAACCTGGTGCAGTACCTGGCCCAGCTCGGAGCCGATTGTGTCGTACGGCGTAACGACGAGGTCGGCGTCGACGACCTGGACGGTTCGGGGTTCGACGGGGTCCTCATCTCGCCGGGTCCCGGACGTCCGGAGGATGCTGGGATGAGTGTGCCGCTGGTGAAGGCGGCCGCCGACCGTAGGCTTCCGTTGATCGGCGTGTGCCTAGGGCATCAGGCGATCGCAGTGGCCTTCGGCGGCAAGGTAATTCGTGCCCCGGAGTTGTTGCACGGACGAACCAGTGAGGTGGTCCACGACGGGGTGGGCGTCCTGGCCGGACTGCCCTCGCCGTTCACCGCGACGCGTTACCACTCGCTGGCGGCCACGGAGGAGGACCTGCCCGACGACCTCGAGGTCACAGGTCGTACGCGCAGCGGGATCGTGATGGCCGTACGGCACCGAAGCCTGCCGATCGAGGGTGTGCAGTTCCATCCCGAGTCGGTACTCACCTTCGGCGGGCACCGGATGTTGGCCACCTGGCTGGCCGGCTGCGGCTTCCGGCCCGATGACGGGGCGCTGCGGGTGGCCAGCGAGGCCGCGGCCCGGCACTACGCCCCCGATCTGCCCGCGCTCGAGCCGGCCCCGACCCCCTGACCGGACACACCCACCCCTGACCGTTATGCGCATATGTGCGATGTAGCGCGCGTTCGGTTGACCGTTGTGCGCATGGGGGCGACGTAGCGCGCGTTCTCGTGACCGTTGTGCGCAATAAGGGCGGAGAGATGGAGCGGCTGGAGCCGTCGTGCTGCGGTTCTCAGCGGCCGGCGGCGTAGCCCTGCATGCCGCGAGGATTCGCCGCTGCGCGCAGGACTCCGGTGTCCGGATCGCGGCTGACCGCGGACATCCGACCCAGGGTCCACGGCCCCGACCGAACGACGTGGTGCCCGCGTTGTTCCAGATCGGAAATCACCTCGTCTCCCACCCGATCCTCCACCACCAGATCATCGGTCATCTCCCGCGGCGCGAACGAGGAGGGAAAGGCCGTGGTGTGCCAGCTGGGGGCGTCGATGGCCTCCTGGAGGTTCAGTTCGTCGACGCTGTGGGCCAGCCAGAAGGTGAGCTGCCACTGCTCCTGCTGGTCACCGCCCGGCGTGCCAAAGGCCAGGATGGGCTCATCGCCGCGCATGACCAGGGTCGGGCTCAGCGTCGAGCGCGGTCGAGTGCCGGGGGTCAAGGAACTGGCCAAACCCGGCTCCAGCCAGAACATCTGCGCCCGGGTGCCGAGGGCGAAGCCGAGATCCGGGATAGTCGGCGAGGACTGCAGCCAGCCACCGCTCGGGGTCGCCGTCACGATCGTGCCGTGCCGATCGACGACATCGAGATGGCAGGTGTCGCCCGGGGTTCGGGCCACGGTCGGTTCTCCGACGCCGGCCATCCCCGGGGCGGGCCGGTCGGTTGGCGGATCAAGGACGTACCGCGGCAATCTCGCTTCGACCGGACCAGGCTGTCCCGGGCGCAGCCCGATCGCGGCCGTCTCCCCGATCAGAGCGGCGCGCTCATGGGCGTAGGCCTCGGACAACAGCGCGTCGATCGGGACCTGCCCCGCATCGCCGTACCACGCCTCTCGATCGGCCATGACGAGCTTGACCGCTTCGGTGACGACATGGATCTGCTCGGCGCTGGCATGCGGCGCCTCGGCGGTGGACAAGCCGGCGAGGATGCCGAGTGCCTGCAGAAGAGCTGGGCCCTGACTCCACGGACCGGCCTTGCACACGGTGTGGCCGCGCCAGTCGAGAGTCACCGGAGTCTCGTACGACGGGCGCCAGGTGGCGAGGTCGTGTGCGCTGAGGACGCCGGCATGGCGGGCGCCGGACTCGTCCATTACCGGCGTACGGGTGTGCCGCTCGATCGCCTCGGGGACGAAGCCCTCGTGCCATGTGGTGAGCGCCGCGTCGATCTGCTGCTCGCGTGACCCGCCGGCCGCTCGAGCCGCATCCAGCAGTCGAAGGTATGTCGAAGCCAGAACGGCGTTGTGCCACAGCATGTTTGGCGTGGGCGCGCGGCCATCGGCGTCGAGCCATAACTCGGCCGAAGTCGGCCAGTGGTGGAGGAAGGTGTCCGCACTCGCGGCAATGGTGGCAACTACCCGAGGATGCAGAGGGTGTCCGTGGGTGGCGTACTCGATCGCGAACCTCAGGATTCGATCAAGCGGCAGCGTTCCATGATCCCGGAGAAAGGTCAGCCAGGCACTGACGGCGCCGGGTACGGCGGGCGCGAGCAGTCCGGTTCCCGGGATCAGGTCGAGGCCCTGGTCGCGGTAGTGCTCGATCGTCGCCCCGGCCGGAGCTACGCCCTGTCCACAAAGGACAGCCGGCGCCTCGCCGCGGCGGGCGAACAGGATCGGCACCTCGCCGCCCGGACCGTTGAGGTGGGGTTCGACGACCTGCAGGGTGAACCCGGTAGCCACCGCGGCGTCGACCGCTGTACCGCCCTCTTCCAGGATTGCCATACCGGCCGCACTCGCCAGCCAATGCGTACTGGCAACCATCCCTAAGGTGCCGGACAACTCCGGGCGCGTGGTGAACACCTCGGCCACGCTACCTGCGCCCTGCCAGCGCTTCTTTCTGTCTCAGGGCACCCTGGCACGTTAGGTACGTCGCCTTCTTCCCATGGTGGCGGCTCGGCGGCCACATCCGGGAGGCTGTGATGAGGTTCCCTCGAACTCAGCGCGGTTGTCCCTACCAGGAGAAGTCTCGGAGCATGAGTCGCAGACTGTTGGTCATCGACTCCGACCCGGGCGTCGACGACGCGATCGCCCTGCTGGTGGCTGCCGCCAGTCCGGAAGTCGAACTCCTGGCCGTGACGACGGTGTTCGGAAACGTGCCCGTGGAGCAGACGACGGACAATGCGTTGCGCGTCCTGGCTCTGGCCGGTGACGGCGGGGTCCCCGTCGCCGCTGGAGCCGAACACCCGCTCGTGCACCCGCAGCCGCCCCGGGTGCACCCGTACCGCCACGGCGCGAATGGTCTCGGCGATGTCGAACTACCCAGTGCCAGAAGGCGGGTCGAGCCGACGCCAGCCGTACCGTTCCTCGCGCAGCTGCTCCGTGCGACGCCAAGTCGGGTCACGGTGTGCGCCATCGGTCCATTGACAAACATCGCCCTGCTGATCGTCTCCGACCCGGTTGCCGCGCAGCGGCTCGAACGGCTGGTGGTGATGGGCGGGGCCTACGGTGGCGGGGAACTCATCTCGGCTGCCGAGTTCAACATCAGGTCCGATCCAGAAGCGGCTCAGCGGGTTCTCAGCTCTGGCCTGCCAATCACGGTGGTCGGCTTGGATGTGACCCGTACGAGCTCGATGGACGCGGCAGCCGTGGCCCGGATCGAGGCGAGCGGCCCGGTCGGCGCGGCCGCAGCGGCGATGCTGGCGGACAGCTTCGACCTCCATGCGCGGGTGCACGAGGGTGCGGGCGTAGTCGTCCACGACGCGCTGGCGGTGCTCGAAGCGATCATCCCCGGCATCCTCGAAACCGTCGCGCGGCCGGTGTCGGTCGACTGTGGACACGGACCGGGCCGCGGCATGACCCTGGTGGACCGGCGTCCAGCGTCTGGCTCCGGTTCGGACTGCGGCGCCCGTTCCATCAGTGCCGGCTTACCCGTACGAGTGGCCGAGTCCGTCGACGTACCCAGAGCGTTGAGCGAGATCGAGGCCAGGCTTTGCTCGTACGGGCGCTGACCGCAATCCTCGAACCGGCCTATATCGCGTCGCGGAGATCGGCGTGTGTATGCCAAGCCCGGAATCTTCCCTGCTCGGGGCGGAACGCCCGCTGAGCGCTCGACGTTGACAGGAGAAGGGCAGCCGGCTGGCACCTAGGATCGGTCTGTTCCCCTCGAGGAGGCATCACAACCGTGGAGATCATCCTGCTCCTGCTGGTGGTTCTCGCCGCCGGTGCGCTGTACACGTCCAGCCAGAAGCGCAAGCAGACCGCAGCAGCCGCTACCTCGCTGGAGGATGCCAAGGCCGAGGCCCGGCGCTGGTACGAGCTGCTCGGTGGCCAGCTGTCCAACCTCTCGGCCGTCGATGGCCCGGCCAGGCAGGCCCTGGCTGATGCCTCCGAGCGCTACATCGCGGCCGGTTCGCAGCTGGACCAGGCACGCACGGTGGCCCAGAGCCGGCTGGTCACCCAGACGGCCGTCGAGGGCCTCTATTACGTACGAGCTGCCCGTACGGCGATGGATCTGGATCCCGGCCCACCACTGCCAGAGATCAACGGCCAGAGAGGCGCCGGAGCAGTCACCGAGGACCGCGAGGTCGACGTGGAGGGCCGCACCTACGGCGCCTCGCCCAAGCCAGCGAGCGCAACCAGCACTACTACCCGGGCGGTCGGGTGGCCGGCCGGCCGGTGCCCCAGGGCTGGTACAGCGAACCGTGGTGGCGCCCGGCGCTGATCGGTGGCGCCTGGGGCCTTGGGTCAGTGTTCCTGTTCAGCGCGATGTTCGGCGGGATGGCCGGCGTTCCGTCGACGGAGTCGTTCGAACAGGGCTATTCCGAGGGGTACGGTGACGGTGCCGAATCCGGTGACGGCGGCGGAGACTCAGGCGGTGACGGCGGCGGAGATGCCGGTGGCGACGGCGGGTACGGCGATGGCGGCGGGTACGGCGACTCTGGCGGGTACGGCGATGGCGGGGGCTACGAGGCCGGCGGCGGCGACATGAGCGGTGGCTTCGGCGGCGGGGACTTCGGCGGGGGCGGCGACTTCGGTGGCGGGGACTTCGGCGGCTTCTGACCGAGCACGTAGGCCTTGAACCCCAGTTGATCATCGGCAAAGCAGGCTGTTTTCGCGGACCAAACCCCCAGTTTGCCGATGATCAACACTAACCGCGGCCATCTCGAAGCTGAAGGCGAGATGGTTGATCACGTCGGCGACCGCGTAATCGGCGCACGGCGTCGGGTTCCCGGGCCCGATTCGTTCATGATTGAGCGCAAGGGAGTAGGCAAACTGCACCCAGGCCACTCACGATCACGGGATCAGGCCGATCGAGGGCAACGTGCGTCGGATCAACGCGCTGCGACATAACCTGTGGCGGTGACGGTGACGGTGATGGTGACTGCGGCGCAGGAATTGGCGGCGCTGCTCGGCTCAGGTAGGGCCGTCGCGCTGACCGGAGCGGGCATCAGCACGGACTCCGGCATCCCGGACTACCGCGGACCGGATTCGCCGCGTCGTACGCCGATGACGATCACGGAGTTCAGCAGCGGCGAGCAGGCCCGGCAGCGGTATTGGGCCCGCAGCCATGTCGGGTACGCGCGGATGACCCGGGCGCTCCCGAACGACGGGCACCTGGCGATGGCCGACTTGGAGCGGCTCGGCGCCATCCGCGGCCTGATCACCCAGAACGTCGACGACCTGCACCGGGCGGCCGGGAGCCAGAACGTGATCGACCTGCATGGCCGGATCGCCGATGTGATCTGCCTGGACTGCGCGGCCCGTACGCATCGGTACGAACTGCAGGACCGGCTCGCCGAACTCAACCCCGGCTTCGTCGAACGAGTCGGCGCGGCGATCGAGACGGCCCCCGACGGTGACGCGGTGCTGGCCGACGTGGCCGGGTTCCGGATCGCTGATTGTACGGCGTGCGGTGGGCGGCTCAAGCCCGACGTGGTCTTCTTCGGCGAAAACGTCCCCCGTGGCCGAGTCGAGGCTGCCTTCGATCTGGTCGATCATGCGGATCTGTTGCTGGTCGCCGGCTCCTCGCTGACGGTGATGTCCGGTCTGCGGTTCGTACGACGGGCGCGGCTGCGACGAGACATCCCGGTGGTGATCATCAACCGGGGCCCGACCCGAGGTGACGAGTTCGCCACGCTGCTGATCGACGGCGGCTGCTCCGAGGTGCTCACGGCGTTGGCGGACACGGTCGTTCAATGCACCCCCAAACCGTCCGGTAGTTCCAGCCTTGCCCGGCCCCCGGATGCTCAGTCGAACAGGGCGCGGCCCCAGTAGTCGTCCGGGCCGTCCACACCCGGCGGGCAGGCGAAGATCGCGCTGGAGGTGTGCCGGATGTACTCGTTCATCAGGTCGGTACGCAGGTTTCGCTGCACTCGGATGAACCCGGTCCGAGGATCGCGCTGGTAGGCGAGAAAGAACAGCCCAGCGTCCAGGCGACCCAACTCCGTGGTCCCGTCGACGAAGCTGTAGCCCCGCCGGAGGAGTGCTGACCCCTCGTTGGAGTTCGGGTTGGCCAGCCGGATGTGGGCGTTCTCCGAAATCGAGGCCGCGGTCAGGTCGACCGGATCAAACTCCTCGCCGGTACCCAGCGGTGCGCCCTCGCGCTTGGTCCGGCCGATGATCTGCTCCTGCTCGACCAGCGAGGTGCGGTCCCAGGTCTCGATCGTCATCGCGATCCGGCGGCTCACCACGTACGAACCCCCGGTCAGCCACTCCGGCCCGTCCCCGGACTGCACCCAGACGTTGTCCTCGAGGGCCGAGCCGGCCTCGGCCTTGAGGTTGTTCGTGCCGTCCTTGAACCCGAACAGGTTTCGTGGCGTCTGTTGGCCGACCGACGTGGACGACGTACGACCGAAACCCAGCTGGGACCAGCGAACCGACACGACGCCGAAGCCGATTCGGGCCAGATTGCGCACCGCGTGTACGGCGACCTGCGGATCGTGCGCACAGGCCTGGATGCAGAGATCTCCGCTGCTGATCTCCGGACGCAAGGTGTCGCCGGGAAACGCAGGGAAATCCTCGAGGGCCTCCGGCTTCCGTGCGGCCAGGCCGAAGCGGTCCGCGCCACCCGGACCGACGAACATTCCAGGACCGAATCCGACCGTGATCGTCAGGCCGCTGGCCGGGAGATCGAGCGCCTCGCCGGTGTCGTCCGGGGGTGATTCGGCTACCTCCGGGATGGCGCCGCCCTCGCCGGCTGCCTCGCCTCGAGTCATCCGGCGGGCGGCCGCGGTCCACTCCTGGAGCATGGCCTGCAGTTCGGTGCGGTCGTCGGTGACGATGTCGAAGGCGGCGAAGTGCAACCGGTCCTGAGCCGGGGTGACGATCCCGGCCTGGTGTGCACCGTCGAACTCGGTAGCCGCGGCCAGGTCGCCGTACCCGGCTCCTCCCGTACGCCCCCCCGGCCCACCCGGACCGCCGGCTTCGGCTACTGAATCGCCGAGCAGGAAACCGACTCCCCCGCCGGCCAGCACACCCGCCGTGCCCGCCCCGGCCAACCCGAACAACCGCCGACGCGACAGCCTGGGCCCGGACCCCGCGCCCGGTGCAGCCCGCGTTTCCTCGCTCATCACCTTTTCCAATCCAGATCGGTCATCCGGCGATCACCCCAGCAACCTGGCTGACCTCTTCGGCCAATGCGTTGATCGCGTCGGAGAGCGCCTGCAGCTGGTCCGCGCTGAGCTGGTCGTGGAACTGCCAGCCGTCGCCGGAACGGTGCACCTCGAGCGCGGCCGTGGCATCCGCGAACTCGGTGTCCAGCGCGACGACCAGTTCCGGATCGCGTTCCTCGAGTGCCGGACGCAGCGCTTGTACGGCAGCCTCCGAGCCCTCGAGATTGGCCGCGAAGTCCCATAGGTCGGTGTGCGAGTAGCGGTCCTCTTCGCCGGTGATCTTGCCGGTGGCGATCTCGTCGAGCAGCTCCTTGGCTCCGTTGGCCAGCTGAATCGGCGACAGCTCGGTGGTGTTGGCCAGCTCCACGACTTCGGCGACGTCGACCTGCAACTTCTCCGCGATCGGCCCGGACTGCGAGACGTCACCGAGCACCCATAGGTCGTATTCCAGCCGGTGCCAGCCAGTGAACTCTTCGCCTTCGGCCTGGTCGCCCTCGCGGCCGTCGATGGCGGGGTCGAGGTCGCCGAAGATCTCTGCGACCGGTTCGATCCGCTCCCAGTACGTACGGGCGACCGGGAACAGCGCCTTGGCGCCGGGAATATCGCCGGCCAGGATCGCGGCGACGAACTCGTCGTTCTTCTCGGTCAAGGCGACGGTCTGGCTCTGTACGTACCGGGAGTAGTCCTCGGTTGCCTGGGCGAGCAGCTCGTCCTCGGTCAGCCGCTCTGCCTCGCCGGTGACGGTCAGATCGTTCCGGATGCCGTCGCCGATCATCCCTGGCTTGCAAGCGGTTTGGTAGTCGCCGGCTGCGAGCTCGACGATCAGCTCACGGGTCAGACCGGGCGCGATGTTCTCGACCTCGCCCATGACCCGGTCGCCCTCGGCGTAGACGTAGAACTCGGTGACCCGGTTGCCGTTGTTGGTCACCGCGAACGTGTGCGTACCCGCCGGCAGTTCGGCGACGTCAACGTCGCAGGAATCGTCACTGGCCGCCACTGCGATCAGACCTGCCTCGCCTCCGGCCGCACCGCCGCCACCGGAACCGCCGCCGCTGCATCCGGCGAGCACCAGGGCACCGGCAGTGGCCGTCAGGCCCAGCCGTACGAGCAAGTTTCGGGTCATCAAAGGATCTCCAAGCGGCAACGGGGTGCGAGGCAACGACGGGGTGGTCATGTCCTGCTGACGGCTGGCGCCGCAGCGGTGGCAACGGGCTCGGGTGCGTTGGTCCTGGCTGGGGCGGGTTCAGTCGCGCGCGGCCAGAGGAAGAACGCGAGTACCGGGATCAGGTACCCGAGGTAGGCGATCATCTCCAGGACCGACGGTGCCGCCGTGATGTTGAACATCCCGGCCAACGCGGCGCCGTACCAGGAGTTCGGATCCAGCGTCCCGGAGATGTCGAAAGCCAGTGTGTTCAGGCCGGGTAGGACCTCGGCCTCCTGGAAGTCGTGGATGCCGTACTTGAAGATTCCGGCAGCCACGAAGATCAGGGCGACCCCGCTCCAGGTGAAGAAGGTGCCGAGGTTGATCCGGACCGCACCGGCGTACAGCCCGAATCCGATCGCGATCGCGGTCAGCAGGCCGGCAGCGATGGCCAGCAGCGGGGCGGTGGACGTCGTCGCGCCCTGTACTGCGGAGAAGAACAGCAGTGCGGTCTCCAGGCCCTCGCGTACGACGGAGACGAACGCGAGGCCCGCCACCGCGGCCGTCCCCAGTCCGACCGCTTGTTCGAGCTTGCCTTGCAGCTGGCCTTTGAGCGCCCGGGCGGTACGGCGCATCCAGAAGATCATCCAGGTCACCAGCGCGACGGCGATGACCGAGGTGATCGCCTCGAACAGCTCCCGGGAGCGGAAGTCCGACAACACGCTGGTCTGGGTGAAGGTCAGCAGTCCCCCGAAACCGACGCTGAGCGCAACCGCCACGGCCACGCCGAGCCAGACCGGCGGCCGCTGTCGCCGGCGATCGGACTTGACCAGGTAGGCGATCAAGATGCTGACCACCAGGGTGGCCTCGAGTCCTTCGCGGAGCCCGATCAAATAGCTGGCGAGGAATGCCTGATCCACCGAGCACCTCCGAATGAGACGACGAAGGTTAGGCTTACCTAATTCAGGTGGCTGCGCAAGTTCCGGCAATCCAACGGAGCACCACTACGGTCTGACCCTCGGCCAGCGTGCTGGTCCGGCATGCGCCCAGCTGGCACCCAGCGTTGCAAGGTCCTCTCAGTCGAACGAGTTCAGCAGGATCAGCTACATCTCGAGTCGTCCGGCGATGCACGTCACGGTGCCGCCGCCGACCCAGACGGCTCCATCGACGTCGACCGAGACGTGGACGCGTCCCGCGCGACCCAGGGCCGTTCCTTGGCTGACGACGTACGGGGCGGTTGCCCGACCGGTCCTCAGCAGCCATCCTGCGAGCGAGGCGTTCAAGCTCCCGGTGACCGGATCCTCCACGGTGGCATGGTCTTTGGGGAAGAACGCGCGTACCTCGAAGGAGTACGGCGATCCTGGTGGGTACGGACCCACGACACCCAGGTCGAGATCGACAAAGCCGGGCCGCAGGGCGAGCACCGCGTCGGCGCTCTCGAGCAGGACGGCCACCCATCCCGGTCCGTTGTCGGCCCATTGGGCGTCCACGATGTCGGGTCGCGCGATGCCCAGCATGGAGGCGATTCGCCCCAGCAGCGCGTCGTCGACCGGCCCGTCGCGCACCAACGGCGGCGCGGCGAAAGCGAGTCCGTGAGCGGTTCGGCGAATCCGGACCAGCCCGGCAGCGCACTGCTGCACGATGTCCTCGCCATCAGAGTTGTTCTCGTCCCGGGCATCGGCGCGAGCACCCGCGCGGGCAGGATGTCCGGCGGCCAGCCAAGCGTGGCAGGTGCCCAGTGTCGGGTGCCCGGCGAACGGGAGTTCGGCAACCGGGGTGAAGATCCGTACCCGGTAGTCGGCGCGCGGCTCGGTAGGCGGCAGGACGAACGTCGTCTCGGAAAGGTTCGTCCAGTGCGCGAAACGCTGCATCTCCTCGGCGCTCAGACCTTGGCCGTCCAGAACGACGGCGACCGGATTGCCGCGATAGGGCGTATCGGTGAAGACATCGACCTGGTGAAACGGGCGGCTCATGTACGCAGTCTGCTCCCAGAGGGCCGCCCGCACGCCCCGACGCCTTGATGATGCTTATGGATCCGAAGTCTTCGACCGGCCCTGAACCGCTGCGCGCATTAGGCTCGGCCGGCCATGCGAGACACATCGAGCCAGCCGCACCGGGCGTCGGCAGTTCGCGAGGTGGCCTATCCGGTCGAGCATGTCTGGTCGGCGATGGCGAGTCTGCTGCCGTACTGCTCGGTTTGCGACGTCTCGGTAATCGTGGACAGTCCAGGGGATCTCGAAGCCGGTACGAAGTTCCGCGCCTTCTCCGGCCACGCCGCGCAAACCGACGGGATGCCCTCGGCCGAGGGAGGAATGGCCGGCGAGATCGTCGACTGGGCGCCGCAGCAAACGGTTGCCACCCGGCTCGAGGCCGCCAGCGAAACCGTCGTGGTCTGCGTCGAAATGGCCCCGGCCAGTCAAGACACCACGCTGGTGACGATCAGCGTTCAGGTGACACCGCGTCTGCGCAGCCGGCTGGCGGCGGCCATGAGTCGGTCCAGTTACGCCCGGATGGCTCGGCGCACTGTCGAGGGCGAAATCCAGAAACTGCCGGCACATCTTGCCTTGCTGGAAGAACCCGAGGGCTGATCGGACGAAGATCATGAGCGCTTCAGGCGCGGTGGCGGTGCACCCAGGGCGCCTCACGATCATGCAAACGTCTGAAAACATCGTCCGGGTCGGTCTTGCCTCTCCCCCAAGGGGAGACCACACAGTCTTCTGGCATGACACTTCATGACGCACCATCCGCGCCCGTTACCTCCACCGTGTCGGCGGAGACCTCGACCGCCGTGACCCGAGATTCCGGCCCAGCCCTCCGGGATCGACCTGCCCACGGCGACCCCCCGGCTCGTCGACGTACCCGCTCGCCAGGTCTTCATGCTCGACGGGATCGGTTCCCCTGAGTCGGCGGACTTCGGCAGGGCGGTGCGGAGGCTCTACGCCGCTACGGGCAGTGCCGACCTGCCGCTCGAGGGTCTGTGGACCCAGGATGGCCGCGACGACTTCGAGCTGTCCAGCGACAAGGACACCTGGCAGTGGACCCTTGTGCTGCCGGCGGGCGAGAACCCGGACACGTCGCGGCTGCCGGGACGACACCACGAGATCTACCTCGACGACCCGCAGACCTGCCCGCCCGCCGAACTGCGCACGATCATCCGACAAACCGTGCAATGAGCCGTTATGCGCATAACGTCCCAGAATCGGGCCAAAAACCGGCCGTTATGCGCATAACGTCCCAGAATCGGGGCCGAAAGCCGGACGTCGGCGTGACTAGTCGCGGCTCGGCCACGCGAAGAAGCCCTTGCCTGACTTGGCCCCCAGCTCTCCACGTGCCACCTTGTCGCGCAACAACTCCGGCGGAGTGAACCGATCGCCCAGGGTCGCCGTCAGGTGCTCGGCGATACCGAGCCGTACGTCGAGGCCCACCAGGTCCGTGAGCCGCAGCGGACCCATCGGCCACCGGTAGCCCAGCCGCATCGCCGTGTCGATGTCCTCGGCACTTCCGACGCCCTCTTCGAGCATCCGGATCGCCTCGAGCCCGACTGCGACGCCGAGCCGGCTGGTGGCGAAACCGGGAGTGTCCCGGACGAGGATGGATTCCTTGCCCAGTGCGGTGATCCAGCCGCGGGCCCGCTCGATCACCGCGTCGGTCGTACCGTCGTGACGGATGAGCTCGACCAGGACGCTGGCCGGTACCGGGTTGAAGAAGTGCATTCCGACAAAGCGTCCCGGATCCGTCACGGCGGCGGCAAGCTCGGTGATCGGCAACGACGAGGTGTTCGTCGCGAGCATCGCCTCCGGCCCAGCGGCGGACGAGATGCGTTGCAGCACATCAATTTTCATCGTGATATCTTCTGGTACGGCTTCGACATAGAGTTCCGCATCGGTCGGCAGTGCGCCCGTACGTACGTCAATCCGTGCAAGAACAGCGGCGGCAGAGTCGATCTTGCCTCGTTCCTGTGCTTTGACCAACGCTGTGTTCAGCCGGTCGCGGGCGGTGGCGGTGAACTCCTGGCTCGCCTCGATCACCGTCACTGTCGAGCCGACGGTGGCGAAGGACTGCGCGATGCCGGCGCCCATCGTTCCGCCGCCGACAACTACGACTCTCTCGGGATACATGGCCTCATCCTGCCCAGCGCCCGGCCACGGATCGAACACCCCGCCAGCCGGGCCGCGGGTCTGCTCCGCCACCCGAGCCGCCTTTGCCTACTCCGTGTGCCGACATGCCGGTCGCCTAGCCAGCGGGTCTCGACACCCGGTAGGCAAGGGCCGCGTCACGTACGGGTCGGCTGTCTCGTCCATTGGGTACGGCATGCGCCATGCCGCCGTCGGCGCTGCGCGGAGGTACGGGTACGGGAAGGTGGGACTTGTGCAAGCAGAGCGTGCGGCGGAGATCTTCGCCGAGCAGCGCGGCTATCTGCTCGGCGTCTCCTATCGGCTGACCAGCAGCTGGGCCGATGCCGAGGACCTGGTGGCCGAGGCGTGGCCGCGGTGGGCGGAGCACGCCGATGAGGTGGTCGACCCGCGAGCCTGGCTGACCCGGGTCGTCGGGCGGCTGTCGTTGGATCATCTGCGCTCGGCCCGGGTACGGCGCGAGACCTACGTCGGGCCGTGGCTGCCCGAACCGTTGATCACCGCGGCGCCCGTCACAGCCGGCGGTGGCGGCTTGGGCAGCCGCGGCGTCGGAGGCAGCGGCGGTGGAGGTGCAACCACCGTTGTCGGTGCCAGCGGCCCGGGGTCGGACCCGCTCGACGTCCTGGTCCAGGACGAGTCGGTACGGATGGCATTTCTGGTCCTGCTCGACGAACTCACCCCGGAGCAACGCCTGGCCGTCGTCCTGCACGACGTACTCGCCCTGGACTTCACCGATATCGCCGACGTGCTCGGCTGTTCGGTCAGTAATGCCCGGCAGCACGCCTCCCGAGGACGGCGGCGGCTGAGCGAGGCCGACCCGGTGCCGCGCCAGTCGGCCGAACTGGCATGGTCGGTGCTCGGCGAGATGTCCACCGCGCTGTTCGCCGGGGACATCGATCGGTTGGCCCGACTGCTGGCGCCGGCTGTGGTGCTCACCAGCGACGGTGCCGGCGAGGTCACCGCGGCCCGACGACCGGTCGTGGGTGCCGCCAAGGTCGCTGGGTTCCTGACCGGACTCGTCGCGCGGTACGGGCAGGGCGCGAGCGTCGCGCCGGTCCTGGTCAACGGTGATCCGGGCTTCCTGGTCCGGGTGGACAGCGCCGAGCCGCGGGTCGGGCGGTCGGGCCGGAGCCGGAGGCGCGCCGGGGCAGGGGTGGGAATTGCCCCGATCTCTGCGTACACCTTCAGCCTTCGCGGTCGCCAGATCGTCGCCATGTACGCCGTACTCGCCCCAGCCAAGCTGACCCGGTTCCGCTGAACCCGCTACCTCGCCGCCTCTGCTTCGCAGACCGCACTTTCTCCGGAGAAAGTCACTCCAGGGGGCGCCCAGACCGCACTTTCTCCGGAGAAAGTCACT
>Ga0136615_10000332_pt1 | contig 21292 bp, 17 predicted proteins | sample AntDrymUQ2882206_2_FD_106647 | JGI IMG/M metagenome (GOLD analysis project Ga0136615, IMG submission 106647) | Polar desert sand microbial communities from Dry Valleys, Antarctica - metaG UQ288 (22.06) | ecosystem: Environmental > Terrestrial > Soil > Desert | place: Antarctica: Dry Valley... | reverse complement strand
GTCCTCGCCCTCGAGGTCGGGCGCGTCGAGCCCGTGCAGGTGGCGGTCGGCCGCGCGGGCGGCCTGGCGGCCCTCGGCGATCGCCCACACGATCAGCGACTGGCCGCGGCGCGCGTCGCCGCACGCGAACACGCCCGGCACCGAGCTCGCGTAGTCGTCGCAGGCCACATTGCCGCGGCCGTCGAGCTCCACTCCGAGCTGCTCGACGGCGCCCTCGTGCCGCGGGTGCAGGAAGCCCATCGCGAGCAGTACCAGGTCGGCGGGGATCGTGAACTCCGAGCCCTCGAGCTTGTCGAAGGTCGGGGCGGCGCCGACCTCGTGGCCGTGCAGCGCGTCGACGCGGCCGCCGGAGCCCGTGAAGGATGTCGTCATCACGCTGAAGCGCCGCTCGCCGCCCTCCTCGTGCGCGGCGGACGTGCGCAGGATCAGCGGCCACTGCGGCCACGGGGTGCGGTCGTCGGGTCGCTCGGGCGGCGGCTCGGGCAGCAGCTCGAACTGCGTGACGCTGGCCGGCGCCTCGCGGTGCGAGTTGCCGAGGCAGTCGGCGCCGGTGTCGCCGCCGCCGATGATCACGACGTGCTTGCCGGCCGCCGTTATCGGGGTGCCGTCGGGGAACTCGCCTGCCACGTAGCGGTTGCGCAGCTCCAGGTACTCCATCGCGTAGTGCACGCCGTCGAGCTCCCGGCCCGGCACCGGCAGGTCACGCGGGACGGTGGAGCCGGTGGCGATCACGACCGCGTCGAAGCGCTCGCGCAGCTCTTCGCCGGTCACGTCGCGGCCCACGTCCACGCTGGTCTGGAAGTCGATCCCCTCGGCGGCCAGGATGTCCACCCGCCGCTGGACGACGCCCTTGTCGAGCTTGAAGTCGGGCACTCCGTAGCGAAGCAGCCCGCCGATGCGGTCGTTTCGCTCGTAGACCGTCACCTCGTGCCCGAACTGGTTCAGCTCCGCCGCGGCGGCCAGGCCGGCCGGCCCGGAGCCCACGACCGCGACGCGCCTGCCGCTGCGGACGGCCGGCGGCCGAGCCACCACCCACCCCTCCTCGAACGCTCGGTCGGCGATCGCCACCTCGATCGACTTGATCGTGACCGGGTCGTCGTTGATGTCGAGCACGCACGCCGCCTCGCACGGCGCCGGGCAGATGCGGCCGGTGAACTCGGGGAAGTTGTTGGTGGCGTGGAGCGCCTCGATCGCCTCGCGCCAGCGGTCGCGGTAGACGAGGTCGTTCCAGTCGGGGATCAGGTTGCCGAGCGGGCAGCCCTGGTGACAGAACGGGACGCCGCACTCCATGCAACGCGCCCCCTGCTGCTGGAGCTCCGGGACCGGCAGGTTGTCCTGGAACTCGCGGAAGTCGTGCAGGCGCTCGCCGACCGGGCGCTTCGGGCCCGTCTGGCGGTGGATCTTGAGGAATGCCCCCAGCTCGCCCATGACTCGCTCCGTCGGGTCAGGCCGCGGCGCCGTCGCCGGACGCCGTCGCGACCTCGACCTCGCTGCCGGACGGGAGGCCGACATGGGTCGCCTCGCCGCCGCCAGAGGCCTCCTGCTCGGCCAGCTCGGCGAGCGCGCGCTTGTAGTCGCGCGGCATGACCTTGACCCAGGCGCCGGCGAGCCCGCCCCAGCCTGCGAGCACCCGCGCGGCCACCGTGCTGTCGGTCCGCTCGAGGTGCTCTGTGACCAGTGTGCGGACCTCGTCGAGGTCGGCCGCCCCCGGCTCCTCCAGGTCGACGATCTGCCGGTTGCAGCGCCGCCCGAACGTGCCCTCCTCGTCGAGCACGTAGGCCACCCCGCCGCTCATGCCGGCCGCGAAGTTGCGCCCGGTCGGCCCGAGCACGACCACGCGGCCGCCGGTCATGTACTCGCAGCCGTGATCGCCGACGCCCTCGACCACCGCATGGACGCCGGAGTTGCGGACCGCGAAGCGCTCGCCGGCGAGCCCGCGGAAGAACGCGCGGCCGCTGGTGGCGCCGTAGAGCACGGTGTTGCCGATCACGACGTTCTCCTCGGCGCGGAAGCGCGAGCCCTCCGGCGGCCGCACCGCGAGCACTCCCCCGGACAGGCCCTTTCCGGTGTAGTCGTTGGCGTCGCCGTGGAGAGTGAGAGTCACGCCCGGCGTGAGCCAGGCGCCGAAGCTCTGGCCGGCAGAGCCCTCGACGCGGCAGTCGATCGAGCCCTCCGGAAGTCCCTCTGCGCCGAAGCGGCGCGCGATCTCGCTCGAGAGCAGGCCGCCGGCGCCGCGGTGCTTGTTGCGGATCCGCAGCGTCGCGCGCGTGGGCTCGCCGCCGTCGAGCGTGCCCTGCGCGAGCTGGATCAGGTCGATGTCGAAGTGATCATGGAGCACCGGGTCCTGGGCGCGGACGCGCCGCCGCGGCACCTCCGGCGGCATGTCCGGCGCCGCCAGCAGATGGGTGAGGTCCACGCCGCGCGCCTTCCAGTGCGCGACCGCCCCTTCGGCCTCGAGCAGGTCGGTGCGGCCGACGAGCTCCTCGAACCTCCGCACCCCGAGCTGCGCCATCAGCTCGCGGACCTCCTCGGCGACGTGGAAGAAGAAGTTGACCACGTGCTCGGGCTGGCCCGCGAAGCGCTTGCGGAGCTCGGGATCCTGGGTGGCGATGCCCACCGGGCAGGTGTTCAGGTGGCAGGCGCGCATCATGATGCAGCCCATGGTGATCAGCGGAGCCGTGGAGAAGCCGAACTCCTCGGCGCCGAGCAGAGCGCCGATCACGACGTCCCGACCGGTCTTCATCTGCCCGTCGGTCTGCACGACGATGCGGTCGCGCAGCTTGTTCATCACGAGCGTCTGCTGAGTCTCGGCCAGCCCGATCTCCCACGGCACCCCGGCCGACTGGATCGACGATACCGGTGACGCGCCGGTGCCGCCGTCGTGGCCGGCGATCACGACGTGGTCGGAGTTCGCCTTCGCGACGCCGGCGGCCACCGTGCCGACACCGACCTCGGAGACGAGTTTGACGCTGATCCGCGCGCGCGGGTTGGCGCAGCGCAGGTCGAAGATCAGCTGCTTGAGGTCCTCGATCGAGTAGATGTCGTGGTGCGGCGGCGGCGAGATCAGCCCGACGCCCGGCGTCGAGTGGCGGATCTTCGCGATGTAGCCGTCGACCTTGTAGCCGGGCAGCTGCCCGCCCTCGCCCGGCTTCGCCCCCTGCGCCATCTTGATCTGGAGCTCGTCGGCGTTCACGAGGTAGTGCGCCGTCACGCCGAAGCGGCCCGAGGCCACCTGCTTGATCGCCGAGCGGCGGCGGTCGCCGTTGTCATCGGGCGTGTAGCGGCGCGCGTCCTCGCCGCCCTCGCCGGTGTTCGACTTGCCGCCGATCCGGTTCATCGCGATCGCCAGCGTTTCGTGCGCCTCGGTGGAGAGCGACCCCAGCGACATCGCGCCGGTGGCGAAGCGCCTGACGATCTCCTTCGCCGGCTCAACCTCCTCGATCGCGATCGGCTCGTCCGGCGGCCTGAGCTTGAGCAGACCGCGCAGCGTCGCGCGGCGCCTCGACTCGTCGTTGACCATCTGAGTGAAGCGGGCGTATTCCTCGGCGCCGCCCTCGCGGACCGCGTGCTGCACCGAGGCGATCGTGTCCGGGTTCCACTGGTGGTGCTCGCCGTCGCGGCGCCAGGCGTGCACGCCGCCGACGGGCAGGATCTCTGCGTCCAGCGCCTGCGGCGCCTTGGGGTAGGCGCGCCGATGGCGCGCGAGCGTCTCGACCGCGAGCACGTCGAGGCCAATGCCGCCGATGCGCGAGGTCGTGCCGGCGAAGTAGCCGTCGATCAACCCGCGCTCGAGGCCGACCGCCTCGAAGATCTGCGCGCCCGAGTAGCTGCGCACGGTGGAGATCCCCATCTTCGAGATCGTCTTGAGGATCCCCTTGCCGGCCGCCTTGACCATGTGCTCCTCGGCAGCGGCGGCGCCGTCGGTCCCGGGGAGCAGGCCGCGATCGAACATGTCGGTCAGGGTCTCGATCGCCAGGTACGGGTTGACCGCCGACGCCCCGTAGCCGAGCAGGCAGCAGAGGTGGTGCACCTCGCGCGGCTCGCCCGACTCGACCACGAGCCCGCAGCGCAGGCGCGTGCCCTCGCGCACGAGGTGGTGGTGCACGGCTCCGACCGCGAGCAGCGCCGGGATCGGCGCACGGTCCGGCCCAGCTGCGCGGTCCGAGAGGATCAGGATGTTGTCGCCCACCTCGATGCAGCTCGAGGCCTCGCCTGCGAGGCGCTCGAGCGCACGCTCGAGGCCCTTCGGGCCCTCCTCGACCGGCCAGGTCGCATCGAGCGTGTTCGCGCGGAACACGTGGTGGTTGATCTGGCGCAGCTTCTCGAGCTCGCCCGCCGTCAGGACCGGCTGGCGGATCACGAGCTGGTGGGCGTGCTCGGCGGTCTGCGCCAGCAGGTTCTCCTCAGGCCCGACCTTGGTCGAGAGGCTCATCACGAGCTCCTCGCGGATCGGGTCGATCGGCGGGTTTGTGACCTGCGCGAAGAGCTGCTTGAAGTACGAGTAGAGCAGCGGGCCGCGATCCGAGAGCACCGCGAGCGCGAAGTCGTTGCCCATCGAGCCGATCGGCTCCGCCGCGGAGGCGCCGCCCATCTGCGCGAGCGTCACGCGCAGGTCCTCCTGCGTGTAGCCGAACAGCCGCTGGCGCGTGGGAAGCGGCTCGGCGGCGACCTCCCGCGGGGCGACCGCATCGAGCTCGTCGAGCCCCATCGAGCGCGTGCGGTACCAGTGGCCGTAGGGCTTCTGCGTGGCGACCCGGTGCTTGATCTCGCCGTCGTCGACGATGCGCCCCTGCTCCACGTCGATCAGGAACAGCTTGCCCGGCTGAAGGCGGCCCTTCTGGACCACCTCCTCGGGCGCGGCCTCGAACACGCCGGTCTCCGACGCGAGCACGACGCAGCCGTCGCGCGTGACCTGCCAGCGACCGGGGCGCAGGCCGTTGCGATCGAGCGTCGCGCCGATCAGCTTGCCGTCGCAGAAGGCGACCGCGGCCGGGCCGTCCCACGGCTCCATGAGGCAGGAGTGGTAGGCGTAGAAGTCGCGCACGTGGTCGGGCAGGTCGTCGCGGCCCTCCCAGGCCTCGGGGACCATCATCATCAGCGCGTGCGGGAGCGAGCGCCCGCCGAGCGTCAGGAGCTCGAGGACGTTGTCGAAGGTCGCCGAGTCCGACCCGCCCGGCCGCACGACCGGGAGCACCTTGTGGAGGTCATCGCCGAACAGTTCGCTGGCGAGCTCCGACTCTCGCGCGCGCATCCAGTTGACGTTGCCCCGCAGGGTGTTGATCTCGCCGTTGTGGCAGATCAGCCGGTAGGGGTGTGCGAGCTCCCAGCTCGGGAACGTGTTGGTCGAGAAGCGCGAGTGGACGAGCGCCAGCGCGCTCTCCATCCGCTCGTCGCGAAGGTCCGGGTAGTAGCGCGGCAGCTGCGGCGAGGTGAGCATGCCCTTGTAGACCACCGTTCGCGACGAGAACGATGGGATCGCCAGATCCCCCCCCGCCGCCTTCTCGATCACGCGCCGGATGACGTAGGCCTTGCGCTCGACGTCATCGGGGTCGTTGGGCGTCAGGCCCACGAAGACCTGACGGATGACCGGCTCGACCTGGGCGGAGCTCGGACCGGGCACGGAGCTGTCCACCGGTACGTCGCGCCAGCCGAGCAGGCGCTGGCCCTCGTCCTCGATGGTGCGCTCGATGAGCGACTCGATCTCCGCCCGGCGCTCCGCCTCCTGCGGCATGAAGCAGACGCCCACCGCGTAGCTGCCGGGCTCGGGCAGGTCGAGCTCGACGACCTCCCTGAAGAATGCGTGCGGTAGCTGGAGCAGGATGCCGGCGCCATCGCCGGTGTCGATCTCAGAGCCCGACGCCCCGCGGTGCTCGAGCGAATCGAGCACGTGGAGCGCGCGGCCGACCACGTCGTGGGATGCCTCGCCGGACAGGCGCGCGACCGCACCGATGCCACAGGCATCGTGCTCGAACGCCGGGTCGTAAAGACCAGCGGCCTGGGGTCGCTTGAGCAGGGACATGGACAGGGAGAAGCCTCCGACGGAAGAGGGAGTCCGAAATGCTACCTACGCCCGGGACGGAAGCGAGCGAAGTGGCCCTCGCGCCGGGGCGGGTAGTCCGCCGGCTAGGCGCCCGCGCCGCTCGGCTCGCGATCCGGCATGTCGCAGCTCGCGCCGTCGCTCGTCCAGCAGCGCACGACGTCGCGCATCGAGAGGATCCCGGCGACCTCTCCGCGATCGAGGACGATGACGTGCCTGAACGCCCCCTTCACCATGGTCTCGGCCGCGCGCTCGAGCGGCCAGTCCGCTTGGGCGTACTGAAGGTCCGAAGCCAGGTGGTCGCTGACGCGCTCGGCGTCCATGTCCTCGTCCCTTCCGATCGAGCGCAGTAGGTCGCGTTCGGTGATGATCCCCGGCCCGGGCTGGTCGAGGCCAATGACCACCGCCGCGCCCACGCCGTGCTTGGTCATCCGGCGAGCCGTCTCCCTCAAGGTGTGGTCCGGCCCGACCGTCACCTCGATCTTGTTCATGCCGTCGCGCACCTGCAAGGTCCCGACCTCCTCGTCCCAATCGCCACGAGACAGTCTAACTTCCGCTCGGGCGTGACGAAAGGTCGGCTCGTGCCGTCCCCTTTCCAGGGCCGCGCGCCGGCCCGACGCGCGGTGTCGCGCCGCTCAATAGAAGAGGCCCCGCCGAAGCGAGGCCTCCCCCGTAGCTGGCCGATAAGCCGGATCCTGTCGCGAGCAGCCATCCATCTGCCCCGGTTTCCCCACCCTTGCGGACCGGGAGTGGCCGGGACGGGCCTCTCGGCCCCGCGGCCTACCTGGGACTCGGCGGGCAGCGTCGTCGTCCCTGCTTGGCCTTGCACCGAGTGGGGTTTGCCTGGCCGGCGTGTCGCCACGCCGCCGGTGCGCTCTTACCGCACCATTTCACCCTTGCCGGCAACGGGCCTCACGTGAGGGCCCGCCGCTTAGGCGGTGTCATTTCTGTGGCACTTTCCCGCGGGTTTCCCCGGGTCGGCTTCCCGACCACCCTGCCCTGCGGTGTCCGGACTTTCCTCGAGGGCCGGTTTTCTCCCCGACCTCCCGCGGCTGCTTGGCCAGCATCGTCAATGGTACGCCGGCATTTCGCCTCTGTCGAGCGCTCCCGCCCGGGCGGTGATTCTTCTGGAGGACGAGCGGGTGCGCGCTCCGGCCAACGAGCACCGTCGGGACCGGCTTCAGACGGACGCTACGGGATGACCGTCACCGGCGTGCCGAGCGGGAGGCGCTCGGCCAGCTCGGTGATGCCGGAGTTGCTCATCCGGATACAGCCGTGACTGACGTCCTGGCCGAGCCCTGAGGGGTCATTGGTCCCGTGCAGCCCGAGCTCGCCGTTACCGCCCGCGTAGCGGACGAGCTTCTCCGAGAACCCCGACAGGACGAACACATAGTCGCCGTAGATCGTCCCCTCTTCGGGCGGCTTGATCAGCTCGGTGATGTAGAAGTCGCCCGGGGGCGTGGGGGTTTCTGGCTGCCCAAGTCCGATCGCCCAGCGGTCGAAGAGCTTGCCGCCTTCGCGCGCCGTGACCTCGTGAGCGCTGAGGTCGATCTCGATCTCCCACTTGGTCGCCCCGAGCGAGACGTCCCGCTCGCGTATCCAGCCGGTGCTTTCGTTCGGCCGGATCGGAAGCAACACCTCGAGCCAGCCGTCGCGCGACTCGAGGACGCTGAAGACGAGCGGGCCCTCCTGGCCCTCACGAGGCTCCACGCTCTGCTCTGGCTCGCGATCCCCCGGCTCCTCATAGACACCGATTGCTTCGCCGGCCTCCTTCGCGGTCGCCACGAGGCGCTCGTGCCTTCCCAACTCGTCGTCGGGCGGCGGGCGCGATGAACCGCTTACAAGCCGCTCGGCCAGGCTTCTCTTCGTGCCGGCGGTGCCGTCCTCGCCCGAAGGGTCCACCAAGGAGCCGGCCGCGACCATGGCGCCGTAGCCGGCGGCCACGGCCAGGCAGGCGCCGAGCAAGAGCAATGGAAGGCGCCGGCGGCGTTTCCTCTGCCCCCCGTGAAGGAAGATCGGGTGAGCCGGACCGGTTCCGCCGCGGCGGCGGCGGCGGAACCGGCGCTCAGCTCGACGCATGGCTAGCCGGTGGTGCTCGGGCGCTGCTCGCGGCGCCGGTGATGGACGCCGGCAGCTCGCTCGTGATGAAGCCGGTCTTCCCGACCGCATCGAGCACCTGCGCCACCGTGAGCGGGTCGGTGAAGGCGGTGGGCGCGGGGAGCTCACCGCCGTCGACGAGAGTCCTGCCCCACGCGGTGTGGAAGGCCTCCACCGGCAGGATCGACGCTGCCGCGGCGAGGTACTCGGTGCTCTCGAGCGAGGGCGCCGCACCCTGGTAGGCGCCGACACCCGTCTCCTCGAGGGTGATCGCGGTCTCGAGGAAGATGCCCTCCTCCGAGGTCGTGTTCTTGAAGTCGAACTCCGGCTCACTCACCGGGGTGGCGCCGGCCTCCTCGATCGCCTGCTGGAGGAACTCGATGTGCGTCTCCTCGTGGCCCCTCAGCGTCTCGGCGTAGGTGCCGACCTCGCCGCTGAAGTTGCCCTTCTCGACGGCCTCCGCGTAGAAGCGCGCCTCGAGGAACTCGAGCACGAGAGCGAAGTTGAGGATCTCGAGGTCCTCGAGATCGTCCTCACCCTGCGCCAGCGCAAAGGAACCGAGCCCGCCGAGGGCGGCCCCCGCGGCGAGGCCGCCGGCGGTCGCCTTCATCAGGAAGGCGCGGCGGGTGGGGCCGTGAGGCACCCTCTGCGCCATCTCCCTGATCGCGCCGTCCTTGTCGAGTACGTCCAGCCTTGGCAAGTGCGAGTGCGTCATCCCTGTCCTCTCGGTAGTGAAATAGCCTCGCTCCCCCAGCGAGCCGCTTGCACCTCTTCGCGCGCGGCACGATACATCCTTCTCCGGTCGCATGTGACGGAGGTGGCGACCGAGATCGTCGACCCGCTAGGGATGCCCCGGGCGCTCGTCCCGGAACACCTCGGCGACGACCGTGGATGGATCGTCCGCGCCGGTGTGCCGCAGGCGCGCTTCGACCTCGTCGGGCTGAGCCCCGGCGAGGCGCATCCGGTAGGCCTCGATCCAGGGCGAGCGCAGGCGCTCCGCTCGCGCGGGGCCACCGTCGGTCGCGGCGCGGGGATCGCCGGCGGTCGATTGAGCGGGTCGGGCGTCGGCCTCGGATGACGGCGCCGGCGGGCTTGGGGTGGTGGCGCCGGCGCTCGCGGGGGTGGCGCTCGCCGACGCGGACGGTTCGCCGGAACCGCTAGCTCGTTCCGGCGGCGACGGCGGGTCCGGGCTCGCGCTTGCGCGCTCACCGGACGCCACCGAGCCGGGGCCCGCGGCCGATCCCGGTCCCGCGGCCGGCTCGGGGCCCGCGGCCGGTCTCCCTTCGACGGGCTGCGAGCTTCGCTCGGCCGGGTCGACAGGCGCGCGCGCGTCGTCCTCCGGCGGGAGGAGTACCCGGGCGACCGCGTCACACTGCCGCCTAACCGCCTCGGCCTGGACGGACAGCGCGTCCGCGAGGCGCGAGAGGTGAGACAGCTCCTCGCGCGCGTCGTCGCGACGCCGGCGCTCGCGGACGGCCCGCTCGGCGTCCGCCTCCGCCTCGTGCCTGATCGCCGCTGCGGTGGCCTCGGCCGCCTCGAGAATCGTGTGGATCTTGTCGGCAACCGAGGCCATCGCGGTCGTCGAGCCCACCACTGCTCCGGACGAGCTCGCGGTGCCCCCGATCGCGCGGGGCGGCTCGGTCGGTCCGGCCGGCGCCTGGGACGAGGCGGCGGTGGAGGAATCCGCGGGTGTTCGCTCGGTCGGAGGTGGCTCGCCGGAAGACTGCTCGGGCCTGCCGGCTTCCCGGTCTCGTGCGACCGCGTCACCGTCGGGCGACGCAGGCTCGAACCCCCGCTCGCGACCGGCTCTTAGTCTTCGCCACCACCTGCCCATTTGCCGCTTTCGAATGATCCCACCACGAACGGACGTGCCCGGCGGAGGACGCCCGGCCGCGCGCCGGGCCTCGCAAGCGCAAGGGTCAGCTCAGCCTCGCGCCGCACCCTCCGCAGTGTCCGGTGCCCTCGTGGAAGCGCATGCGCTCGCCGCACGCGGGGCACGGCGCGGATCCGGCGGACAGGAGGCCCTCCCAGGCGCTCGTGACAAGGTCACCGAGCGTCGGCCCCCTGCCGCCGGCCTCGTCCGGCGGATCATCGCCGCAAGTACGAGGGCGCTGCTCGCGCCGGTCCGCGTCCGGCATCGGCCGGACCTCCGGCACAAGCTCTTCGTCGCGCCGGAGCGGCCGCGGGCGAGGAGAGAAGCGGTGCGCGCTCCGCTCGGACACCGGGTGCCCCGCGCCGACGGCGCGTCGCGAGCCAGAGCGCCGCACCCGACCCGCCTCGCGCCGGTCGCGTTCACGCGGCGTACCGACGAACCCCTGGGGCGTCATGCGACCCTCCGGCAGACGCCGATCACGCGCCCGAGGATCGCCACCTCGCGCTCCCGGATCGCCTCCATCGCCGCGTTCTCCGGCTGGAGCCTGACGTGGTCGGCCTCGCGAAAGAACCTCTTGACCGTCGCCTCGTCGTCAACCAGGGCGACGACGATCTGACCGTCGGCCGCCGTCTCCTGGCGCTGGACCACGACCACGTCGCCCTCCAGGATGCCCGCGTCCTTCATCGAATCGCCGCGGACGCGCAGCAGGAAGTCTCCCTCGTCCGCGGCCGTCAGCTCAGGAACCTCGATGTACTCCTCGACGTTCTCCTCCGCCAGGACCGGCTGCCCCGCGGCCACCTGGCCGAGGAGCGGCAGCCCGCGAGGCCGCGGTCCGCGCCGCGCCGAGCTCGCCAGCAGCTCCATCGCGCGTGGCTTGGTGGGATCGCGACGGAGCATCCCCGCCTTCTCCAAGTTCGCGAGGTGGCCATGGACCGTGGACGGTGAGGTCAGCCCGATCGCCTGCCCGATGTCGCGGACCGTGGGCGGGTAGCCGTGCTTGGCCGCATACCGCTTGATGTAGGCGAAGATCTCCTGCTGGCGCTTGGTGAGCTTCTGCTCGGGGGTCACCTGGTGCCCTCCCTCGTGGGTCGGCGGCGAAATGGGGTACGACGAACATGTGTTCGAGACAGTAGCCTGCCCGTCGGACGACTTCAACCTCGCCGGCGGCGCCGGCGTCGGGGACCGAGCGGTCGACGCACCCCGCCTATACTCCGGGCCGTCACGCGCCTGTGGCGGAATTGGTAGACGCGCAAGGTTGAGGGCCTTGTCCCGTGTATGCGGGGTGGGAGTTCGAGTCTCCCTGGGCGCATGAAACGCCTCGCGGGTCGGGCCGCCGGCGATGGCTCGCCACGGACGGTGCCAGCACCTTCCCTTTCAAGCGTGGTCCTCAAGGAAGTCCCATCAAGGGACCAGTCCTCAAAGGAGACATCGCAACGCGGGCCGACGACCAAGCAAGGGGAGCCCCGACCGAGCGGGGAGGGCCGCGCCGCTCTACCGCCGGTCGCGAAGCGCCCAGAACGCCCGGCGCTCCGAGCGCGTCAGCCGTCGCCACCTCGCGTCCCGCTCCTGCCACTCGTAGATGCTCACGTCCACGACGCTTCGGACGCCCTCGAGGACATCGACGGTCTCGCGCGCAGCGGTCCCCTTCGCGAGCGCCTGCTCGGTCATGACGCTGCGCGCCTGTGCCCTTGGTCTCGGTGTCGAGAACCCAGGCCTTCCCCATCGCCTTCCTCTCGCCTCGATCCCTCATGCCTCGCCTCGCCCCATCATTACTTACGATAGGTTAGCGTCGTGCGAATCGGACCACGAGATCCGCGAGTGCGATCGTCGCGCCGGGGCAAGCAGGCACCATGACCACCGGCGTGCGCCCGCCGGACGTCGACACGGTCGACGAGACGGTGACAATCGGGGATCGTGTCCTTAGCGTCGTGCGGCCGCGCTCCGGCCAGGTGCAGCTCGGGGAGGAGGCCTTCGGGAACGAGGTCGTGATGCCCTACTGGGCCGAGATGTGGCCGAGCGGCGTCGCTCTGGCCCGCGGACTCGTCGGCCGGCCGCTGCGTGGGGTGCGGACGCTCGAGCTGGGCTGCGGCGGGCTGGCGCTGCCGAGCATCGTCGCGAGCCTTGGAGGGGCGAGGGTGCTCGCGACCGATTGGTCCGCCGACGCGGTGGCGTTCGCCGAGCGCAATGCCCGCCGCAGCAGGGCGCCGGTGGAGACGGCCGTATGCTCGTGGGCCGAGCCCGACCCGATCGAATCGCGGGCTCCGTGGAGCCTCGTGCTGGCGGCCGACGTCCTCTACGAGCAACAGGCGGCCGACCACCTCGCGGCGCTGCTGCCACGACTCGTCGGAACGCACGGCTCGGCGTGGATCGCGGACCCCGCGCGGGAACCGGCGACGCGCTTCCTCGAAGCGGCGGCCGAGCGGTTCGAGATCGAAACCGCGACGACCGACTTCGATCGGGTGCTCCTCCACCGCCTGCGCCCGACGGAAGCCGGTTAGACGAGCATGCGACCAGCAGCGGTTGATGGCGCGCCGCCGCGCCCGGATACTCGCTGTCCATGAGCGCCACCGGCCAGGGACGCCTCGAGCGCACGCGCAGCGAGCGGCTGCGCCTCGCCGCCTCGCTCGCGATCGGCGCGATCGCCGTGCTGTTCGCCGCGCTCAACCTGGACTACGTCCGGGTCAACTGGGTCGTGACCACCACCGACACGCCGCTGATCGTCGTGATCGCGGTGTGCCTGCTGGTCGGAGCCGGCATCGGATGGGTCCTGGCCCGCCGCCGCGCACGCTAGCGCCGGCCGTCCCGCGGCGAGCCACGAGAAGGTGAGCCCATGAGCCGCCCCACCCCACGCTGGCGGCGCGCGCTTTCGCCGATCCTGCTCGTCGCCGCGATGCTGATGCTGGCTCTCGGCCAGCTCGCGCTCTACGCGACCCACGACCTGTTCGACTCCGATCGCTTCGCAGATCGGGCGGTGACCGCGCTCGACACGGACGAGGGGCGCGCACTGGTCGGGGCCCGTGTGGCCGACGGGATCATCGCGCGCGACCCCGACCTGATCGGGGCGCGGCCGCTGCTCGAAGGGGCGTCCGAGGGCGTCGCGGCGTCGGCTCCATTCGAGCCACTCTTCCGGAGCGTCGTCGAGGACCTCCACCGGACCGTCTTCGGCGGCGACAGGGACACGATCGCGCTCAAGCTCGCGGATGTCGGCGTGCTCGTGATCGAAACGCTTCAGTCGGTCGCGCCGGACTTGGCGCGAGACATCCCGAAGGAGATCGAGCCGCGGCTCGTCGCGCTCTCCGACCAGGAGGGCAGCTTGCTGGTCGACGGAGCCCGGATCGCCGAGAACACCCAATGGATCGCGTTGGCATCGCTCGCGCTGGCGGCCGCGCTGCTCGCGGCCGCGGTCGCGATCTCGCCCGACCGTCGGCGAACGGTCGGACGCGCCGCGCTCTCGGTCGCGGCGCTCGCGATCCTGCTGGTCATCGGGTTCGAGGTCGGGCGGGCGCTGTTCGGAAGCCGGTTCGATGACCAGGTCACGGCGGACGGCGCGCGCGCGGCGTGGGACGCGCTCCTCGGCGGCCTGCGCACGTGGAACGTGGTGCTGGCGGCCGTAGGCCTCGTGATAGCCGCCGCGGCCGCCTCGCTGCTGCGGCCGCTCGAGGCCGGCGCCGGCGCGCGCCGCGCGTTCGGGATCGTGACCACCACCCCCACCCGCCCGGGCGCCCGGGCGGCGCGGGCGGCGGCGCTCGTCGCGGGGGGCGTCGCGATCGTCGCGGCGCACGAGCTCGTGCTCCGGCTCGCGGTGCTCGGGCTCGGGGTCTTCGTCCTCTACGCCGGCGTGAGCGAGGCCCTGCGCCTCGCGCTGCCCCCCCAGGAACGACACGCGCGCGAGCGCGCTCGCCGGCGCGCCTGGCGGCGCCCGGTACTGGCGAGCGTGGTGGCCCTTGTGGCGTGCGCGGCCGTGGTCGGCATCGCGCTGGCCGGAGGCTCCCCGGGAGCCCCGCTCGACATCCGCGCGTGCAACGGCAGCCCCGATCTGTGCGACAGAACCATCGACGAGGTTGCCTTCGCCGCCACCCACAACTCGATGTCGGCCGCCGACCAGGAGGGGTGGCTCTTCGCCGCGCACGAACGGGCGATCCCATCCCAGCTCGAGGCGGGCTTCCGCGGCCTCCTGATCGACACCCACTACGGGGTGGAGACCGACGAGGGCGTGTACACGTTGCTGGGCCAGGACAGCAAGAGCCGCGACAAGCTCGTCGACGCGGTCGGCGCGGAGTTCGTCGAGACCGCCGAGCGCCTTCGCGAGCGGATCGGCTACAGCGGCGGCGGCGACCCGGAGGTCTACCTCTGCCACGCCTACTGCGAGGTCGGCGCCACCAAGGCCGAGACCGCGCTCGGCTGGACTCGCGACTTCCTCGTGCAGAACCCCTATGAGGTGCTGCTGGTCAGCATCGAGGACGACGCCGACGCCGAGGACGCCGCCCAGGCGTTCGAGGACAGCGGCCTGCTCGACTACGTGTGGCGCGGGGAGGTGGGACCTGGCAGCTTCCCGACGCCGCGCGAGATGATCGAGGCCGGCCGGCGGGTGATCGTGATGGTCGAGGACGACCCCGGCGACGTCCCGTGGATGCACGCGCAGTTCGACCTCGTCCAGGAGACGCCGTTCGAGTTCGGGTCGCCGGCGGAGCTCGCCCCGCCGAAGAGCTGCGAGCCGAACCGCGGCGCGACGGACAATCCCCTGTTCCTGCTCAACCACTGGGTCGACACCTCCCCCGCGCCGCGGCCGAGCAATGCGCAAGAGGTCAACGCGCGCAGCTTCCTGCTGAAGCGCGCCCGGACCTGCGAGCGCATCCGCGACCGTCTCCCGAACCTCGTGGCGGTCGACTTCTACGCGGAGGGCGACGTCACCGGCGCCGTCGATCAGCTGAATGGCCTGACCGATCCCTGACCTGGCGAGGCCGCGGGATAGCCTGGGCGGCCGCCGATGGACGCCCTGCTCGCCGACCTGATGGACTCCGCGTTAGGCCACGCCGACTACGCCGACGTCCGTCACGTCCGCTCGACGACCGAGCGGATAGGGACCCGGAACGGCGCGGTGGACCGGATCGAGCGCGCCGACGCGGAGGGAGTCGGCGTCCGCGTCCGCGTGCACGGCGCGTGGGGCTTCGCCGCCGTCCGCGGCGCGGAGCGAGCCGGCGCCGAGGCCGCGCTTGCGCGCGCGCTCGAGGTGACGCGGGCACAGCCGAGCGGCCCGGCTTCGCCGCTCGCCGACAACATCCCGGCGGTCGGGACCCACGACGCCGGGCTCGACGGCACCGACCCCTTCGCCGTTTCGCTCGAGGACAAGCTCGAGGCGCTCCTGGCCGCCGACCAGGCGATGCGGGTCGACCCGCTCGTCGCCGTGACCGAGGCCGGGTTCTTCGCCCACCGCGAAGAGCGGACCTTCGCCTCGACCGACGGCGCGCTCTGCCGGCAGCGACTCGGCGAGTGCGGCGGCGGGATCACCGCGACCGCGACCGAAGGCTCGGAGACCCAGGTGCGCTCGTATCCGGCCTCCTTCCGCGGCCAGGTATCGCAGGCGGGCTACGAGCACTTTGCGGCCCTCGAGCTCGCGGCGCACGCCCCGCGCGCGGGCGAGGAGGCCGCCGCGCTGCTGAGCGCCCCGCCGTGCCCGGATGAGCGCACGACGCTTGTCCTCGACGGCGAGCAGCTCGCGCTTCAGCTGCACGAGTCGGTGGGACACGCGGTCGAGCTCGACCGCGTGCTCGGCTCGGAGACCTCCTACGCCGGGGGGAGCTTCGTGGCCCCGAGCGACGCCGGGTCGCTGCACTACGGCTCGCCGCTGATGAACGTGGCCGCCGACGCCACCGTGCCCGGCGGGCTCGGCAGCTTTCGCTGGGACGACGAGGGCGTGCCGGCCCAGGCGCTGCCGATCGTCCGCGACGGCGTGTTGCGCGGCTTTCTTTCCTCGCGCGAGAGCGCCGCGCGCGCGGGCGCGGCACGCTCCGGCGGCTGCATGCGCGCGTCGGGGTTCGACCGCCAGCCGCTCGTGCGCATGACGAACGTCAACCTCGAGCCCGGCGACGCCGGCTCCCTGGACGACCTGATCGCCTCCACCGATCGGGGCGTCTACATGGAGACCAACCGCTCGTGGTCGATCGACTCGCGGCGGCTCCAATTCCAGTTCGCGACCGAGCTGGCGCGCGAGATTCGCGACGGCGAGCTCGGGCGCCTGTACCGCAACCCGAGCTACGCCGGCGTGACCCCGGAGTTCTGGGGCGGGCTCGACGCGGTGTGCTCGTGGGGCGAGTGGCGGCTCTGGAGCGTTCTGAACTGCGGCAAGGGAGAGCCGGGCCAGTCGATCCGCGCCTCGCACGGGACCGCGCCGGCGCGCTTCCGCGACGTGCGCGTGGGCGTGGCGTGAGGCCGCTCGAAATCGCGGAGCGCGCGCTCGCCGCAGTCCCGGCCGGCGTCGAGGCCCAGGCGACCGTGACCGCGGAGCGCTCGCTGCTCCTGCGCTTCGCTGACTCGCGCCCCACCCAGGCGACCGCGGTGGACGACCTGGAGGTCGAGATCACGGTGCTGCGCGACGGTCACGCAGGCGGCGCGATGACGAACGCGACCGACGCCGACTCGCTGACGCGCTGCAGCGCGAGCGCGGTCGCGGCGGCTGAGGCGGCGGCCCGCCTGCCCGCATCCGGCCCGCGGCTGGCCCTCCCGGCGGCCGCGCCGGCGCGCGTCCACGACGGGTACGACGAGGCGACCGCCGCGCTTGACCCGGGCCGGGGCGGGGAGGCGCTGCGAGCGGCGTTCGACGCCGCCGCGCGGTTCGGGGCGGACGCGCACGGGATCTGGACGGCGGGCGCGGTCGACACCGCGATCGCCTCGACTGCCGGCGTCGCCGCCTCGGACCGGGTCACCGACGCCTTCATGAAGGTGGTGGCGCTCGCGCCGAGCGGGCGCTCGGGGTACGCGGCCCAGACGGCGGTGGCGAGCAAGCGCCTGGACCCGGCCGCGATCGCCGCTCGTGCGGCGGGTAAGGCCATGGCGACCGGGACGGAAGCGAAGCTCGCCCCCGGCGAGCACGCGGTGGTGCTCGAGCGCCATGCGGTCGCCGAGCTGCTCACGTTCCTCGCGTCGCTCGCGCTCAATGGCCTCGCATTCGCGGAGGATCGGAGCGCGCTATCGGGCCGGCTCGGCTCGCGCGTCGCGGCCGCCCGCGTCAACCTGGCCGACTCCCCGCGCTACCCCGGCACGCTGCCGCGGGCGTTTGACGCCGAGGGCGTGCCGAAGGCGCCGCTGGCGCTGATCCAGGACGGAGTCGCGCGCGCCGTCGTGCACGACAGCCGCAGCGCAGCGCTGTGCGCGGCGGCCTCGACCGGCCACGCGCTGGCGCCCGGCGGCGCCCCGGACGGACCGGCGCCCACCAACCTGGTCCTGATCGGGGGCGGCGCCGAGGACGAGTCCGCCCTCTGCCGGACGATCGAGCGGGGCATCTACGTGACGCGGCTCTGGTACGTGAACGCTGTTCGTCCGAAGCAGACGCTCGTGACCGGCGTGACGCGCGACGGCACGTTCCTGATCGAGGACGGCGAGATCACGCGCCCGCTGGCCGACCTGCGCCTCACCGACTCGGTGCTCGGCGTCCTCGGACGGGTCGAGGAGCTGTCGGCGGAGTCGGCGCTCACCGGCACGAGCGAGTTCTACGGGCGCCGCTTCGCCACCGGCGTCATGGCGCCCGCGCTGCGGGCGGGCGGCGTGCGGTTCACGGCGTGAGCGGCCTGCTTCTTGCGCGCCGTCCTACTTGGGGGTCGCATACGGACCCCTGGGCAGCACAGCAGGAGTAGGTCGCGGAGGTAGCGTTCGAGCATGGCCTCCGACCGCGCGCCCGGCTCCCGAAAGCGCGAGCCGCCCGCGCCGATCAACCTCGGCGCCGCCGGCCGCGTCAAGCGCCTCGGGCTGGTGTCCGCCATGAGCCTCGTGACGCTCAACGTCTGGACCGGCAGCCCGCTGCTCGCCCTGTGGATCGGGTCACGGGTCCAGGCCGGCGGGCCGCCGTCGATGACCGCAGTCGCGGTCGTGGCGGTCGTGCTGGCCGTCTTCAGCGTGGTGCTCGTCAAGGTGCTCTCGACGCTCGGCGGCGTCCACGACCGGCTGATCGGACGCCAGCCGGGGCCGCGCGAGCCGGCTCCCTGGTTGCGAAGCCTGCGCGGAGAGCGGGCAGGCGAGCACGACCGCGAGCTCGGCCTGACGACGCTCGAGCGCGTGCTGGTGGTGTCGGTGGTGATCGCCGTCGTCGCGTTCGAGATCTGGTTCTTCTTCTTCTCCGGCTCGCCGGTCGGGACGACGTCGGGCCGCTAGCAAGGGGCGCGCCGGTGTCGAGCTCGCCGCCCCGGCGCAGCCCGACACCCGACCCGCCCGGCCAACCCAACCCGACTACTGCGCCAGGAGCTCGGCGAGGCGGTCGTGGGACTCGGTCAACCCCCTTCTCCATGCCCGACTCGGTGGTGTGGAAGAGCGAGGTGGCCGTCACCTTGGTGCGCCCGCCGAGATCCTCGAACGTCGCCGTCTCCACGATGACGTACCCCGGCATCCCCTCCCACTCGAACGTCTGGATGATGCGCTCGGGCGGCGTGACCTCTCGATAGGTTCCTCGGAAACCGGTCTCATCGCCGTTCGAATCGCGGTGGACGAACCGCCACGCACCACCGGGCCTGACGTCCATCTGGTCCACGATCGTCGTCGCGCCCCGGTAAGGGCGAGGCGGGACGTGGTGGCCAGCGGGTCGCCGCGGGTGGGCATGTTCCTTCCGCGAAATGGACTCAAAGAAAGACTGTCTCAGCGCCCACTTCGCAGAGGAGATATACAGCCCGGCGCATGAAACGCCCGCCTGGCCGTGAAACGGCGAGGGGCCCGGCGGGCCGGCCCTCGATCGCGTAGCCCGCGCTAGATCTTCAGCAGCACGATCACGTTCGCGACCCACAGCAGCGCGACCGCGATCGTCCAGCGGTCCAGGTTGCGCTCGACCAACGAGCCGCCGCCGAGCGGGCCGGCGCCCGTGCCGACGCCGAACGCGCCGGAGAGCCCGGCGTCCTTGCCGGAGTGCAGCAGCACCAGCAGCATCAGCACGACCGAGAAGATGATCTGGAGGCCGCTGAGGATCCCTTCCATGGCGCCAGGTTAGCGGGGCTCCGGCTTCTCGCCGTCGAGCTCGTCGATCCGCTTGAGGATCGTGATCGCCTGGGCGCGGAGCTCGCGGTCGGTGGTCCGGTAGTCGCCCTCCGACATCTTCCCCATGCGAAAGTCGAGCTCCGCGTCGCGGATCTCGCGGTACTTTGCCTCCTTCGCCGCCTCCAGCGCCGCTCGCCGGTCGTCCGCCGGCGCCGGCTCCTCGTCCTCCCCCCCGCCCGCGATCAGCGGGCGCGCCACGACGAGCGCGACCAGGACGACCAGGACGAGGCCGGCCACCACGATCTCGACGCTCACGGCGCCCGCCATACCCGGCCCGGGACTCGCCGCGCTACGCGCGCGAGAGCTCGCGGCCGAGCCGCGCCGCGTAGAGGCTCGTGACCCGGCGCCGGCGCGCCTCCGGCGACGGCCACAGCGCGAGCAGTGCGCCGAAGACGACCACGGCTCCCCCGATCCAGATCCAGCTCACGAGCGGTGAGACCAGCATCCGGAAGGCCGCCGGCGGGGGGTCGGCGCCGTACTCGTCCACGATTCCCCTGATCGCGGCCGCCTGAATCGGCCCGCTCGAGTCGGCGAAGCGCCGATCGCCCTCGGCGATGAAGTCCTCGAAGGCGGCCAGGTCCGGCCTGACCGCCGTCCAGAGATCCTGGCGCAGGCCCCAGTTCAGATCGACCTCGCTCGTCGCCTCGCCCTCGAAGTAGCGGCTGATCGGACCGGTCGAGGGGTCGTTCGAGGGGAAGTAGTTGCGAAGCGGCCGCAGCGTGAATGTCTCGTCACCCTTCTTCACCGTGAGCAGGGCGCCGAGCGTGATCGGAGCGCCGGTCCCGGCGCCGTCGCCGCCGAGCTCCGCCGTCGGCTGCTCGTAGGTGACCGAGTAGCCGCCGACCTCGACCGTGTCGCCCGGGGAGATGCGCACGTCGCTCTGCTCCACGAACGCCGACGAGGCCGCCACCCCGAGGAACAGGAACGCGATCCCGGCGTGGACGATGTAGCCGCCGTAGCGGCGGCGGTTGCGGCCCACGAGGTTGGCGAGCGCGACCGGCCACGACTCCTTGGCCATCACCCGCCGTGCCCGAGCGCCACGCCAGAACTCCTGCGCGATGACCGCGAGCGTGAACGCCACGAACGCGAACATCGCGAGCGCGGCCATACCGGCCAGGTTGTCGGTGACCGGCGCCAGCGCGAGCAGGGCCGCGACGGTGACGGCGGTAACGGCGAGCGGAAAGCGCAGCGCGCGCCCCAGGGCCGCGAGCGTCGCCCGCCGCCACGCCAGCACCGGTCCGATGCCCGCGAGCAGCACCAGCACGATCGCGAGGGGCGTCGTCACCGCGTTGAACGCCGGCGGGCCAAAGCTGCGCTCGGGGCCGATCGCGTCGGAGATCAGCGGGAAGAAGGTGCCCCAGAAGACCACCGCCGCGATCCCGACGAGAACCAGGTTGTTGAGCAAGAAGAAGGCCTCGCGCGAGAGCAGCGAGTCGAGCCGCGCCTCCGAGCGCAGGTCATCCCAGCGCGAGACGACAAGCGCTGCCGAGCCGACCACGACGAGGCCGATGAAGCCCAGGAACGGCCTCCCGAGCGTGGACTCGCCGAACGCGTGGATCGAGTCGAGGATCCCGGAGCGGACCAGGAACGTGCCGGTGATCGCCAGCACGAACGTGGTGATGATCAGCACCACGTTCCAGCGCCGCAGCATCCCGCGCTTCTCCTGGACCATGATCGAGTGGATGAAGGCGGTGCCGGTGAGCCAGGGCATCAGCGCGGCGTTCTCGACCGGGTCCCACGCCCAGTAGCCGCCCCAGCCGAGCTCGGCGTAGGACCACAGCGCGCCGAGCAGGACGCCGAAGCCGAGAAACGTCCATGCCACGAGCGCGAACCGCCGCGTCGAGCGGATCCAGTCGGCGCCCGTACTGCGGGCGACCAGCGCCCCGACGGCGAACGCGAACGGGATCGTGAACCCAACGTAGCCGAGGTAGAGCATCGGCGGGTGGAACATCATCGCCGGGTGGCGCAGGAGCGGGTTGAGCCCGGCGCCCTCGACCGCCGGCGTCGCGAGCGTGGCGAACGGCTTGGCCTCGCCGATGAAGACCATCAGC
>Ga0136615_10000331_pt1 | contig 21297 bp, 19 predicted proteins | sample AntDrymUQ2882206_2_FD_106647 | JGI IMG/M metagenome (GOLD analysis project Ga0136615, IMG submission 106647) | Polar desert sand microbial communities from Dry Valleys, Antarctica - metaG UQ288 (22.06) | ecosystem: Environmental > Terrestrial > Soil > Desert | place: Antarctica: Dry Valley... | reverse complement strand
GTGGTATCGGGTTGTGGGAGATCAGGGAACAGCGAAGGTTCTTTGCTCATGGTGCTAAGATCGCATATTCATGATCAATTGGCGATCCCCCTGCAAACAATTTTTTCACAGCCTCTGAGCTTTTCCGGCAGCTCACCGCCCTCGCGGTTTGCCGCATCAAAGCACGGTAGGCGCGTCGGACAACTCATTGGGGTTGTCGCGTTCCGCATTGGCAGCGAAGTGTTCGGCCAACAGCGCGCCGACCCCTTGCACGCCGGCGATCGCGCCCGCGCCGAAGTCGCCAGCGTGAAACTTCTCGCGCATCGCAGCGCATACGGCGTTCCACTGTTGCTGCGTTACGCGTGTGGCGATGCCGCGATCGGCCACGATGTCCACGCTGCGATCGGCAAGCAGCACATAGATCAACACGCCGTTGTTCGCCTCCGTATCCCACACGCGCAACTTGGAGAACATCATCAGCGCGCGCGAACGCGCCGGCAGGTTCTTCCACAGATACGACCACGGCAATGCGCCTTCGACCGCGAACCGAGTTTCGCCGGTATGACGCCGCTCGGAAGCCGCGATTTCCTCGGTGATCCGCGTGAGCGTTGCGGTCGGAAACGCCCGCTCCACCGCGCCCGGCAAAGTGAACAGGTGTTTGAGTGTGCGCAGGAGCCTAGAACCCATCACCAGTCCCCGCTCGCGCCACCACCGGCTGCATCGCCGCCGCCGCCGGACGACCAGCCCCCGCTGTCGCCGCCGCTGCTCCAACCGCCACCGCCGCCGCCCGACCAGCCGCCGGGAATGAAGATATCACCGCCGCGGCGTCGGCCGCCTACTGCCCGACCCGCGCTGCTGCCCATCGCGGCGGCCACCAGAAATACGAACAAACCCGCAATGCCCCCGAGCAATGCGGACGACAGCACCGAGTACGAGGCCACGCCGGTGCCGCCGCCCGCGAGCATTGCGCCCGGCACGCCGAACATTTTGCGCAGGAGGCTGCCGATCACGATGCCGCCGATCACAAACGGCAACAGCAATCCGATGGTGTCGCCTTCGAGCCCGTCATTCGTCGGCGCACGCGGCTCGATCGCAGGCAATCCGCCGCCTTCAATCTGCTTGAAGATGGCGTCGAGCGCGGCGTTCAAGCCCCCGGCGTAGTCGTTGGTCTTGAAGCGCGGCGCGATCTGTTCACGGATGATGCGCTTGGCGGTCGCATCGGGGACCGCGCCTTCGAGCGCACGAAAAACCTCTATGCGCACGCGCTTGTCCTGCACCGCGACTACAATCAGCAAGCCGTCGCCGACGTCGGCGCGGCCGAGCTTCCAGGTATTGCCGACGCGGTTGGAGAAATCCTCGATCGGCTCCGGCTTCACGCTCGGCACGACGACGATCGCGATCTGCGATCCGTGCGCCGTTTCGAATGCGGCGAGTTTGTCTTCGAGTGCGCGTTTGTCGGACGGCGACAGGACGTCGGCGTAATCGGTGATGCGCGCGAGCGGTGGAACCGCGAGCAGGCCGTCGGGCTGGCGGGGGGCGTCGGCCGCGAAGGAAGCGGATGCCAGCAGTACGGCGGCCACCGCCAGGACGCCGTGCGCTGCGATGCTGCGCATCGTGCCTGCGGACGAATACGTCACTTCTTTCCGAAGTCCACCGCCGGTGCCTTCTGGATCGCCGCTTCGTTTTCGACGGTGAACTGCGCCTTCTCTTTGTAGCCGAAGATCATCGCCGTGAGGTTCTGCGGGAACTGGCGCACGAAGGTGTTGTAGCCGGCCACCGTGTCGATGTAGCGCTTGCGCGCAATGCCGATGCGGTTTTCCGTGCCTTCCAGCTGCGCGCGCAGGTCCTGGAACCCGGCGTTAGCCTTCAGGTTCGGATAGCTCTCCACCACCACCAGCAAACGCGACAGCGCGGAGCTCAACTCACCTTGCGCCTGGCTGAACTTCTGCAGCGCGGCCGGATCGTCGACGAGCTCCGGCGTGGCCTGAATCGCGGTGGCGCGCGCACGCGCTTCGACGACGCGGGTCAAGGTCTCCTGCTCGAAGTTCGCTTCGCCTTTGACGGTGTTGACGATGTTGGGAATCAGGTCGGCGCGGCGCTGGTATTGCGACAGCGCCTCGGCCCACGCGGCCTTCATGCCTTCATCGCGGCTCTGGATTTCGTTGTAGCCGCAGCCGGACAACACAGCGACGAGGGCGGCGGCCAGCAGCAGACGCAGACTCTTCATGAGCTCCTCCGTGGAATCGGTGGTGGTTTGCCGAAACGCTCGAAATATGGCCGCAAATTGCGGCGTTTTCAACCCGCTCCGGTTTCATGGCTCAACGTACTGGATAGCGCCTCAACGGGACAAGCGTTGCGCGAGGCCGGTGAGCCGCCGGGCCGCCTTGACGGTATTTACGGCAATGGCGAGAGCTTGCGGTTGGCCGATGACCACCACCAGGCGCTTACCGCGGGTGACGGCAGTATACAAGAGATTGCGTTCGAGCATCGGGTAGTGCTGGGTGGCCAGGGGCACGACCACGGCCGGGAACTTCGAGCCTTGGCTCTTGTGGAGCGCTTAGGAATGCGCTCGGCCACGGACTCGATGAGCTTGTCGTGGATCGCCTCGGGCAAGGAGGCGGGAAGAAAATAGAAATCGCTCGGCTCGCCCAGCCGGATCCTGCCGAAGGCGCGCTGCCTTGATGGGCGGTATGGGCCGCCGTGGTCGTTGCCAGCGCGGTGGGACTGGCGCAGACTGTCCCACTTGGGTCACAGCTGGCCCTTAATTTTTTGGAGGAGACATCATGACAGTAGCACGCATTAGCGAGATTAGCAGCGTCAGCCCGACGAGCTTCGGAGACGCCATCGTCCAAGGTGTAGCGCGCGCCAACAAGACGCTGAAGAACGTCAAAGGCGCCTGGGTGAAGGACCAGGAAGTGACGATCGACAATGGCAAGATAACCGGATACAAGGTGATCCTGAAAGTGACCTTTGTTCTGACCGATTGAGGAGCTGCCTCGTCCTCGGATTTTTTTCGACAAAGCGCCACAACTGCGGTCGCGTAGCATGTGCCGCGGTTGTGATGCTTGTTAATTTTGCGGTAAACCGTCGGTGTTTCGTACGCGCCACCACTAGCGCCCCCGTGGCCTGGCATAAGGGTTGTACGACATTAGCATCGATCGATAGTTGGAGAAATAATGTGCGGCTCGGCATGGTAGGCCTGGGACGGTGATTCACTCAACCTTCATTCCAATTATGCTCATGCTGAGCGCGCTGAAGTTTGTTCCGACGCGACCGTTTCAGGCCCGGCGAGGGAACGATTGGCGGCATAGGACTGCGCCGTGTGTGCGTACATGACGGACCGTAAGCCTGCCGTCATCGTCACCGGCAGCGAGGGCGCCATTGGCTCTGCGCTGTGTCATGCACTCGAGGGGCGCTTTCGCGTGGTCGGCGTAGACCGTGAGTGCGAGGAGTCCTCTCACGAAAGCGGCGCCGTCGATCTGACTTCCGATGAAAGTGTGCGGCTGGGGCTCGCAGCAATCAAAGAGCAGCATGGCAATCGCATCGCTTCGGTGGTGCATCTGGCAGCATATTTCGATCTCTCGGGGGAACCCAATCCGTTGTACGATGCCGTCAACGTGGACGGTACGCGCCGGTTGCTCAGCGCGTTGCAAGGCTTCGACGTCGAGCAGTTCGTGTATGCCAGCACCATGCTGGTCCACGCGCCGACACGTCCGGGACTGCCGATTGCCGAGGATGCTCCGCTCGAAGCCAACTGGCCTTACCCGCAATCGAAACTGAAAACAGAGGAGGCGATCCGCGAGCACCACGGCCAGATCCCTTACGTGTTGCTGCGCATCGCCGGTATGCACACTGACCGCTGCGGCTCTGCCTTTCTCGCCCATCAGATCCGGCGCATTTACGAGCGCCACCTGGCCGCGCACCTGTATGCCGCGGATCCCGCGATCGGGCAGTCTTTCATCCACATCGAAGACGTGATCGATGCCTTTGTGCGTCTGGTGGAGCGCCGCGAATCACTCCCGCCTGAGCTCCCCTTGCTGGTCGGTGAGCCGCAGGGGATGAGCTACGAGGCGTTGCAAAACCGGCTGGCGTTTCTGATCCACGGCGAGACCGAATGGGAGACCCGGCAGGTGCCGGGTTTGGCGGCCAAGGCCGGCGCTTGGCTCCAGCACAAGGCGGCGATGCTCGTGCCGGATGTTATCGACCAGGGCGAAGAGCCGTTCATCAAGCCCTATATGGTCGAGATGGCGGACGACCATTTTGAGATCGACAGCTCGCGCGCGCACAGGCTCTTAGGCTGGGAGCCCAAGCATTCGTTGCACGAGACGCTGCCCAAGATGGTCGAGGAACTTCGCGCCGATCCGCTGGCGTGGTATCACGAACACGACCTCACCCCGCCCGTTTGGCTCAAGGAAGCAGAACAACAGCAGATCCCCGGCGACCAGCTGCTGCGTGGCCACGAGGCGTCTATGCGCGAGGCGCGCGCCAGCAGCCGGTGGGCGCATTTCGCGAATATGGGTCTCGGTGCCTGGCTGGTAACAAGCCCTCCCATGCTTGCCTACGGGGATGCGGCGATGGTTTGGAACGACATCGCAAGCGGGGCCGCGGTGATGATCTTTGCATTGTTGTCGCTGTCGGGCCGCATGAGCTGGGCACGGTTCGCAACTGCCGCCGCCGGGACCTGGCTCCTGTTCGCGCCGCTGGTGTTCTGGACGCCGAGTGCGGCGGCCTATCTCAACGACACGCTGGTCGGCACGCTGGTGATCGGCTTCGCGCTCCTGCTGCCGCCCGTACCCGGCGTGAGCCCCGTGGCGCTAGCGAGCGGGCCGGATATCCCGCCGGGATGGGACTACAACCCTTCCGGCTGGCTACAGCGCCTGCCGATCATCGCGCTGGCCTTTGTCGGCCTGTTTGTGTCCCGCTACCTCGCCGCTTACCAGTTGGGTCACATCGACTCCGCGTGGGACCCGCTCTTCGGTGACGGCACCGAGCGGATCATCACCTCCGAGGTTTCCAAGGCCTGGCCGGTTCCCGACGCAGGACTCGGGGCCGTGACATACATCCTGGAGATCCTCACCGGCTTCCTTGGCGACCGGCGGCGCTGGCGCACCGCGCCCTGGGTGGTGATCCTCTTCGGCCTCATGATCGTTCCCTTGGGCGCGGTCAGTATTTTCTTCATCATCATTCAGCCGATCGTCATCGGCACCTGGTGCACGCTCTGTCTGGTCGCCGCGCTGGCGATGCTGCTGCAGATCCCGTATTCCTTTGACGAGCTGCTCGCCTCCGGCCAGTTCCTACTCGAGCGCCGGCGTCAGGGTCAATCGCTCGTGCGGGCGTTCTTGTTCGGCGACACTATCGAGGGCGGCAGCGAAGATCCGAGAGACGAGTTTGCGGCGCCGGCGCGCACCGTGATTAGGGAAAGCTTGGGCGGGGGGGTCAACCTGCCGTGGAGCCTGGCCGCTTCGCTGGCAGTCGGGATCTGGCTCATGTGTACCCGGCTCAGCTTCGGCACTATAGGCGCGCAAGCAGACAGTGATCATCTGTTGGGCGCGCTGATCATCACCGTATCGATCTCCGCGCTGGCCGAAATGGCGCGGCCGCTGCGCTTCATCAACATATTGTTCGGGATCGCGCTGATGGGCGCGCCATTGCTCTTCGATGGCGGTACGCCGCTCGCGGACTGGGCCGGGGTACTCGCGGGGGTTTTATTGATCGTGTTGTCCGTCCCGCGCGGCACGGTGCGAAACCAATACGGAAGCTGGAATGGAGCCATCGTTTAGGGACTCGTGCTCGAAGCAGCCACCAGCCACCGGCTCACAAGCCCGAGTAACACCCCCCAGGAAAGAAAGCCCAACAACAGACCGTCGTCAGGTATCGTGGTACACGGTGACCAACGCGAGTCTCAAGCCCCTCACTCCACACGTCGGTCTTGCTCCCAGACCGTGTCTGAGCGGAATTTTAATCCCAATAAAGCGTCGACGAAAAATCCGGTAGCGCTTCTTTGAACGCCAAAATCCGCGCATTGCGATTGCCGCATAATCGGCCACGGACTCGAGGCAAATGTTTCCTAAAGCGGCCGCTGTGTATGTGTTGAACCGAGAAAGCATCAACTGCCTTAGCCTACAGGTTCCAGAGGAGCTACGCGCTGCATTAGCCTGAGCTAGAGAATTTTCATGACATATAGAACGCTATCGGATCTGCCGAAAGTCCTGCGCAAGGCGTTGCCTAGGCACGCCCAAGAGATCTATTTGGCAGCTCATACCCGCACTTGGGAGAAATGCGCTGCCTCCCAGGATTACCAAGATGAGCGGAGCATGGCCGAGACCGCTCACAAGGCGGGATTATTCGCCGTCGAGATGGAATACGAAAGGGATGAGCATGGCAGGTGGCGAAGGGCCTCCGTAGGCGAGGCCATGGATAAGAGCAAGATGCGTAAAGAAGAATGAAGCTCGACCCACTGCGACAAAGCGCGCGCCGTGTATGAAATAAGGCATGCAGGTGTTTGATGCGGGGAAGGCTACGTACCGGATAGCGCCTCTCAACGGGACAAGCGTTGCGCAAGGCCGGTGAGCCGCCGGGCCGCCTTGACGGTATTTACGGCAATGGCGAGGGCTTGCGGTTGGCCGATGACCACCACCAGGCGCTTACCGCGCGTGACCGCAGTATACAAGAGATTGCGTTCGAGCATCGGGTAGTGCTGGGTGGCCAGGGGCACGACCACCGCCGGGAACTCCGAGCCTTGGCTCTTGTGGATCGAACAGGCATAGGCAAGAACGATCTCGTCCAGCTCCCCGAAGTCGTACTCGATCTCTCGACCATTGAAACCGGCGCGGAGCACACCCTCGTCGAGATCGACATGGGTGATCCGTCCGATATCGCCGTTGAAGACTTCTTTATCGTAGTTGTTCACCATTTGAATGATCTTATCTCCCGGGGTGAAGCGTGAGCCGAAGCGCTCGACAACGGGCGCGCCCGTGGCATTGAGCCGGGCCTGGAGCGCGGAGTTCAAGGCGCGGGTGCCGAGCGTGCCGCGGTTCATGGGAGTAAGGACTTGGAGATCGCGGATCGGATCCAAGCCGAAGCGCTTGGGAATGCGCTCGGCCACGGACTCGATGAGCTTGTCGTGGATCGCCTCGGGCGATGAGGCGGGGAGAAAATAGAAATCGCTCGGCTCGCCCGCGGGGGGATATTCGGGCAGCCGCCCTTGATGGATGCGGTGGGCGTTGACGATGATCCGCGATTGCGCGGCTTGACGGAAGATCTCGGTAAGCTCCACGGTCGCAACGCGTCGTGATGCGATGATATCGGCCAGCACGGCCCCGGGACCGACCGAAGGGAGTTGGTGGACATCGCCGACCAAGAGTAGCGCGCATGCGTGAGGCGCTGCCTTCAGAAGCTGATGCATCAAAACCACATCCACCATCGAGACCTCATCCACCACCAGCAGATCCGCGTCGAGCCGGTGCCCGGCGTTGCGCTTGAAGCCGCGGAACTTCGGATCGAACTCCAGCAACCGATGGATCGTGCGGGCGTCATAACCGGTGGATTCCGCCAGCCGCTGCGCCGCCCGGCCGGTTGGGGCGCAGAGCAGGAAGCGCACGTTTTTAGCACGCAGCGCGAACAATACGCTTTTGACCAGGGTCGTTTTACCGCAACCGGGGCCGCCGGTGAGCACGGAGACTTTGCTATTCATTATGGTCGCGAACGCCGCGCGCTGGGACGTCGAAAAGCTGATCCGCGAGCGCTCTTCAACCCAGGGAAGAGCTTTCTCCGCATCGATCCGTTCCCAGGCCGGCGGCCCCTGGAGCAAGCGCCGCAGATGAGCGGCAACCCCCGTTTCCGCATCGTGCAACGCGGCCAGGTAAACCGCGTCCACGGTGTCGATCGGTTCAGCAATGAGATTCCCTTCCCGGATCTCGTCATCCACCGCGGCTTGTATGATGGGCGGCGGGCTCTCGAGCAGCGTGACCGCGGCATCCGCCAAGGCTTCGCGCGGCATGGCGCAATGCCCCGCGCCCGCTTGTTCCTGAAGGACATGGCGGACACCGGCCTGGGCCCGCATTTGCGAATCGGAGGGGATCCCAATCTTTTGCGCTAAGGTATCGGCGCTCTTGAAGCCGATGCCGTGGATGTCGAGCGCCAGCCGATAGGGATTCTCGCGCACGCGCTCGACGGCGGCCTCCCCGTAGGTCCTGTAAATCCGTACGGCACGGCTGGTACCGATCCCATAGGATCGCAAGAACACCATGATTTCGCGCACCGCCTTCTGCTCGGCCCACGCGCCGAGGATCCGTTCTTGCCGCTTGGGACCAATGCCGGGCAATTTCCTAAGCCGCTCGGGCTCGCGCTCGAACACTTCGAACACCCGCTCACCGAGCGTTTCGATGAGCACCTTGGCGAAGTGCGGGCCGATGCCCCGAATCATGCCTGAAGCGAGGTATTTCTCGATGCCTTCGAGCGTGCTCGGAGGAACGATGCGCAGTTCCGCGGCGCGAAACTGCCGGCCGTAGGTGGCGTCGTTGATCCAATGGCCCGTGCTTTCGAGAAACTCCCCCGGATGGACCGCCGCGGCGCTGCCTACGACCGTCACCAGATCCCGCTGGCCCCGGACGGTCACCCGCAGGACGCAGAAGCCGCTCTCGGGGCTATGGAAGGTCACTCGCTCGATAGTCCCCGATAGACGTTCGCTCTGCTGAGAACTGTCGGTCTGCATGCGGCGGATGATACCTGGTGTTGGGTCGCTTCGGGACGGCCTGTGGTCCTCGATGCGCAAGACCTTTCCGCCGACGATCCTCGCGGTGATGTCCTCAAATCACTTCTCGGCCAGCGTGCCGAGAAGCATCTGCGCGACGCCTCGACTCGGTTTCTACCGGAGGTGAAAAAACCCATGGACGACGCCATTCCCTCTCCCCCCTTATGCATTGTCAATGTTTTTGTCTAGAGAAGTGTAAATATTTATGACATAATTGACGCCAAGACGATGCGTTTATACAGACCATATATTTAATAAGTTATTGTAATAGCCGGTAACAAAGTGGACATAAAGCATGACATAAACGGTGACATAAAAGAAGCCACGTACCCAGAACAACGGGTACAGACGCACCGGTCTGGATACTTCGTTTTTAACGTCGGGATTAACGTTGAGACTATCCAATCATTACTAGATCGAGTAAATGACGCTCAAGAGCGATTCTGCAGTGTTCCCGTCTTGCCGGACATCGCTACTCGACTTGACAAGGAAGTCATTGTTTCTAGCATCTTTGGAACAAATACGATCGAAGGCGGTACGCTTTCTCAAGAGGAGACCGCTGCACTTCTTGACCTTGAAGAAAATGCGGAGGCAAAGGAAGAAAAAGAACGACGGGTTACGAACATTCGCGATGCTTATGGTATAGCCGAAAACTTTGCTAAAGCTGTGGTCACAGACGGAGCAGGCGCGATTCACTTGAAGGAATTTATGATCACTGATCTCCATGCAACGATTACTGACGGCCTAATCCATCCTCGCAATGTACCCGGACAGTATCGCGATAATGAGAAGGGAGACTTAACAAGAGTTGGTGACGAGGAACACGGCGGCGTCTATGTGGCGCCAAAATGCTTGGATGATATACAGCTTCTAGTAAAGGGGTTTTTAGATTGGATTAATAGCGACGAGATTCGCGTATTAAATCCCTTAATTAGGGCGCCTTTAGTTCATTATTATTTTGAGAGGATACATCCCTTCTGGGATGGAAACGGTCGGGTTGGGAGGGTGCTAGAAGCTTTGGTGCTCAAGTGTTCCGGTTTTAAATATGCTCCATTTGCAATGTCTCGGTATTACTTGGAGCATATTGACGAATATTTCACCCTGTTTAATGTCGCCCGTAAGGCCGCAGAAAAGCATGAAACGTATCCTAATACGGCATTTGTAGAGTTCTTCTTAGGAGGGATGCGTGAAGTCATTAACAAACTACACAATCGTGTTAATACGATGGTAACTGGGTTACTTTTTCAGGTCCAGGTCAATGACATGTTCCAAAGTAAAACGATCAATATGCGGCAACTCACGATTCTAAATAACCTGTTCGCGGTCGATTATGATTTGAATAAACTTCAATCTCAGCCATGGTATAAGGGGCTATATAGCAAACTAACACCTCGCACACAGCACCGCGATCTTGTCCAGATGATCGAGTTAGATTTAATTCAGGTTGCAAAGGGTAAAAAGATAAAACTCGTATTACCCGGACTTTGATTTCCCCCACTGCGCTTGCGCAGCCTTGCGAGCTATTTTCCTGGCGTTGTTCCGGCGCCAACTCTCTGCCCTGACCTTGCCACGCAGTGTGACACAGGCCGGCGCCTGTCCATCGGCGGATATCATCGAGCACGCGCGAACCCCTCCGTGTTAGACTTTGTCCCGGGGAATGTCGATAGATTTGAGGTAAAGCGTACCGTGGACCCATCGCGGTCTTTGCCCGTGGGCAAGTGCGTCCTGGCGGTGGTTCTCGCTGCCGCCGTCGCTGGCTTTTTTTATTATGACCTGGATCGCTATCTGTCTTTCGAGGCCCTCAAAACCCATCGCGATGCGCTCTTGGCCCTTGCCGAGGCTAACTACGGCACCGCCGTCGCCGTCTTCATGATTAGCTATGCGCTGATTACCGGCGTGTCCTTGCCCGGCGCCGTGATCATGACGCTGGCGGGCGGATTCCTGTTCGGGAGCGTGCTCGGGACCTTGTACGTCAATGTCGGAGCCACGACCGGAGCGACGCTCGCCTTCCTCGCCGCCCGCTACCTTTTGCGGGAGTGGGTGGAGGCTAAGTTCGGCCAAAGGATGGATGCGTTTCAGCGCGGTTTTGCCGAGAATGCGTTCAACTATCTTATGACCCTCCGTCTCATACCGATTTTCCCCTTCTTTCTCGTCAACCTGCTCTGCGGCCTCACCCGGATCCGGCTTTCGACTTACATGCTGGCGACGGCGATCGGAATCGTGCCGGGCAGCTTCGTCTATGCCTACGCCGGCCGGCAGCTCGGCGGCCTGAATTCGATGGCCGATATTGCGACACCGGGAGTGCTGCTGGCGTTTACACTGCTGGGCTTGCTGGCGCTGGCGCCGGTGCTCTACCGCCGGCTGCGATTCGAGAGCATCAAGCGTGAATAACGTGCGCCGCGACGGGATCCTTCCCGATGATGCATACGACCGCGAGCTGGCCGCGAACGTTCGCCCGAGCAACTGGAGTAATCCACAGCCTTCCGGAGCGTACAACCTGGCTGTCATCGGGGCGGGAACGGCCGGGCTCGTGACGGCGGTGGTGGCGGCGGGGCTGGGCGCGAAGGTGGCGCTGGTCGAAAAAGCGCTAATGGGCGGTGATTGCCTTAATGCGGGTTGCGTGCCTTCCAAGGCCTTGATTCGTGCCGCGCGCGCATGGTCCGGGCTGCGCAACGCCGAGGAGTTCGGATTGCGGATCGCGGGCGAGGTCGGCTACGACTTCGCCGCGGCCATGGCGCGCATGCGGCGGCTGCGCGCACGCATCAGCAACAACGATTCGGTTGAACGTTACACCCGCCTCGGGGTCGATGTTTACTTGGGCGAAGGGCGCTTCACCGCAGGGGACCGGATCGCGGTTGGGGACCAGACGCTGAACTTCAGAAAAGCAGCGGTCTGCACGGGTACGCGCGCGACGGCGCCGCCGATCCCCGGTCTCATGGAAGCCGGCTATCTCACCAATGAAACGGTCTTCGATGTGACGGCGCTACCGCGCCGGTTAGCGGTCGTCGGGGCCGGGCCGATCGGCTGCGAACTGGCGCAGACCTTCGCTCGCTTCGGGAGCGAGGTCTGGGTGCTAGAACGCGCCGAGCGTATCCTCGTGCGGGACGACCCGGACGCGGCCCGCGTCGTGCAGCAGCGGATGGAAAGCGAGGGAGTAAAGTTCGCATTGAACGCCGACATAAGCGAGGTGAGCCGTGCTGAGCGCGGAAAGATTGTAGCCTATGAAACGCCCGGCCGGCGTGAGGAATTGTGTGTCGATGAAGTCCTCGTGGGCGTAGGCCGAGCCCCGAACGTCGAAGGCCTGGGGTTGGACGCGGCCGAGGTCGATTTCGATCCCACGGCCGGCGTGCGCGTGGATGATCATTTGCGGACCACGAATCCTTCGATTTACGCCGCCGGTGACGTCTGCTCCGCGTACAAATTCCCACGTGGCCGATGCCCTGGCGCAAATTGTGATCCAAAACGCGCTTTTTCCCCATCCCTTTGGGTTGGGCTACGCCACCACGCGCTCACTTCTCGTTCCCTGGTGCACCTACACCACGCCCGAGATTGCCCATGTGGGGATGACTGCGGCTGCTTGCGCCGAGCAGGGCATGGAAACCGAAACCTATACTTACGATCTGGCCGAGGTCGATCGCGCCATCCTCGATGGTGAAGAGGAGGGTTTTGCGCGGTTGCATATCAAGAAGGGAACGGATCGCATCCTCGGTGCGACCGTGGTCGCCGAGCACGCTGGCGAGATCATCAGTGAGATCACGGTGCTGATGCGAGCGGGCCGGGGCGTGAAAACCTTGCTCGCGAGCATCCACCCGTATCCCACCCAGGCGGAGGCCGTAAAAAAAGCCGCTAACCTGTGGCGGAAAACCCGGTTGACCGCGACGATGAAACGTCTGCTGAAGAACTACTACGAATGGAGCCGATCACGCGTGCGGCGTGTTTGAAAATAACGCCCTGATGGTTGCTTGCATCTCCTCGGCCGTTGCGCGCGGATCTTTTGCATCGCGGATCGGGCGCCCGACCACGATATGATCCGCGCCGTTACCGAAGGCTTCGTTCACGTCCACCACGCGTTTTTGGTCGTCGCTCGGCCGGTTTTCCACCGGCCGGATTCCCGGCGTGACGACAAGCAGCCGCTCGCCGAGCTCGGCGCGTAGCTTGGGCGCCTCCAGGCCCGATGAGATCACGCCATCGCAACCGATGGCCAAGGCGCGTTTCGCTCGCGATAAAACCAATCGTTTGACGTCGCATTGAAACCCCAGATCCTCAAGATCGCGCTGGTCCAAGCTCGTGAGCACCGTGACCGCGAGGATCTTGAGATCGCTCTTCTCTCGCACCGCGGCCTCCAGCATCGCGTCATTGCCATGGACGGTGGCGAAGTGCACGCCGCGATCTTTAAGGCGTCTCACAGCGCGGCCTACTGTCTCCGGGACATCGAAGAATTTCAGATCGACGAAGACCTTTTTTTGCCGGCTCAAGAGCCATTCGATGAGATCGAAGTAAGATCCGGACATGCATAACTCCAGACCGAGCTTATAAAACATCACGGCATCCCCGAGCGATTCCACCAACGCCTTGGCTTCGGATGCGCCCGGAACGTCGAGCGCGGCGATTAAGCGCTCCGCGGGAGGAATCGGTTTACGCGAGAGCCAGGGTTGTTGCGCGCGGCCAATCCCTTCGAGCCGCGCCTTGATCTCCAAGCGGTCCAGGGAGGCCATGGGCAGATTCATGAGCATGGCGATGCGATATTCCAGTGTCTCAAAAGCCCTTCGGAAGGCCGGCATCCGATCGCCGTCATCGCCGTCAACCGCGGCCGGGTCCGGGAGGCCCCAGTGAACGCTCATGGGCTGGCCGGGCCAGATCGGACAGGCCTCGGCGGCCGCATTATCACAGACGGTGAAGACCAAGTCGAAGGACGGCGCGCCAGGTCCGCTAAACTCGTCCCAGGACTTGCTGCGCAGTCCCGCGGTTGGAAAATTCAAACCCTTCAGCAGATCAAGGGCGAGCGGGTGGACGCGGCCCTTGGGATGACTGCCGGCGCTAAAGGCCCGGAACCGGCCGCGGCCGACTCGGTTTAAGATTGCCTCGGCCAGGATGCTGCGGGCGGAGTTTCCGCTGCACAGGAACAAAATCTGATAGCATTTCTCGGTCATGATGCTCAATACGTCAAGTCACGGCATGATAACGAATCATTGTTGGGTAGTATGCGGGAAACGCGAGCCCAGCGATTGAGTGTTGACCTCGCGTAGTCTAGCCTTAGTGAGGGAGGACAGCGGGCAAATCTTTACAACTATAACAGGAGGCAAATTATGAAGGCGCATATATGTGGACGGATAGCCGCCGTGGCGGTGTTCCTGCTGGTCAATCATACCGCGGCCGCGCAGAGCGAGACCAGCGAGGAGTGCATGCGCAAAATCGGGGCCTATGCTCTCAACTTCAATGCTTACCAAGCCGCGACCGGTAGTAATAGGTTCTGCGACGATATTCCCCTTACCGGGCCAACCGTTCTGACGCTCGATTTTGTCGACCCGGAGTTACGCCAGATGCCAGCCGAGGCCCGGCTGCTCGAGGTCGAGTCGTGGCCGGCGGCGCTCGATGGTTCCAGCGACGGCAAGGCGCTGGTTCTACAACGTTTACCCTCAAAGACCTATTCCTCGGGGCTCATCGAAATCGACCACACGTTTAAAGCACCGGGATACTACGTGGAAGTCGTGAGCATCAAGGCACCGAATGGCAAGAAGCACGTGTTGCGGTTTCCGTTTCAGGTGGCGGGTGGGGCTGTAAGCGACTGGTCCGGGTTAGGGCTTTGGGCGGCTATTAGTGCAATCCTTGTGCTCGTTGCCGGCGCGGCTTTTTGGTTTTTCAGAAGAAAAGGCGAGGAAGTTTAACGCTGGTCCAGGCCAGCGAGCGAGAGCAGGGTGAGGATCCGACTCAAGCGGTAGCCGTCGGCGTCAGGAGGGCATCGGCCTTGGCGGCACAGATAAAGTCGTTCTCCGAAAGGCCATCGATCGCGTGCGTAGTATAGCGAACGGCGCAGGTTCGGTAACCGATCTCCATCAGCGGATGGTGATCCTCCTCATGGGCGATTGCGGCGACGGCATTGGCGAAGGCCATCGTTTCGTGGTAATTCTTGAAGCGATAGGTTTTTGAAATCGACTTGGCGTCGTCAGCGAGATCCCAACCCGGCACGTAGTTTAGGAAATCCCGGGCCTCGGAGGCGGTCAGGGCCGGCAGGCCGCCTTCGCAGGGTTTGCAGCGCCGTCGAGTAAGCTCGCTCATTGATTACCTCCGCACCTAGGCCTGGCTCATGGGATGAAGCTCGGATCTCGGAGATGGCTGGACGCCGGCGAGGACCTTGAGATGTTCGGCGATGCAGAGCGGCAGCGCCCGGAGGTTGTATCCGCCTTCGAGCAGCGCAATGAGCCGGCCCTCGGCATGTTGGTCCGCGGCTTCCAGCATGCGTTGGCTCATCCAGCGGAAGCACTCCGTGGTGAGGCAAACCTCCGCGAGCGGGTCGTCGCGGTGCGCATCGAAGCCCGCCGAGATCAAGATAAATTCCGGTTTAAAGGCGTTGATTTTGGGCAGGATGTGTTTCCTAAACGCCGCGTGGTAGTCGCCATCGGTGGCACCGGCCGCCATCGGACAGTTTAAAGTCGTCCCGGCACCCGCGCCGCTCCCGGTCTCCGTCCAGGCTCCGGTGCCCGGATAGAACGGGTATTGATGCAGGCTCACGTAGAACACGGAAGGGTCGGTGTAAAAGCTGTGCTGGGTGCCGTTACCGTGGTGCACATCCCAATCGAGAATCAACACTTTATCGATCCCGTAGCGCTTCTGGAGATAACGCGCCAGGATAGCAACGTTGTTGAAGAGACAAAACCCTAGCGCCATAGCGTGCTCGGCGTGGTGACCCGGCGGCCGGAGCATGGCGAAACCGTTTTCAATCTCCCCGCCGAGGAGCCGATCGGCCAGTTCGAGTCCCGCCCCCGCCGCGAGCAGAGCCGCATCGAAAGACCGCGACGAGATCGCGACATCGGGGGAATCCAAATACCGCTCCCCGGCGGCGCAGGCTCCCCGTGCACGTTGAATATAGCCGTGGTCGTGGATGGTTTCGATACACGCGATCTCGGCCGGGCGCGCCGCGATGCGTTTGGTGCGCTCGAACCACGGCTGCGCGGCCAGATGCGCCATGCTTACCTCGAGCCGCCGGCCGCACTCGGGATGCCCGCGACCGGTGTCGTGCTCAAGGTAGGCCGGGTCGTAGATGAATCCCGTGCTCATATGCAAGCAGTGTAGCCGCGCCTCGGCACGGTTGCCAGCCGGTTAGCGCACGAATGTTATTTTTTTGAGCGCGGGCGGGTTCGGGCCTGCTCCTGCAACTTCTGAAAGAAATCGGTCTCGGTCAGCTCCGCGACCTGGCGCGCCTTCTTGGTCTCATCGATCTCGATGCGGAGGGTCTCGATCTGTTGCTTGAAGCGTTGCTCACGGGCCGCGACTTCCTGCGCCATCCGTTGGAAGACGCGGGCGAGTTGCCCGAGCTCGTCTGGGCGCTTGCCCACCTCGGCTAACGTGTCGGCCACGAACTGTCCCGACTCGACAGCGGCCGCGGCGGTGGTGACGCGAGCCACGTCCTGGAGATAGAGCACTTCCTGATCACGCAGCCGTTTTTTCTCCAGACAGGCCCCGATCCGGGCACGCAGCAGTACCGGATTGAAGGGCTTAGGGAGGTAATCTTCCGCACCGTGCTCGATGCAACGCACGACGCTCTGGATCTCATCGAGCGCCGAGATCATGATGACGGGGATGTCGCGCAGGCGGGCGTCGGCCTTGAGCTGTTTCAGCGTCTCGTAACCATCCATCTCGGGCATCAGCACATCGAGCAGCACCAGATCGACGGGCTGGTCACGGACCGCTTGCAACGCTCGCCGGCCATCCTTTGCCATGCTTACCCGATAGCCTTGATGCCGCAACCGCCTGGACAGCATGTCGCGGTTGGTCTCGTTGTCGTCCACCACCAGGAGGTGGCCAGGGAGGAGGGCGGTGGCTTCCCGGTCGGCCGTCACTGCCTCTGTGTCCGTGTCTTTATCGTTAAGCCAGGATAGCTCGCCCGGTGAAGGAGAGGCGGCGGTCAGCGTTGGGGACTCGAAGAGGGCGTTCAGCATCCCGAGTAGGGTCTTCCCCGCCGTGTGGATCTTCTGGAGGTCGCCGGTGAAGGGTTGTAACGCACTGTCGTCGGCCTCCTCCAACAGCAATTCGCTATAGCCGATGATATGGTTGATGGGGGTGCGCAACTCATGCCGCAGATGAGAAGTAGCCTGTGGCTCCGGGATCGCAGCGCCCCCCTCGGGCGCCGCCCCTGCTTCGACACCCGGCTCGGGCGTGTCATTGGCCGTCACGGCCCGCGCCCTGCGTCCTGGTTCAACAGGGCTTCAATCTTCGCGAGCAGCGTGTCGATCTCAATCGGTTTCGTATCGTAGTCATCGGCGCCCGCTTCCATCGCCTTCTCGCGGTCGCCCGACATGGCATGGGCGGTCAAGGCGATGATGGGGATCGCTTGGGTCTTGGGCGCCGCCTTCAGCCGCCTTGTTGCCTCCCAGCCGTCCATGATCGGCAGGCTCATGTCCATCAAGATCAAATCCGGCCCATCACGCTGGGCCATGGCCACGCCTTCGGCCCCATCGACCGCGATGAGCACCTCATAGCCACGGCGCTGCAGGCGCCGCCCGAGCATGTCTCGGTTCATCTCGTTATCTTCGACCAATAAGATTTTCGCCATTGCATTTCTCCTATGCGACCTGGCCCAAGCACGCCGCGATCCGATCGCCAAGCTCCGCGAGCAGCTCTTCGCGCCCATGCGCCCCTTTATGGACGATGTATTGTACATAGCCATTGAGCCGCTGATGATCCTCCGCGGTGAGGTCCTTGGCCGTGACCACCACAATGGGGATCGCGCGCCAGCCGTCATGCTGTCGCAGAACCTCGAGAAAGCTGAAGCCATCCATCTCCGGCATCATGAGATCGAGCACGATGAGCTCGGGTCGGTTCTCGGCAACCCGATCAAGCGCTACCCGCCCATTCTCGGCCTCCGCGACCACCCAGCCCTCTTGCTCCAGCATACGCCGCATCAGCGCCCGCAGATCCGCCTGGTCCTCGACCACCAGCACCGGGCAGGGTGGATGGGCGCAGCGGTACTTTTGTAGTAACTGGGCCAAATACTCCCGGTCGATCGGCTTGGTCAGGAAGTCCGTCGCCCCCAGGGCAAAACCCATATTCCTGTCATCGACTATCGTCGCCATGATCACCGGGATGGGGGCCAGCTCGGGGTCGGCCTTCAATGCCGTCAACACCGCCCAACCATCCATCCCCGGCATCAATACATCGAGTAGGATCACCGCCGGCCGCAGCTCCTTGGCGAGCCGCAGCCCCTCCTCGCCGCTCGCCGCTCCCGCCATGTGCAGTCCCTGTTCTCGCGCGAGAAAGCGCTGCATCAGCTCGCGTGCCGCCGGGTCATCATCGATGACCAGCACCGTCGGCACGCCCTTAGGTGGAGTCAAGGCGGCGACACGACTCCTTTCGGCGTCCAGTGTCACTGTGGTTTTCGGCGCCACGCCATCGATGGGCAGCCGGATGGTGAAAGTCGAGCCCTGGCCCGGCGTGCTCTCCACCGTGATATCGCCCCCCATCATCTGACAGAAGCGACGGCTGATGATGAGCCCGAGTCCCGTACCGCCATACTTTTTGGAGGTCGAGGCATCGGCTTGCGAAAAGGCCTGAAAGAGCTTCTGCATCTGTTCCGGGGAAATACCGATGCCCGTGTCGTTGACCCCGAAATTAAGCCACTCTACCCCGTCTACCCTCTCTCGTCCGACCGCCAGGGTGATGACACCACTACTGGTGAACTTGCAGGCGTTGCTAAGTAAGTTGAAAAGCGCCTGGCGTACCTTGGTGAGATCGGCCCGCAGGGCCCCCGGACCCTCGGCAAAGCGAACCTCGATCCGGTTGCCGTTCTTCTCCACCAAAGGCGCAATGGTTGATACCACCTCCTGGAGCATGGCCGGCACGTCGAAGGTCTCGAGATGCACCTCCATCTTCCCGGCCTCGATCTTCGAGAGGTCCAGAACGTCATTGATCAAGGCCAGCAGGTGCTTGCCCGCCGAGCGGACCTTCCGGAGGTCGGCGAGATCGTTTTCTCGCCCCGCGTCTTCGGCCTCCTCCGCGAGCATCTCGCTATAACCGATGATGGCATTGAGCGGGGTGCGCAGCTCATGGGACATGTTCGCTAGAAACGCACTTTTGGCGCGATTCGCCTCCTCGGCCGCGGTCTTGGCCGATCCCAGTTCTTCCTCGGCGCGCTTGCGCTCGGTGATTTCACATTGCAGGGATTCATTCGCTTGCACCAGTTGCGCAGTGCGTTTCTCCACCCTTATTTCCAGATCATCGTGGGCCTTCTGCAGTGCCTCCTGCGCCCGCTTGCGATCGGTGATGTCGCGGATGAAGGCGCTGAAGAGAACTGTGTCTCCCAAGCGCAGTGGCAAGATAGTCAATTCGACCGGGAACTCGCGCCCATCCCGATTGAGTGCCGTGATCTCGATCCGCTTGTTCAACACAGGACCTGTACCTGTGGCCAGGAAGTGTTTGATGCCTTGTTCGTGCGCTTGACGGTGTTGAAGCGGGACGATCGTCTCAGCTAATGCTCGCCCGCAAGCCTCTTGCCTAGGCCAGCCGAAGATAATTTCGGCCTGGGCGTTCCATCCCGTGATCCGGCCGCTCGTATCCATCGTGATGACGCCGTCGAGCGCGTTCTCTAGGATCAAGCGAGTGCGTTCCTCGCTCTCCCTGAGCGCTCCCTCCGCCGCCCGGGCTCGCGCGCTTTCTTCTCGAGCCTGGGCCCATTCCACTCGCAGCTGGGCGGCGAGGTTATTGAATGATAGCGCTACCCGTCCTAGCTCATCCCGATTTTCGAGAGTGATCGTGCCGGGCACATGACCGCTGACCATCCGTTGCGAGGCTTCATCGAGGCTCGAGACGGTACGCAGGACGGCCATATAAAACCCCGTCCATAGATAAGCTGCTAACAGCAACCCCAGCGCTGTGGCGATTTCAACCAAGTATTTAGTGCGGGTAAAGCGGTCAATGCGGGCCCGCAACAGAGCGTCCAATTCATCGATGCTACGATCCCATAGCTCAAAGCTCCCGGCCAGCGCGGCCGCTGCTGCGGCACGATATGTTTGTGGCTGAATAGTTATGCTCTGGGCCGTGCCCCCTAAATATATTCTATATGTATCGCTAAGTTGCCCGATGAATTCTCGATGAAGTGTGTCGAAACGTGCGCCCGTCACGGTGATAAATTCCCGCCGAGGCTTTTCTAAGATTGCCCTCAGAGTCCCGGGGGAATTGTTACGGAAGGCGAGCTCCAGTCCGTTTTCGGTCCCCTTGAGATAGGTTTGTACCAGGCCGCCTAACTCGACGAGTCGAGCGACGAGCCGAGATCTTTCCTCAGCCGAGAGACTCTGGTGCCTAAGGGCGTGCTCACCCAGAAGTGTGGTCTGCGCCACTAGGAATTGATATTCGGGCAGCTTGAGCAGCACTGCATCCATCAGGTAATAGCTATCGAGATCAGGGTCGAGGATAAGATTCGAGCTATCACCGACCAGGGCAATCAGCGCGCGGATGTCCGCGATGAAATTCTTGACATGATCGTCGCTTACCTTCGCCTAAAAGCCTAGGGTTTCAGCTTTCAGGTTCCGCCAACTGGTTTGCAGCGCGCTGAATCGCTCGCTTGCATTCAGGGTCGCGCCAAGGTCCCGGTTGACCTTCCCGAGCCGCTCGAAATCCCTATCGATTTGAGCCTGTCCCGCCAGTATTTGGTCCTTGAACGAAGTATTACCGCTCACGTAGTCATGGACGAGTATGCTGTGGTTCAACGTGTGCTCAAACAGTTGCCGTAGCGGCCGCAGACAGGCGTCTCCATCGATCTCTTTCTGGGCAAACTCTATCCGGTCATTTACTGAGGAAATGTAAAAGGTCAGTACCAGCGCCAGCGGTGCGATAAAGAGCAGGCTGATCAAGCCAAACTTCCGCCTGTAGGTAAGGCGATTCATTAACCAGATGGCCGGATTAAAAAGATTCTTCATAGTCATACTTTCTGCGAACGAGGTTAGAAGGCGGAGCGCGCTATTTCGGCGTGGGAAAGATCAATCGCGATCAGGTACACCACTATGCCCGGCGCAAAGGCATGACGTGAAGGCCGTCGAGCATTGGCTTGCGCCCAATTTGGTTACGACATTGACGAGAACTGAGTTCGGGTCAAGGTCGCGCCTTCGAGCGTGATAGAAACCCGAAGTACTTTAGCCCATCGGCGATGAGCTCTGTGCCCGTTTGCGTGACAAACTGTTTGAATTTTTCGCCATCACCGCTCAACAACGCTTGAGCATGCCCTAATGCGAGGTATGTCTCAGAGGCTGTGAAAAAATTGTTTGCAGGGGGATCGCCAATTGATCATGAATATGCGATCTTAGCACCATGAGCAAAGAACCTTCGCTGTTCCCTGATCTCCCACAACCCGATACCAC
>Ga0136615_10000329_pt1 | contig 21314 bp, 25 predicted proteins | sample AntDrymUQ2882206_2_FD_106647 | JGI IMG/M metagenome (GOLD analysis project Ga0136615, IMG submission 106647) | Polar desert sand microbial communities from Dry Valleys, Antarctica - metaG UQ288 (22.06) | ecosystem: Environmental > Terrestrial > Soil > Desert | place: Antarctica: Dry Valley... | reverse complement strand
GCGAGACGAACGCCGTGATCAACGCGGACAGCAGGACGCCGAGCACCAGGAACGGCAACGCCTGCACGCACACCGCCACGAACACGGTGGACGCGGTCCGGGCCGCCGGGGCATCCAACGCCGAAGTGATCAGCCCCTGCAGCAGCACGGCAGCCACCAGCACCGCGCAGAACACCTGCAGCGAGGTGATCCGGATACGGCTGACCACGGCTGTCATACGCGGAATGTTGTCAGCTCACTCCGGCCCGCCGAGGGGAAACCGAGAGATCCGAGCAGCGTGCGGTCAGTCGGCCGGGTACATCGACAGGCACACCATGTCGGCGGCGAAGCCGGCCTGCTCCCAGAACCGTCGGGTGTCCGCCGCGTCGATGCACACCAGCGTGCGGACGGTGCCAGCCCCGCGCCGCCGAAGCCAGGTCACCGCAGCGTCGGCCAACCTGCTGCTGGTGCCCCGACGCCGCGCGTCCGGCGTGACGTAGAGCGCGGAGATTTCCCCGACGAGGCCCGGCAGCAGCCCGGCGCCGGCGCTGACCTCGCAGCACACGAACCCGACCAGTGCCCCTTCGTCAACGGCGACCAGGCAGCAGCCGTCGCCGTGCTCGGCGGAGGCCGCGAGCATCCGTTCGATGTTGTGCCGGCCACGCTCGGTCAGCGGGCCGCCGTCCACGGCGTCCCGGCACATGCGGTCCCACAACGCCGCGACCTGGGCAGCCTCATCCTCGACGATCCGCCTGACCTCGACCATGCCCCTCAGGGTAAGGGCGCTGCCGGCAGCGGATGGCGCAACGACGGTTCGCCGGCGGCCCACCGCTCCAGCAGCAACGAACCGAGGCGACCGGCCAGTAGCGTGCTGGCCCGGATCCCGAAGACGACGTCCGCGGCCAGCTCTGGCTCGTCGGCCAGCAGCGGGGTGAGCACCCCTCGGCGGATGAGCTGCTCGTGCACGGCGTCGGCCTCGACGTGCTCGGAGTAGAACGCCGCGACGGCGTCGTCGCAGCCCATCCGGCGCATCGCCTTGACCAGCCGGTCCGACCCTGGCGAGGACGTCAGCTCGACGGTCGCGAACTGGCCGACCAACGCACCCCGCAGCCGCCGGTGCAGGCCACACAACGACATGAAGTTGACCTCCGCTAGCGTCTCCGCCGGCGCCGCGTCCACGTAGTGCCCGTAGCCGTCGGACAGCCCGAGGCCGCGCATCATGTCGGCGAACAGCCGCGAGTGCATCCGATCCGGGTCACCGGCGCCGTACTCGTCGTGCTCGATCGTGACCAGCGTTGCCTTGGCCACGCCGTCAAGGCGCGGGATCACGAACGCCTGGGGGTCGGCCTCCTTGAGGTGGTACAGCGAGCGGTGCGCGACGTACTCCCGCAGCTGCCACAGCTCACCGTCCCGGCGCAGATGATGGGAGACACCCCACGCGTCCGCCGGCTCGACGAGCAAGGCGTCGAGCGCCACGGCGACGTCGTCGGATGGCGTGACGTCGGCCTGCAACGCCAGCAGGAAGGCCCGTTCCAGCTCGGCGCGCACCGCGAGCAGCAGCGGATCCCACTCCCGGTCGGGGTCCACGCCCTCGAAGCCGCGGTAGTGGAGCTCGTAGAGGCAGTAGAGCGTGAGCTGGACGTCCTCGCCGTAACCGTCGAGGTCATCATCCACCGGCGGCAACGTGAGCGACCCGTCGCGCAGTGCGGCCAGCACGAACTCCGAAACCGGTCCGCGGGGCGCCGGCAGGACAGGAGCGCGGCGCCGGGCGATGGTCGAGGTCACTGGTCGGACTCGGCGGGGTCGGACTCGGCCCGGCGAGCCCGCGGACGGTGGCTCGTGTCGCAGAACGGGCGCCTGCGGCTGCGTCCGCAGACACACAGCGCGGTCACGGCCCGGTCCGAACGCACCCGGCTGCCGTCAGGCAGCTCTACGTCGATCGGCCCGTGGATCAGCAGCGGACCGTCGTCGGTGATCAGGACGCGGCGATCTCGGTCAGTCACTGCGTCGGGCCTCGATCACGAGAATCTGCTCGTCGCGCTGGTTCGGGCGCAGCAGGCCGCGCTCCCGGAGCATCTGCTCGCGTGACCGCAGCACCGGGCCGAACGGGATGTGGCTGCGGGCCATCACCGTCGCGGTCAGCCCGGCGGCGGCGAGCCGCTCCAGCGTGGCCTCCTCGCCGGAGAGCTCGGACTGCACGATCAGCAGCAGGCCGTCGTCGGTGAGGACGGAAGGCGCACCGTCGCATATGCGGTCGAGCAGGAAACGGCCGTCAGGACCGGCATCCCATGACCGGCCCTTGCGGTGCCGCGGCAGCATCCCGCCGCTGGACGGCACATACGGCGGGTTGCTCAGTACGAGGTCGAACCGCCGCCCCGTCACTGGTGCGAACAGGTCACCGTGCTCGACCGTGACAGGCGCGCGGTGAAGCCGGCTGTTGAGCCAGGTGGCGATCGCCGAACGCAGGGACAGGTCGACGGCGGTGACACCGGACGCTCCGGCGCGGGCGGCCGCGATGGCCACCGCACCCGTCCCGGTTCCGACGTCGAGGACGGTGCGCCCCGGGGCGTATCCACCGCGGTGCATCACCTCGATCAGCAGCGACGTGTCGTCCTGGGGCCGGTACACACCGGGCGGTCGCCACAACATTGTCACGGTGGCTAAGTACCCAGCGCCGCGCCCGTTCAACCTCTGGGGCCTGAGGGCGCGTCACTGCCGGACGAACAGGAACAGCCCGTACTGCCACACCGCGTCGATCCACTGCCTGTCCAGCGTGAAGCCCAGCGTCGAGACGTCTGCGACGAACTCCGGGCGGTGGAACTTCGCGGAGAACCCGACGTTGATCGAGTCGCCGCGCCGCAGGTCGAGCTTCATCCCCAGCTCGCGCAGCAAGACCGTGTGGTCCTCGGTGGCGTAGAGGTGCCCTTCGACGGTGGCGCTCGCGGCGTCGTAGTGCGCCCGGGGGTAGTAGCAATGCAGCTCGAAGTCGCCGCCGAACCGCTGGTTCAGGTGGGTGAGGTGGTTGAGCCGGAACCGGGCGAACGCCGAGGCGTCCAGCGGGTCGTTGTAGCAGGCATCAAGAAACGCCCCCGGCTTGTCCAGGTCGACCGAGATCAGGAACCGGTCGCCGGGCTTGAGCGTCGCGGCGATCTCGGCGAGCAGGGCGGCCCGCTCGTCGGGTGTGGTGTTGCCGAGGTTGCTGCCCAGGAACACCACGGCGAGCTGGTCGGTGCGCTCCCGCAGCCGCGCAAGAGCCGCCTCGTAGCGGCCCCACATCCCGTGAACCCGCAGGTCGGCAAACTCGGCGGTGAGCGCGTCGCCGCTGGTCACGAGCATCTCGCGGGTGACGTCGACCGGCACGTACGTCGTCGGGCGCAGGGTGGTGCAGGCGGCGAGCAGCAGCCGGGTCTTCTTGGCGCTGCCACTGCCCAGCTCCACGACCTGCTCGCAGTCGAGTCGCTCGGCGATCTCCGCGGCGTGGCGCTGCAGCAGTCCGTGCTCCACCCGGGTCGGGTAGTAGGTGGGCAGCTCCGTGATCTCCTCGAACAGCTCGGAGCCCAGCGCGTCGTAACCGAACCAGGGCGGTATGCGGGGAGGTGTCTCCTGCAGGCACGCCAGCACGGTGTCACGGTCCTGCCAGAAGCCTTCGTCGTCGTCGACAGACTCGATCTCGACCCGGCGCTGCGTCACGCGTGATGACAGCACGCTCAGGGCAGGAGGTCCACCCGGAGCTGCGACGCGCTGGACACCACCAGCATCAACAGCGTGCCCATGGCCTGGTCCTGCAGCCCGATGGAGGGGAACGCATAGCGCAGCGTGATGTCCCAGCCCTTGTCCGAGCGCACCGCACCGAGCGTGCCGAACAGGCCCTGCCCGGCCCACTCGGCGAGCTGCAGCGGCAGGTCGGAGTCGGCGTCGAGATCCCAGGCCACCACACAGGTGATCGTCAGGATCGGGAGCCCCTCGGAGAGCTGGATGCCCTGCACGGCGCACGGCACGTCACCGTGCAGGAAGGTCAGCGCGCCGTCGTCGTCCACCCGCACGTCGTGGTACTTCTCCAGCGCGAGGCGCGCGGTCTCCAGGCCCACGTCGATCACGATGCCGCACCGCCTGGGACGTCGCCAGAAAGGTCAACGGCGCCGCCGAAGCGGCGGTTGCGCCCGGCGTAGATCTCGCAGGCCCGCCAGATGTCGCGGCGGTCGAACTCGGGGAACAGCGTGTCCAAGAAGACCATCTCCGCGTATGCCGACTGCCAGAGCAGGAAGTTCGAGGTGCGTTGCTCGCCGGAGGAACGCACGAACAGGTCGACGTCGGGCATGTCCGGCTCGTCGAGGTAGCGGGCGATCATCTTCTCGTCGACCTTGCCAGGGTTGACCTTCCCGGCGGCCACCAGCGCGGCGATCTGCCGGACCGCGTCGGCGATCTCGGCGCGGCCGCCGTAGTTGACGCACATAGTCAACGTCAGCACGGTGTTGTCGCGCGTCTTCTCCTCCGCCACTTCCAGCTCGCGGATGACGCTGCGCCACAGCCGGGGCCGCCGCCCGGCCCACCGGACGCGCACGCCCATGGTGTGCATCTCGTCCACCCTGCGCCGGATCACGTCCCGGTTGAAGCCCATCAGGAAGCGGACCTCGTCGGGGCTGCGCTTCCAGTTCTCGGTGGAGAACGCGTACGCCGACAGCCAGCGCACGCCCAGCTCGATGCAGCCGCGCGCGACGTCCATCAGCGCCGCCTCGCCGCGACGGTGCCCTTCGGTGCGGGGCAGCCCGCGGGCGTTGGCCCAGCGGCCGTTGCCGTCCATGACCAGCGCGATGTGCCGCGGCACCAGGTCCGGCGGGATCGCCGGCGGCCGGGCGCCCGATGGATGCGGGGTAGGCGGCTGCGGCTGGGTGGGCACGTCGCGAGCGTACGGCGCCACGAATCTGCTGCTACGGACGCGTCAGTGCAGCTAGAATGCAGGCATGGGGATCGCCATCACCATTCGCAACGTCCCAGAGCACGTGAGAGACGAACTGGCCGCGCGGGCCGCGAAATCCGGCCGCTCGCTGCAGGAGTACCTGCTCATGGAGCTGCAGGAGCTGGCCATGCGCCCGACGATGGAACAAGTGATCGCCCGAGCGCGCGCGCGGGTCGAGGCCAGCGGCAGCAAGGTCACGGCCGAGGACATCGTGACGGGCCTGCGAGAGGACCGCGAGCGGTGACGACGAGTCGCGCCGTCGTCGTCGCCGACGCCTCGGCGGTTGTCGCGATGCTCTCCGACGCGCGGGCACCGGGACAGTGGGCCACCGCTTGCCTGGTGGGCGCCCAGTTGGCCGCACCAAGACTGATGCCGTTCGAGGCCGCTAACGCGTTCCGCCGTCAGCAACGGGTGGGTGAGCTGGACGCCACCGGAGCGACGCTGGCACAGCTGGACCTGCAGAGCCTGCCGGTGCAGCTTTGGCCTCACCAGCCGCTGGCCGAGCGGGCTTGGCAGCTGCGGGACAACTTCAGCTACTACGACGCGTGCTACCTGGCGCTCGCCGAGCTGCTGGACGCGCCGCTGGTCACGCTCGACCGTCGGCTGGCGCAGGCGCCGGGGCCGCGCTGTGTTGTCCTGACGCCGCCGGAGTAGGCGCGCGGCGCTCCACCAGCGGCAGCGAGCGCAGCTGGCGCTCCAGATGCCACTGCAGGTGCGCGGCGACCAGCCCGCTGGTCTCCCGCCGGATGGGCGCGGAGGCGGCGTCGGCGACCGGCCAGTCCCCGTGCAGCAACGCTCGCAGCAACGTGAACGCCTCGGTCGCCGGGCTCACCGAGCCGTGCGGGCGGCACCGGGCACAGACCGCGCCGCCGGCGCCGACGTGGAACGAGCCGTGCGGGCCGGGGGCCGCGCAGCGAGCGCACTCCGTGATGGCCGGCGCCCAGCCGGCGTGGCTCATCGCGCGTAGCAGGAACGCATCGAGCACCAGGTGCGGATCCCGCTCCTGGCCGGCCAACGCGCGCAGCGCGCCGACGACCAGCAGGTACAGCCGCAGCGCAGGCTCGCCCTCCTCGGCGGCGAGCCGGTCGGTGGTCTCCAGCACAGCGCAGCCGACGGTGTAGCGGGGGTAGTCGCCGACCAGGCGCTGGCCGAACGCGTCGAGCGTCTGCGCCTGGGTGACGATGTCCAGGTTGCGCCCGGCGTAGCACTGCACGTCGACGTGGTTGAACGGCTCGAGCCTGGCGCCCCAGCGGGACTTGGTACGGCGTACCCCCTTCGCGACCGCGCGCACCTTGCCGTGCCTGCGGGTCAGCAGCGTGGCGATCCGGTCGGCCTCGCCCAGCTTCTGCACCCGCAGCACCACGCCGATGTCGCGGTACAGGGTCACCGGGTCATCGTCGCACTCTCGGAGCGCGCGGCGGGGCTTCGCCGTGCCCCTATGATCAGAACCTGCGGCTCAGGGGGTGACGGTGACAGATCAGCCAGGTGGCCAGGACGGCACGTCGAACCCGCCCGACGCCGATCCACAGCCCGGCTACCCGCAGCTGCCCCAGCCCCCGCCGGCTTACGCCCTGCCGCCCGCCCAGCCCGGCTATCCACCACCGGCACCACCCGGATACGCAGCGCCGGGATATCCGCCGCCCGGGTACGCACCGCCCTATGCGGCGTACCCGCCCGCCGCCTCCACGAACACCATGGCGATCCTCGCTCTGATCTTCGGGATCATCATTCCGCCGCTGGGCATCGTCTTCGGCATCATCGCCCGCAGCCAGGTCAAGCAGTCCGGCGAGAGCGGCGAAGGCCTTGCCACCGCAGGCCTGGTGGTGGGCCTCGTGCTCACCGCGTTGTACGTCCTGTTCATCATCTGGATCGCGGTGGTGCTGGGGACCGTTGCGCGCGACCTGCCCCGGATCTCCGACATCCCCCGGTTCACCGACTTCCCGACGCCGTTCCCGACCCCGCGCTGACCGACCCCGGCGTCAGAAGCCGAGCTTGCGCAGCTGGCGCGGGTCGCGCTGCCAGTCCTTGGCCACGGTGACGTGCAGGTCGAGGTAGATCTTCGTGCCGAGCAGCGCCTCGATCTGCCGGCGAGCGTTGGTGCCGACCTCCCGCAGCCGCGAGCCGCGGTGGCCGATCACGATGCCCTTCTGACTGTCCCGCTCGACATAGATCGTGGCGTGCACGTCGAGCATGTCGTCCCGCCCTTCGTGCTGCAGCATCTCCTGCACCACGACCGCGATCGAGTGCGGCAGCTCGTCGCGCACGCCCTCCAGCGCAGCCTCCCGCACGAACTCGGCGACGAGCGTCTCCTCCGGCTCATCGGTGAGCTCGCCCTCGGGGTACAGCGGCGGCCCCTCGGGCAGTCGCGCCACGAGCAGGTCCGCCAGCAGGTCGACCTGGAAGCCGTCGACCGCGGACACCGGCACGACCTCGGCGAAGTCCATCAGCTCCGCGAGGGCCCCCAGTCGTCCGGCGACGACCTCCGGCAGCACAAGGTCGGTCTTGGTCACCACCCCGAACACCGGCGTGTGCTTGGCCACCGACCGCAGCTCGTTGACGATGAACTCGTCGCCTCGGCCGACCTCGACATCGGCCGGCACGCAGAAGCCGATCACGTCGACCTCCGCCCAGGTGGCGCGGACGATGTCGTTGAGCCGGCTGCCCAGCAGCGTCTTCGGTTTGTGCAGGCCCGGCGTGTCGACCACGATCAGCTGCGCGTCGGGGCGGTGCAGGATGCCGCGGATCGCGTGCCGGGTGGTCTGCGGGCGGCTGGACGTGATCGCCACCTTGCCGCCGACCAGCGCGTTGGTCAGCGTCGACTTGCCCACGTTCGGGCGCCCGACGAAACAGGCGAAGCCGGAGCGGTAGCCCTGCGGCGCGGTGGCGAAGGAGCTCACGGCAGCACCGGTGCGAGCCGTTCGCCGGTCAGCCGGTAGGCGATCTCACGGCCGATCGGCAGCGCCGCGGTCGCGCCGGGCGAGGGGGCGTTGAGCACGTGCACGATCCGGTCGTCGCCGGCGAACAGGAAGTCGTCCACCAGCGAGCCGTCGCGGCGCACCGCCTGCGCGCGCACTCCGGCGCCGGCCGGCTCGAGGTCGCAGGCCCGCACGTCGGGCAGCATCCGCCGAAGCTCAGCGGCCATCGCCCGGCGGGACAGCGAGCGGGTCATCTCGCCGAGGCCGTAGCGCCAGTGCTTGCGGGCGAGCCGCACCATGCCCGGGTATGCCAGCGTGCCCGCGAGCTCGCGCGGCCGCACGGTGCCCCACGAGTACCCCTCGCGAGCCAGTGCGAGCACGGCGTTCGGACCGACGTGCACCTGGCCGTCTATGCCGCGGGTCGCGTGCACGCCCAGAAACGGGAAGGCCGGGTCCGGCACCGGGTACACCAGCCCGCGGACCAGCTCGTCGGCCGGCGTCCGCAGCCCGGCATACTCGCCGCGGAACGGCACGATCCGTACGCCCGGATCGATCCCGCTGCGCCTGGCCAGCTCGTCGCTGCGCAGGCCGGCGCAGGCTACGACCTGGGTGGCGAGCACGTCACCAACCTCGGTGCGTACGACGACGTCGCGGCGGCGGCGGACCAACGTCGTGACCGCAGAGCCGAGCCGGATGTCGGCACCCTCCTTGGCCAGCAGCTCGCCGAACCGCTCGGCCACCAGGCCGAAGTCGCAGACCCCGGTGCGCGGCACGTGCAGCGCCGCGAGCGCATGCACCCGCGGCTCGTGCCGGCGCACCTCGAGCGGGTTGAGCCGGTACACGGTCACGCCGTTGGCCTCGCCACGTCGCGCCAGCTCGGCGAGCCGGGGCAGCTCGGCCGGGTCGGTCGCCACGACGAGCTTGCCGGTGACGGCGTGCGGCAGGTCGTGCTCGCGGCAGAACGCCCCCGTCTCCGCACACCCCGCCACGGCCAGCCGCGCCTTCAGCCCGCCAGGGGCGTAGTACAGGCCGGAGTGGATGACGTTGGAGTTGCGGCGGCTCTGGTGGCTGGCCAGCCGGCTCTCCCGCTCCAGCACCGCCACCGTGCGGCCGGTGCGCTGCACGGCCATCGCGGTGCCCAGCCCGACGATCCCGCCGCCGACGACCACGACGTCGTAGCGGGGCGTAGCAGGCAGGGCAGGGGGCAGCCCGGGCGGAGCGACGTTCACGACTCCAGCGCTCCGGCCGTCACCACTTCGAGCAGCTCGCCGGCCTCGTCGGCCAGCAGCACAGCGGCGTCCGCGCCGAGGTCACCCACCGCGGACAGCGACTTCCGGTCGGGCACCGGACCCGAGCCGACCACCGCCGCGGCCTCGAGTCCCTGCGCACCGCTGCCGACGGCCGCGGCCACCGCGGCCTGCAGCGCCGTCAGCCGCAGCGACGGCAGCTCCACCGTCGACGCGGTGTAGGTCCGGCCGTCGGTGTCGCGCACGGCCGCGCCTTCGCTGGCCCCGGTGCGGGAACGCGCGGCGCGGGCGAGCACCACGAGCTTGGCGTCCTCGGGGTCGAGATCGTCGGCCTCAGGCGCGGACAACGTTGCCTCCCTCACTGGGTTGGTCAGCCTCCACGATCGGCGTGACGAGCACGGAGGTGATCCGCATCCGACCGCGCTGATCCTTGCCCCCCTCGGCGTGCAGCCGCAGCCCGGCCACCTCGCACTCGGCGCCCGGCAGCGGAACCCGCCCCAACCGCTGGGCCAGCAACCCGCCGACCGTGTCCACGTCCGCGTCGTCGAAGTCGACGGCGAACAGCTCGGCGAGGTCGTCCACCGGTAGCCGGGCGGCCACCCGGACCCGGTGCTCGTCCACCCGCTGCACCGGCGGGACCTCCTCGGAGTCGTACTCGTCGGTGATCTCCCCGACTATCTCCTCCAGGATGTCCTCGATCGTGACGACGCCCGCGGTTCCGCCGTACTCGTCGACGACGATGGCCATGTGGTTGCGCGAGCGCTGCATCTCGCGAAGCAGCTCGTGGATCCGCTTGGAGTCCGGCACGAACGACGCGTCGCGCTTCACCTCGCCGACGTTGACGTCGTCCGCAGCCGCGACGAGGTCCTTGAGGTAGGCCACCCCGACCACGTCGTCCACGCTCTCCCCCACGACCGGCATCCGGGAGTAGCCGCTGCGTAGCGCCAGCTTGAGGGCAGCGGCGACGGTTTTGTCCTGACCCACCCAGATCACGTCGGTGCGCGGCACCATCACCTCGCGGGCCGTCGTGTCACCCAGCTCGAACACCGAGTGGATCATCTGCCGCTCGTCCTCGTCGACGACGCCGCGGGTGCTGGCCTCGTCCACCAGCTCGCGCAGCTCGACCTCCGAGGAGAACGGTCCCTCCCGGAATCCACGGCCGGGGGTGATCGCGTTACCGACCAGGATCAGCAGCTTGCTCAGCGGCCCCAGCAGCCAGGCCAGGCCGCGCACCGGCGCGGCGAGCAGCAGCCCGACGCTGTAGGGGTGCTGGCGACCGATGGTGCGCGGCCCGACGCCGATCAGCACGTAGCTGACCACCACCATCGCCACGCCGGCACTGAGCGCGCCGAGCCACGGGGGGTCGATCAGCTGCACCGCCGCCAGCGTCAGCAGCACCGTCCCGGCCGCCTCACACGTCAGCCGCAGCAACAGCAGCAGGTTGACGTAACGGGGGCGGTCGGCCATCACCTTGGCCAGGTGCTTCGAGCCGGGCCGACCGGCCCGCACGACCGCCTCCACCCGCGCGCGGGAGACCGTGCTCAATGAGGCGTCCGCGGCGGCGAGCAGCCCGGCGAGCGGCACGAGCAGCGCCGCGAGCACGATGAGCCAGGTTGTCCCAGCGTCCATCTCGCTCAGCTGCCCGGCTCGGGACTCGGACGAGCGGCGGAGCTGTCGGTGCCGGCGGCGGGCCGGTCGTCCAGCCCTACGGTGCCCAACAGCTGCTCATCGGCCTGCCGCTGCGCCCGGTCGGCAAGCGCGTCCGCGCGGGCCTGGCGCCAGCCGGTGAGCAGCTCGTGCTGCAGCGCGAACATCTCCCGTTCGGCCGCCGGCTCGCCGTGGTCGTAACCGAGCAGGTGCAGCACTCCGTGCACGGTGAGCAGGTGTAACTCGTCGGACAGCGCATGCCCGACCGACTTGGCCTGGTCACGGGCGAATGCGGGGCACAGCACGACATCGCCGAGCAGCGCCGGCGACGGGTGCGGCGAGTCGGGCCTGCGGGTGCCGTCGAGCACGTCGGCGCCGTCTGCGGGGTCGTCCATCGGGAAGGCCATCACGTCGGTCGGCCCCGGCTCCTCCAGCCACCGCTGGTGCAGCTCGGCCATCTCGTCCAGCCCGACGAGCATCACTGACAGCTCGGCCAGCGGGCTGACCTGCAGCGCGCCAAGGGTGTACCGCGCGACGGACACGATCAGCGACTCGTCGACCGCGACGCCGGACTCGTTGGAGATCTCGATGCTCATGGCTGCTCAGCGCTCCGCCTAACGTCTGCGGCGGCGGGCCTGCTGCGGCCCGGTCCGTGGTGCCTGCGAGATCGGCCCCACGTTGTTGCGCGCGTCCCACCGGCCGTACGCGTCGACGATGTCCGAGACCAACCGGTGACGGACCACGTCGGTGCTGGTCAGCTCGATGAAGTCGACGTCCTCGACCCCGTCGAGGATGTCCTGCACGACCTGCAACCCGGACCGCACACCGCCGGGAAGGTCGATCTGGGTGACGTCGCCGGTGACCACGATCCGCGAGCCGAACCCGAGCCGGGTGAGGAACATCTTCATCTGCTCGGGCGTGGTGTTCTGCGCCTCGTCCAGCACGATGAACGCGTCGTTGAGGGTCCGGCCACGCATGTAGGCCAGCGGCGCGACCTCGATCGTGCCGGCCTCGGTCAGCTTGGCGACCGTCTCGGCGTCGATCATGTCGTGCAGCGCGTCGTAGAGCGGCCGCAGGTACGGGTCGATCTTCTCGTAGAGCGTGCCGGGAAGGAACCCGAGCCGTTCCCCCGCCTCGACCGCAGGGCGGGTCAGGATGATCCGGTTGACCATCTTGGCCTGCAGCGCCTGCACGGCCTTGGCCATCGCCAGGTAGGTCTTCCCGGTACCGGCCGGCCCGATGCTGAAGACGATCGTGTGCTTGTCGATCGCGTCGACGTAGCGCTTCTGGTTGAGCGTCTTGGGCCTGATGGTGCGGCCGCGGCGGGACAGGATGTCCAGGCTCAGCACCTCGGCGGGCGACTCCCCGGCCACCGTCGGCGCGCCGTTGGTGTCGTCGTCGGCCAGCATCTGCGCCGTGCGACGCACCGCGTCGGGTCCGAGGTGCTGGCCGCGCTCGGCGAGCGTCACCAGCTCGGTGAACACTCGCTCGGCGAACGCCACCTCGGCCGGCTCGCCGGTCAGGGTGAGCTCGTTGCCTCGCACGTGGACGTCAGCCGACAGCAGATCCTCTGCGGCACGGAGGTTCTCGTCGCGGGAGCCGAGCAAGGCGAGCAGCGCGGCATCCGGCACCGACATTCGGGACTGGACGACGTCCGGTTCACTACCGGTCACGTGGTGTGCTGGCCTGCTTTCTGCATTCCTCGACAGCCTCTTCGCGCGCGGATCGAATGGTATCGAATGGCGGGCGGGTGGTGCATCGACCCAGCGTCGAGCTGGCCCACTTCACTCATCCGAGTAGCCGAAGTACCGCGTCGCGGCAGCGCGCCCATGCCTGGCTCGCCGGGTCGATGGGCGCGAAGTGGTCCGTGCCGGGCAACCGGTCCAGCTCCGTGACGTCGCCGGCGGCCGATGCGGCGCTGACGTACCGCTCGCTCTGCGCGATCGGCACGATCCGGTCGGCGCTGCCGTGCACGCAGACCACGCGCACGCCATGCGGCACCAGCGCGGCCGGCGACCCCATGGCGTAGCGCTCCGGGACCTCGTCGGGCCGCCCGCCGAGCAGCTCGGGGACCACCGAGCCACCGACGCGGGTCAGGGCGGCGGCCACGAGGTCGAGCACGCCGGCCTGGCTGACCACACCGTGCAGCCGCACCACGCCACCGCCGCCGATCTCGGGCGGCAGCTTGGGTCGGGCCGCCAGCCAGGTGGCGAGGTGGCCGCCTGCGGAGTGCCCGACGCTGACGACCCTGGCGAGGTCGAGCCGACCACCGGCCGCCCGCTGGCCGGCGTCGGCGAGCGTGTCCAGCGCGGCGGCCACGTCCTGGAAGGTGGCCGGCCACCCGCCACCACCACCCAGCCGCCGGTACTCGACGTTCCAGGCGGCCAGCCCCGCGTTGGCCAGATCGGCGGCCAACGGCCGGCCCAGCTCCAGCCCGTAGCTCTGCATCCAGAACCCGCCGTGCAGCACCATGACAACCCCGCGCACCAGGCCGTCACCGGCTGGCAGCCAGAGCTCGCCGAACTGGCTCGGGTGCTCGCCGTAGGTCAGCCGTATCGGCTCGGGCACGCCCGGGGCTCGACTCGGCACCCTGCTCGATTCCATGCCGGTCGAGGCCGCACAGCCGGTGACGCCGAGTGCGACCAGCGAGCCGAGGGCGGCCCGGCGGGTGAGCTGCATGTGGCGATCATGGCAGCCCGGCGCGGAGTCGCAGCTGTCGCGAGGCGATGCCGCTGCCCGGGGATGCCGCGCCGCGAGCGGGCGTGGGGGGACGTCCGTCGCGGCGCGGCGCCGCCGGGCCGAGGGGGACTGACCGGCGGCCCCCACGGGTGCAAGCACCCGCAGCCTGTGTGTCCAACGAAGGTTAGTCGCCGAGGTCAGGCGTGGGCCAGTACTGTCGGCGATCCCGCAAACACGTGTTTGACGGCACGCCACGGCGCCGTCGTACGCCCGTTCGAACCGAGCCCGTGACCACCTCTAGCCTGCCGCCATGGCCCTACGGGACAAGCTGCGCACACGCAGCCAGCCATTTCTGCAACCGGGTGAGCAGATCCGCCATGTCGTCTGGTGCCAGACCGGCGCCACGCCGTGGCTCGTGATCCTGGCCGGCGCCGCCGCGGGCCTTGTCAGTGTGCTGTTCGGCCTGATATTCGGGCTTCTCGCCGGAGCGCTGGCCGGTGCGCTCGTCGTTGTGCTGTTCTTCGACTACCGGGTCATCTGTGTCACGGACCGGGCGCTCGTCGTGCTGCGATGCAGCCGCTGGTACCCCATGCCCCGCAGCGGCTTGGCCCGGCTACCTCGTCAGACCCTGTTCGGCCAGCTGAACGGGATCTGGGCGCCGACCGAGATCGGCGGCGAGCGGATCTACATCCATCGTCGGTTTCACCGTGACGCCGCTGCGGCCGACGCCGAGGTCGCGGGGTACGGCCACGGATCGCCGGCCGCCAGCACGCCGGTCAGCGCGACCCCACCGGGGTGGTACCCCGACCCGGCCCAGCCGGGCCGCCAGCGCTGGTACGACGGCGCGGCCTGGACCGAGCACGTCCAGTGAAGTCAGTCTCTACAGGTCCCAGGTTGGGGTGTTTCCGGGATGCCTGCTGGGAGGCAGCGTGTCTGACGAATCCGTCGGCAACGGAGCGTCCAGCGCCCACGGCATTGGCGAGCTCACAGGACTGGTGCTGGACTTCGGCGCGTCCTCACCACCTCGTTCGAGAGTGCGCTCCGGTCCTACTGCGTACGCGACGGGCTGGCTCCCGACGCCTTGGACCGGGTGTTCTCGCTCGACACTGGTGCCAAAGGAGCACTGGTGGACTTGGAGTGCGGAAAGATCAGCCAGGCTGATTTCGTGGCGCAGATCGCTCCTGCACTGGGCGTCGAACCCGACGGTCTCCTGCAGCGCATGGTGGCTGACCTGCACCTGGAACCCGTCGTCGCGTCCGCTGCAGCGAGCCTACGGCGGCAAGGCATCCGCGTCGGGGTGCTGTCCAATTCCTGGGGCAGCAGGCCGTTCGATCCGTACAGGCCATTCAAGCTCGACGAGCGATTCGACGCCGTCGTTACTTCCGATCAGGTCCGGCTGCGTAAGCCTGATCCAGCGATCTTCCTACTGATGGCCCAGCGGCTTGGAGTCGCGGTTTCGGAATGCGTCTTTGTGGACGATGTCGAGCGGTATCTCGAACCGGCGCGCCCTCGGGATGATGGCCATCCACGCCACCGACCCGGCTCGTACGGCGGACGAGCTGGAGCGGCTCTTCGGGTTGAGCTGCCGGTAACGCCAGACGGCTCGGCGTGTACTCACCCCGACCAACGGGCGGTCAGCACTCCGAGGGCGCCGAGCGCCACCACCGCCGCGGTCGAGGCACGCAGCACATCGGGCCCGAGTCGCACGCTCACCGCACCCACGCCGCACAGCTCGGCCAGCTCCGCCTCGGTGATCCCGCCCTCCGGACCGACCACGAGCAGCAGCTCGCCGTCGGCCGGCAGTGGCGCGGTGGCCAGTGGTGACTCGGCAGCCTCGTGCAGCACGAGCGCCCCGGCCGCGGCCTCGACCCGCTTCGCCAGCCCGGCGGTGTCCACCGCATCGCCGACCTCGGGCACCCAGGCCCGGCGCGTCTGCTTCGCGGCCTCCCGTGCGGTGGACCGCCAGCGCTGCAACGCCCGAGCGCCTCGCGCGCCGCCGTCCCACTGCGCCACGCAGCGCGACGCCCGCCAGGGCAGCACCGCGTCGACGCCGGCCTCGGTCGCCAGCTCGACCGCCAGCTCGCCGCGGTCGCCCTTCACCAGGGCCTGCGCGAGCACGACCCGCGGCTGCGGGGGTGGCAGCTGCTGGCGGGCGGTGACCAGGGCGGTCAGGCGGTCGCCGCCGACGCTGCTGACCTCGGCGATGGCTCGGCCACCGCGGCCGTCGCCCAGCAGCACGACCTCGCCAGCCCGGATCCGCCGCACGGTGGCCGCGTGCCGTCCCTCCGCGCCTTCCAGCTCGGCCACACCACCGACCGGTGGGAGCTCGTCGAGCAGGTACAGCGGCGGGGTGCTCACGTACGGTCGGCGGCCGGGTTCAGCGGCCGCCGCGGGTGCGCAGCCGGGAGAACAGGCCACCGTTGCGGGCGCTGGCCGACTGCCCCGGCTGCTCCTCGCCACGCAGCTCGGCGAGCTGGCGCAGCAGCTCCGTCTGTTGGGGGTCGAGCTTCGTCGGCACGACCACGTCGACGTGCACCATCAGGTCGCCGTAGCCGTCGACCCGTCCGGTCGAGCGCAGCCGGGGCATGCCCTTGCCGCGCAGCGTGCGGATCGTGCCGGCCTGGGTGCCCGGCTCGATCTGGAGCTCCTCGGTGCCGTCCAGCGTCGGCAGCGGCAACGTCGTACCCAGCGCGGCGGCGGTCATCGGCAGCCGCACGGTGCAGTGCAGGTCCACGCCGTCGCGGGTGAACATGTCGTGGGTGAGCTCCTCGACCTCGACGTACAGGTCGCCCGCCGCGCCGCCGCCCGAGCCGACCTCGCCCTGCCCGGCCAGCCGCACCCGCATCCCGTCTGCCACGCCCGGCGGGATCTTCACCGTCACCGACCGGCGGGCGCGGACCCGACCGTCGCCGCCGCACTGCCGGCACGGGTCGGGGATGACCTCGCCGAAGCCGCGGCAGCTCGGGCACGGGCGGCTCGTCACGACCTGGCCGAGGAACGAGCGCTGGACGCTCTGCACCTCGCCGCGCCCGCCGCAGATATCGCATTCGTGCGGCGAGCTGCCGGGGGCGCAGCCGGAGCCGGAGCAGTCGGTGCACACCAGGGCGGTGTCGACGGTCAGCTCGCGGGTGATGCCGGTGGCGCACTCGTCGAGGGTGAGCTGCATACGGATCAGGGCGTCGGCGCCGGGCTGCACCCGGCTGCGCGGGCCTCGTGCGGCCGCAGCGGCAGAGCCGCCGAAGAACGCGTCCATGATGTCGCCGAAGCCGAAGGCGCTGAACGGGTCACCGCCGCGCTGGCCGGCCGCGGCGCCGTTGTCCAGCGGGTCGCCGCCGAGGTCGACGATCCGTCGCTTCTCCGGATCGCTGAGCACCTCGTAGGCGTCGCGGACGTCCTGGAAGCGACCCTGCGCCGCCTCGTCGGTGTTGACGTCGGGATGCAGCTCTCTCGCGAGCCTGCGGTAGGCCCGCTTGATCTCCTCGGCGCCGGCGTCCCGTCCGACTCCGAGGATGCCGTAGTAGTCCCGTGCCACCCTCGTGTCCCTCATGTCCTCACGTTCAATCGAGCTAGCGGCTGGTCGCGGTCGTCACTCGTCATTGTCCGGTCGTCATTGTCCGGACAGGATCTCGCCGACGTAACAGGCCACGGCCTGCACGGCGGCGATGTTGCTCGGGTAGTCCATCCTCGTCGGCCCGAGCACGCCCATTCCGCCGAGAACCTTAAGCGGCGAGCCGTAGGCGATCGACACCACGGATGTGGAGCGCATCTGCTCCGCCTCGTTCTCCTCGCCGATGCGGATCGTCACCGTCGCCGGATCCTGGGCCGCGGCCAGCAGCTTCAGCACGACGACCTGCTCCTCCAGCGCCTCGAGAACCTGCCGCAGCGAGCCGGGGAAGTCGGCGGTGTTGCGGGTCAGGTTGGCCGTGCCGCCCAGGACGAGGCGCTCCTCGGGGTGCTCGACCAGCGTGTCGATCAGCACCGCCGACAAGGTCGTCACCACGTCGCGCAGCTCGCCGGGAGCGGAGTCGGGCAGCTCGGCCACCCGCGCCGACGCCTCGGCGAGCCGGTGGCCGATCAGGGCACTGTTGAGCATGCTGCGCAACCGCGCGACGGTGTCCTCAGTGAGCATCTCGCCAAGGTCGACCATCCGCTGGTCGACCCTGCCGCCGTCGGTGATCAAGACAATCATCAGCCTGGCCGGGGTCAGCGCCACCAGCTCCACGTGCCGGACCGTCGACCGGCTTAGGGTCGGGTACTGCACGACGGCGACCTGGCGAGTGAGCTGGGCGAGCAGCCGCACGCTGCGGCGCAGCACGTCATCGAGGTCCAGCGCGCCGCCGAGGAAGTTCTCGATGGCCCGCCGTTCCGCCTCCGACAGCGGCTTGATCTCGCTGAGGCGGTCCACGAACAGCCGGTAGCCCTTGTCGGTCGGGATGCGGCCGGCGCTGGTGTGCGGCTGGGCGATGTAGCCGTCCTCCTCGAGCACCGCCATGTCGTTGCGGACGGTCGCGCTGGACACGCCGAGGTTGTGCCGGTCGACGATCGACTTGGAGCCGACCGGCTCCTGGGTGGAGACGTAGTCGGCGACGATGGCACGCAGCACCGCAAAGCGCCGCTCGTCCGCGTTCACCTGGCCGTCCCTTCGCTCCGGTCGAGCCCAGTCTAGGCGCGCGTGACCGCTGCCGGCCGGATCCCGACGGGCGTCGCGGATCAAGGGTTCATCCCGGTGGTTGGTTAGGCTTGCCTGAGCGTATGGTGGGTGGCCCCCGGTGCCCCGTACCCCGGCCAGAGTGAGGGCGATGAGCCAGGCTGTGAAGCCAGCAGACCAGCAGGACGAGCGCGATTCGAGCGCCCTTGCTGACACGCTGCGCCGGCTCGACCCGCTGGTTCCCCGTCAGGATGTGCGCCACGGGCGTCCGACCGAGGCGCAGTGGACCAACCTCGGCGCGCTGGTCGACGAGGGCCTGCTTGTCGACGTCCTCGAGCGGCTGGCCGATCACTTCCAGGCGGGTTCGGGCCTATTCACCGAACGCCCTGGCTCCCCGATGGCCGCCCACGCGCTGATCGCCCGCGCCGCGCTGCCTGCCGCCGCGCTCGGGGCCGCCGTGTTCGGGTTGCGGAGGCTGCCGTTGCCCCGGCTCGGCGACCTCGCTGTCCGCTGGCCCGACGGCGGCGCGCGGGTGGATGCCGTCGCCATCGCCGACGCCGAGCTGCTCGTCCTCCCGAACGACGAGCTGGCCGGCCGGGACGGCGTGCGCGTCGTGCCCGATCTGCAGGCCATGCACAAGGAGCTGCTGGCCGGCGTCTACGACATCTACCGCCCGCTGGTGGAGCTGACCAGCAGGCTGGGCCACCGCGGGCTTCGGGCGCTGTGGCAGGTGGTCTCCGACCGCGTCGCCACCGGGCACGTCCGGGCCGGCAGGGTGCTCGGCCGGCAGGCCATGGCCAAGGCGGAGGTCGAACAGCTGATGGCCAGTGCGGATAAGCCGCTGCTGCAGCAACCGGTGTGGCTCGACGTCGAACACGACGGCGTCGAGCACGTCTTCAAGCAGCTGTCCGTGTGCTGCCTGGCCTACAAGACGCCCGTGCGCCCCGAGGCCTACTGCGCCACCTGCCCGCTGCTCGGGCCTGGTGAGTCGGTGGAGCTGTTGCGCAGCCGGATGACCACCTCGGCCTGAGCCGGCGCCTCAGCCCCAGCCGAGCAGGTCGCGGATCACGACGTTGGCCAGCAACCGCCCGCGCCTGGTCAACACCGCCCGTCCGTCCCGCACCGCAGCCGTGTCCAGCAACCCATCCTGGGCGGCCCGCGCCGCAGCCAGCCGACCGACCGCGCCCAGCTCGTCCAGCTCCACCCCGTCCGAGCACCGGGTCTGCAACATCACCCGCTCGGCGTGGCGCTGCTCGGGCGACAGCTCCTCCCGGCCCTCCGCCGGCGAGTGGCCGTCCGCGAGCAGGCTGGCGTAGCGCGCGGGGTGCCGGACGTTCCACCAGCGCACTCCGTTCACATGCGAGTGCGCGCCGGGACCGGCCCCCCACCAGTCGCCGTCAACCCAGTATCCGAGGTTGTGCCGGCACCACGCTGCGGGCGAGCTGGCCCAGTTGGACACCTCGTACCAGTGCAGCCCCGCGGCACTGAGCACCTCGTCGATCAGCTCGTAGCGCTGCGCCGCGACGTCGTCCACCGGCGCGGCCAGCTCGCCGCGGGCGACCCGCCGGGCCAGCGCGGTGCCGTCCTCGACGATCAGGGCGTAGGCCGAGACATGGTCGACGCCCGCGCCGAGGACCGCGTCCAACGACGCCCGCAGGTCGGCGTCGGTCTCCCCCGGCGTGCCGTAGATCAGGTCGAGGTTGACGTGCTCGAAGCCGGCGGCTCTCGCCTCGGCCGCGGCGGCCACCGCCCGGCCGGGGGTGTGCCTGCGGTCGAGCACCGCGAGCACGTGCGGCGCGGCGGACTGCATGCCCAGCGACACCCTCGTGTAGCCGGCGTCGGCCAGCGCCGCGAAGAACTCCGGTGAGGTCGACTCGGGGTTCGCCTCGGTGCTGACTTCGGCCCCGGGCGCCAAGTTGAAGGTGCCGCGGACGAGGTCGAGCACCCCCGCGAGGCCGTCGCCGCCGAGCAGCGACGGCGTACCGCCACCGACGAAGACGGTGTCGGCCGTGGGCGGGGTGCCCAGCACGTGCGCGGCCAGCTCCAGCTCGGTCCGCAGCGCCTCGCGCCAGCCTGGGATCGACGCGCCGGAGCCGGCCAGCTCGCTGGCGGTGTAGGTGTTGAAGTCGCAGTAGCCGCACCGCGCGGCGCAGAACGGCACGTGCACGTAGACGCCGAACGGCCGCCGGCCGAGATCGTCCAGGCACCCCGCCGGCAGCTCACCGGTGTGCGGCGCGACGGCGCCGGCGGGCACAGCAGAGGGCACCAGACCAGTGTCGCAGCGCGGCGCGGAATCAGCCGCTCGGTCCGCAGGGGACTAGGATGAAGTCAACGGGGTCGCGCAGGCATCGCCCCCAAGTTGGACGGCCTCACCGTCCATGTTGCCGCTTTGCTCCGCTGCCGGGTCGGCACCTCGGCGGCACAGCCGTAGGGAGAAACGCACATGACGTGGGCCAGGCACGCGAGCACCACCAGCAAGGACCCGGACCGCTTCGCAGTCGTCCAGGCGGCCTACAAGCTCACGTGCGAGGCGCAGGGCCGCCGGGCCGCGCTCGTGGTCGCCGGCCACTCGGCCGACGCCACCGACTGTGCCGAGCTGCTGGCGATGCTCGGCCTCGACACCGTCAGCCGGACCCCCGCGCCCGAGTAGCGCCCCACCCATGCTGTGGCCTTCGTCCCAGCATGTGAATCACTCTGGCCACCAGGCGGGCGGGCACGCATACTCGGTGCGTGCCCGCGCTGACGATCCGTCGCCACGTTGATTACATGCGCGTCTCCAGCGCGCTGTGCCGGCGTTCGGGCTGACCCGCCGCCGTATTCGTCTTCTTGACCGACACCGGCGCCGGGAGCGCCGGACGGCGGTCCCCTCCTGAGCGGACCTCTGTTGTCGCGGCGTGTCCACCCGCCGCGCCCCTGGAGGAACCGCCATGTCACCACCACCACCCACCGCCGCCAAGCGCAAGCGGGGCGAGGGTCAGTGGAAGCTCGGACACCGCGAGCCGCTGACGCCCAACGAGCGCGCCAAGCGCGACGACGACGGCCTCAACGTCCGCGAGCGCATCGAGACGATCTACGCCAAGGGCGGCTTCGCGTCCATCGACCCTGGTGACCTGCGGGGACGCTTCCGCTGGTACGGGCTCTACACCCAGCGCAAGCCCGGCATCGACGGCGGCCGGACGGCGGTGCTGGAGCCCGAGGAGCTCGACGACGAGTACTTCATGCTGCGGGTCCGCATCGACGGC
>Ga0136615_10000328_pt1 | contig 21327 bp, 24 predicted proteins | sample AntDrymUQ2882206_2_FD_106647 | JGI IMG/M metagenome (GOLD analysis project Ga0136615, IMG submission 106647) | Polar desert sand microbial communities from Dry Valleys, Antarctica - metaG UQ288 (22.06) | ecosystem: Environmental > Terrestrial > Soil > Desert | place: Antarctica: Dry Valley... | reverse complement strand
TCGCCCTCCGGGCTCGCTCCGCTCAACGCCGGCGCGACCCTCCATCTGCTCAATGATGCTGTGCTTCTTCATAGACATGAGACTCCAGTTCGCTCATGCCTACACAGATCCTCGGACACTCCCCTTTCGTCGCCCGCCCGCCCCGCTCTTGCGGGTCGCGGCTCGCACCAGGGTCGCCCACCAGGCGCCGATCGACGCCGCCCGCCGGGCCGCCCACCATCCGCCGGACTCGCCGGCAGGTCGGGGCGGCCCGTCCGCCGAGGCCGCCGGGGCCGCCGGCCCGCCCGCCGCGGAGCGGCCGGCACACCGCCACGCCGGCACACCGCCACGCCGGCACACCGCCACACCCCATTACCGGCACGCCGGCACGCCGCCACGCCGGCACGCCGACACACGCCGGCACGCCGGCACGCCGACACACGCCGGCACGCCGGCACGCCGACACACGCCGGCACGCCGGCACGCCGGCACACGCCGGCACGCCGGCACACGCCGCCACGCCGACACACGCCGCCACGCCGCCACCAACCACCCGCCTCATCGCGCAGTTCGCGCATCCCGCACCACGGAACCATGCACGCGCCGGACATCGCTAATCTTACGCTTACGTAAGATGCTGATTAGCCGCGAACAGCCGCTCGCACCAGCCCGCCGTCGCCCCGGCGTCGCCGCCGACCACATGCACTACAAGCGGTGGGCGCTGTCGTGCACGAGCCTCGGGATGCTGCTTGCGACGGTCAACTCCGGCACGTTGATCATCGCCCTGCCCGATCTCGGCCGCAGCCTGCACACGAGCGTGCTGCAGCTCGTCTGGGTGATCCTCGCGTACATGATCGCCTCGACGGTGCTCGTGCTCACGGCCGGCCGCCTATCGGATCTGTTCGGTCGCAAGCAGGCCTATGTCGGCGGCTTCGTCGTCTTCGCGCTCGCCTCGCTCGGCGCCGGGTTCTCGCAGGACGCGACGCAGCTGATCCTCTGGCGCGTCGTCCAGGGCCTCGGCGCCGCGTTTCTGTTCGCCAACGCCGCCGCGCTCGTCACCGACGCGTTTCCGAAGGAGCAGCTCGGCGTGGCGATGGGGACGAACACGATGGTGGCCGCCATCGGCCTGGTCCTCGGCCCCGTCCTCGGCGGCGGCCTCGTGGCGATCGACTGGCCCTGGGTGTTCTGGTTCAACGTGCCGCTCGCGCTCGTCGGCGCGGCCTGGGGCGCGCTGATCCTCCGCGAGCTCGCGCGGCCCGACACGGTCCGTGGCCTCGACCTGCCCGGCACCGCCACGTTCGTGCTCGGCCTCACCGGCCTCGTGCTCGGCGTCTCGCGCGGCGGCCTCTCCGGCTGGGGCGACCCGCTCGTGCTCGCCGGCCTCGCCACCGCCGGGATCCTGCTGCCGGCCTTCGTCCTCATCGAGGCCCGTTCGCGCGCGCCGATGCTCGACCTCGACATCTTCCGCAACCGCATGTTCGCCGCCGCGACCGGCGCCGCGTTCATCAACGGCCTCAGCCGCTTCGCGCTGATGTTCGTCTTCGTCTTCTACTACCAGGGCGCGCAGGGCGACGATGCGATCACCGCCGGCATCAAGCTCGCGCCGCTCGCGCTCGGCATGCTCGTCGCCTCGCCGCTCGCCGGCCTCTATGCCGACCGCCACGGCTCACGCACGCTCGCCGCGCTGGGGATGGTCGTCAGCGCCACCGGGCTCGCGCTCATGACGACGCTGGGCGTGCACACGCCCTACTGGCAGGGCATGATCTGGCTGACGATCGTGGGGATCGGCTCGGGCATGTTCAACTCGCCCAACACGGCAGCGATGATGGGCACCGTCGCACCGCAGCGGCGCGGGGTCGCCGCCGGCGCGCGGATGATGCTGCAGAACACGGGCGCGGTGCTGTCGATCGCGTTCGTCCTCGCCGTCGTGACCAACGCGGTGCCGACCGACGTGCTGCTGCCGATCTTCTCGGGCGTCGCGGCGGGCCTCTCCGACGCGCGGCTGGAGCCGTTCATCCACAACATGCACGTCGCGCTCTGGGCACTCGCGGCGACGTCGCTGCTCGGCGCGGCCGTCTCGCTTCTGCGCCCGCGCCGTCCGGCCGACCTCCCCGAACGCGGCGCCGCGGCATGAGCACCACGGTGCGCCAGGCCGACCTGCGGATCGGCGAGGTCGCCCGCCGCGCCGGCACGACGGCGCGCACGATCCGCTACTACGAGGAGCTCGGGCTGCTGGCCTCGCCGCCCGAGCGCGGGACGGGCGCCCACCGCCTCTACGCGGAGGCGGACCTCGAGCGCCTCGAGCAGATCCTGCGCTTGAAGGACCTGCTGGGACTGTCGCTCGACGAGCTGCGCGACGTCATCGAGGCCGAGGACGCGCGCGGCGCGCTGCGCCAGGAATGGCGTCGCGGCGACGCCTCGCCCGACCGCCGCGCCGCGATCCTCGGCGAGGCGCTCGGCCACATCGACCGCCAGCTCACGCTCGTCGCGCGCCGCCGCGACAAGCTCGACGAGCTCGAGCGCGAGCTGACCGAGACGCGTGCGCTGCTGCGCCGCCGGATGGCCGAGCTCGACGCACCGGCCTGAGCAACGCGCGCCCGTCGCGCCCGCCCCGCGCGGCCGCCCGCTCCAGCCGTTCGGCATGATCCGCGGGCTGCTCGACCCAAGGAGAACGATGAGCGACGACTTCACCACCGACCAGGCCGAGCGCGAAGCGTCCGGCGCCCACCCCTACGGCCGCTACCTCGAGGAGTTCGACGTTGGCGCGGTCTACAAGCACTGGCCGGCCAAGACCGTCACGGAGTCCGAGGACCACCTCTTCTGCCTGCTGACGATGAACCACCACCCGCTGCACGTCAACGACGTCTACGCCAAGCAGTCCCAGCAGGGCCGCAACGTCGTCGTCGGCCCGATGGTCTACTCGCTCGCGCTCGGCATGAGCGTCTCCGACGTCAGCGGCAAGGCGATCGCCAACCTCGCCACGGAGGAGCTCAAGCACCCGGCGCCGGTCTTCCACGGCGACACGCTGTTCTGCGAGTCCGAGGTGCTCGAGAAGCGCGAGTCCAAGACGAAGCCCGACCGCGGCACGGTGCGCGTCCACACGCGCGTGCTCAACCAGGGCGGCGTGCTCGTCGCCGAGTTCAAGCGCCTCGTGCTCGTCCCGCGGCGCGAGCACGGCACGTCGCCGGCGGCCTAGTGCCGCCCCGCAACGACGGGAGGGGCGCCCGCGGGCGCCCCTCCCTGATCCGTTACACGCGGTCTGCGTCAGCAGCTTGCGACGAGGTGGAACGGGCGGTCCGCCGCGACGCCGTCGCCGTCGAACGTGCGCACGGTGACGGTGGTCGTGCCGCTCGCGACAGCGGCGGCGGTGACGGTGATCTGGCCCGCATCGGTCCCCGTCAGCGTGCCCGACAGCGCGCAGCTGGCGAGATCGCCCGTGAAGGCGACGGCGTAGGTCCCGACGCCCGCGAGGTCCGTGACACCGCCGGTCGGAACGCCGCGCGTCTGGCCGGAGGTCGCGTCGGCCGCGACCTGCGCGAAGCGGGCCTGCAGGTCCGCCGAGTCCTTGCCGTCGACCGTGTCGGCGTCCAGGCCCGTCTTCGTCCGCGCGGCGGCGATGAGCTGCGCGCCGTCGAGGCCGTCGACCTCGTCGGCGTTCAGGCCGGTCGCGACGCCGGTCGCGTTCGTGGTGAACGGCTTCTTCGCGTCGCCGCCCGGGCCGACGCTGATCAGGCCGCCGACGTCGCCGTTCGCGGCGTTGAACTCAAACGCGTAGCCCGTCGACAGGTTGTTGGCGCGCACGCACGGGTTCTGCGGCTTGGGGGTGGCGGCCGAGCCGCCGGCCTTCGAACGGCAGCCGTAGATGGCGCCGCCGCCGTCGGTCGAGAGGTTGGACTGGCGCGTCACGTAGCCGCCGGTCGTGGTCGTCATCGAACGCAGGTTGCCGATGATCTGGGTCTCCTTCGTCGCCGTGCCGTTGCGCAGGCCCTCACGCAGGTCGCTGCCCGTCCGGGCGGCGGCGAACGGGGTGATGCAGATGACGAGCACGCCGGTCGCCGCGACGACGGAGCGGGTCCGTGGCGCGCGTCCGAGCCGGCGTCGCTTCGCGGGCATGTGGTCTTCGGTCGGCTGGTGGGGTGTCTGCATGGGATGTTCCTCCGGTTTCGTGCGTGGACCAGCGACGCGGCGCCAGCCGCGATCGAGGTGCTCCTCTTCAGGTGTGCTGAGGCGCAGGGTCAGCCGCCGCTGGCGGCCGTCCTGCTCAACCAGCGGTTCTCGCGTGGGCGAGAGCACGTCTTCGAGATCAGGCGGGGGGCGGACCGCCGGCCGCGGGTGTGCGTGCCAGGTGCGACATCGTCGTGATGTCCTCCTTTGGATCGTGCTCTGACCTTCCGACCCGGGATCGCCCGCGAAGTTGCGCCCGGTCGGCACATCTTGCACGTTGCACCGCGCCGCTCACGACGGGATCGCGCTCGCACGCCGGCTTGCGCGACAATGGTGCGAACACACTGCGACGAGGCGAGGAACAAGCGTGAGCGACACGACGACCGTGCCGACGAAGAACCAGAAGCTCATCGACTGGGTCGACGAGATCGCTGCCCTGACGAAGCCCAAGGACGTGTACTGGTGCGACGGATCGGCTGAGGAGTACGACCGCCTGACCCGGCTGCTCGTCGACAGCGGGACGTTCACGAAGCTTGCCGACGCCAAGCGCCCGAACTCGTTCCTGGCGCGCTCCGATCCGGGTGACGTGGCGCGTGTCGAGGACCGCACGTTCATCTGCACGCGGACCGAGCACGACGCTGGGCCGACGAACAACTGGACCGATCCCGACGAGATGCGCGAGACGCTCAGCGGCCTCTTCGACGGCGCGATGGAAGGACGCACGATGTACGTCGTGCCGTTCTCGATGGGCCCGCTGGGCTCGCCGATCGCGCACATCGGCGTGGAGCTGACCGACTCCGCCGTCGTCGCGGTGAACATGATGATCATGACCCGCGTCGGCACCGGCGCGCTCGGTGTGCTCGGCGAGGACGGCGAGTTCGTCCCCTGCGTGCACTCCGTCGGCGCGCCCCTGGCCGCGGGCGACGCGGACGTCGCCTGGCCGTGCAACGCCGAGAACAAGTACATCGTGCATTACCCCGAGACGCGCGAGATCTGGTCCTACGGCTCGGGCTACGGCGGCAACGCGCTGCTGGGCAAGAAGTGCTTCGCGCTGCGGATCGCGTCGAAGATGGCGCGCGACGAGGGCTGGATGGCCGAGCACATGCTCATCCTCAAGCTCACCTCGCCCGAGGGCGAGGTCAAGGTCATCACCGGCGCCTTCCCGAGCGCCTGCGGGAAGACGAACCTCGCGATGCTGATCCCGACGCTCGAGGGCTGGACCGTCGAGACGATCGGCGACGACATCGCATGGATGAAGTTCGGCGACGACGGCCGCCTGTATGCGATCAACCCCGAGTCGGGCTTCTTCGGCGTCGCGCCGGGCACCGGCGCGGACACGAACCCCAACGCGATGGCGACGGTCGAGCGCAACACGCTGTTCGCCAACGTCGCGCTGACCGACGACGGCGACGTGTGGTGGGAGGGCATGACCAAGGAGCCGCCGGCGCACGCGATCGACTGGAAGGGCAACGACTGGACGCCCGACTCCGAGACGCCGGCCGCGCATCCCAACGGGCGCTTCACGACGCCCGCCGCGCAGGACCCGGCGATCGCGCCGGAGTGGGAGGACCCCAAGGGCGTCGCGGTCGACGCGATGATCTTCGGCGGGCGCCGGGCGACCGTCGTCCCGCTCGTGACCGAGTCGTTTGACTGGGAGCACGGCGTCTTCATGGGCTCGACGATGAGCTCGGAGATGACGGCGGCCGCGGCCGGCGGCATCGGCCAGCTGCGCTTCGACCCGTTCGCGATGCTGCCGTTCTGCGGCTACAACATGGCCGAGTACTTCCAGAACTGGCTGGACATCGGCAACCGCGAGGGCGCGCAGCTGCCCAAGCTGTTCTACGTCAACTGGTTTCGCAAGGATCCGGATAGCGGCAAGTTCCTGTGGCCCGGCTTCGGCGAGAACTCGCGGGTGCTCAAGTGGATCTTCGAGCGCTGCACGCAGGCCGCCGAGGGCACCGAGACGGCGGTGGGGATCGTTCCCGCACCGGGTGAGCTCGACGTCGCGGGGCTGGACATCTCCGACGACGATCTCGCCCAGGTGGTGGAGGTCGACGCCGAGGCGTTCAAGGCCCAGCTGCCGCAGATGCACGAGTTCCTCGCGAAGTTCGGCGACGACCTGCCCCCCGAGATCAGCGCGCAGCTCGACGCGTTCGAGCAGCGACTGGAGGCGGCCTCGTGATGTCGCTGATCAAGCGCTGGCTGCGCCTACGGCGCCGCAAGAAGGCGCGACGGCGCTGAGACGCTGACGTCGTGCACGGCGCCGCGCCATCCGGTCCGGTGGCGCGGGCGCTGATCTTGTACGCATGTCGGTGTGCGTCGCGGGGGCGGCGGCCTACCTTGCCTGGTGTCATGACTGTCGAGCTGCGCTGGGAGCAATGCTGCGAATCGCACGGCTGCGCGCGGCCCGCGCGCTTCGGTGCGCTGTGCACCTCGTGCTTTCTCTCCGCGACCCCTGCCCGGCGCGCTGCCGAGATTCATGGCCTACCGCGACCGCGGGCGGTGCCGGACGGACCGGAGGCGGCGGACGGCGTGGTGGATCGGGCAGGCGCGGCGTGGCTCAGCGAGCTGTGGGCCGCGTGAACGACGGCGAATCCGTCCTGTCGTGACCCGGGGTCAGCGGCGCTCGTGGTCGACTGCCTCGCCCAGCGCGGCGAGGCGGTCGTCCCACTGCTCGCCGACGGCGGTCAACCAGGCGATTGCGTCCGTGAGCGGCGCCGGCGTCGCCGCGAAGCGCGTCTCGCGACCGACCCGCTCGCCGTCGACGAGGCGCGCCTGTTCGAGCAGCGCGAGGTGCTTCTGGACGGCCTGGCGCGTGACCGGCAGCCGCGCGGCGAGCTCGGTGGCCGTGCTCGCCTCCCCGCTGGCGATCGAGCGCAGGACGGCGCGCCGCGTGGGGTCGGCGAGCGCGTTGAAGACCGCCTGCTCGCCCTCCGCCTGGGCCCTCACGCCTCGACGAGCTCCCCGGCGCGACGCAGGCGCTCCAGCGCGGGCTCCCAGTCGAGCGTCGTGAGGACGTGGGCGTGGCCGAGCGCGAAGCTCGGCGACGCCGTCGCGGCGGCGGCGCTGCGCGCCCGCGGGCCGCTGCTCGCGCCGCCCGCCCACGGCGAGCCGCAGATCGGCTGCCCGGCGTAGCCGCTCTCGACGACGACGACCCGCGTGCCGTCCGAGACGGCGACGAGGGAGACCTCGACGAGCGTCGCGAGCGCGTCGGGCGCGTGCCACCAGAAGGAGAGATGCTCGTTCGGGCGGACCTCGTCGACGGTCGCCCAGCGTGTCTCGCCGTCGCGCAGGGTCAGCTCACCCTCGGCCCCCGGCTCGAGCTCGAGGGAGCCGTCGTCGGTGAGCCAGCGCTCAAGGTCGGTGACGGCGTCCCAGGCCGTCTGCGGGTCGACTGGCAGGGTGATCTCGCGGGTGACGTCCAAGGCGACTCCTTCTTCGTGCAACTGATTGGTTGCATGCTACCGTGCGGCCCAGACAACATGCAACCTCTTGGTTGCACAACTTCGAGAGGAGCCGGTCAGCATGCCCCTGGTCCCGATGGTCGTTCAGCAGGACGGGCGCGGTGAGCGCTCGTTCGACATCTACAGCCGCCTGCTCAACGAGCGGATCGTCTTTCTCGGCCAGCCGATCGACGACGAGATCGCCAACCTCGTCGTCGCCCAGCTGCTGCACCTCGAGGCGGCCGATCCCGATCGCGACATCGCGCTGTACGTCAACTCGCCCGGCGGTCAGGTCTACGCCGGCCTCGCGATCTACGACACGATCCAGTCGATCGGCTGTGACGTGCAGACGATCTGCTGCGGCGTTGCGATGTCGATGGCCGCGCTGATCCTGACCTGCGGGACGCCCGGCAAGCGCCTGACGTTGCCCAACGGGCGGATGCTCATCCACCAGCCGACGGGCGGCTACCAGGGCCAGTCGAGCGACATCCAGATCCACGCCCGCGAGACGCTCGCGCTGCGCAGTCAGCTCGACGAGCTGTACGCCAAGCACACTGGGCAGGCACCGGCGCAGATCAACGCCGACTCCGAGCGCGACCGCTACATGACGCCAGAGGAGGCGGTGGCGTACGGGCTCGTGGACCGGATCGTGGCGCCGCGCTAGTACAGAGGCACGGTGCTGCGGGCGTCCTCAGCCAGGCGGGGCGCCGGCGCCGTGGTCAGTGCCGGCGCCCGCCTGGGCCCGAGCCCGCGCGATCAGCCGTGCCTCGAGCGCCGGATCGAGTCCGGGGCCGTCGTCGGGTCGCAGTGCCGTGAGCGTGTCGGCCGCCGTCAGCGCGAACGGGCGGTGAGACAGACCCGCGCGCATCGCGGTCGCCGCCGAGATCCGCATGAGGCCCGCGTGGGCCACGTCGTCGGCGGCGATCCACAGCGGCAGCCGCTGCCCGTCGAGGCCCGCGGCGCTCAGGATCTCGTCCGGCACCCAGGCAGGCTCAGCGTCGCCCGCGCAGGCAGCCAGCATCTCGCCCCACGTCAGCGGCGCCCCGACAGCGTTGAACACCCCGCCGGCTCGCGCCGCCGTCATGTCGACCACGAACGTCGCGAGGTCGCGCGCGTCGATCAGCTGGACCGGGCGATCCGGTGCACCGGGCGCCACCACGCGGCCGCCGCGCGCGATCCGCGCCACCCACCAGCTGAAGCGGTTGGTCGGATCGTGCGGGCCGGCGACGATGCCCGGGCGCACGATGAGCTCACGGCCGGCGAACGCGCCCGCGAACTCCTGCTCGCAGAGCGCCTTCAGAGGACCGTAGTCCGCCCAGCCGGCGCCGCCCGTCAGCGGCGCGAGCGGCGCGCGCTCGTCGATGCCCGCACGCGACACGTCGGCGTAGACGGAGACCGTGGAGATGAACGTCGCGTGCCCGACGCGGCCGGCGAGCATCCGCGAGCTCGCCGCCACGTCCTCGGGGCGGTAGCCGGTGACGTCGATCGCGGCGTCCCAGGGACCGCCCACGCGCAGCGCGCGCAGGTCGCCGGCGCGGTCGCCACGCAGCAGCTCGACGTCCGCGAACAGCTCCGGCGCCGTGCGGCCGCGGTTGAAGAGCGTCACCTCGTCGCCGCGCGCCAGCGCCCGCTCGACGATGTGACGCCCGACGAAGCCGGTGCCGCCGAGCACGAGTAGGCGCATGGGCCGATTCTGTCAGCACGAGCTTCCCCCGCGGCGGGGCGGTACGTTGCCGGTCATGGCAACGCAGACGCAGGACGACGTCGACGACGTCGTACCCGGCCGCGAGTGGGCGTCCGAGCTGTACCGGATTGCCAACGACCAGTTCGATCGCGCCTCGGCGCTGCTCGAGCTCGACGCGGAGTTCGTCACCCGCCTCGGTGAGCCGCGGCGCTCGCTCGTCGTGAACTTCCCCGTCCGGCTGGACTCCGGTCGCGTCCTCGGGCTGACCGGGTATCGCGTGCAGCACACGCTCACGATGGGCCCGACGAAGGGCGGCTTTCGCTACGGCCCCGACGTCTCGCTGGGCGAGTGCTCGGCGCTCGCGATGTGGATGACCTGGAAGTGCGCGCTGCTCGGCCTGCCCTACGGCGGCGCCAAGGGCGGCGTGCGCTGCACCCCGAGCGAGCTCAGCGTTCCTGAGCTCGAGCGCCTGACGCGCCGCTACGCCGCCGAGCTGATTCCCGTCATCGGTCCCGACCGCGACATCCCGGCGCCCGACATGGCGACGGGCGAGCGCGAGATGGCGTGGTTCATGGACACGTACTCGCAGATGGTCGGCCACTCGGTCTTCGAGATCGTGACCGGCAAGCCGGTCGTGCTCGGCGGCACGAACGGCCGCCGCGCGGCGACCGGCCTCGGTGTCGTCTACGTCACCGAGGCCGTCTGCGAACGCATCGGCATGGACCTGCGCGAGGCACGCGTCGCGATCCAGGGCTTCGGCAACGTCGGCGCGGTCGTGGCGAGCGAGATCTCCGCGATCGGCGCGCGCGTGGTCGCCGTGTCCGACCACACCGCCGGGCTCGTCGACCAGGACGGGCTCGACGTCGCGGCGGTCGCCCGCTGGTCGGCCGAGAACGGCGCGCTCCACGGCTATCCCGACGCCAAGCAGGTCGGCCCCGCGGACGTCCTCGAGGTGCCCTGCGAGATCGTCATCCCGGCCGCTCGCGAGCGTCAGATCACCGACGAGAACGCGCCGCGGCTGCAGTGCCAGCTCGTCGTCGAGGCCGCCAACGGGCCGACCACGCCGGAGGCCGAGACGATCCTGCGCGAGCGCGGCATCCTGGTCGTGCCCGATGTCCTCGCCAACGCCGGCGGCGTCACCGTCTCCTACTTCGAGTGGGTGCAGGCTCACCAGCGCTACTCGTGGGACGAGCTCGACGTGCAGGAGCGCCTGCGCCGGCAGCTGCGCGCCGCGTTCGGGCGCGTGACCGACGCCGCCGACCGGCTCGGCTGCGACTGGCGGATGGCGGCGCTGTCGGTCGCGATCGAGCGCGTGTCCGAGGCCGCGCGGATGCGCGGCATCTACCCGTAGGCCGCTGAGCGACCCGCGCTAGTGGCGTTCTTCGCCGGTCGCCGCGGGCGGGCGCGACTCCTCGGCGAGTGACGTGATCGCGAGCATGCCGCGCGCGGCCTCCTCGAGCACCGTCGTGGCCTCCTCCAGCGAGCGTGCGTACAGCTCGACGAGCAGGTGGACGACGATCTTCTCGCCGTCGTGCTTGTGGAAGCGCACGTGGGTGAAGAACTCGCGCGTGCCGTAGTCGCCGAACGCCGCGTAGGACAGCGCGTCGCCGGCCTCCGGGCCCGAGCACGTCTCCACCTCGTCGGCATCGACCGTGACCGTGCACGAGGCGACCCACGGGGTGCCGGCGATCATCCGCTCCCAGCGGTCCTCGATCGGTTCCACGCGGCCGTTGTGGAAGCCGAGGTGGGGCTGGTCGTGCATGCACTCCAGGCACTGCACGACGGCCTCCTGCAGCTCGTCGACCGGTTCGGCGCGCTCACCGGTCTCCGGATCGATCTTGTGGATCCCCTCGTAGTGCACCTGAACCTCGAGATCCGTCGACCAGCAGCGATAGCAGCGCAGCCACGAGCGGGCTTCGTTTGCCTCCATGCCGCGTCATGGTAGTGCGGCCGGCGGCCGCTCATCCGAAGCAGCTCGTGTCACAGAGGCCGAGCGCATCTGCGCCATGACCCGGGAAGACCGACTAGTCTGCCGCGCCTATGAAGAAGGTCGTCTCCGTTGTGGCCAAGCCGCTGGGCGCGCTCGGCAGGATCCTGCTGAAGCTCCTTCGCCGGCTGCGCTTCCTGAGAACGCCGCTGGTCAAGCTCAGCAAGCTCCGCGGCAGGGCGCTCGTCCTCGCGTGCATCCCGATCGTCATCGTCCTGATCCTGCTCGTGAACGCGCTCAAGCCCGAGCCCGACAGGGCCAAGGAGGTTCGCGCGACCCTCGACCGCTACGCCGCGGCCACCCGCGACAAGGACTACCAGACGCTGTGCGACAAGCTGCTCGCCGCCGATCTCGTGGAGCGAATTCGCAACGCTGGCTTGCCATGCGAGGTCGCGCTGCGGACGGGTCTGGAGAACCGGCGCAACCCGACGTTGAAGGTCCTCGCGGTGGAGGTCAACGGTGATCAGGCCGTGGCCCGTGTGAGCGGGAGCGCCGCGGGTGAGGTTCCGGGCACGGCGAACTACCGTCTCGTGCGCGAGGAGGAGCACTGGCGAATCGCGTCGTCGGGCGGGCCGGACGACCAGCTTTCGAGCGTCGGTCCGTAACGGGGTTGCGGCGGGCGCCACACACGTACCACGAATGAGGGACGCATCGCGCCTGCGGCGCTGGCCTCTACCGGCGTAGCACCACGAACACCGCCGCCAGCGCGAACGCGATCTGCCCGAACGTCATTGCCGTCCCGAGGTTCGCCGCCCCGGCCAGCTCGGCGATCACGGTCGCCGTCCCGAACGCGCCCAGCATGATCGCCAGGTCGATCGACAGTTCCCGCTTCACGCCGCCGCCGCCGTCTCCAGCACCCGCGTGAGCGCCGGCACGTCGAGCGCCGCGTCCTGCTCGCCGAGCAGCTTCGCCGCGCTGCGTCGGCCGCCGAGCGCGCGCAGTCCGCGCGCGCCGTACTCGGCGACGAAGTCCGCCAGCGCGCTCGCCCGCCGGGCCGTGACTCGCCGCGCGGCGATGTCGAGCGTCGTGCGGTGCTCGTCGAGCGCCGCCATAAGCTCGTCGAAGCCGCTCGCGGGCGCCAGCGAGCTGACGGCCAGGACCTTCGTCTCGCCCGCGCCCAGCGAGCGCAGCGCAGCGTTGAGGTCGCGCCGCGAGCGCTGCGCGACCTGGCCGAGGTCGGCCTTGGTGACGACGAGAACGTCGGGGATCTCCATGATCCCCGACTTCAGGAACTGCAGGACGTCGCCGCCGCCGGGCTGCACCACGACCGCGACCGTATCGGCCACCTCGGCGATCTCGGTCTCCGACTGGCCGACGCCGACGGTCTCGATGACGACGACGTCGAACGCCGCCGCCAGCGCGTGAGCCGCGGCGCGCGTCGCGGGCGCCAGGCCGCCGAGCCGGCCGCCGGCCGCCATCGAGCGGATGAAGACCGCGCGGTCGGTCGGATCGACGACGATCCGCGCGCGGTCGCCGAGCAGCGCGCCCCCAGACCGCTTGGACGAGGGATCGACGGCGAGCACGGCGACCGAGCGACCCGCGGCGCGCCAGGCGCGCACGAGCTCGGACAGCAGCGACGACTTGCCGGACCCCGGCGGGCCCGTGACGCCGATGACGTGCCCCGGCGCCTCGCCGCTGAGGGCGGCGGGGGAGACCCCGTGCAGCAGCGCGTCGATCTCGTCCTTGTGTCCCGGCGCGCTGCTCTCGACGAGGTTCAGCAGCGCTGGCGCCGCGGCGAGGTCGCCGTCGCGCAGGCGCTGCGCGAGGTCGTCGCCGGTGTCGGACATCGTGGCGGACGCTAGCGGAGCGCGTGCGAGCGCTCGCACGCGGGCGGCCGCGTCCGTCGCGCGCGTCAGCCGGCGTTGCGCAGGCTCGGGTGCCCGGGGCCGGGCCAGGGCGCGAGCAGCAGCACGAGCAGCGCGTCTTCGACCGCGCGTACCGCGTGGCGCTCGCCGGGGTTCCAGTGGATCAGCGACCCCGCCTCGGCGCGCTCGGTCGCGCCGTCCGCGGTGGCCTCGATGACGCCGTGATGGACGTGCAGCCATGCGTGCTCGTGAACCTGGTGCTCCTGCATCTCCTCGCCCGCGGGCAGGTTGATGGCGACGATGCGCGCCACGCCATCTTCGGAGTGCAGAACGATCGGGTGATGTGGCTGCGGGTCGATGCTCGCCGGATTCCAGACGTCCATGCGCTGCGAAGGTACACCAGCGACGCCACCGGACACGGCGCGCGCGACCAGACCCGTAGGAACGCGTTCGCCACAAATCCTGCAAATCGAGGACGTGACGGCGCGTCACGCGGGTAACCCTTGCGTCGCGCAGTTCGGCGGCGGCGCCCTGAAGAACCTCGGCATGCTGCTGCTCACGTTCTGGGGCATGGCGGCCGTCTTCGTGTTGTGCGTGCTCGGGCTCGTCGCGCGGCTCAACGGCTTCTCGATCCTGAAGTTCATCCGGCTGATCAAGGACGAGCTGCTGATCATCGTCGGTACCTCGTCGTCCGAGACGGTGCTGCCGCGCCTGCTCGTCAAGCTCGAGCGCGCGGGCGCCTCGCGCCAGAGCGTGGGCGTGGTCCTGCCGACCGGCTACTCGTTCAACCTCGACGGCACCTGCATCTATCTCACGCTGGGCGCGCTGTTCATCGTGCAGGCCTCCGGCCAGGACATGGCGATCGGGGAGCAGCTTGCCCTGTGCGCCCTGATGATCCTGACCTCCAAGGGGGCGGCCGGCATCACCGGCGCCGGGCTGGTGACCTTGACCGCGTCGCTGCAGGCCTTCGGCGGCACGTTCTTCTCCCCCGAGTCGATCGCGGTCGGCATCGCGCTCGTGGTTGGCATCGACCGGATGATGTCCGAAGGACGCGCGCTGACGAACGCCATCGGCAACGGCGTCGCGACGATGGTCGTCGCGCGCTGGCACGGCGAGCTCGACGAGGAGCGCTTTCACGCGGTCCTCGACGAGCCGTCGCTGGCGAACCCGGATCTCGAGGACGACGCCGAGGCGGAGTCCGCGGCCGAGCCGGGCGCGCGCCGCACGGGCGAACCGGTCACCGCGTGAGCCGCGGCGTGACCGTGCGGCGCCTTCCGTGCCTCAGGATTGGGCCGCGGCGATCCCGTTGCGCTCGGCGACGAGCGCGACGACGTCGCGCATGATCTGGGTCAGGTCGAAGTCCTTCGGCGTGTAGACCGCGGCGATCCCGGCCGCCTTCAACGGCGCCACGTCGACCTCGGGGATGATCCCGCCGACGATCACCGGGACGTCGACGCCGGCCTCACGCAGGTCCTCGACGATCCCCGGGACCAGCTCGCGGTGCGAGCCCGACAGGATCGACAGGCCGATGACGTGGACGCCCTCCTGCAGCGCCGACGTGACGATCTGCGACGGCGTCAGGCGGATGCCCTCGTAGACGACCTCCATGCCGACGTCGCGCGCGCGCACGGCGATCTGCTCGGCACCGTTGGAGTGCCCGTCGAGGCCCGGCTTGCCGACGAGGATCTTGATGCGCCGCCCGAGCGCGTCGCCGACGCGGGCGACCTCGTCGCGCAGCTCCTCGAGCTCGGCACCGGTGGCGACCGGTCCCGCCGAGGCCTCGCCGACGCCGGTCGGCGCGCGGTAGTCGCCGAAGGAGTCGCGCAGCGCCTGCGCCCACTCGCCCGTCGTCACGCCCGCGTGGGCGGCGGCGATCGTCGCGGGCATGATGTTCACGCTGTCGTCGGCGGCGGCGGCGCGCAGCTCGTCGAGCGCCGCGTCGACCGCCGCCTGGTCGCGCTCCGCGCGCCACTGCGTCAGGGCGGCCTGCGCCTCGGCCTCGGTTCCGGGGTCGACGGTCATGATCCCGCCGTCCTCGCCCTCGGCGAGCGGCGATGGCTCGGTCTCGCGGTACTTGTTGTGCCCGACGACGATCAGCTCACCGGCCTCGATGCGGCGGATCCGCTCGCGATGCGAGTCGACCAGCGCGGCCTTCATGTAGGGCACGGCCTCGACGGCGCCGCCGTGCTCCTCGACGACGGCCATCTCGGCGCGCGCGCCCCCGGCCAGCTCGGCGACGAGGCCCTCCATGACGGTCGATCCCTCGAAGATGTCGGGGTACTCGAGCAGGTCGGTCTCGAAGGCGAGGATCTGCTGGATGCGCAGCGACCACTGCTGATCCCACGGCCGCGGCAGGCCGAGCGCCTCGTTCCACGCAGGCAGCTGGATCGCCCGCGCGCGGGCGTTGCGGCCCAGCGTGACGCCCAGCGCCTCGAGCACGATCCGCTGGACGTTGTTCTCGGGCTGGGACTCCGTCAGGCCGAGCGAGTTGACCTGCACGCCGTAGCGGAAGCGCAGCTGCTTGGGATCGCGCACGCGGTAGCGCTCGCGGCCGATCTCCTCCCACAGCTGCGACATCGCGCGCAGCTTGGCGTGCTCCTCGACGAACCGCACGCCGGCGTTGACGAAGAACGAGATCCGCGAGAAGACCTTGCCCATGAGCGCCTCGTCGACGCGCTCACGAACGGCGTCGAGCACGGCGATCGCGTTGCCGAGCGCGTACGCGATCTCCTGCACCGGCGTCGCGCCGGCCTCCTGCAGGTGATAGGAGCAGATGTTGATCGGGTTCCAGCGCGGAACCTCGGTCACGGCGTAGGCGACCATGTCGGCGGTCAGCCGCATCGACGGCCCGGGCGGGAACGCGTAGGTCCCGCGCGCGAGGAACTCCTTGATGATGTCGTTCTGGGTCGTGCCCTGGAGAACCGCCTGGTCGACGCCCTGTTGCTCCGCGGTGACGATGTAGAGCGCCAGCAGCCAGGCCGCCGTCGCGTTGATCGTCATCGACGTGTTCATCGTGTCCAGCGGGATGCCGTCCATGAGCTCCGCCATCGCGCCGCGATGGCCGATCGGGACGCCGACCTTGCCGACCTCGCCGCGCGCCAGCTCGTGGTCGGCGTCGTAGCCGGTCTGCGTCGGCAGGTCGAACGCGACCGACAGGCCGGTCTGGCCCTTCGCGAGATTCGAGCGATACAGGGCGTTGGATTTCTTCGCCGTCGAATGCCCTGCGTAGGTGCGCATCATCCACGCCCTGTCGGGTTCGGGCAGGCGATGCACCGGGGGCTCGTTCATGACCTCGGATCGTACCTGCGCCAGGTAGGGTGACGGCGGCATCGGGTACGTGGCAAGCAACAGCGATTCCGGGAGGAGATCCATGGCAGACGAAAGCAATCCGAACCAGGTCCGCGAGAACGAGCCCGCCGATCTCGGCTACGCGGCGCCGGATACGGGTCAGGGCGAGGATGTCGAGAGCGAGGTCCCGGAGGGCGTCGACGCGCTGACCGAGGAGCAGAAGTCGGCCGCCGAGGAGCGCGGTGGCGGTGGCGGCGACGAGGGCGACGACGACGGCGGCGCGCTCGACGTGTCGGCGGTCATGGCCGAGGGCGGCGACGACACAGAGGGAACCGCCGCAGACGACGCGGGGGACGACGCGACCGAGATGACCGACGCTGACGCGCAGGTCGCGCCGGACACGGGCGAGGACGCCTAGCGGCACGCGCCGCAACCTTCGGACGCTTCTGATCGTTCGCCCGGCATGGGCGAACAACACACGCGACGCCAGTTCGTGCGCCGCGGCAGCGCGGCGGCGCTCGCCATCGCGAGCACGCCCGCGCTGCTGCCGGTCTGCGCAGTTGCAGCACCGACGATCGCCGAGCTGCGCCGGCGCCTGCGCGGCTCCCTTCTCACCCCGCGTGACGAGGGCTGGGTGGCGGCGCGGGCGCTGTACAACCCGCGCCTGGACGTCGAGCCGCGCGCGATCGCGTTCTGCGAGAGCACGGCGGACGTCGCGCAGGTCGTGCGGTTCGCCCGCTCGCGCGGCTGGCCGCTCGCCGCGCGCGGCGGGCGACACTCGTTCGCGGGCTACTCCAACGCCGCGGGCGGGATCGTCGCCGACGTCTCGCGGAGCTGCTCGGGCCGCTCGTCGCCGCTGGCCCCGCGCGCCAGACGCTGCGCCGCCGCACGTTCGCGCAGGCCGCGCTGCCCGACAGCGTCGAGCTGCGCGAGGGCGGCCCGCTGACGCGCGACGTCACGGAACCGCCGCGGTTTCCCAACTACATCGATCCCGAGCTCGCCGACTGGGAGCGGGCCTACTTCGGCGCCAACGCGCCGCGCCTGCGCGCGGTCAAGCGCCGCTACGACCCGCGCGGGCGCTTGGGCTTCGCGCAGGGGTGAGCCAAGAGCGGGTAGCGTCAGGGGATGCGCGCGATCGACGTCCGCCACCAGGGCCGCGAACACGTGATCTGCGCGTGGCAGGTCGACGACGTGATCGTCGATCCCGGGCCGGAGTCCAGCGTCGAGGCGCTACTCGACGCACTGGGCGACGAGCAGCCGGGCGCACTGCTGCTGACGCACATCCACTTCGACCACGCCGGCGCCGCCGGCTCGCTCGTGCGCGACTGGCCCGACCTGGAGGTCTGGGTCCACGAGCGCGGCGCGCGCCACCTCGCCGACCCTGGGCGGCTCGTGACCTCCGCCAAGCGCCTGTACGGCGAGGACTTCGACCGCCTCTGGGGCGAGGTCGTGCCGATCCCGCAGGCGAACCTGCGCGTGCTGGGCGGCGGCGAGTCGATCGACGGCTGGGACGTCGCGTACACGCCGGGCCATGCCGCTCATCATGTCTCCTATCGTCACCAGGACAGCGGCTGGGTCTTCGCCGGCGACACGGCGGGCGTGCGCCTGCCGCCGGGCAAGCTGCTGCTGCCGCCGACGCCCCCGCCCGACTTCGACCTCGAGGCGTGGCGCGCGTCGATCGACACGATCGAGGCGTGGGATCCGCAGGCGCTCGCGATCACCCATTTCGGCGACTACCACGACGTCGCCGAGCACCTCGACCGCCTGCGCGAGGCGCTCGCGCGCCTCAGCGAGCTGGCCAAGGACACCGACCGCCACGGCTACGCCGACGCGCTGCGGGCGCAGCTGCGGGGGGCCCTGGACGAGCGCGGCGCGGCGGCGTTCGCGCAGGCGATGCCGCCCGAGGACCAGTGGCTGGGGATCGATCGCTACTTCGGTCGTCTGCGAGAGGCTGGCGCATCGGGCTGAGCGTTCGTATCCTCCAGGGTCGATGAGCCAGACCATCGAGAAGCCGCGCACGGGTGGCCCGGGGAGCGGGCTGGGCGGCCACTGGCGCGTCATCGTCCGCAACGACGACCACAACACGTTCGACCACGTCGCCCACACGCTTGCACGGTTCATCCCGGGCATCAGTGTCGACGGCGGCTTTCGGATCGCCGACACGATCCACCGCACCGGCCTGGCGATCGTGTGGACCGGTCACCGCGAGGCGGCCGAGCTCTACTGGGACCAGCTCAGTGGCGCGGGCCTCACGATGGCCCCGCTCGAGCAGGGCTGACGGCGGCTCACAGCGATCGGGGAAGACGAGACGCCGCGCGTGTGCGAGGCTGTGACGCAGGGTGAGCGAGGGGGTAGTCACTAGTGCCGATCGGGCCGTCCGCGAGCGCGCGTTGCTACGCGCCTATCACCAGGACGGCGACGTCCGCGCCCGCGATACGCTGGCCGAGGAAATGGTGCCGTTAGCGCGTGCCCTGGCGGGGCGCTACAGCGGCCGCGGCGAGCCGATCGACGACCTCGTGCAGGTCGCCTGCGTCGGGATCATGAAGGCGATCGACGGCTTCGATCTATCGCGCGACGTGCGCTTCTCCTCCTACGCAACGCCGACGGTGCTGGGCGAGATCAAGCGCCACTTCCGCGACAAGACCTGGGCGATGCGGGTTCCGCGCGGCATGCAGGAGCTGCAGATCGAGATCGCCAAGGCGCGCGACGAGATGACGATCACGCACGGCCGCTCACCGACCGTGCAGGAGCTCGCCGACATCGTCGATCAGCCCTTCGAGGAGGTGCTGATCACGATCCAGAGTCAGGAGGCGCGACGCACGCGGTCGCTCGACGAGCCGACGGGCGAGGACATGACGCTCGCCGACTCGATCGGCGAGCGCGACCCCGACATCGGGCGTGCGGAGATGCGCGTCCTGCTCGACGACGCCTTCGAAGTCCTGTCCGAGCGCGACCGCGAGGTGCTGCGGCTGCGCTTCGCGGAGGACCTGACCCAGACGGAGATCTCGCGCGTCGTCGGCGTCTCGCAGATGCAGGTGTCGCGGATCATCCGCCAGGCGCTGCGCACGCTGCGCATGGATATCGACCGCGACAGCGAGCGCAGCGACGCGGCGTAGCGCTTTCTGCCGGTAGTGAGCGCTCGCGCTGGCGGCTCAGCGCGCGGCGCGCCGGTCGAACCATTCGCCGAAGGTGCCCAGCAGGTTGGCCGCGCCGTGGCCGATCCTGCCCGTGACGCCCGGCGTCGCCGGCCGCAGCGCCACGTCGAGCTGACCGGCGAGCGCGACGACCGCTGCACGGATCGCCTCCTCGTGGGCGCGCAGGCGCGTCGCCCAGCCGGCGAGGAAGGCCTCCAGCGCGGGGTCGGCATCGTGCGCGGCGGCGGCGGCGAGGAAGTCCAGCAGCATCACGACGTGCACGACGTCGAGCACGGCGAAGCGCAGCGCCTGGTTGACCTCGAGCGCCGTGTCCAGCGCTGCGCTGTGGACGCGCGCGAGTTGTGCGCCGAGGCCCTGTGCCAGCGGGCGGCCGTAGATGCCGCGCTGCGCCGTCTCGGCGGACAGCTCGGCGAGCAACGTGCGCGCCAGCTGCGAGCCGTCGCGCAGCAGCTGCGCCTGCTGCGGCGCCCCGGCATCAAGCCGCGACGCCAGCGCGCGCCAGTGGTCGCGCAGCTGCCGGGTCATGGCATACAGCTCGCGCAGGCCACGGTGCTCGACCGGATGCATGCACCGAAGACTACGGTCCGGCAGGCGCCGCTGGAGGTCGGCGCAGCCCGCGGCCGGGCCAGATAGCTGTGGTCGGCGCTCAGCGGGCGCTGCGGGCCAGATAGCTGTGGCCGGCGCGTACGAGGACGGTCTTGGCGCGGTGGCGGTCGCGGACGGCCACGGAGCCCTGCTTGACGGTGGTCCGCGTGCCGGCGCAGGTGTCGGTCGTCACCCACGAGGTGCCGCGTACGGTGGCGACGCTGTTGCGGCCGTGGGTGCGGAAGCGACCGCCCTTGTCGCGCGACCACAGGCGCCGCAACGGCGGCTTCCTGGAGGCGGTTGACGCGGCGCGCGCGCCGAGGCCCTTGGTGGCGCGCGGGCACGCGGTGAAGTTCGAGCCCCGCAGGAGGAGATCGGTCATGCCGCTGCCGGTGCGCGCCTGGCGCACCTGGAAGAGCGCGCCGCGAAACTCGCCGGACTGCGTCGCGCCGCCACTCACCGCGCTTGTCAGCACGACGGTACCGCTGCGCGTGTCGACGACGGTGCCGACCGGAACGGAGTCGCCGGCCGCCAGCGTGGCGTAGCCCGTCGAGCCGGGAAGCTTGATCTTGACCGTGCCGGCCAGCGGCGCGACGACCACGGATCCGCCCCGCACCGGCTTGTCCGCGGCGGTCGACAGCGGGATGTCGCTGGTCGGCGGGTTCGGGCCGCTGCTCACGCCGGGGTCCGTTCCTGTCTGGGTGGCGGAGGAGCCCGTCGTCGTGAACGACCGGTCCTCGCCCAGGGCCGTCCCCTTTTGGTTCGATGCCCGCACGCGGAAGTGGTAGACGGTGCCCGGGGCCAGGCCGTCGATCGCGGCGGTCACGGTGCGGGTGGAGTTGTCGTCGGCGAGCGTGTTGGCGGTCGTCGACTGGCCGTAGCTCGTCGTCGCGCCGTACTCGAAGCGAAAGGATGTGGAGTTGCGGTTGGCCCGCACCCGGGCGCTGAGCGTCGCGGTGCGGTCGCCGACCGCCGTCGCGGCGTCGGTCTGCGCTGACGGCGCCTGTGGGTTTTCGTCGTCATTGTCGGCCGTGGCGAATGCCGCGGGCCACAGGACGAGGACGATCAGTGCGGCGGCCGCGAGAAGTCGGGAGATCTTGGTCACAGAGCATCATCGGGTGGCGTCGCTCCTAACGCGACCGCGGGCGTGGTCGCTGGACGGATGCTCGACGCTTAGCTCGGATTCCCAAACAGTGAATTGGCACCTGGTCGGGGTGCGCTGGCTGGGAGGGGTTAG